>Ga0006562J51391_1127931_pt1 | contig 20410 bp, 23 predicted proteins | sample Ararhi6_input_d2_FD_51391 | JGI IMG/M metagenome (IMG submission 51391) | reverse complement strand
CTGTCGATGGCGTTCTTCGGGACCATCACGGTGCTGCCGCTGTACATGCAGAGCGTCCTGGGCATCTCCCCGCTGGAGACCGGGCTCGCCGTCCTCCCCGGGTCTTTGCTGATGGGACTCGCCGGTCCGGTCATCGGCCGCATCTACGACGCCAAGGGCACCCGCGTCCTGCTGGTGCCCGGATCTATCATCGCGATCTCGATGCTGTGGGTGTTCACGACGTTCGACGAGAACACGGCACTGTGGAGTATCATCCCCGCCCAGACCGCCCTGTCCCTCGGCCTCGCACTGTCGTTCACGCCCCTCTTCACCGCGTCGCTGGCCTCGCTCACGCCGAAGTTCTACGCGTACGGCTCGGCGATCCTCGGCACGGTGCAGCAGGTCGCCGGCGCCGCCGGCATCGCGGTCCTGGTGACCGTCATGGCCGGTGTCACGGCCGCCCAGCGCGAGGCGGGGGTCGCCGAGCAGGTCGCCGGCGCCGCCGGCGCGCACGCCGCGTTCCTGCTCTCCGCCTGTGTCGCGCTGCCGCTCCTGATCGGCGCGTTCCTCATCCGCAAGCCCGCCGACGACCTCGAGGGCGCGACACCCGCGATGCACTGACGCTCCCTCGACGCCGGGCGGCGGCGGTGGCATCCTGAGTCCCACCGATCAGGGAGGGGCAGGCGATGATCATCACGACACCGGCACCGGAGAGCGCCGACGGCCACGTGGCGGCGATGTACGCGGGCGATATCGAGACCGACGGATTCGTCTACCGGCACACGCGGGCGATGGCCGTGAACCCGGAGGCGCATGCCGCGTTCGAGGATCTCGTCCATGCGATCACGCCCTCGATCGGACCGCGCATCTACGAGCTCGTGACCCTTGCGGCCGCCGGCGCGATCGGGTCGCCGCACTGCCTGCTGGCGCACGGCCGGAAGGCGCTGCGCGGCGGGGTGATCGACGAGGAGGAGCTCATCCGGCTCGCGCGTGATCCCGAGGACGCGGAACTGGATCCCGCGGAGGTCGCCGTCATGCGCTTCGCCGTCAAGCTGTCGACGGCTGCGGGCGAGATGACGGATGCCGACAGCCAGGAGCTGCGGAATGCAGGCTTCACGGACCGGCAGATCGTCGACATCACGCTGGCGGCCGCGGCGCGGAACTACTTCAGCCGGGCCCTGCTGGCGCTGTCGGTCGACGTCGACGAGGTGCCCGGACTGACCGGGCGGGTGACGGACGCGCTGCTGTCGCCGCTGACCCGCTGAGCGGGTCGCATCACGCGGTCTGCGTCAGCTGCAGCAGCCGCCGCCGCAGCAGGAGGCGCCCTCTTCGGCGACCGTCAGGAGGTTCTTCTCGTCCGGCACGGGCTGCAGGGTCGGAGTCGGGAGGTTCGAAGTGGCCATGTCTCGATGCTACCCGGCGATCCGGTCATCGGGTCGCTTCGCACGTCGGGCAGTACTGCCACGAGGCCGCGGCATCGTGGTCGAGGATCGTGTCGCCGCACACCGGACACGTCTGTCCGCCGCGGCCGTGTACCCGCATGGCGGCGACCTTCGCCTCTTTCAGGCGGTGCGGCGGAACGCCGCGGCGTGCCGCGGCGGCGTCCCGGAGTGTCGTCGTGACCGCGCCGAAGAGGCGTTCCCGTTCTCCCTCGTCGAGCGGGGAGCCGTGGCCCAGCGGGGACAGCTTCGCGGCGTGCAGGATCTCGTCGGAGTAGGCGTTGCCGATGCCGGCCAGCGTCTCCTGTTCCTGCAGGAGGGCCTTGAGCTGCTTGCGTCGCCCCGAGACCGCGCGGTCGAGGTCGGCCTGGCCGAACGCGGGGTTGAGCGGGTCGGGACCGAGCTTGGCGAGCGCCGGCACGGAGAGCGGATCGTCCACGACGGACAGGCCGAGGGAGAGCCAGTCACCCGCGTCGGTGAGTTCCAGCAGCGCGCCGTCGAGCGGCAGACGGGCGATGACGGGTGCGTCATCGGGCGCCGCCTCCCCATCCCAGCGCGCCCAGCCGGCGCGGCCGAAGCTGATCACGAGATGCGCGGCGTCGGTCTGGAGGTCGAGGTGCTTCCCGAACCGCCGGACGCCCGTGATCGTGGCACCCGAGAGCTCCGTGAGGGGACGGTCACGCGTCTTCAGCGCGCGGAACTCGTCGAGGTCGACGGTCTCGATGCGGCGTGAGACCGCGTGCTCGGCGAGGAACTCGGCGAGCGCCTGGACCTCCGGCGACTCCGGCATGCCGTCATCCTGCCACGCGGCTGCGACGTTCGGTCTCGTCCGGGAGGTCGGTGACGGGGATGACGACGACGTCCTGCATCTTCCAGTCCATCTCGCTGATCGCATGCCGTGCGGCCTCCAGCTGCGCGACGGTGACCTTCCGTCGGTGCGGCACGACGAAGGCCTCCACATGGAAGACCTGGCCCATGTCGCGCATCCGCACGCCGGCCTCGCCGATCCACGGCTGCGCCTCGAGCGCGTCGACGATCCGCCCGATGAGCGGCTGCGCCTCGGCGTCGTCGTGCGTGCGCGCCCGCTGGTCGATGAGGTCGAGGATCGCGGAGCGCGCGTTCTTGTACCCGTCCCACACGATCCCGGCCGAGATGAACAGGGCCGCCGCGCCGTCGAGCCACCACCACCCGAGGCCGATCCCGAGGACGCCGACGACCGACGCGACCGTGGTCGTCCAGTCCGCTTTGGCCATGTCGGCATCCGCGAACAGGACCTTGTTGTGAAGGGTCGGGGCGAGCTTGGCCTTGGCATGTCCGTAGAAGAACGGCCCCACGACGATCAGGGTCATGACGGCGACCATGAACCAGCCGAGCCAGATCGTCTGGCCGAAGAGGTAGACGGTGCCGATCGCGGGGTGCTCGGCGCGCAGGAGCCCCAGGACCGACTCGACGGCGAGGCTGCCGCCGATCGCGAGCAGGGCGACGCCCGCGACGAGGTGCCCGACGCCCATCGCACGGTGGAGGCCGTAGGGGAACGCGCGGGTGGGCTTGCGGCGGATGAGGAGGAGGGCGACGAGGAAGGAGATCTGCGGGATGAGGGAGAGCATGTCCTCGATCCAGGCCGTCTTCATCGCCTGAGAGCCGCCGACGACGAAGGCGATCAGCACGATCGTGACGACCGTGTACCCGATCGTGAACCACTCCCAGCGGACCGCCGAGCGCAGAGCCCGCTGCTGCTCGGGGGGAAGATCGGTGCGCCCCATGCTCTTCATCGCCGGAGCTCCTCATCCAGATACGCCTCGAGCGCCGATTGCGTCGCGTTCTCCCCCATCGGGAGGAGGAACACGACCGGCGTGTCCTCGGCACCGTCGATGCCGGTGAAGCCACGCGTGACCGACACGCGGTCGCTCCACGGCGTCTGGTCGGTCATCCCCCCGACCGCGAGGTCGAGCGCGCCGGACTCCAGGGCGTCCACGAGCGCCTCCTCGCTGTCCACCTCCCACGTCACCTCCGCGCCGCGTGAGCGCGCGAATCCCTCGACGAGGTCGACGAGGCTCCCCGCGACATCGTCGCCGGAGACCCGGACGAGCGCGCCGCTGGGCGAGGCGCCCGCGCGGAGCGTCCCGTCCGCGTCGATGCGCGCGAGCGTGCCCTCCGGGTCGGTGGGGATGCCGCACCCGGTCAGGGCGAGCGCCAGGGAGGCGACGGCGAGGATGCGCAGCACACGCGGCACGGCGGCTACAGCCCCTTTCCGCCCGTGACGGGGAGGACGGCGCCGGACACATACGACGCGGCCTCGGACGCGAGGTAGACGTAGGCGCCCGCGAGCTCGGCGGGCTGGCCGGGGCGGCCGAGCGGCGTGTCCTTCCCGAAGCTCGCGATGCGCTCCGCGTCCCAGCCCGTCGCCGGGATGAGCGGCGTCCAGATCGGGCCCGGCGCGACGGCGTTCACGCGGATGCCCTGCTCGCCGAGCTGCTGCGCGAGCGCCTTGACGAAGGCGACCTGGGCGGCCTTCGTCATGGCGTAGTCGATGAGACCGGGCGACGGGTCGAAGGCCTGGATGGAGGACGTGACGATGATGGACGCTCCGGGAGCCAGGTGCGGGACCGCCGCGCGGGCCGTGAAGATCATGCCGTACAGGTTGGTGCGGAAGACGCGGTCGAACTCCGCCGTCTCGAGGCTCTCGAGGCTGTCCCGGTCCTTCTGGTACGCGGCGTTGAGCACGACGATGTCGAGGCCGCCGAGCGCATCGACCGTGTCGGTGACGATCCGCGTCGCGAACGACTCGTCCTGAATGTCGCCGGCGAGAGCCAGCCCCCGCCGCCCCTCGGCCTCGACGAGCGCGACCGTGTCGGCGGCATCCTCCGCTTCTTCCGGGAGGTGCACGATCGCGACGTCGGCTCCCTCGCGCGCGAAGGCGATCGCGACGGCGCGGCCGATTCCCGAGTCGCCGCCGGTGATGAGGGCCCGCCGGCCCTCGAGGCGCCCCGAGCCGGTGTAGCTGGTCTCGCCGTGGTCGGGTTCGGGCATCGTCTCGTCGGTGAGGCCGGGCTGCTCCTGCTCCTGCGCGGGGAAGCCGCCCTCGGGGTGCTTCGTGCGGGGGTCCTGCGGGGTGTCGCCGGCGGGGGTGCTCATGGGCGTTCTCCTGTGGTCGGGGGTGGCCGGGGTGGTCCGGATGTTCACGCTAGGCGTCGCCGGTGGCGCGGCGAAGGGGGTTGACGCGGCGATGTCAACCCCTCGCTGTGCGGCGGGGACCGTGCTTACGCTCGGGGCATCGAGAAGGGATCGGAAGATGCACCACGACAACGAGCAGGATCACGAACTGGAGAACGCCTCGGATGCGGAGCGGGACACCGCCGAGCCGAAGGCCGGCGGTCTCGGCGAGGACGGGACGATCCCCGCAGAGGCGGACGGCGTCGCGGCCGGTCACACGGGTGTGACCTCGACATTCGAGCCGGAGGAAGACGAGGACGCGCCGGCCTGATATCCGAGCGGTCCTCGCACGACGGATAGACGTCGGAATGTCGGAGGCCCTCCCTACCGTTGGGATATGAAGTTCTCTTCGACCGACGTGGATCCGCAGGGCGACCTGTGGAGCGACCCCGCGTTCGTCGACGAGTACCTCGCCGCGCTGTGCGACGAGGCCGACGGCCGGTTCGCCGGCCAGGCCCGCGTCCTCGGTGAACCGGACGACGGCGTCTTCGACGAGGTATGCGACTCGCCCGCGGACGGCTCGGCGCTGGCTCTCCTGGAGGATGCCGCGGTGCGGGCACGGGCCCTGAGCGCCGCGCAGGACCAGGCGATCGCCGCGATCCTGGATGACGCGGCCGCGGATCCCGGCCCGTGGGTCGGACCGGATCCGACCCTCGACCCCGCCTTCAAGCTGCCGCCGCACGACCCCGTCCACGCTTTCCGCGCGCGGCGTCGCGAGTTCGCCGTACGTGCCGCGGTCGCCGACATCGCCGTCCGACTCCGCCTCTCGGAGCTGGGCGTGCGCGGCCGTGGACACCGCGCGAGCGTGCTGCAGGAGCGCTGCCCGCAGCTGTGGTCGCTGTGCGTGGCGGGCACGGTCTCCGAGCAGAACATGGCGGCGGCCGCAGTGCTCGCCGACACCCTCCCGCCCGACGCCCCGGAAACGTGGGCAGCGTTCGACTCCACCGCGTCGCCCGCCGCCGTCTCACTCGCTCCGGGCCGCTTCCGCATGCGCGCTCGGACGATCCGTGAGCGCGTGCATCCTGAATCCCTGGAGGAACGGCATGCGCGGGCACGCGAAGACCGCGACGTCAGGCTGACTCCGCTGCTGGACGGGATGTCGCAACTCACGGCCCTTGTTCCGGCCGACAAGGGCGAGCACCTCCTGCATACGCTCGACACCGCCGCCGCGCACCTCGCGGGCGTCGACGGAGAGACGCGCACCCTCGCCCAGCTGCGGGCCGACGTACTGTGCGACCTCACGTCACCGGACGCACCCGCCGGCCCCGGCAAGCCCGCCGTGTCGGTGACGGTGCCGGTGCTGACCCTGCTGGGCGCCTCCGACGAACCCGCGACGCTCGACGGCTACGGACCGATTGATCTCGACACCGCGCGACGCCTCGCCGGCGAGGCGACCTCGTGGACCCGCATCCTCACCCACCCGATCGACGGCACGGTCCTCGACCTCGACCGCACGACGTACCGGGTCCCCGTCGCGCTCCGGCGATGGCTCGGCGTCCGCGATCCGGTCTGCATCTTCCCCGGATGCGGGCGCCCGTCCGCCGACTGCGACATCGATCACCGACAGGCCTGGGCCCACGGCGGACGGACCGCGGCCGACAACACCGCACCGCTCTGCCGGAGCCATCATCGCGTGAAGCACGAGACGCTGTGGCGTTGCGAGGAGGAATCCGGCGATCTCGTCTGGGTCAGTCCCAGCGGGCTTCGGGCCGGCGTCGATCCGCCGCCGTTCTAGGCTCCCCCGCCGCCGCCCTTCGCCTGACCCTCCAGCATCCGGTCCCGCACTTCGCGGCGAAGCACCTTGCCGATGAGCGAGCGCGGCAGGTCGTCCATCGCCACGATCCGGCGCGGGACCTTATAGGCGGCCAGGCGGGTGCGGCAGAAGTCGCGCAGCGCTTCGACGTCGAGGACCGCGCGCTCGCGCAGGACGACCGCGGCGGCGACCTCCTCGCCTCCGCTTGACCGCGGGAGCGCGACGACGGCGGCGGCCGTGACGTCCGGATGCGAATCGAGCGTCGCCTCCACCTCGCTCGGCGACACGTTGAATCCGCCCGTGATGATGAGCTCCTTGAGCCGGTCGACGATCGTGACGAAGCCGTCCGGCGACACCGAGGCGATGTCGCCCGTGCGCAGCCATCCGCCGTCGATCAGGGCCGCCTTGGTCTCCTCCTCGCGCTGCCAATACCCCTGGAACACCTGCGGCCCGCGGACCAGGAGCTCGCCGGTCTCCCCCAGGGGCCGGTCCACGGTGGGGTTCTCGGGGTCGACGACGCGGATCTCCGTGCTCGGGAACGGCACACCCACCGTGCCGGGGCGGCGTGACGGGCCCATGGGGTTGCCGACGGCGACCGGCGAGGTCTCCGTCATCCCGTACCCCTCGACGAGCAGACCTCCGGTCGCCTCCTCCCACCGGGTCACGGTCGACACGGGCAGGCTCATGGCGCCGGAGATCGCGAACCGGACGCCGGAGAGGTCGATCTTCCCACGGGACGCCGCGCGCGCCAGCTGGTCGTAGATCGGCGGCACCGCCGGGAGGAACGTCGGCGGGCTCGTCCGCGCCGCGTCGATCATGAGGTCGAGGTCGAACTTCGGGAACAGCACGAGCTTGGCGCCGATGCTCATCGCGAACGTAAGGCAGAGCGTCATCCCGTACGCGTGGAACAGCGGCAGCACGGCGTAGAAGGTCTCCTCGCCGTCGACGAGGCCCGGCACCCACGCCCGCCCCTGCATCGCGTTCGCGAGGAGGTTCGCGTGCGTGAGGATCGCACCCTTCGGCATCCCGGTCGTCCCGCTCGTGTACTGCAGCACCGCGATGTCGGAGAGCACGGGCCCGCGGACACGGCGCGACAGCCGCCGCTGGTCGACGACCCCGCTCCACGCGTGCAGGTGCTTCGCACGCGGTCGGGTGGTGAGCTGCGCCCGAGCGGTCCGCGCCTTCGGCACCGGCAGGCGCAGCGCGAGACGCGTCCCGAGCGGCAGCGCCGTCGTGAGGTCGACGCTGATGATGTGCGCCGGTCGCACGTCGTCGGGGAAGCCGGCCACCACATCCGCCGTCTTGTCCCACACGATGGCATGCCGTGCGCCGTGATCCTCGAACTGGTGGCGCAGCTCCCGTGCCGTGTAGAGGGGGTTGTGCTCCACGACGATCGCTCCCAGGCGCAGCACGGCGTAGAACGCGACGACGTGCTGCGGGCAGTTCGGCAGGACGATCGCGACGCGGTCGCCCTTCACGACGCCCAGACGCCGCAGTCCTTCCGCGGCGCGCTCGATCTGCTCACCGAGACGGGCGTAGGTCGTCGTGGCGCCGAAGTACTCCAGCGCCGTGCGCTTGCCGTACGCGCTCGCGCTCAGCGCGATCATCTCGGGAAGGGTCTGCGACGGCTCGTCGATGTCGGCGGGAACACCGTCGGCATACGCGGAGAGCCACGGCCGGTCGGCGTAGGGGGTGCGGGGCATACCCCCATCATCCTCCCGATCGCACCTCCGCGATGAGCGCCTCGACGCGCCGGCGGATCTCGTCGCGGATCGGGCGGACGGCGTCGATCCCCTGTCCGGCGGGGTCGTCGAGCTCCCAGTCCTCGTAGCGCTTGCCGGGGAAGATCGGGCACGCGTCGCCGCAGCCCATCGTGATGACGACGTCCGATTCGCGGACGGCATCCACCGTCAGGATCTTCGGCGCCTGCCCGGCGATGTCGATCCCCTCCTCGGCCATCGCCTGCACGGCGACGGGGTTGATCTGGTCCTTCGGCTCCGAGCCGGCGGACAGCACCTCGACGTCGTCGCCGGCGAGCGCGCGCAGGTAGCCGGCGGCCATCTGCGAGCGACCGGCGTTGTGGACGCAGACGAAGAGGACGGTGGGCTTGTCGGTCATGAGGTCTCCTGGTGAGGGTCGGTGCGCTGTTCGGCGCGGCGGCGTTCGATGAGGATGGTGTCCCGCCACGTCCCGGCGTGGGGGCCGCGTACGGAGCGGGCGATCCGATCGCGCCGGCCCACCACGCGGAACCCGGCGGACTCGTGCAGTCGCAGACTCGCGGCGTTCTCGGGGAAGATGCTCGACTGGATCGTCCATACGCCCAACTCCTCCGCCGCCGCGACGAACGCTGCCAGCAGGAGCCGCCCGACCCCCTGCCCGCGGGCAGCGCGATCAACGTAGACGGAGTGCTCGATCACGCCGCGGTACGCCTCGCGGGCCGAGACGACGGACGCCGCCGCCCAGCCCTGCACGCGGTCGTGTTCGTCGACGGCGACGAGGCGGGGCGCCGCCAGCCGGCCGGCATCGAAGTCGTCCCACGTCGGGGGGTCCGACTCGAACGTCGCCTCGCCCTCCTCGATCCCCTGCCGGTAGATGTCTTCGACGCGTTCCCAGTCCGCACGCCTCATCGTCCGCACACGGATCACGAGCAGCATCCGCCGGCCTGGTCGGTGGAGCACACGCCGGTCGCGGGGAGCGTCAGCGTCACGGTGGATGCCGCGGCGGTGTCGCCGGCGAGCCATGCGACGACGGAGCGCACCTGCTCGTACCCCGTGGCCAGCAGGAAGGTCGGCGCCCGCCCGTAGGACTTCATCCCCACGATGAAGAACCCGCGCTCGGGGTGCGTGAGCTCACGGAATCCGTGCGGCTCGACGGTGCCGCACGAGTGCACGTTCGGGTCGATGAGCGGAGCCAGGCGCTTCGGCGCCTCGACGATGTCGTCGAGGTCGAGCCGGACCTCGCGGAGCATATCCAGATCGGGGCGGAAGCCCGTCGCGTTCACGATGACGTCGGTCTGGTGCCGCACGAGCTCACCGCGTCGGCGTCCGATCAGCACGGCGGCGTCGCCGTCGCGCTCCGCGCGGAGGATCTCGAACCCGTCCAGCACCGCGATCTCCCCGCGCGCCGCCGCCCGGTCGACCCGGCTGCCGAGGTGGGCACGCCCGGCGAGCTCGTCGTCGGGCGAGGACGACACGCGCACCGCCCGTGCGCCCCGGATGAGCCACGTCACCGTCGTCCCCGGCTCGTCGCGCGCCAGCCTCACGAGGGCGAGCAGCGTGTTGGCGGCGGAGTGCCCGGCGCCCACGACCGTGACGCGGCGGCCGGCGAACGTCGCGCGGTCGCCGTCGAGCACGTCGGGCAGCGCCGCCGTGACGCGGTCGGCGATCGCGTCCAACCCCAGCAGGTCGAGTCCGTTCGAGGACAGCGGGTTCGGTGAGGTGTACGTCCCCGACGCGTCGATCACGGCGCGCGCCGTCTCCTCGGTGACCGCTCCGGATGCGTCGCGCAGCCGGAGCACGAACGGCGTCGCCGCGCGGGCGCGGGTACGGGTGCGGTCCATCCCCTCGCGGGCGACGGCGACGACCTCGACGCCGGTGCGGATGCGGCGCTTCATCTCGTCGACCTGGGAGAGCGGGACGAGGTACTGCTCGACGAGCTCCGTCCCGGTGGGCGCCCGTTCCGGTGTCGGGAGCACCCACCCGCCGGCCGCGAGCAGGCGATGCGATGCCGGGTCGACGAGGTGCTTCCACGGGGAGAAGAGCCGGATGTGACCCCACGCGCGGACGCTCGCGGCGACGTCGTCGCCCGCCTCGTACACGACGACGTCGATTCCGCGCTCGAGGAGGTTCGCGGCCGCGGCGAGGCCGATCGGCCCGGCGCCGATGACCGCGACGGGAAGGGTCGCCAGCCGGTCGCCGGTGGCGACACGGGGGGTGAGATCGAGCAGGGTCATGCGGACTCCGAAAAGACAGGAAAGGGACACGAAGAGGACATCGATGGTCTTCGATGTCCAGTTCTACCCGGGGTATCGACAGTTGTCAATATCGACTAGCATCAATGCATGGTCACCCTCGAATTGACGGACATCACCGCGGCGACGTGCAGCGCTCCGCTGCTGCGGGAGCCGCTGTCAGCCGACGAGGCGGAGACGCTCGCGAAGACGATGAAGGCCCTCGCCGACCCCGCCCGGCTGCGCCTCCTGTCGATCGTGGCCGCGTCGAAGGACGCCGAGGCGTGCGTGTGCGATCTCATCGAGCCGCTCGGGCTCAGCCAGCCGACGGTCTCGCACCACCTCAAGATCCTCACGACCGCCGGGTTCCTCACGCGCAGCAAGCGCGGCACGTGGGCCTACTTCGCCCTCGTGCCGGGTGCCATCGACCGCGTGGCGCACGTGCTCTCGACGCCGGCCTGAAGTGCGGGCGATGAGCACGATCTCCGCCCGTCCGGCGCGCCTCGGGCCGCTGGACCGTTTCCTGCCGGTCTGGATCCTCCTCGCGATGGGCGTCGGCATCGCCCTGGCCGTCTTCGCGCCGGGTTTCGGCGACCTGCTGCACGCGGCATCCATCGGGTCGGTCAGCATCCCGATCGCCATCGGCCTACTGGTCATGATGTACCCCGTGCTCGCGAAGGTGCGGTACTCGGATGCCGCCGTGATCGCCCGCGACCGTCGGCTGCTCGTCACCTCGCTCGTCCTGAACTGGCTCATCGGGCCGGCCCTCATGTTCGCCCTCGCGTGGCTGCTCCTGCCCGACCTGCCCGAGTACCGCACGGGCCTCATCATCGTGGGGCTCGCGCGGTGCATCGCGATGGTGCTGATCTGGAACGATCTCGCGTGCGGCGACCGTGAGGCGGCGGCGTTCCTCGTCGCGCTCAACTCCGTCTTCCAGGTGCTCGCGTTCTCGGCGCTGGGCTGGTTCTACCTTCAGGTGCTCCCGACCTGGCTCGGCCTGCCGACGACGAGCGCGGAGTTCTCGGTGTGGGCGATCACCGTCAGCGTCCTCGTCTTCCTGGGTGTTCCGCTCCTCGCGGGGTACCTGTCCCGGACCCTCGGCGAGCGCCGGCGCGGTCGCGACTGGTACGAATCGGTGTTCCTGCCGAAGGTGACCCCGCTGGCGCTCGGCGGGCTGCTCTTCACGATCGTGATGCTCTTCGCGCTGCAGGGCGAGCAGGTGATCGCGCGGCCGCTCGACGTCGCGCGCATCGCGCTGCCCCTGCTGGCGTACTTCGCGGCCATGTTCCTCGTCGGATTCCTCACGGGTCGGCTCGCCGGTCTCGGCTACGAGCGCACCGCGACCCTCGCCTTCACCGCAGCGGGGAACAACTTCGAGCTCGCCATCGCGGTGGCGATCGGCACCTTCGGCGCCACGAGCGGCCAGGCGCTCGCCGGGATCGTGGGTCCGCTCATCGAGGTGCCGGTGCTCGTCGGGCTCGTCTACGTCGCGCTGTGGCTGCGTCCGCGCCTGTTCCCCGGCGGACCGTCCGAGCCGGGAGCGGAATCGCCCGCCGTGGGAACGCCTATCCTGAGCAGGTGACGACCGCCGACCCGAGGAACGCCCCGTGAACATCACCGCGCTCACGCGTTTCGTCGCCGCCGCCGAGGAGCTGCACTTCCCGCGCGCGGCGCAGGCCCTCGGCATCCCCCTGCCCGCGCTCTACTCCTCGATCGACAAGCTCGAGGCGGAGGTCGGCCACGCCCTCTTCACGCGGGACGGCGCCACCCCGCGGCTGACCCCCGCCGGCACGCTCCTCCTCGTCGAGGCGAAGGAGCGGATCGCGGCGGAGCCCGCACCGGAGCAGAAGCCGACCGCGCCCGCAGGCGGGAAGGCGAAGGCGTCGAAGGGGAAGGGGCGCGCACCGGTCGTCAAGGGACAGCCGAAGCCGTACAAGAAGCGCCAGGGGCGCTGACCGCCTACAGCTCGGTCACCCGCCCGGACTCGACGCGCCAGTGGCGGTCGGTGCGCACGGTCTCCAGCATCCGCCGGTCGTGCGTGACGAGCAGCAGCGTCCCCTCGTACGTCTCCAGCGCCTCTTCGAGCTGCTCGATCGCCGGGAGATCGAGGTGGTTCGTGGGCTCGTCGAGCACCAGCAGATTGACGCCGCGCGCCTGCAGGAGGGCCAGTCCCGCCCGCGTCCGCTCCCCCGGCGACAGCTCGTCGACCGGCCGGGTCACATGGTCGGCCTTGAGCCCGAACTTCGCCAGCAGGGTGCGCACCTCGGCGGAGGGCATCTCGGGGACGGCGGCCTCGAACGCGTCGGCGAGCGGCCGGGCGCCTGCCAGCAGGGAGCGGGCCTGGTCGATCTCGCCGATCTGCACGCTCGCGCCGAGACCCGCCGTTCCCTCGTCCGGCGCCTGCTGGCCGAGGAGCGCCCGCAGCAGGGTCGACTTGCCGGCGCCGTTGGGCCCCGTGATGCCGATGCGCTCCCCCGCGTTGACCTGCAGCGAGACGGGGCCGAGCGTGAAGGAGCCCTGCCGGAGCACGGCGCCGCTCAGCGTCGAGACGACCGAGCTGGAACGCGGCGCGGAGCCGATCGTGAACTGGAGCTGCCACTCCTTGCGCGGTTCGTCCACCTCGTCGAGGCGGGCGATGCGGCTCTCCATCTGGCGCACCTTCTGCGCCTGCTTCTCGCTGGATTCCGTCGCGGCCTTGCGGCGGATCTTGTCGTTGTCCGGCGACTTCTTCATCGCGTTGCGCACGCCCTGGCTCGACCATTCCCGCTGCACCCGCGCACGCGCCACGAGGTCGGCCTTCTTGTCGGCGAACTCGTCGTACTTCTCCCGGGCGTGCCGGCGGAGCGTCGCGCGCTCCTCCAGGTACGAGTCGTAGCCACCCCCGAAGACGCGGTTCGAGCCCTGGGCGATATCGAGTTCCAGGACGCGCGTGACGCACCGGGCGAGGAACTCGCGGTCATGGCTGACGAGCACGACCCCGCCGCGGAGTCCGCGCACGAACGCTTCGAGGCGCTCGAGCCCGTCGAGGTCGAGGTCGTTGGTGGGCTCGTCGAGGAGGACGATGTCGAAGCGGGAGAGAAGGAGGGCGGCAAGACCCACGCGGGCCGCCTGCCCGCCGGAGAGGGAGGTCATCAGCGCGTCGGCCGGGTCGTCGCCGAGGTCGAGCCCGAGGTCGGCCAGCACGACGGGGAGGCGTTCGTCGAGGTCGGCGGCACCGCTCGCGAGCCACCGGTCCAGCGCCGTCGAGTAGGCGTCCGCGGGGTCGACACCGGGCGCGGCCAGGGCGGGGTCGCCGAGTGCCGCCGCTGCGGCATCCATGTCCTTCGTCGCGTCCGCGCAGCCCGTCCGGCGCGCGATGTACGCCGCGACGGTCTCTCCCGCGAGGCGCTCGTGCTCCTGGGGAAGCCAGCCGACGAACGCGTCCGCCGGGGCGAGCGACACCGTGCCGCCCTGCGGCTCGTCGACGCCGCCCAGCAGCCGCAGCAGCGTGGACTTGCCGGCTCCGTTCGCGCCGACGACCCCGATGACGTCGCCGGGGGCGACCGTGAGGTCGAGCCGGTCGAAGAGGGTGCGGTGACCGTACCCGCCGGCCAGGCTCTGCGCCACGAGTGTTGCGGACATCCCTCCATCCTCCCATCGAGGGTGGCGGGGCCCTGCCATCCCCGCCCCCGCCTGTCAAGGCGGGCGCGCTCGGCGGAGCGGCGACCTACCCTCACCGGCATGGATGATTCCGGCACGACCCCTGCCCGCCGCGTGAACGTCGTCGTGATCGGGGGCGGCAACGGCGGCCTCTCGGTCGCCGGGCGCCTCCGGCGCGCCGGCGTGACGGACATCGTCGTGGTCGAACCGCAGACCGACCACTACTACAAGCCCCTCTTCTCGCATGTCGCCGGCGGCACGGCCCGCGCGAGCGAGGCGGTGCGCCCGCAGGCAGATGTCACGCCACGCGGCGTGGAGTGGGTGCAGGATGCCGTCGCCTCCGTCCTGCCCGAGGGGCCGCCTGCAATACGAGCACCTCATCGTCTCTCCCCCGCCGGTGCCTCCAACTACCTGTTCGACCTCGCCGCGAAGGCATCCCCTCTCCTGCGCGATCTCCGCGCGGGGACGGTCGCCGGGTCGTCCTCCTCGTTCCGGACCCGACGATCTTCGGCATCCCGGAGATCGATGCCGAGCTCGAGCGCAAGGTCGCCGAGTACGGCATCGAGGTGCACACCGCGGCGCGGGTGACCGAGATCGACGCGGAGGCCCGCTCCCTCATCTTCACGACCGGCGCCGGCCACGCGCAGACCATCGCCTATGACGCGCTGCTCGTCGAGCCGCCGCAGTCGGCACCGCCCTTCATCGCGGAGAGCGGGCTCGCGGGCACGGACTCCGGCGGGTTCGTGGACGTCGATGTGCGGACGCTGCGGCACGCGCGGTTCTCGAACGTCTGGGCGCTCGGCGATGCGGCGGGCACGACGAACTCGAAGTCCGGCGGCGCCCTCCGCCCGCAGACGAAGGTGCTCGCCCGGAACCTCGTCGCCGTGCTGCGCGGTCGGGAGCCGGAGGCACGCTACGACGGGTACGGCGTCTGCCCGTTCACGGTCACCCGCTCCACCGCGGTCTTCGCCGAGTTCGACGACCAGCGTCGCCTGACCCCCACCCTGTGGCGCACGTCGTACCGGGAGAGCCGGCGGAACTGGATCATCGACCGCTACGTCTTCCCGCAGGTCTACTGGCACCTGATCCTGCAGGGCCGGGCATGAGGCGGCCTCAGCCCGCCTCGTCGAGCCCGGCGCACAGGTACTTCGGCGCCTGCGAACGCCACGCCTCCGACACGAGCTCGTCGAGATGGTCCGCGTCGATGGCGGCCATGCGGAACGCGATCTTCGGCTCGCCCCAGCCCGTCGTGCGCGGCAGGAAGACCTCGGGCGCCATCTCGCGGAGCGCGAGCGCATCGAGCGGGTCGGCGACCTTCACGCCGACGACGAGCTCCGACGCGATGACGGCGCGGACCCCCTCCGGGATGCTCGGCCACGGGTGGCACTCCCAGGCGTAGAGCTTGCCACGCACGAACCACGCCGCTCCGCCCGTGGTCGTGCGTTCTTCGCTCCCGGGAAGCGTCGCCGCGATGCGCCGGACGTCGTCGAGGGAGGGCATGGTGCCAGCGTAGGTCGCGGCACCGACAGTCAGCGGCGGTGCCGGATGCCGAACACGAAGTACGCGGCCGGCCCGATCCAGTTGACGAGGATCGCCGGGATCCAGGCCGGCTTCGGCCCGCGCACGTCGGCGGCCGAGCGCAGGGCCAGATCCCAGAACGCGAGGAAGGCGAACGCGATCTGCGCGACGCCGATGATGCCGAGCCCGACCTTCGCCGCAGGGGAAAGGTCCGTCTTCTTCGTGGTCATGTCTGTACCTCCGTCGCTGCACGCGCTCCACTCCACGGTAGTGCGCGAGCGACGGCCGTGTGCGGGTTCCGGCGCGAGCGGCTCAGCCGAAGACCGCCCGCCCCAGCGATGCGTCGTTCACGCGCGCGATAAGCGCCGCGGCGCGGTCTTCGGCGACCTGCACGGTCATCCCCGCCTCGGTGCCGTGCTGCACGGCTTCGAGCGTCGCGGCGTGCGCCTCCAGCTCGCGGCGCACCGCCCCCTCGACGGAGTACGGCACCGTGATCCGCACCATCCGCATCCGGATGAGCGGCACGCGGTCGGCGCCCAGTAGCGCCTGCGCCACCGCATCCGTGTAGGCGCGGACAAGCCCGCCCGCGCCGAGCTTCACTCCCCCGAAATAGCGCACGACCGTCGCGAGGACGCCCTCGAGTTCCTGATGCCGCAGCACCTCGAGCATGGGCCGCCCCGCGGTGCCGCTCGGCTCGCCATCGTCGTGGGCCGCCGAGTGCCCGCCTGCCATGAGCGCCCAGCAGACGTGCCGCGCACCCGGGTGCTCGGCGCGCAGCCCGGCGACGCGCGCGACGGCCTGGTCCCGACCGGAGACGGGCTCGACGCATCCGAGGAAGCGACTCCGCTTGACGAGGAGTTCGCTGTGGCCGGGTCCGGTGAGATTGAACGGCATCCTCAGACCTCCTGCCTCACGCCAGAGTACAACCCCGGATGGGACGACCCGCCGAGGTTTAGGCTGGGAACGGCGGACGGGTGAACGAACTCGGAATCGACCGGAGACGCCGTCTTCCGTTCGAGAGAGGAAGAACCCATGAAAGCCGCGAGATATTACGGTCGCGAGGACATTCGCATCGAGGACATCGAGCAGCAGCCGCTGCAGCCCGGCACCGTGCGCATCGACGTCGCCTGGACGGGGATCTGCGGGAGCGACCTGCACGAGTATCTCGACGGTCCGATCTTCGTGCCGCCGGCAGGCCATCCCCACCCGATCTCGGGCGAGTCAGCCCCGATCACCCTCGGACACGAGTTCTCGGGCGTCGTCCGTGAGCTCGGCGAGGGCGTCACCGACCTCGAGGTCGGCCAGCATGTCGTCGTCGAGCCGTACATCATCGATTCCGCAGTCGACACCGGCCCGGAGAGCACGGACTACCACCTGTCGGAGAACATGAACTTCATCGGTCTCGGCGGACGCGGGGGCGGCCTCGCGGAGAACATCGTCGTCGAGCGCCGCTGGGTGCATCCGGTCGACAGCTCTGTTCCGCTGGACGAAGCCGCGCTCATCGAGCCCCTCTCGGTCGCGCACCATGCGGTCATCCGTTCGGGGGCGCGCGCCGGCCAGTGGGCACTCGTCGGAGGTGCCGGCCCGATCGGCCTGCTCACCGCTGCCGTGCTGAAGGCGGAGGGGGTGAACGTCGTCATCTCGGAGATCAGTTCGCTCCGCCGCCAGAAGGCGCTCGATGCCGGTGTCGCCGATGTCGCGCTGAACCCGCTCGAGGTGGACGTGGTGACCGAGGTCAAGCGGCTCACCGACGGTCGCGGCGCGGACGTCGCCTTCGAGGCGACGAGCGTGCAGGCGGTGTTCGACACCCTGCTCGACGCGGTGCGCCCGCAGGGCGTGGTCGTGGTGATCTCGATCTGGGGGCACCCGGCGAGCCTGGACATGCAGAAGCTCGTGCTCAAGGAGATCGACCTCCGCGGCACGATCGCCTACGTGAACGACCACCCCGCCACGATCAAGCTGGTGGAAGACGGCAAGATCGACCTCAAGCCGTTCATCACCGGGAAGATCGGCCTCGACGATCTGGTGTCCAAGGGCTTCGACACGCTGATCCACCACAACGAGACCGCGGTGAAGATCCTCGTCTCGCCCAGCGGAGCCGGTCTCTAGGGCCTCATCGAAGGCCCGGTGCGGGAGCCGGACGCCGGCCCCGCACCGGGCCTTCGCCGATCCGCGGCGTCACACGTTGAAGCGGAACTCCACGACGTCGCCGTCCTGCATGACGTAGTCCTTGCCCTCCAGGCGCGCCTTGCCCTTCGCGCGGGCCTCGACGACCGAGCCGGTCGCGACGAGGTCCTCGAACGAGATGACCTCGGCCTTGATGAAGCCCTTCTCGAAGTCGGTGTGGATGACGCCGGCCGCCTGCGGCGCCTTCCACCCCTTGCCGATCGTCCACGCGCGCGACTCCTTGGGGCCGGCGGTCAGGTACGTCTGCAGGCCGAGGGTGTCGAAGCCGATGCGGGCGAGCTGGTCGAGTCCCGACTCCTCCTGACCCGTGGATGCCAGGAGCTCGGCGGCATCCGCCGGGTCGAGGTCGATGAGCTCCGACTCGATCTTCGCGTCGAGGAACACGGCCTTCGCGGGCGCGACGAGCGACTCCAGCTCGGCCTTTCGCGCGGGATCGGTGAGGACGGCCTCGTCGACGTTGAAGACGAAGATGAACGGCTTCGCCGTCAGCAGGCCCAGCTCCTTGATGGGGGCGAGGTCGAGCGTGGACGCCGACAGCAGCTCGCCGCGCTGCAGCGCGTCGCGCGCGGCGACGGCGGCCTCGAGGACGGACGGGTCGAGCTTGCGGCCCTTGACCTCCTTCTCGTACCGCGTGATCGCCTTCTCGAGCGTCTCGAGGTCGGCCAGCTGCAGCTCGGCGTTGATGGTCTCCATGTCGTTGCGCGGGTTCACGGCGCCCTCGACGTGCACGACGTCGGCGTCGGAGAAGCCGCGGACGACCTGCGCGATGGCATCCGCCTCACGGATGTTCGCGAGGAACTTGTTGCCGAGACCCTCACCCTCGCTCGCGCCGCGCACGATGCCGGCGATGTCGACGAACGAGACGGCGGCGGGCAGGATCCGCTCGCTGCCGAAGATCTCGGCGAGCTTCTCCAGCCGGGGGTCGGGGAGGTTCACGACCCCGATGTTCGGCTCGATCGTCGCGAACGGGTAGTTCGCCGCGAGCACCTGATTCTTGGTCAGGGCGTTGAAGAGCGTCGACTTGCCGACGTTGGGGAGACCGACGATTCCGATGGTAAGAGCCACGGGCATCCAGTCTACGTGGCGGGATCGCGCGGCCCCGCCCCGTCCCTACGGACGGACCGCCCGATCCGTCGCTACGGACGGACCGCCCGATACGCACGGGTCACGTACGGCAGCTCGACGGCGGCATCCCCCACCGCTTCGATGTCGTCGAACAGTTCGGCGATCTCGCGATCGATGCGTGCGCGCTCCTCCGCGCCCGCCGTGATGATGTAGCTCCGCGAGCGCACCATCGCCGTCAGGGTCGCCCGCGTCATCGGGCGGGACCACCGCCACTCCTCCGCCTCGAGCCCGGTGAACGGCGCCGCGACGGGCGGATCGCCCGCCGCGAGCATCTTCTCCGCATTGCTGCCCTGCATGATGGCTGTCAGGCGCGCCACCCAGGGAACGCTCTCGTCGCGGATGTTCCAGATGAGGCCCAGCACGCCGCCGGCGCGCAGCACGCGGGCGACCTCGGCCGAGGCCGCGACGGGCTCCACCCAGTGCCATGCCTGGCCGAGGACGACGGCGTCGACGGACGCCTCCGGGAGCGGGAGCTGCTCGGCCGTGCCGGTGAAGGTCGGCACGCCCCGCACGGCGCCCCGCAGGGCCGCGAGCATCTCGGGGTCGGGATCCACGGCCACCACCTCGGCACCCAGCTCGACGAGCGCGCGCGTGAGCTTCCCGGTCCCCGCGCCCACATCCGCCACGCGCGTCGCCCGTCCGTCCCGGGCGGCGGGCGCCAGCATCCACGTCACGGCGGCGGACGGGTACTCCGGACGGCCCTGCTCGTACGCTCCGGCGGCACGGCCGAACGAGGTCGACATCTCCCGATCGCTGGTCACCATCCGACCCTACGTCGGACGACCTCGGCGCGCCTCCCGGACCGGGCGCCCGACCGGCGCGAGGGTGAAGTCGTGGCCCTGGATTTCACCGCGATCGACTTCGAGACGGCGAACTCCTCCAGCGCCTCGGCCTGCGCCGTCGGGCTCGCCCGGGTCCGTGACGGTCGCATCGTCGCGACGACGGGCTGGCTCATCCGGCCTCCCGCCGGGCACGATCGCTTCTTCGAGCTGAACACCGGCATCCACGGCATCCGGGCGGAGGACGTCGTCGGCGCGAAGACGTGGAGCGAGCAGCTGCCCGATCTCGCCGCGTTCGTCGGCGACGACGTGCTCGTGGCGCACAACGCCGGCTTCGACATGGCCGTCCTCCGGCGCGCCTGCGACGTCACCGGCGACACCGTGGCCCCCTACCGCTACGTCTGCAGCCTGCAGGTCGCCCGCAAGAGCTACGACCTGCCGTCCTACCGGCTCCCCCTCGTCGCCTCCGCCGCCGGCTACCTCGACTTCGCGCACCACGACGCGACAGCCGATGCCGCCGCATGCGCGCACATCATGATCGACGCCGCGCAGCGTGCCGGCGCCGTGGATGTCGTCGAGCTCGCGATGCTGCTGGGCCTGCGCGTCCCGCAGATCCCGGTGCCCGCCGAGGCGCCGGTCCCGGCGCTGCTCCCCGCCGCGGTCTGAGTGTCGCGCGGCCGGTGTCGCACCCCCACGGCATCCTGACGGTATGGATGCCGTCATGTTCACCGTCGTCGCGATCGCGTGCCTGTTCGCCGGGCTGCTCGCGGGCTGGTTCGCCGGCGGCGCGCGCACCGCAGAGCGCTCCGCCGCCGCCCGCGAAACGCTG
>Ga0006562J51391_1012840_pt1 | contig 20940 bp, 21 predicted proteins | sample Ararhi6_input_d2_FD_51391 | JGI IMG/M metagenome (IMG submission 51391) | reverse complement strand
CGCCGACCCGCAAGGAGCTCTTCAGCTACACCGGCGTCGTGCTCGTGTTCGTGGTGATCATGATGGCTCTCGTGTCACTCCTTGACTGGGTGTTCGGCATGGGTGTCGTCTGGGTCTTCGGAAACCCGAAGTAGACGACGTCGATCGGGCCGCACCGGCCTTCCCGACAAGAAATGGAATGAATTCAGTGTCTGAGACGAATCGCGACGACGTGGACTGGGCGCCCGCTGCGGAGCAGTCCTCCGAGGACGACGAGGCGCAGACCGGCAACGTTCTCGCCAGCGAGGACGAGGCGTCCGACTCCGCCGAGCACGAGGCGCTGCACGTCGTCGCCGACGACGGCACCGAGATCGACCTCGACGCCGTGCTCGATGCCATGGCGGAGGCGGTGGACCCCGAGGCCGACCGCGCCGTCGACGAGGCGCTCGAGGTCGACAGCGAGGACGAGGCCGAGGCGGCTCTCGAGGCCGTCGAGGACGAGGAGGAGGAGACCTCCGTCGACCCGTACGAGGAGTTCCGCGCAGAGCTCCGCTCCAAGCTCGGCAAGTGGTACGTCATCCACTCGTACGCCGGCTTCGAGCGTCGCGTGAAGTCCAACATCGAGAACCGCATGGTCTCGATGAACATGGAGGACTACATCTACGAGGTGCAGGTCCCCATGGAGGACGTGGTCGAGATCAAGAACGGCCAGCGCAAGATGGTCAACCGCGTGCGCATCCCCGGCTACGTGCTGGTGCGCATGGACCTGAACGAGGACAGCTGGTCGGTCGTCCGGCACACGCCGGGCGTCACCGGGTTCGTCGGCAACGCCCACAACCCGACGCCGCTGCGCTTCGAAGAGGCCTTCTCGATGCTGAAGAGCCTCGTGCAGGTCGAGGCCGCCCCGGCCAAGGGCGCCGCGAAGGGCCAGAAGGCCGCCGCGCGCGTCATCCCCGCCGAGGTCGACTTCGAGATCGGCGAGACCATCACCATCAAGGAGGGCTCGTTCGCGGGCCTCCCCGGCTCCATCAGCGAGATCAAGCCGGAGAGCGGCAAGCTCACCGTCCTCGTCTCCCTGTTCGAGCGCGAGACCCCGGTCGAGCTCAGCTTCGACCAGGTCACGAAGCTCTAGGGAACATTCAGAGCCTCCCCACTGTTTTTCAGAACACCGGGTCTCGGAAGGGCCGAGAAACCGGGAGAGCGATGCGGACCGCGGTCCGGCTCGCTCGAATACACAAAGAAGGAAGAGACATGGCACCGAAGAAGAAGGTCACCGGTCTGATCAAGCTTCAGATCAACGCCGGCGCCGCCAACCCCGCCCCGCCTATCGGCCCGGCGCTCGGTCAGCACGGCGTGAACATCATGGAGTTCTGCAAGGCGTACAACGCGGCGACCGAGTCGCAGCGCGGCAACGTCATCCCCGTCGAGATCACCGTCTACGAGGACCGTTCGTTCACGTTCGTCCTGAAGACCCCGCCGGCGGCAGAGCTCATCAAGAAGGCGGCCGGCGTCGCCAAGGGCTCGGGCGTCCCGCACACCAACAAGGTCGGCAAGCTGACCCAGGAGCAGGTGCGCCAGATCGCCGAGCAGAAGATGGTCGACCTCAACGCCAACGACATCGACGCGGCGTCGAAGATCATCGCAGGCACCGCCCGCTCGATGGGCATCACGGTCGAGGCGTAAGCCCCAACCCACTCAAGACATCTCGTGGAAGAGCCGGCCAGGCTCGCACCACATTCTCGTAAGGAGAAATCACATGGCACAGAAGTCCAAGGCCTACCGGGCCGCGGCCGAGAAGATCGAGGCCGGAAAGTTCTACACCCCCGCTGAGGCCGTCGCCCTGGCGAAGGAGACCGGCTCCGCCAAGTTCAACTCGACCGTCGAGGTCGCGCTGAAGCTGGGCGTCGACCCGCGCAAGGCGGACCAGATGGTCCGCGGTACCGTCATTCTTCCTCACGGTACGGGCAAGACCGCCCGCGTCATCGTGTTCGCGACCGGCCCGGCCGCCGAGGCGGCCATCGCCGCCGGTGCGGACGAGGTCGGCGGCGCGGAGCTGATCGAGAAGGTGGCCGGCGGCTACACCGACTTCGACGCGGCCGTCTCCACCCCGGAGCTCATGGGCCAGGTCGGTCGCCTCGGTAAGGTGCTCGGCCCGCGTGGTCTCATGCCGAACCCGAAGACCGGAACGGTCACGCCGGACGTGGCGAAGGCCGTCTCCGACATCAAGGGCGGAAAGATCGAGTTCCGCGTCGACAAGCACGCCAACGTGCACTTCGTCGTGGGCAAGGCGGGCTTCACCGCCGAGCAGCTGAACGACAACATCACGACCGCTCTCGAAGAGGTCGTGCGTCTCAAGCCGTCCGCCGCGAAGGGCCGTTACATCCAGAAGGGCGCCGTGTCGACCACGTTCGGCCCGGGCATCCCGCTGGACGTCAACGCCATCTGAGGTCGTTCCGCGAACACACTCCGACGGGGTCGGGGCCGCTTGCCGGTCCCGGCCCCTTCGTCGTTTCCCGGGCGAGGGGATGCGGTTCCCGGGTGAGGATGCTTCACCTACAGCAACGATCACGACAGAACTGTCTACCCCTCGTTGCGGTGGTAGAACGATGAGGTCTAGTGTCGCTCCTGTCGCGCGCCGTGCGCGGCGGCTCGAAGTCGAGTCCGTCCGAGCTAAGGATGACATTCATGGCACATCGCACCACGGGATCCCTCCACAAGAGGGCGCTCGGAATCATTGCCACCACGTCTGCCGTGGTGGCTTTGTCGTTGGCGGGGGCATCGGCGGCGAACGCAGCCGACCGGGTGACCTACGCCGGTTCCGTCCCCTCCTGGGCGACCGCGGCGAACGACGCCGGCGCCGCACCAGCCGACGAGACGGTGGAGGGTGAGATCTACCTTCCGCTCCGCGATCAGGCGGGCGCGGAGGCTCTCGCCAAGGCCGTCTCGAACCCCCTCGATCGCGGATACCGCAAGGCTCTCAGCCCGAAGCAGTGGATCGACCGCTTCGCGCCGAGCCAGGCGGACTCCGACGCGGTGGTCAGCTTCCTGAAGGCGGCGGGCCTCACCATCTCGGCTGTTCCCACCAGCCGCCAGTACGTCGTCTTCCGCGGCACTCCGGACCAGCTCGGCTCGATCTTCGGCACGTCGCTCCACGCGTTCAACTACGCGGGGCGCCAGCTCGTGGCTCCGGCTTCGGCGCCGTCGCTTCCGACCTCGATCGGCGGCAAGGTCTCGGGTGTGAGCATCGAGCAGTCGCGCACGCTGACGCGTCCCGACTCGATCAAGCAGGGCGACCTCGGTCCGTCCGGCGCACCGCAGGTCGCGCGCAAGGCGGCCGCAGCGCCGGTGATCCAGACGCCGTGCTCGCACTACTACGGTGAGCACACGGTGACGGTCCCGCCCGCGTACAACGGCAACACGCAGTACAGCACCTACAACTGCGGCTACACGCCGCAGCAGCTGCGCAGCGCCTACGGCCTGAACGACCTCGGCAAGCGCGGCATCAACGGCTCCGGCCAGACGGTCGCGATCATCGACGCCTACGCCAGCCCGACGATCGTCAAGGACGTCAACAGCTACTCGCAGCAGAACGGCGAGCCCGGCCTGACCAACAGCAGCTACCAGCAGCTGGTGCCGAGCCCGAGCGAGTTCGTCGACCAGGAGCTGTGCCAGTACCCGAGTGGATGGCAGGGCGAGCAGACGCTCGACGTCGAGTCCGTGCACGCCATCGCACCGGGAGCCCGCATCCTCTACGTCGGCGGCTTCAACTGCGGCGGCGGCCTCGATGTGGCCATGTCGAAGATCCTCGACAACAAGCTCGCGAACATCGTCAGCAACAGCTACGGCAACGTGGGCGAGGCCGTCCCGGCCGACGTGATCCAGGGCGAGGTGAACCTGCAGCTCCAGGCGGCGGGCGAGGGCATCGGCCTGTACTTCTCGAGCGGTGACAACGGCGACGAGGTCGCGAACCTCGGCTACCCGTCGCCGGACTTCCCGGCGTCCTCGCCGTGGGTGACCTCGGTCGGTGGAACCAGCACCGGGATCGACAAGAACGGCAAGATCGCGTGGGAGACGGGCTGGGGCGACCAGTTCGACCAGATCGTCAAGAACACCGACGGCACGCTCAGCTACGCTCAGCCCCTCCCGGGTACGCGGTTCGTCGGCGGCGCCGGCGGCGGAACGAGCGCGGTGTTCGCGCAGCCGGACTACCAGCGCGGCATCGTGCCGGCGGCTCTCGCGAACGGCAAGCGCGTCTCGCCGGACGTCGCGGCCCTCGCCGACCCGTACACCGGATTCCTGATCGGCATCCGTCCGATCATCGACGACACGACGCTGGAGACCGGCGACTACGTCAACGAGACCTACGGCGGAACATCGCTGGCCTCGCCGATCGTCGCGGCGCAGATCGCGATCGTGCAGCAGGCGACGCGGTCCACGATCGGGTTCGCGAACCCGACGCTGTACGGCGTGAAGCGCATCCTGCCGAACGCGTTCCGCGACGTGCTGCCGCAGAACCCGACCCAGGCGCTCGTCTACACGAGTGCGATCAGCGGCAACACCTACCTGGTGTCGATGGATCAGGACACCTCGCTGAAGACCGCCAAGGGCTATGACCCGGTGACCGGCCTCGGCGGTGTCTCCTTCGACCTGCTCAGCTGGGTGGCGCAGGGGCGGCACTAGCGACCCTGCGGCTCCGGCCGCACCGCACCACGGACCGGCCGTCTCCCGATCGGAGGCGGCCGGTCCGCTGTGTGAAACCGGCCCGTCCGCTGGCTAGGCTGGCGGGGTGACCGTCACCATCCGCCCCGCCGTCGCCGGAGATGCCGCCGCCCTCGCCGCGGTCGCCGCTGCGACCTTCCCGCTCGCCTGCCCGCCGCACACGACCGAGGAGGCGAAAGCGGCGTTCATCCGGACCGTGCTCTCGGAGGAGCGGTTCGTCGAGTACCTCGCCGACGCATCACGTCGCCTGCTCATCGCGGAAGACGACGAGGGCAACGCGGTCGGCTACACGATGATCAACCTGGGCGAACCGGCCGACGCCGACGTGCGCGGCTCCCTGCGCATCCACCCCACCGCCGAGCTGAGCAAGTGCTACGTCCTCCCCGGCCACCACGGCGAGGGCGTCGCGGGCCGGCTCATGGCCGAGAGCCTGCGGGCCGGCGGCGAAGCGGGAGCCGAGGGGATGTGGCTGGGCGTCAACGAGGAGAACGCCCGCGCCCAGCGCTTCTACGGCAAGCACGGCTTCGAGCGCGTCGGTGCGAAGCGGTTCCTGGTCGGCGACCGGTACGAGGACGACTGGGTGATGGAGAGGCCGCTCACCCCGGTCGGCTAGGTCAGCCCTCCGCGACCTTCAGCACGACCTTGCCGCGCGTGTGGCCGCTCTCGACGGCTCGGTGTGCCTCGGCGATCTGCTCGAGGGCGAAGATCTGGTCGACGTGCACGCGCACGTTCCCCGACTCCAGCAGGCGGGCGATGACCGCGAGCGTGCTGCCGTCCGGCGCGACCTTGTAGTCGGTGCCGCGCACTCCGGCGGCGGCGGCGTCCTCCGCGAAGGTGGGCCAGCTCCCGGTCGGCACGTTGACGATGAGGCCGCCGGGGCGCAGAACGGAGAGGGAGCGGGTGCCGGTGTCGTCGTGCACGTTGCCGACCAGGTCGATCACCACGTCGGCGTCGTGCACCACGTCCTCGAAGCGCGTGGTCGTGTAGTCGATCACTTCGGCCGCGCCGAGGGAGCGCATCCACGACGCGTTCGACCCGGAGGCGGTGGCGATGACGTGCGCGCCGAAATACGAGGCGAACTGCACGGCGAAATGACCGACGCCTCCGCTGCCCGCGTGGATGAGCATCCGCTGTCCCTCGTGCGCCTTGGCGACCTCGACGACCAGACCCCACGCGGTCAGAGCGGCCAGGGGTGCGCCGGCCGCCTCGATGTGGCTCAGGGTCGCCGGCTTGCGCACGACGCTCAGCGACGGCACGGAGATGTACTCGGCGAAGCTGCCGCCCAGGCGCGGCACCATGACCATGCCGAACACCTCGTCGCCCGGGCGGATGGGATGCGCGCTGTAGGGGGACTCCACGACGACGCCACTGAAGTCGTGGCCGAGCACGGCGGGGAACGAGTGGATGGCGTCGTAGATCCCGCGTCCGGCCCGCGTCTTCGCGTCGATCGGGTTCACGCTCGAGGCGACCACCTTGACCAGGAACTCGGCGTTCACACGATCCGGATAGGCGGTCTCCCCGATGCGGAGTGCCTCCGGGGCTCCCGCGGCGTCCAGAAGTGCGGCCCGCATGGTCTTCGGCATTCGTCATCCCCTCGTCGGTCTGCCGCTGCGTCGGCGCGGCGTCCCCTCAGTCAATCCTGCGTGTGCTTCACCGGTGTTACGGTCGGGTCACCAGATGTGAACAGTCTGTTTCGGATACCCCCAGGCCGTTTCCCAGCGTCGCGCCGGTTAGGATGCTGCGACCCGGGGCGTACGACGCCTGCGGGAGCGGACCATGACGGCCAGACCCGAGGAGCGACAGGTGCGACAACTGCTGCGGATCGCTCGCGAGCCCTTCGCCGTCCCGGTCCTTGCGCGCGGGTGGCAGCGCGCCGTCCCCATCCTGCTCGGCATCGGCACCCTCTGCGTCCTCGGCGGCCTCGTCATCATCTGGGCCGCACGGCTGACCGTGCCGTACCCGGTGTACGTGAGCGAGCTCGGCGCGAAGGGCGCGGCGACGTCCGGCGCCTTCGCCGTCGCACTGCTCCTCATCGCGGGCGGCGGCTTCGCGATCGCCGTCGCGAGCGGCCACATCCGCTCGTCCGCACGAATGCTCGACCGCTGGGCTCCTGCGGTCACGCTCGGGTTCGCCGCTGTGTGCTTCGTCCTCGCGTCGCAGGTCACCTGCACGGCGTACTGCCCGGTGCCGATCGTCGACCCGAAGTCGACCGTGCAGGATCTGGTGCACACGGTGTCCGCCGTCATCGGCTTCGCGGCGGCGTGCTTCGCCATGCTGCAGGTGGGCTTCAGCCGGAAGCTCCCGCGCCTCTCCCGCCTGTCGCGGCTGAGCTGCGGGGCGGTCGCCGTGATCACGATCATCGGAGGGCTGCTCGCCATCGTCCGCGTCGGCGCCGATGTCGGCGCGTGGCTCGAACTGATCGGGACGACGGTCGCCGTCGGGTGGATCGCCGTCTACGCGGTGGCGCTGACCCGCATCCCGGTCGGAGTCGTGGATGCGGCCGGGCCCGAGGCGGCGCCGGCTTCGGTGACCGACACCGTCGCCGGTGCTCCGGCCGACGTCGCCTGACGCAGCAGTTCGATCAGATCCGCCGCCAGCGCGACCAGCTTCGCGATCTCGGCATCATCACGGTCGACCCAACGGCACTCCGGCTCGTCGCGGAGCGGGACGAAGCCGTCGTGCTGCTCCCAGACGAAGAGGGTGCGCTCGGCGCCGAGCACGTACTGCTGCCACCAGATCTGACGGAGATACGGGCGGGGGATGCTGCGGAACGGCTTGTTCGTCGTCTTGATCTCAGCGAGTTCGAGCGTGCCGCCGGTTCGGGCGATCAGGCCGTCGGGAGTCGCCAGGTGCCGACGGTCGCGCTCGGCGTGGAAGAGCAGGTCGGACGGCTCGATGCCGTGCGTCGCCGCCACCCACGCGGCGATCTCCGGTTCACGCGAGCGGCCGTGCTGCGTGAAGACGTTGCCGCTGAACCCTGTGCCGTGCAGCTTGTCGTAGGCGGCCGCGCGGATAGAGCGCGGGCTCGACAGCTTGGCGACGTCGGTGGCGGTGATGCCGCGGCTGCGGGCCCGCAGCCAGCTCACGCGGTCGCTCGACCGCGCCACGACGCGTGCCAGGTGCCCGGTCTCACCGGGGACGGCCGGCACCACCGGGACGGGAGCGGGCCGCGCCGGGCTCAGATCCGCGAGGACGCCCGGCCGGTAGAGGTCGGCGGTGCGGTACGGAGCGGAGTCGAGCACCTCTCCATTGTGCCGCTTCGCGCCGACGCTCGCCGTCACTCCACGCGGGTCGCCCCGAGTTGCCTGCGTGCTTCGTCGATCGTCGCCAGCGTGTCGACCGCCTCCGCGAGCGGGTGGAGCGGCGACTCCGTCCGCCCCTCGGCGACGAAACGGGCGAGGGCCGCGGCCTCGTACGACATGCCGTCGCGGTGCGGCCGGCCGAACGGGTCGCGCCAATGCGCGGCGAGCGTTCCGTCACCGCGGAACACACGCAGACCGCTCGGCCCCCAGAACGGGCTGTCCGTCTCGACGCGGCCCGCGCTCCCGCTGATCGTCGCGAGCGAGGGCGTTCCGGCCAGCAGGGTGGTGCTCAGGAGAGCCTGCCCGCCGCTCGCGGACGACAGCACCAGTGCTGCCTGCTCGTCCACGCCCGTCTCGGCGAGGGTCCCGGCCGCGATGATCCCGGCGGGCGCGCCGAGCGCGAACGAGGCCCACGACACCGTGTAGACACCGAGGTCGAGCAGCGCTCCGCCCGCGAGGGCGGGATTCCACAGCCGACTCGACGGATCGAACGGCGCCCGACCTCCGAAGTCCGCCGTGACGACACGGATGTCTCCGAGCGCCCCGTCTTCCAGCAGCTGACGCACGATGTCCGTCTGCGGCAGGTAGCGCGTCCACATCGCCTCCATCGCGAAGACGCCCGCCTCGCGTGCGGCCGTGACGATCCGCCTGGCCTGGTCGGCGGAGACCGCCATCGGCTTCTCGATGAGGACGTTCTTGCCCGCCGCGATCGCGAGCAGGGAGTGCTCGAGGTGTTCGCTGTGCGGGGTCGCGACGTACACGACGTCGACCTCCGGGTCGCCGACGAGCTGCTCGTAGGAGCCGTACGCGCGCTCCACCCCGTGCGCGTCGGCGAACGCCTGCGCCCGCTCCGCCGAGCGCGACCCCGCCGCCACCACCCGCTGACGGGTGTGCCGATGGAGTGCGTCGGTGAAGTCGGCGGCGATCACGCCGGGACCGAGCACGCCCCACCGCAGCGGCGGGGCGTCGGCGGGGTCGGGATGGCGCGGCTGGGGGAGCGTGGACCATACGTCGGTCATGGGCAGGTCTCCTCGTCTCCGTCGGTTCTGTGCTGATCGGCCTAGACCGGCTGCGGGTTCGACACCTCGGGCGCCTGACGCGCGCCCTCCACGGGGGCGGCCCACTTCACGCCGTTGGCGAGCACGCGGCGCACCTGCGGGTGGAAGTAGACCGGGTACTCCTGATCGCCGGGGCTGAAGTAGAAGATCTTGCCACGCCCGCGGGTGAAGGTGACGCCGGAGCGGAACACCTCGCCGCCGGTGAACGAGCTGATGAAGACCAGATCGTCCGGCGTCGGGATGTCGAAGAACTCCCCGTACATCTCCTGCGCCTCGATGACGATCGGCTGCTCGACGCCCGCGGCGATGGGATGCGTCGGGTTGACGTTCCACACCAGCTCGCGCTCGCCGCCCTCCGGGTTGCGCCAGCGCAGTGAGCAGGTCGTGCCGAGCATCCGGATGAAGATCTTCGAGAAGTGGCCGGAGTGGAGGACGATCAGGCCCATCCCGCCGAGGACGTGACGGCGGACGCGCTCCACCACCTCGTCCGAGACGCGGTCGTGCGCGATGTGGCCCCACCAGAGCAGCACATCGGTCCCGTCGAGCGCCTGCTCGCTGAGCCCGTGCTCGGGGTCGTCGAGGGTCGCCGTGCGGACGGCGACCTCGTCGCCGAGCAGCTCGGACAGCCCCTCGGCGATGGCTCCGTGGATGCCATGCGGGTAGATGGCGGCGATCTCGGGCTGGGTCGCCTCGTGGACGCCCTCGTTCCAGACGGTGACGCGCAGTGTCATGGTCATGCTCCCTTCAGGGCGGTGTCGGTGGTGCTGGCCGCGTTGGTCGCCGGGGTCAGCCGGACTTCGGCGCCGATGCGGGCGGACTCGTAGGCGGCGTCGATGACGCGAGCGCGGTCGAGGGCGAGCGAGCCGTCCCAGTTCGACCAGTTCGCGCGGTCGGCGACGTGCTCCAGGAAGGTCTCGACCACAGCGAGGTGCCCACGGCCGGGGTCGGCCGTGACCGTGATGTCCTCGCTCTGCTCGCCGTCGCCGGTGAAGATCGTCAGTTCACCCGACGGGGCGTAGTCGACGACGCGCAGGTCGGCGCCGCCCTCGGTGCCGTAGAGGGTGATGCCGAACTCGTCGCCGGCCGGGCGGTAGGCGGCCCAGCTGGTCTCGATGACGATGGAGCCGCCGCCCTCGAGCCGGAGCAGGAGGCTGGCGAGGTCTTCGACCTCGTAGTCCGACCCGACGTGCTGTTTGGAGGCGGAGGCCCCGCCGCGGCCGCGGACCCCGAGCTCGGAGTGGGTGACGGCCGAGACGGCCTCGACGCGGGGCTCGCCGAACAGGTGGAGGGCGTAGTCGAGGACGTGCACGCCGATGTCGATCAGCGGGCCGCCTCCGGCCATCTCGCGGTTGGTGAACCAGCTGCCGAGCGCGGGGATGCCGGCCCGCCGGAGCCAGACCGCACGCGCGTGATACGGCCGGCCGATCTGCCCGTCGTCGATCGCGGCCTTCAGTGCCTCGATGTCTCCGCGGCGGCGGTGGTTGAAGGCGACCTCGAGCACACGGCCGGCGCGGTGGGCCGCATCCACCATGGTCTGGGCCTCCGCCGCGGTGCGGGCGATCGGCTTCTCGCTGAGCACGTGGATGCCTGCGTCGAGTGCTCCGACGGCGATCGGCGCGTGCAGGAAGGTGGGGACGGCGACGCTGACGACGTCGAGGTCGCCCTCGGCGACGAGGTCCTTCCAGTCGCGGTGCAGGCGCTTGACGCCGTAGGTCTCGCCGAGCTCGGCGCGGGGGCCGTCCTCCATGCCGGCGATGGCGACGAGCTCGACTCCGGGGAGGGCCGAGTAGGCCGCCATGTGCTGCTGTCCGGCCCAGCCGAGGCCGACCACTCCGGCGCGGAGGGGGCGGTCGAGGGGTTCGCTCTGGGTGCTCACGGCACTCCTTTCAGTGTGATCCTTGGGGGATTCGAATCGATTCGAGGTAGTGAGGGACGGGGTGGATGTTCCGCCGGCGGCGTCAGCGGAAGAGGGAACGCGGTGTGCCCGCGTCGGGATCGAGCGCGCGCTGGATGACCATGATGGCCGCCCCGATCGCGCCGCCGGTCTCGCCGGAGCGCGACTGCGTGATGGTCAGATGCTGCGTCGCCAGCGGCGTGGACCGCTGATAGACGACCTCGCGCATCCCGGCGAGGAGCTGCTCGCCGACGCGGGAGAGGCTGCCGCCGACGACGATCATCGACGGGTTCAGGAGGTTGACGCAGGTGGCGACGACCGCGCCGAGGTCGCGTCCGGCCTGCCGGATCGCATTCTGGACGGCCGGGTTGCCCGTGCGCGCCAAGGCGACGACGTCGTCGCTGGTCTCGGCGGCGAGACCGGCTTCGGAGAGTGCCCGCGCGATGGCCGGACCACTCACCAGCGACTCGAGGTCCGCATCCTGCTCGCCATGGCTCGGGGTGTCGCTGCCGAAGGGGACGCGGACGTGACCCAGGTCTCCGGCCGAGCCGAGCGCCCCACGCTGCAGGCGGCCACCGCTGATGATCCCGGCGCCGACGCCCGTCGCGACCTTGATGAAGAGGAGGTCTGTCTCCTCCGGCCACATCAGGGCCTGCTCGCCCAGGGCGAGGAGGTTGACGTCGTTGTCGACGAGGACGGGCACGTCGAAGACGCGACGGATGTAGGCGGGGATGTCGAAGCGGTCCCAGCCGGGCATGATCGGCGGGTTCACCGGCAGCCCGGTGGAGTGCTCGACCGGGCCGGGCACCCCGACGCCGACGCCGATCAGCTCTTCCGGCTGCCGACCGCTGGCCACGTAGAGCTCTGACGCCGTCTCCATCGCCCAGTCGAGCACCGGCTGGGGGCCGTCGGCGATGTCGAGCCGGCGTGACTCGCTCGCCGTGATGTTGCCGGCGAGATCGGCGAGGGCGACCACCCCGTGCGTCGCGCCGAGATCGATCGCCACGACCACGCGCGACTCCGGGTTGAAGCGGATGCGCGAGGGAGGCCGGCCTCCGGACGACACGTCGTCGCCGGCAGGCGCGACGAGTCCCGCCGCGGTGAGCGTGTCGATCCGGGACGCGATGGTGGAGCGCGCCATGCCGGTCAGCTCGGCGAGCTGCGCGCGGGTGCGCGGGATGCCGTCGCGCAGGATCGCCAGCAGCTCCGCGGCGTCTGCGGCGACGAGCACCGAGTCTCGCGCGCTGTCGGTCATAGAGGGTATTGAACCACAGTGCCGGCGGACTGCTCAAAGATCGTCTGCATTCGGTCGACTTTTGATTGACATCCGGCAGAAGTGGCACTTGAATAGAGGCACGCCATCCGGCGCCTTTCCACTCCATGAACTCGACGAGGAGAACAGTGTCGACGTCAAAAGTCTCCGTGCAGCTGTACACGGTCCGGGAACTCCTGACCGAGGACACGGTCGGTACCCTCAAGCGGATCGCCGAGATCGGGTTCACCCAGGTCGAGCCCTTCGCCTTCCTCACCTTCGGTGACGCGCTCCGCCAGGGCCTCGCCGAGGCCGGCCTGTCCGCGCCCACCACCCACCAGGGCTTCATCGGCGGCGACCTGGACGAGGTGTTCGGCGCCGCGAAGGAGCTGGGCGTCCAGACGGTCATCGACCCGTTCGTCGCGCCCGAGCGCTGGCAGACCGCGGAGGACGTCGCGCAGATCGCCGAGCAGCTCAACGCCGCCGCCGAGGTCGCGGCCCGTCACGGCGTGCGTGTCGGCTACCACAACCACGCTCACGAGCTCGAGAGCACGATCGAGGGTACGACGGCGCTCGAGTTCTTCGCCGGCAAGCTCGCCCCGGAGGTCGTGCTCGAGGTCGACACCTACTGGGTGGCCGTCGGCGGCGTCGACCCGGTCGCGCTGCTCCCCAAGCTCGGCGAGCGTGTGGTCGCCCTCCACATCAAGGACGGCCCCGGCACCACCGAGACGAAGGACCAGGTCGCCGTCGGCCAGGGTTCGCTCCCGATCGAGCAGATCATCGCGGCAGCACCCGACGCCCTCCGTGTCATCGAGCTCGACGACTCGCGCGGTGACCGCTTCCAGGCTGTCGCCGACAGCTTCGCCTTCCTGACCTCGAAGGGCCTCGCATGAGCGGCGGGCGCGTGGGAGTCGGCGTCATCGGCGCCGGTGTCATCAGCAACCAGTACCTCGAGAACCTCACCGTGTTCCCCGACCTCGATGTGCGCTTCGTCGCCGACATCGACCTGGAGCGGGCCAAGGCACAGGCCGACAAGTACGGCGTGCCGGGGTCCGGCACGGTGGAGGAGCTGCTGGCTGACGATGACATCGAGATCGTCGTCAACCTGACCATCCCCAAGGTGCACGTCGAGGTGGCGCAGCAGGCGCTCGCCGCCGGCAAGAACGTCTGGAGCGAGAAGCCGTTCGCCCTCGACCGCGCGAGCGGTCGCGAGCTGCTCGAAGCCGCGCACGCGGCCGGGCTCCGGGTCGCTACGGCGCCCGACACGTTCCTCGGCTCGGGCATCCAGTCGGCCCGCCGCCTGATCGAGAACGGCGACATCGGTGCTCCGCTGACCGCGCTCACGCTGATGCAGAGCCCCGGCCCCGAGTCGTGGCACCCCAACCCCGACTTCCTGTTTCAGGAGGGCGCGGGTCCGCTGTTCGACATCGGTCCGTACTACCTGACGGCCCTCGTGCAGATCTTCGGACCGGTCGCCCGGGTGAGCGCGAGCGCATCCCGCGCTCGCGAGACCCGCGTCATTGGCTCCGGGCCGCGCGCCGGCGAGGAGTTCGCCGTGACCGTGCCGACGCACGTCAGCGCGCTGTACGAGTTCGAGAGCGGGCAGACGGCCCAGGCCGTGTTCAGCTTCGACTCCAAGCTCGGCCGCACCCAGTTCGAGGTCGCGGGTGTCGACGGCACGCTGGTCGTTCCCGACCCCAACACCTTCGAGGGCGAACTGCTGGTCCACGGCGGCGACGGCATCGAGACGGTCCCGTCGACGGGAACGACCGATTCTCGTGGCATCGGCGTGGTGGAGCTCGCGCGGGCCATCCGCGCCGGCGTCCCCGAGCGCGCATCGGGCGAGCAGGCCTACCACGTGCTCGACATCATGGTNTCGACCATCGAGGCGGGGGAGTCCCGNACTCCGGTCGAGGTCGAGAGCACGGTGGATGTCGCGCCGGCCCTCCCCGAGGACTGGGACCCGCGAGCGGTGACCCTGGCGTGACGGGAGCCGAGCGATGACAGACGGGAATCAGGCCGGAGCTTCGGCCGGCAGTGCCGCGACCAACGGCGGGCTCACCCGCCGCGACGGCGGTTCGGCCGGAGCCCGGCTCCGCGTCGCGATCGTCGGCGGCGGCTTCATGGCGGAGGTTCACTCGCGTGCGGCTCGTGCGGCACGCGCCGACATCGCCGGACTCGTCTCCTCGACGCCGGAGCGTTCGGCGGCGGCCGCCGAACGGCTCGGCATCGGCCGCTCGTACGGATCGATCGACGAGCTGCTCGCCGATGACACGGTCGACGTCGTGCACGTCACGACGCCCAACGCCCTCCACGCAGAGCAGGCGGCGGCCGTACTGGCCGCCGGCAAAGACGTCATCTGCGAGAAGCCGCTCGCCACGTCGGTCGCCGACGCCGAGAGCCTGGTGGCCGCGGCGGAGGGGCGGACGGCGACCGTTCCCTTCGTCTACCGCTTCCACCCGCTGGTGCGGGAGGCCCGCGCCCGCTTCGCCTCCGGCGAGGCCGGACGCGTGCTGAGTATCAACGCCTCCTACCTGCAGGACTGGCTGCTGGGCTCCGACGACGACAACTGGCGGGTGGATGCGGCGCAGGGCGGCCGCTCGCGCGCCTTCGCCGACATCGGGTCGCACCTCGTCGACCTCGTCGAGTTCGTCAGCGGCGACCGCGTCAGCCGCGTCTCCGCCACCAAACGCACGGTGTTCGCCGAGCGCGCCTCCCATGCGGCGATCACGACGGAGGACGCCGTCGCCGTGGTGATCGAGACGCGTTCCGGCGCTCTCGGAACACTGCTGGTGTCGCAGGTCGCTCCTGGCCGGAAGAACCGCCTCTGGCTCGAGATCTCCGGCAGCGCCGAGAGCGTCGCCTTCGATCAGGAGCAGCCGGAAACGCTGTGGGTGGGCCGTCGAAAGGGAAGCCTGATCATCCCCCGCGACGCCGACCAGCTCAGCGAAGACGCCGCCCGCCTGTGCGTCGTGCCCTCCGGGCACCCGCAGGGCTACCAGGACGCGTTCAACGCGTTCGTCGCCGACAGCTACGCGGCGGTCGCGGGGGAGAACCCCGACGGCCTCCCGCGCTTCACCGACGGCCTTCGTGCGGTGCGGATCACGGATGCGGTGATCGACGCGGCCGAGTCGGGCACCTGGATCGAGATGGGAACGAACAATGACTGACGCCACCAGTGCAGGCGGCTCGGAGACCACCGAGTCGGGCCGGACGCACCCGGTCACCCTCTTCACCGGTCAGTGGGCCGACCTCACGCTCGAAGAGGTCGCGAAGTACGCGAGCGAGTGGGGCTACGACGGCCTCGAGATCGCGTGCTCCGGCGAGCACCTCGACGTCTGGCGCGCCGCCGAAGACGACGCGTACCTGCAGGGCCGACTCGACATCCTCGACCGCTACGGCCTCAAGGTCTGGGCCATCTCCAACCACCTCAAGGGCCAGGCCGTTTGCGACGACCCGATCGACTTCCGCCACCAGGCGATCGTCGGGTCGAAGGTCTGGGGCGACGGCGACCCGGAGGGCGTGCGCCAGCGCGCCGCCGAAGAGCTCAAGCTCACGGCGAAGGTCGCCCGCAAGCTGGGCGTCGACACGGTCGTCGGGTTCACGGGGTCGAGCATCTGGCCGTACGTCGCGCAATTCCCGCCGGTGCCCGCCGAGGTGTTCGACCGCGGCTACCAGGACTTCGCCGACCGCTGGAACCCCATCCTCGACGTCTTCGACGGCGAGGGCGTCCGGTTCGCGCACGAGGTGCACCCGTCCGAGATCGCGTACGACTACTGGACGAGCGTGCGGTCCCTCGAGGCGATCGACCACCGCGAGGCCTTCGGCTTCAACTGGGACCCGTCCCACATGATGTGGCAGGACATCGACCCCGTCGGGTTCATCATCGATTTCCAGGACCGCATCTACCACGTGGACTGCAAGGACACGCGTCTCCGGCCGAAGAACGGCCGCGCCGGCGTGCTCGGTTCCCACCTGTCGTGGGGCGACCCGCGTCGCGGCTGGGACTTCGTCTCCACCGGCCACGGCGACGTGCCGTGGGAGGACGCCTTCCGAGCCCTCGAGTCCATCGGCTACACGGGCCCGATCTCGATCGAGTGGGAAGACGCGGGGATGGACCGCCTGCACGGCGCCAAGGAGGCCGTGGGCTACATCCGATCCCTGCTCTGGAAGCAGCCGACCGCCTCCTTCGACGCGGCGTTCAGCAACCAGGACTGAGCACGCCGATCACGGGACGAGGACGAGGCGGTCACGGGTCGTGGCCGCCTCGTCCCATGCCCGCTCGACGTCGGAAAGCGGCACGGCACGAGCGTCGGTGACGAACGCGCCGCCCGCCACCTCGACGGCCAACTCGGAGAGCTCATCGACGATCGCCTCCGTGCTCACCGAACCCTGACCGCTACCGATCAGCCGCAGATCGACAGCGCGCAGAGCAGCCGACAGGATCGGTGACTCCGCTCCGGCAACGGACCCGATCTGCACCCACGTGAGCGGCTGATCGTCTCGCGCCCGACCGGGGATAACGGCGCGGAGTGCATCCGCGGTCGGCTCGCCCCACAAGTAATCCAGCACCACATCCACGTCGCTCGCGGCCCGTGCCAGCGCATCCGCGTCGCCCAGCTCGACGACGACGTCAGCCCCCGAATCGTCCAGCCGGTACGAGTCCCTCGAGACCGCAACCACCCGGCCGGCGCCCAAACGCCGGGCGACCTGCACCGCCAGCCCGCCGGCGTTACCCGACGCACCGAGCACCAGCACGCTCTGGCCCGGCTGCATCCGTGCGCGGCGACGCAACGCGACCCAGGACGACATGGCCGGATTCATCGCCGCGGCCAACGGGACGGGATCGGCGTCCGGCGGCAGTGCGACGCTACGCCGCAGATCCACGACGGCCCGTTCGGCCATCGCGCCCTTCGTGGTCTCCGGGAGGATGAAGTACCGGAGCGTACCGTCAGGAGTTCGTCCCACCCCATCCAACCCCGGGATGAGCGGCAGCTCGTCCGTGCTCGTGTAGTGGCTGCCCGCCGCCTGCGATCGCACCCGCGGGGAGATCGCGGCGCCCAGAACCTCGGCCACGACCTCGTGGGCTCGCCGTGGTGCGGGCTCCTCGACGTCCAGGTAGCGCGGGTGGGCGCCGAACTCGGTGACGACGGCTGCTTTCATGACAGTCTCCAAATGGTTGGGATTACGAATTAAATAGATGGTAACCCCAACTAATGCGCTACGCTAGCGACATGGCGACCTCGGCACACCCGCACGACTCGGAGCGCCTTCTCGACGCCCTGGTGCAGACCTCGTTCGAGGTCATCGGCGTGGTCAGTCGTGTCGCAGCCGACAACGAGTTGTCCCTCACTCAGCTGCGCGTGCTGGCCATCCTGCGCGATCGGGAGCCCACCATGTCCGAGCTCGCAGAGCACTTGGGTGTGGACCGTTCGTCCGTCTCCGGCTTGGTCGATCGGGCGACGCAACGGGGGCTCGTGACCCGCGTCCGGGACACCGTCGACCGCCGCTCCGCCCGAGTGGGGCTCACGCCGGCCGGTCACGAACTGGCGCGGGCCGGAGCCGCGGCCATCCATACCGGAGTCGCGCCCCTGCTCGGCGGCCTGGGGCCCGACGACGGAGCGCGACTCACGGAACTGCTGGAAGCTCTGCTCGGCGGCCGTCGCTGACGGTCACGCCACGTCGAGCACCCAGGTGACGCCGAAGCGGTCCGTCAGCATCCCGAACCCCGCGGACCAGGCGGAGGCCGCCAGCGGTTCGACGACCGTGGCGCCCTCCGCGAGGCGCTCCCAGTAGCCGGCCAGCTCGTCGAGGGATCCCGCCCGGACGGAGACGAAGAAGGGCTGATCGGTGATGGTCATCCCGTTCTCCCGCCGCGTCGATGCGGACTGAGCCGCGCCCTGATCTCCAGTGCCCGGAACGTCGTACGCCATCACCCGGAACCCCTCGGGTGAGACGACCTGGCCGAAGACGATGCGCTGCGCGTCAGGGAGTTCGGGGGGCATGCCGAAATCGGCATACGTCGCCGCGGTCACCTCTCCGCCGAACGCGTCGGCGTAGAAGTCGAGGGCTGCTCGCGCCTCTCCGGCGTGGAAGTTCAGGTGCGTGGTGACGGTGATGCTCATGGCTGGTTCCTCTCAGTGAGATCGCCGGGTTCTCCCGACGACGCCAGAATCGCAGCGGTAGCGGACAGTTTCGGTCCGCTACTCCCGCGAGAATCGAGGCATGAACGCACCCTCCTCGCGCATGCTCACGATGCTCTCGCTGTTGCAGGCGCGACGGGACTGGCCCGGGCAGGCGCTCGCGGATCGGCTCGACGTGAGCACCCGGACGGTCCGACGGGATGTGGACCGCCTCCGCGAGCTCGGCTACCGCATCGACGCGATGAAGGGTCCCGACGGCGGGTACCGTCTCGCCGCGGGCTCCGAGTTGCCGCCCCTCCTGTTCGACGAAGAGCAGGCCGTCGCCCTCTCCATCGCGCTCCAGAACGCCGGGGCGTCCGGAGCCGGGATCGAGGAGGCCGCTGCCCGCGCGCTCGCGACCGTCCGCCAGGTCATGCCGTCTCGCCTGCGGCACCGCATCGACGGCATCCGCTTCGACCGGCCCAGCGCGGGACCGGCGGTCGAGCCGGCGGTGCTCGGCGCGGTGAGCACCGCCGTCCGGGAGAGGAAGGTGCTCCGGTTCGACTATGCCGGAGCGGACGGACCGCCGCGTCGCACCGAGCCGCACGGTCTCGTGGCTCGGGATGCGCGCTGGTATCTGGTGGCGTGGGACCTCGACCGGGACGACTGGCGGGTGTTCCGGCTCGATCGGCTGGCGCCGAGGTTCCCGGCCGGTCCGGGGTTCCGTCCGCGGCAGATCCCCACCGGAGACGCGACGTCGTTTGTAGCGGCGCGCTTCAAGGGCAGCGACGACGAGGACCGCTGGCCATGCGTGGGCGAGGTCGTCATCGACCTGCCGCCGCGCGACGTGATCCCGTGGGTGACCGACGGCCACGTGGAGCCCGTGGGCGAGTCCCGGAGTCGTCTCACCCTCGGCTCGTGGTCGTGGATCGGCGTGCTGGCGTCTCTCACGCGGTTCGACGTCGCGTTCGAGATCGTCGGCCCGCCCGCACTGGCGGAGGCCGCGGCGACGCTCGCCAACCGTCTGGTCGCGGCGGCCCGACCGCTCGGGCCGCCGGGACCGCCCGAACGGGGGAGGGTCGCCTAGCCGCCCCCGCAGGCGTCCAGCCCGCAGTCAGTAGGTATCCTCAGTACTCACTGGGGACACCTGGCGGCGAACGGAGGACCTGTGGCCAGAGGAGCCAACCTCCCCGCCATCGCGGCGTTCAACGAGACGGTCGTGCTGGATGCCGTCCGACGGTCGCCGGACGGGCTCAGCCGGGTGGAGCTGGCAGCGCGAACGGGCCTCTCGGCGCAGACCGTCACCAACGTGACGCGCCGCCTCCTGCAGCAGGGGCTCATCCGCGAGGCCGGGAAGCAGAGCGAGGGCAGCCCGGGCAAGCCGCGCACCATCCTGCGCCTGAACCCGGCGGGCGCCTACGCCGTGGGTGTCCACCTCGACCCCACCGTGATCGCCTGCGTCCTGCTCGATCTCGAGGGGTCCGTGGTCGCCCATGTGCACCGTCCGTCCCCGCCGGACGGCGACGCCGTCTCGACGCTCGCGGCCGCCGTCGACGCCATCCACGAGGTGCTCGCGACGCCGGGCGTCGATCCGGAGCGCGTGATCGGCGTCGGCGTCGCCGCGCCGGGCCCCATCGACGCTGAGCGGGGTGTGGTGGTCCGGCCGCCGTTGATCCCGAGCTGGAACGACTTCCACCTCCGGGACGAGCTGACGGCTGCGACCGGCCTGCCCTCCCTGGTCGCCAAGGATGTGACGTGCGCGGCCGTCGCCGAGCGGTGGAGCGATCCGGCCGGAGCATCCCGGGACTACGCGTTCGTCTACTACGGAACGGGCGTCGGCGTCGGCCTGGTGCTGGGCGGAGAGGTCTACACGGGATCCACCGACAACGCCGGCGATGTCGGCCATGTGCTCGTCGACCCCGGCGGAACGCTGTGCGCCTGCGGCCGGCGCGGCTGTTACGGGGAGTCCGTCCGGCCGTACCGGCTGGTCATGCAGGGCCTGTGGGCGGGGGTGCTGACGCCGCCTGTGGGCACGACCGTCGTGCCGGAGGAGGACCTGCAGCTGGATGTGGAGACCGTCGACGAGCTCTTCACCGACCTGGCATCCGCGGCGGAGGCCGGTGACGCGGGGGCGCGGGAGATCATCGACCGGAGCATCCGCAACTCGGCCTTCTACCTGTCCAATCTGACGTCCCTCCTCGATCTCGACCGCATCGTCTACGGCGGCCCGTCGTGGTCGCGGGTGGAGCGCCGCTATCTGGACCAGCTGCCGGCGCGGCTGGCCGAGCTCGACACGGGCATCCTGACGCACGGCATCGCGATCGCCTCCAGCGCGATCGGTGAGGACGTCGCGGCCGTAGGTGCGGCCGCGCTCGTCCTGGACGGGACGTTCTCGCCGCGCGCTGTCGTCCGCTGACCGCTGCCGCGCTGCTCTTGCGACACGGCGGGGGACAATCTCGCCGTTTCCCTTGCGCTTGTAAATCAAATTGATTTATAAATTACGCAGGTCCGGCGGCGTCACGCCACGGACATCAATGCAAAGGAGCATCGATGAAGCGAAGCAGGATCCTGGCCGCCACCGTGGCCACTGCGGCCCTCGTCGCAATGGCGGGAT
>Ga0006562J51391_1012839_pt1 | contig 21220 bp, 21 predicted proteins | sample Ararhi6_input_d2_FD_51391 | JGI IMG/M metagenome (IMG submission 51391) | reverse complement strand
AGGCGATCGTCGATGAGCTCTCCGAGTTGGCCGTCGAGGTGGCGGGCGGCGCGTTCGTCACCGACGCTCGTGCCGTGCCGCTTTCCGACGTCGAGCGGGCATGGGACGAGGCGGCCACGACCCGTGACCGCCTCGTCCTCGTCCCGTGATCGGCGTGCTCAGTCCTGGTTGCTGAACGCCGCGTCGAAGGAGGCGGTCGGCTGCTTCCAGAGCAGGGATCGGATGTAGCCCACGGCCTCCTTGGCGCCGTGCAGGCGGTCCATCCCCGCGTCTTCCCACTCGATCGAGATCGGGCCCGTGTAGCCGATGGACTCGAGGGCTCGGAAGGCGTCCTCCCACGGCACGTCGCCGTGGCCGGTGGAGACGAAGTCCCAGCCGCGACGCGGGTCGCCCCACGACAGGTGGGAACCGAGCACGCCGGCGCGGCCGTTCTTCGGCCGGAGACGCGTGTCCTTGCAGTCCACGTGGTAGATGCGGTCCTGGAAATCGATGATGAACCCGACGGGGTCGATGTCCTGCCACATCATGTGGGACGGGTCCCAGTTGAAGCCGAAGGCCTCGCGGTGGTCGATCGCCTCGAGGGACCGCACGCTCGTCCAGTAGTCGTACGCGATCTCGGACGGGTGCACCTCGTGCGCGAACCGGACGCCCTCGCCGTCGAAGACGTCGAGGATGGGGTTCCAGCGGTCGGCGAAGTCCTGGTAGCCGCGGTCGAACACCTCGGCGGGCACCGGCGGGAATTGCGCGACGTACGGCCAGATGCTCGACCCCGTGAACCCGACGACCGTGTCGACGCCCAGCTTGCGGGCGACCTTCGCCGTGAGCTTGAGCTCTTCGGCGGCGCGCTGGCGCACGCCCTCCGGGTCGCCGTCGCCCCAGACCTTCGACCCGACGATCGCCTGGTGGCGGAAGTCGATCGGGTCGTCGCAAACGGCCTGGCCCTTGAGGTGGTTGGAGATGGCCCAGACCTTGAGGCCGTAGCGGTCGAGGATGTCGAGTCGGCCCTGCAGGTACGCGTCGTCTTCGGCGGCGCGCCAGACGTCGAGGTGCTCGCCGGAGCACGCGATCTCGAGGCCGTCGTAGCCCCACTCGCTCGCGTACTTCGCGACCTCTTCGAGCGTGAGGTCGGCCCACTGACCGGTGAAGAGGGTGACCGGGTGCGTCCGGCCCGACTCGGTGGTCTCCGAGCCGCCTGCACTGGTGGCGTCAGTCATTGTTCGTTCCCATCTCGATCCAGGTGCCCGACTCGGCCGCGTCGATCACCGCATCCGTGATCCGCACCGCACGAAGGCCGTCGGTGAAGCGCGGGAGGCCGTCGGGGTTCTCCCCCGCGACCGCCGCGTAGCTGTCGGCGACGAACGCGTTGAACGCGTCCTGGTAGCCCTGCGGGTGCCCGGAGGGCACGACGCACAGGCGGGCGGCGTCTTCGCTGAGCTGGTCGGCGTCGCGGGGGATGATCAGGCTTCCCTTTCGACGGCCCACCCACAGCGTTTCCGGCTGCTCCTGATCGAAGGCGACGCTCTCGGCGCTGCCGGAGATCTCGAGCCAGAGGCGGTTCTTCCGGCCAGGAGCGACCTGCGACACCAGCAGTGTTCCGAGAGCGCCGGAACGCGTCTCGATCACCACGGCGACGGCGTCCTCCGTCGTGATCGCCGCATGGGAGGCGCGCTCGGCGAACACCGTGCGTTTGGTGGCGGAGACGCGGCTGACGCGGTCGCCGCTGACGAACTCGACGAGGTCGACGAGGTGCGACCCGATGTCGGCGAAGGCGCGCGAGCGGCCGCCCTGCGCCGCATCCACCCGCCAGTTGTCGTCGTCGGAGCCCAGCAGCCAGTCCTGCAGGTAGGAGGCGTTGATACTCAGCACGCGTCCGGCCTCGCCGGAGGCGAAGCGGGCGCGGGCCTCCCGCACCAGCGGGTGGAAGCGGTAGACGAAGGGAACGGTCGCCGTCCGCCCCTCCGCCGCGGCCACCAGGCTCTCGGCGTCGGCGACCGACGTGGCGAGCGGCTTCTCGCAGATGACGTCTTTGCCGGCGGCCAGTACGGCCGCCGCCTGCTCTGCGTGGAGGGCGTTGGGCGTCGTGACGTGCACGACGTCGACCGTGTCATCGGCGAGCAGCTCGTCGATCGATCCGTACGAGCGGCCGATGCCGAGCCGTTCGGCGGCCGCCGCCGAACGCTCCGGCGTCGAGGAGACGAGTCCGGCGATGTCGGCGCGTGCCGCACGAGCCGCACGCGAGTGAACCTCCGCCATGAAGCCGCCGCCGACGATCGCGACGCGGAGCCGGGCTCCGGCCGAACCGCCGTCGCGGCGGGTGAGCCCGCCGTTGGTCGCGGCACTGCCGGCCGAAGCTCCGGCCTGATTCCCGTCTGTCATCGCTCGGCTCCCGTCACGCCAGGGTCACCGCTCGCGGGTCCCAGTCCTCGGGGAGGGCCGGCGCGACATCCACCGTGCTCTCGACCTCGACCGGAGTNCGGGACTCCCCCGCCTCGATGGTCGANACCATGATGTCGAGCACGTGGTAGGCCTGCTCGCCCGATGCGCGCTCGGGGACGCCGGCGCGGATGGCCCGCGCGAGCTCCACCACGCCGATGCCACGAGAATCGGTCGTTCCCGTCGACGGGACCGTCTCGATGCCGTCGCCGCCGTGGACCAGCAGTTCGCCCTCGAAGGTGTTGGGGTCGGGAACGACCAGCGTGCCGTCGACACCCGCGACCTCGAACTGGGTGCGGCCGAGCTTGGAGTCGAAGCTGAACACGGCCTGGGCCGTCTGCCCGCTCTCGAACTCGTACAGCGCGCTGACGTGCGTCGGCACGGTCACGGCGAACTCCTCGCCGGCGCGCGGCCCGGAGCCAATGACGCGGGTCTCGCGAGCGCGGGATGCGCTCGCGCTCACCCGGGCGACCGGTCCGAAGATCTGCACGAGGGCCGTCAGGTAGTACGGACCGATGTCGAACAGCGGACCCGCGCCCTCCTGAAACAGGAAGTCGGGGTTGGGGTGCCACGACTCGGGGCCGGGGCTCTGCATCAGCGTGAGCGCGGTCAGCGGAGCACCGATGTCGCCGTTCTCGATCAGGCGGCGGGCCGACTGGATGCCCGAGCCGAGGAACGTGTCGGGCGCCGTAGCGACCCGGAGCCCGGCCGCGTGCGCGGCTTCGAGCAGCTCGCGACCGCTCGCGCGGTCGAGGGCGAACGGCTTCTCGCTCCAGACGTTCTTGCCGGCGGCGAGCGCCTGCTGCGCCACCTCGACGTGCACCTTGGGGATGGTCAGGTTGACGACGATCTCGATGTCATCGTCAGCCAGCAGCTCCTCCACCGTGCCGGACCCCGGCACGCCGTACTTGTCGGCCTGTGCCTTGGCCCGCTCCAGGTCGATGTCGGCGACGAAGCGCACATCGAGGTCGGGGAACACGGTGAGGTTCTCGAGGTACTGGTTGCTGATGACACCGGCGCCGATGACGCCGACTCCCACGCGCCCGCCGCTCATGCGAGGCCCTTCGAGGTCAGGAAGGCGAAGCTGTCGGCGACAGCCTGGAAGCGGTCACCGCGCGAGTCGTCGAGCTCGATGACACGGAGGGCGTCGGGTGCTGCCGCGATGATCTGCTCGATCGGGAGCGAACCCTGGCCGACGGCGACCTGGTCCTTCGTCTCGGTGGTGCCGGGGCCGTCCTTGATGTGGAGGGCGACCACACGCTCGCCGAGCTTGGGGAGCAGCGCGACCGGGTCGACGCCGCCGACGGCCACCCAGTAGGTGTCGACCTCGAGCACGACCTCCGGGGCGAGCTTGCCGGCGAAGAACTCGAGCGCCGTCGTACCCTCGATCGTGCTCTCGAGCTCGTGAGCGTGGTTGTGGTAGCCGACACGCACGCCGTGACGGGCCGCGACCTCGGCGGCGGCGTTGAGCTGCTCGGCGATCTGCGCGACGTCCTCCGCGGTCTGCCAGCGCTCGGGCGCGACGAACGGGTCGATGACCGTCTGGACGCCCAGCTCCTTCGCGGCGCCGAACACCTCGTCCAGGTCGCCGCCGATGAAGCCCTGGTGGGTGGTGGGCGCGGACAGGCCGGCCTCGGCGAGGCCCTGGCGGAGCGCGTCACCGAAGGTGAGGAAGGCGAAGGGCTCGACCTGGGTGAACCCGATCTCGGCGATCCGCTTGAGGGTACCGACCGTGTCCTCGGTCAGGAGTTCCCGGACCGTGTACAGCTGCACGGAGACTTTTGACGTCGACACTGTTCTCCTCGTCGAGTTCATGGAGTGGAAAGGCGCCGGATGGCGTGCCTCTATTCAAGTGCCACTTCTGCCGGATGTCAATCAAAAGTCGACCGAATGCAGACGATCTTTGAGCAGTCCGCCGGCACTGTGGTTCAATACCCTCTATGACCGACAGCGCGCGAGACTCGGTGCTCGTCGCCGCAGACGCCGCGGAGCTGCTGGCGATCCTGCGCGACGGCATCCCGCGCACCCGCGCGCAGCTCGCCGAGCTGACCGGCATGGCGCGCTCCACCATCGCGTCCCGGATCGACACGCTCACCGCGGCGGGACTCGTCGCGCCTGCCGGCGACGACGTGTCGTCCGGAGGCCGGCCTCCCTCGCGCATCCGCTTCAACCCGGAGTCGCGCGTGGTCGTGGCGATCGATCTCGGCGCGACGCACGGGGTGGTCGCCCTCGCCGATCTCGCCGGCAACATCACGGCGAGCGAGTCACGCCGGCTCGACATCGCCGACGGCCCCCAGCCGGTGCTCGACTGGGCGATGGAGACGGCGTCAGAGCTCTACGTGGCCAGCGGTCGGCAGCCGGAAGAGCTGATCGGCGTCGGCGTCGGGGTGCCCGGCCCGGTCGAGCACTCCACCGGGCTGCCGGTGAACCCGCCGATCATGCCCGGCTGGGACCGCTTCGACATCCCCGCCTACATCCGTCGCGTCTTCGACGTGCCCGTCCTCGTCGACAACGACGTCAACCTCCTCGCCCTGGGCGAGCAGGCCCTGATGTGGCCGGAGGAGACAGACCTCCTCTTCATCAAGGTCGCGACGGGCGTCGGCGCCGGGATCATCAGCGGTGGCCGCCTGCAGCGTGGGGCGCTCGGCTCGGCCGGAGACCTGGGTCACGTCCGCGTCCCCTTCGGCAGCGACACCCCGAGCCATGGCGAGCAGGATGCGGACCTCGAGTCGCTGGTGAGTGGTCCGGCCATCGCGCGGGCACTCTCCGAAGCCGGTCTCGCCGCCGAGACCAGCGACGACGTCGTCGCCTTGGCGCGCACGGGCAACCCGGCCGTCCAGAATGCGATCCGGCAGGCCGGACGCGACCTCGGCGCGGTCGTCGCCACCTGCGTCAACCTCCTGAACCCGTCGATGATCGTCGTCGGCGGCAGCCTCTCCCGCGTCGGCGAGCAGCTCCTCGCCGGGATGCGCGAGGTCGTCTATCAGCGGTCCACGCCGCTGGCGACGCAGCATCTGACCATCACGCAGTCGCGCTCCGGCGAGACCGGCGGCGCGATCGGGGCGGCCATCATGGTCATCCAGCGCGCGCTCGATCCCGACGCGGGCACACCGCGTTCCCTCTTCCGCTGACGCCGCCGGCGGAACATCCACCCCGTCCCTCACTACCTCGAATCGATTCGAATCCCCCAAGGATCACACTGAAAGGAGTGCCGTGAGCACCCAGAGCGAACCCCTCGACCGCCCCCTCCGCGCCGGAGTGGTCGGCCTCGGCTGGGCCGGACAGCAGCACATGGCGGCCTACTCGGCCCTCCCCGGAGTCGAGCTCGTCGCCATCGCCGGCATGGAGGACGGCCCCCGCGCCGAGCTCGGCGAGACCTACGGCGTCAAGCGCCTGCACCGCGACTGGAAGGACCTCGTCGCCGAGGGCGACCTCGACGTCGTCAGCGTCGCCGTCCCCACCTTCCTGCACGCGCCGATCGCCGTCGGAGCACTCGACGCAGGCATCCACGTGCTCAGCGAGAAGCCGATCGCCCGCACCGCGGCGGAGGCCCAGACCATGGTGGATGCGGCCCACCGCGCCGGCCGTGTGCTCGAGGTCGCCTTCAACCACCGCCGCCGCGGAGACATCGAGGCACTGAAGGCCGCGATCGACGACGGGCAGATCGGCCGGCCGTATCACGCGCGTGCGGTCTGGCTCCGGCGGGCCGGCATCCCCGCGCTCGGCAGCTGGTTCACCAACCGCGAGATGGCCGGAGGCGGCCCGCTGATCGACATCGGCGTGCACGTCCTCGACTACGCCCTCCACCTGTTCGGCGAGCCCCGCGTCGAGGCCGTCTCGGCCGTCACCCACTCCGAGCTCGGGGTCCGCGGCCGCGGCGGGGCCTCCGCCTCCAAACAGCACGTCGGGTCGGACTACGAGGTCGAAGACCTCGCCAGCCTCCTGCTCCGGCTCGAGGGCGGCGGCTCCATCGTCATCGAGACCAGCTGGGCCGCCTACCGCCCGGCCGGCGACGAGTTCGGCATCACCCTCTACGGCACCGAGGGCGGCGCCGACCTGCGCGTCGTCGACTACGCCCCGTCGGGTGAACTGACGATCTTCACCGGCGACGGCGAGCAGAGCGAGGACATCACGGTCACGGCCGACCCCGGCCGTGGGCACCTCGCTGTGGTCGAGACCTTCCTGGAGCACGTCGCCGACCGCGCGAACTGGTCGAACTGGGACGGCTCGCTCGCCCTCGACCGCGCTCGCGTCATCGACGCCGCCTACGAGTCCGCCCGCATCGGCGCCGAAGTCCGGCTGACCCCGGCGACCAACGCGGCCAGCACCACCGACACCGCCCTGAAGGGAGCATGACCATGACACTGCGCGTCACCGTCTGGAACGAGGGCGTCCACGAGGCGACCCAGCCCGAGATCGCCGCCATCTACCCGCATGGCATCCACGGAGCCATCGCCGAGGGGCTGTCCGAGCTGCTCGGCGACGAGGTCGCCGTCCGCACGGCGACCCTCGACGACCCCGAGCACGGGCTCAGCGAGCAGGCGCTCGACGGGACCGATGTGCTGCTCTGGTGGGGCCACATCGCGCACGACCGCGTCTCGGACGAGGTGGTGGAGCGCGTCCGCCGTCACGTCCTCGGCGGGATGGGCCTGATCGTCCTCCACTCCGGCCACTTCTCGAAGATCTTCATCCGGATGCTCGGCACGACCTGCTCACTGCGCTGGCGCAACCCGGAGGGCGGCGAGCGCGAGCTGGTGTGGAACGTCAACCCGACGCATCCCATCGCCGCGGGCGTCGAGCAGCCGATCGTCATCGAGGCGCAGGAGATGTACGGGGAGTTCTTCGACATCCCGACGCCGGACGATCTGGTCTTCATCAGCTCGTTCACCGGCGGCGAGGTGTTCCGCTCCGGCGTCACCTTCACCCGCGGGCGTGGCAAGATCTTCTACTTCAGCCCCGGCGATCAGGAGTACCCGGTCTACTTCCACCCGCAGGTGCGCCGCGTGCTCGCCAACGGCGTGAAGTGGGCCGCCCCCGTGGAGGGCGCGCGTCAGGCGCCCGAGGTGTCGAACCCGCAGCCGGTCTAGGCCGATCAGCACAGAACCGACGGAGACGAGGAGACCTGCCCATGACCGACGTATGGTCCACGCTCCCCCAGCCGCGCCATCCCGACCCCGCCGACGCCCCGCCGCTGCGGTGGGGCGTGCTCGGTCCCGGCGTGATCGCCGCCGACTTCACCGACGCACTCCATCGGCACACCCGTCAGCGGGTGGTGGCGGCGGGGTCGCGCTCGGCGGAGCGGGCGCAGGCGTTCGCCGACGCGCACGGGGTGGAGCGCGCGTACGGCTCCTACGAGCAGCTCGTCGGCGACCCGGAGGTCGACGTCGTGTACGTCGCGACCCCGCACAGCGAACACCTCGAGCACTCCCTGCTCGCGATCGCGGCGGGCAAGAACGTCCTCATCGAGAAGCCGATGGCGGTCTCCGCCGACCAGGCCAGGCGGATCGTCACGGCCGCACGCGAGGCGGGCGTCTTCGCGATGGAGGCGATGTGGACGCGCTACCTGCCGCAGACGGACATCGTGCGTCAGCTGCTGGAAGACGGGGCGCTCGGAGACATCCGTGTCGTCACGGCGGACTTCGGAGGTCGGGCGCCGTTCGATCCGTCGAGTCGGCTGTGGAATCCCGCCCTCGCGGGCGGAGCGCTGCTCGACCTCGGTGTCTACACGGTGTCGTGGGCCTCGTTCGCGCTCGGCGCGCCCGCCGGGATCATCGCGGCCGGGACCCTCGCCGAGACGGGCGTGGACGAGCAGGCAGCACTGGTGCTGTCGTCCGCGAGCGGCGGGCAGGCTCTCCTGAGCACCACCCTGCTGGCCGGAACGCCCTCGCTCGCGACGATCAGCGGGAGCGCGGGCCGCGTCGAGACGGACAGCCCGTTCTGGGGGCCGAGCGGTCTGCGTGTGTTCCGCGGTGACGGAACGCTCGCCGCGCATTGGCGCGACCCGTTCGGCCGGCCGCACCGCGACGGCATGTCGTACGAGGCCGCGGCCCTCGCCCGTTTCGTCGCCGAGGGGCGGACGGAGTCGCCGCTCCACCCGCTCGCGGAGGCGGTCGACACGCTGGCGACGATCGACGAAGCACGCAGGCAACTCGGGGCGACCCGCGTGGAGTGACGGCGAGCGTCGGCGCGAAGCGGCACAATGGAGAGGTGCTCGACTCCGCTCCGTACCGCACCGCCGACCTCTACCGGCCGGGCGTCCTCGCGGATCTGAGCCCGGCGCGGCCCGCTCCCGTCCCGGTGGTGCCGGCCGTCCCCGGTGAGACCGGGCACCTGGCACGCGTCGTGGCGCGGTCGAGCGACCGCGTGAGCTGGCTGCGGGCCCGCAGCCGCGGCATCACCGCCACCGACGTCGCCAAGCTGTCGAGCCCGCGCTCTATCCGCGCGGCCGCCTACGACAAGCTGCACGGCACAGGGTTCAGCGGCAACGTCTTCACGCAGCACGGCCGCTCGCGTGAACCGGAGATCGCCGCGTGGGTGGCGGCGACGCACGGCATCGAGCCGTCCGACCTGCTCTTCCACGCCGAGCGCGACCGTCGGCACCTGGCGACTCCCGACGGCCTGATCGCCCGAACCGGCGGCACGCTCGAACTCGCTGAGATCAAGACGACGAACAAGCCGTTCCGCAGCATCCCCCGCCCGTATCTCCGTCAGATCTGGTGGCAGCAGTACGTGCTCGGCGCCGAGCGCACCCTCTTCGTCTGGGAGCAGCACGACGGCTTCGTCCCGCTCCGCGACGAGCCGGAGTGCCGTTGGGTCGACCGTGATGATGCCGAGATCGCGAAGCTGGTCGCGCTGGCGGCGGATCTGATCGAACTGCTGCGTCAGGCGACGTCGGCCGGAGCACCGGCGACGGTGTCGGTCACCGAAGCCGGCGCCGCCTCGGGCCCGGCCGCATCCACGACTCCGACCGGGATGCGGGTCAGCGCCACCGCGTAGACGGCGATCCACCCGACGGCGACCGTCGTCCCGATCAGTTCGAGCCACGCGCCGACATCGGCGCCGACGCGGACGATGGCGAGCAGCCCTCCGATGATCGTGATCACGGCGACCGCCCCGCAGCTCAGCCGCGACAGGCGGGAGAGGCGCGGGAGCTTCCGGCTGAAGCCCACCTGCAGCATGGCGAAGCACGCCGCCGCGAAGCCGATGACGGCGGACACCGTGTGCACCAGATCCTGCACGGTCGACTTCGGGTCGACGATCGGCACCGGGCAGTACGCCGTGCAGGTGACCTGCGACGCGAGGACGAAGCACACAGCGGCGAACCCGAGCGTGACCGCAGGAGCCCAGCGGTCGAGCATTCGTGCGGACGAGCGGATGTGGCCGCTCGCGACGGCGATCGCGAAGCCGCCGCCCGCGATGAGGAGCAGTGCGACGGCGAAGGCGCCGGACGTCGCCGCGCCCTTCGCGCCGAGCTCGCTCACGTACACCGGGTACGGCACGGTCAGCCGTGCGGCCCAGATGATGACGAGGCCGCCGAGGACGCAGAGGGTGCCGATGCCGAGCAGGATGGGGACGGCGCGCTGCCACCCGCGCGCAAGGACCGGGACGGCGAAGGGCTCGCGAGCGATCCGCAGCAGTTGTCGCACCTGTCGCTCCTCGGGTCTGGCCGTCATGGTCCGCTCCCGCAGGCGTCGTACGCCCCGGGTCGCAGCATCCTAACCGGCGCGACGCTGGGAAACGGCCTGGGGGTATCCGAAACAGACTGTTCACATCTGGTGACCCGACCGTAACACCGGTGAAGCACACGCAGGATTGACTGAGGGGACGCCGCGCCGACGCAGCGGCAGACCGACGAGGGGATGACGAATGCCGAAGACCATGCGGGCCGCACTTCTGGACGCCGCGGGAGCCCCGGAGGCACTCCGCATCGGGGAGACCGCCTATCCGGATCGTGTGAACGCCGAGTTCCTGGTCAAGGTGGTCGCCTCGAGCGTGAACCCGATCGACGCGAAGACGCGGGCCGGACGCGGGATCTACGACGCCATCCACTCGTTCCCCGCCGTGCTCGGCCACGACTTCAGTGGCGTCGTCGTGGAGTCCCCCTACAGCGCGCATCCCATCCGCCCGGGCGACGAGGTGTTCGGCATGGTCATGGTGCCGCGCCTGGGCGGCAGCTTCGCCGAGTACATCTCCGTGCCGTCGCTGAGCGTCGTGCGCAAGCCGGCGACCCTGAGCCACATCGAGGCGGCCGGCGCACCCCTGGCCGCTCTGACCGCGTGGGGTCTGGTCGTCGAGGTCGCCAAGGCGCACGAGGGACAGCGGATGCTCATCCACGCGGGCAGCGGAGGCGTCGGTCATTTCGCCGTGCAGTTCGCCTCGTATTTCGGCGCGCACGTCATCGCCACCGCCTCCGGGTCGAACGCGTCGTGGATGCGCTCCCTCGGCGCGGCCGAAGTGATCGACTACACGACCACGCGCTTCGAGGACGTGGTGCACGACGCCGACGTGGTGATCGACCTGGTCGGCAACGTGCACGACGACACCGGCACCCGCTCCCTCTCCGTTCTGCGCCCCGGCGGCCTCATCGTCAACGTGCCGACCGGGAGCTGGCCCACCTTCGCGGAGGACGCCGCCGCCGCCGGAGTGCGCGGCACCGACTACAAGGTCGCGCCGGACGGCAGCACGCTCGCGGTCATCGCCCGCCTGCTGGAGTCGGGGAACGTGCGCGTGCACGTCGACCAGATCTTCGCCCTCGAGCAGATCGCCGAGGCACACCGAGCCGTCGAGAGCGGCCACACGCGCGGCAAGGTCGTGCTGAAGGTCGCGGAGGGCTGACCTAGCCGACCGGGGTGAGCGGCCTCTCCATCACCCAGTCGTCCTCGTACCGGTCGCCGACCAGGAACCGCTTCGCACCGACGCGCTCGAAGCCGTGCTTGCCGTAGAAGCGCTGGGCGCGGGCGTTCTCCTCGTTGACGCCCAGCCACATCCCCTCGGCTCCCGCTTCGCCGCCGGCCCGCAGGCTCTCGGCCATGAGCCGGCCCGCGACGCCCTCGCCGTGGTGGCCGGGGAGGACGTAGCACTTGCTCAGCTCGGCGGTGGGGTGGATGCGCAGGGAGCCGCGCACGTCGGCGTCGGCCGGTTCGCCCAGGTTGATCATCGTGTAGCCGACCGCGTTGCCCTCGTCGTCTTCCGCGATGAGCAGGCGACGTGATGCGTCGGCGAGGTACTCGACGAACCGCTCCTCCGAGAGCACGGTCCGGATGAACGCCGCTTTCGCCTCCTCGGTCGTGTGCGGCGGGCAGGCGAGCGGGAAGGTCGCAGCGGCGACCGCGGCGAGGGCGGCGGCATCTCCGGCGACGGCGGGGCGGATGGTGACGGTCACCCCGCCAGCCTAGCCAGCGGACGGGCCGGTTTCACACAGCGGACCGGCCGCCTCCGATCGGGAGACGGCCGGTCCGTGGTGCGGTGCGGCCGGAGCCGCAGGGTCGCTAGTGCCGCCCCTGCGCCACCCAGCTGAGCAGGTCGAAGGAGACACCGCCGAGGCCGGTCACCGGGTCATAGCCCTTGGCGGTCTTCAGCGAGGTGTCCTGATCCATCGACACCAGGTAGGTGTTGCCGCTGATCGCACTCGTGTAGACGAGCGCCTGGGTCGGGTTCTGCGGCAGCACGTCGCGGAACGCGTTCGGCAGGATGCGCTTCACGCCGTACAGCGTCGGGTTCGCGAACCCGATCGTGGACCGCGTCGCCTGCTGCACGATCGCGATCTGCGCCGCGACGATCGGCGAGGCCAGCGATGTTCCGCCGTAGGTCTCGTTGACGTAGTCGCCGGTCTCCAGCGTCGTGTCGTCGATGATCGGACGGATGCCGATCAGGAATCCGGTGTACGGGTCGGCGAGGGCCGCGACGTCCGGCGAGACGCGCTTGCCGTTCGCGAGAGCCGCCGGCACGATGCCGCGCTGGTAGTCCGGCTGCGCGAACACCGCGCTCGTTCCGCCGCCGGCGCCGCCGACGAACCGCGTACCCGGGAGGGGCTGAGCGTAGCTGAGCGTGCCGTCGGTGTTCTTGACGATCTGGTCGAACTGGTCGCCCCAGCCCGTCTCCCACGCGATCTTGCCGTTCTTGTCGATCCCGGTGCTGGTTCCACCGACCGAGGTCACCCACGGCGAGGACGCCGGGAAGTCCGGCGACGGGTAGCCGAGGTTCGCGACCTCGTCGCCGTTGTCACCGCTCGAGAAGTACAGGCCGATGCCCTCGCCCGCCGCCTGGAGCTGCAGGTTCACCTCGCCCTGGATCACGTCGGCCGGGACGGCCTCGCCCACGTTGCCGTAGCTGTTGCTGACGATGTTCGCGAGCTTGTTGTCGAGGATCTTCGACATGGCCACATCGAGGCCGCCGCCGCAGTTGAAGCCGCCGACGTAGAGGATGCGGGCTCCCGGTGCGATGGCGTGCACGGACTCGACGTCGAGCGTCTGCTCGCCCTGCCATCCACTCGGGTACTGGCACAGCTCCTGGTCGACGAACTCGCTCGGGCTCGGCACCAGCTGCTGGTAGCTGCTGTTGGTCAGGCCGGGCTCGCCGTTCTGCTGCGAGTAGCTGTTGACGTCCTTGACGATCGTCGGGCTGGCGTAGGCGTCGATGATCGCGACCGTCTGGCCGGAGCCGTTGATGCCGCGCTTGCCGAGGTCGTTCAGGCCGTAGGCGCTGCGCAGCTGCTGCGGCGTGTAGCCGCAGTTGTAGGTGCTGTACTGCGTGTTGCCGTTGTACGCGGGCGGGACCGTCACCGTGTGCTCACCGTAGTAGTGCGAGCACGGCGTCTGGATCACCGGCGCTGCGGCCGCCTTGCGCGCGACCTGCGGTGCGCCGGACGGACCGAGGTCGCCCTGCTTGATCGAGTCGGGACGCGTCAGCGTGCGCGACTGCTCGATGCTCACACCCGAGACCTTGCCGCCGATCGAGGTCGGAAGCGACGGCGCCGAAGCCGGAGCCACGAGCTGGCGCCCCGCGTAGTTGAACGCGTGGAGCGACGTGCCGAAGATCGAGCCGAGCTGGTCCGGAGTGCCGCGGAAGACGACGTACTGGCGGCTGGTGGGAACAGCCGAGATGGTGAGGCCCGCCGCCTTCAGGAAGCTGACCACCGCGTCGGAGTCCGCCTGGCTCGGCGCGAAGCGGTCGATCCACTGCTTCGGGCTGAGAGCCTTGCGGTATCCGCGATCGAGGGGGTTCGAGACGGCCTTGGCGAGAGCCTCCGCGCCCGCCTGATCGCGGAGCGGAAGGTAGATCTCACCCTCCACCGTCTCGTCGGCTGGTGCGGCGCCGGCGTCGTTCGCCGCGGTCGCCCAGGAGGGGACGGAACCGGCGTAGGTCACCCGGTCGGCTGCGTTCGCCGCCGATGCCCCCGCCAACGACAAAGCCACCACGGCAGACGTGGTGGCAATGATTCCGAGCGCCCTCTTGTGGAGGGATCCCGTGGTGCGATGTGCCATGAATGTCATCCTTAGCTCGGACGGACTCGACTTCGAGCCGCCGCGCACGGCGCGCGACAGGAGCGACACTAGACCTCATCGTTCTACCACCGCAACGAGGGGTAGACAGTTCTGTCGTGATCGTTGCTGTAGGTGAAGCATCCTCACCCGGGAACCGCATCCCCTCGCCCGGGAAACGACGAAGGGGCCGGGACCGGCAAGCGGCCCCGACCCCGTCGGAGTGTGTTCGCGGAACGACCTCAGATGGCGTTGACGTCCAGCGGGATGCCCGGGCCGAACGTGGTCGACACGGCGCCCTTCTGGATGTAACGGCCCTTCGCGGCGGACGGCTTGAGACGCACGACCTCTTCGAGAGCGGTCGTGATGTTGTCGTTCAGCTGCTCGGCGGTGAAGCCCGCCTTGCCCACGACGAAGTGCACGTTGGCGTGCTTGTCGACGCGGAACTCGATCTTTCCGCCCTTGATGTCGGAGACGGCCTTCGCCACGTCCGGCGTGACCGTTCCGGTCTTCGGGTTCGGCATGAGACCACGCGGGCCGAGCACCTTACCGAGGCGACCGACCTGGCCCATGAGCTCCGGGGTGGAGACGGCCGCGTCGAAGTCGGTGTAGCCGCCGGCCACCTTCTCGATCAGCTCCGCGCCGCCGACCTCGTCCGCACCGGCGGCGATGGCCGCCTCGGCGGCCGGGCCGGTCGCGAACACGATGACGCGGGCGGTCTTGCCCGTACCGTGAGGAAGAATGACGGTACCGCGGACCATCTGGTCCGCCTTGCGCGGGTCGACGCCCAGCTTCAGCGCGACCTCGACGGTCGAGTTGAACTTGGCGGAGCCGGTCTCCTTCGCCAGGGCGACGGCCTCAGCGGGGGTGTAGAACTTTCCGGCCTCGATCTTCTCGGCCGCGGCCCGGTAGGCCTTGGACTTCTGTGCCATGTGATTTCTCCTTACGAGAATGTGGTGCGAGCCTGGCCGGCTCTTCCACGAGATGTCTTGAGTGGGTTGGGGCTTACGCCTCGACCGTGATGCCCATCGAGCGGGCGGTGCCTGCGATGATCTTCGACGCCGCGTCGATGTCGTTGGCGTTGAGGTCGACCATCTTCTGCTCGGCGATCTGGCGCACCTGCTCCTGGGTCAGCTTGCCGACCTTGTTGGTGTGCGGGACGCCCGAGCCCTTGGCGACGCCGGCCGCCTTCTTGATGAGCTCTGCCGCCGGCGGGGTCTTCAGGACGAACGTGAACGAACGGTCCTCGTAGACGGTGATCTCGACGGGGATGACGTTGCCGCGCTGCGACTCGGTCGCCGCGTTGTACGCCTTGCAGAACTCCATGATGTTCACGCCGTGCTGACCGAGCGCCGGGCCGATAGGCGGGGCGGGGTTGGCGGCGCCGGCGTTGATCTGAAGCTTGATCAGACCGGTGACCTTCTTCTTCGGTGCCATGTCTCTTCCTTCTTTGTGTATTCGAGCGAGCCGGACCGCGGTCCGCATCGCTCTCCCGGTTTCTCGGCCCTTCCGAGACCCGGTGTTCTGAAAAACAGTGGGGAGGCTCTGAATGTTCCCTAGAGCTTCGTGACCTGGTCGAAGCTGAGCTCGACCGGGGTCTCGCGCTCGAACAGGGAGACGAGGACGGTGAGCTTGCCGCTCTCCGGCTTGATCTCGCTGATGGAGCCGGGGAGGCCCGCGAACGAGCCCTCCTTGATGGTGATGGTCTCGCCGATCTCGAAGTCGACCTCGGCGGGGATGACGCGCGCGGCGGCCTTCTGGCCCTTCGCGGCGCCCTTGGCCGGGGCGGCCTCGACCTGCACGAGGCTCTTCAGCATCGAGAAGGCCTCTTCGAAGCGCAGCGGCGTCGGGTTGTGGGCGTTGCCGACGAACCCGGTGACGCCCGGCGTGTGCCGGACGACCGACCAGCTGTCCTCGTTCAGGTCCATGCGCACCAGCACGTAGCCGGGGATGCGCACGCGGTTGACCATCTTGCGCTGGCCGTTCTTGATCTCGACCACGTCCTCCATGGGGACCTGCACCTCGTAGATGTAGTCCTCCATGTTCATCGAGACCATGCGGTTCTCGATGTTGGACTTCACGCGACGCTCGAAGCCGGCGTACGAGTGGATGACGTACCACTTGCCGAGCTTGGAGCGGAGCTCTGCGCGGAACTCCTCGTACGGGTCGACGGAGGTCTCCTCCTCCTCGTCCTCGACGGCCTCGAGAGCCGCCTCGGCCTCGTCCTCGCTGTCGACCTCGAGCGCCTCGTCGACGGCGCGGTCGGCCTCGGGGTCCACCGCCTCCGCCATGGCATCGAGCACGGCGTCGAGGTCGATCTCGGTGCCGTCGTCGGCGACGACGTGCAGCGCCTCGTGCTCGGCGGAGTCGGACGCCTCGTCCTCGCTGGCGAGAACGTTGCCGGTCTGCGCCTCGTCGTCCTCGGAGGACTGCTCCGCAGCGGGCGCCCAGTCCACGTCGTCGCGATTCGTCTCAGACACTGAATTCATTCCATTTCTTGTCGGGAAGGCCGGTGCGGCCCGATCGACGTCGTCTACTTCGGGTTTCCGAAGACCCAGACGACACCCATGCCGAACACCCAGTCAAGGAGTGACACGAGAGCCATCATGATCACCACGAACACGAGCACGACGCCGGTGTAGCTGAAGAGCTCCTTGCGGGTCGGCGTGACGACCTTCTTCAGCTCGCCGATGACCTGCCGGATGAACAGGGCGATGCGCGCGAAAGGGTTGCGCCGTGCGGCGCGATCCTTCTTCGCGTTGGCGACGATCTCCTCGCTCGGCTCGTCGATTACCTTTCGGGCCACCTCGTTACACCTTTCGTGGATCGGCACCAGAGTGCCGACTTGCAGGGCGGACAGGAATCGAACCTGCAACCTGCGGTTTTGGAGACCGCTGCTCTGCCAATTGAGCTACCGCCCTAGGGAACCGAATCGCCGACTTCCTGCGCTGGCTGTTCCAGGCTAACCGATCGAACATCCGAACGTGCTGCGGATGCCCGGCCGGAGCGGGGCAGTACTGCCGTCGCTACACCAGAAAAAGGGCGCAAAAAAGCTTGGCAGATTCAACCACCGCGTCAAGTGTACGGGACGCGACAGGTCGGCCGCAAAGCGGTCACCGGACTACAGGAGTTTGCGCTCCAGAGCCCACGCGGTGAGCTCGTGCCGGGAGGAGAGCTGAAGCTTCCGCAGCACCGCGGAGACGTGCGTCTCGACCGTCTTGATCGAGATGAACAGCTCGGCCGCGACCTCTTTGTAGGCGTATCCGCGGGCGATCAACCGCATCACCTCGCGCTCCCGCGCGGACAGCCGGTCCAGCTCGTCGGTCGACTCCGCCTGCTCGCCGGAGGCCGCGCCGAAGGCGTCGAGCACGAAGCCGGCGAGGCGGGGCGAGAAGACCGCGTCGCCGCCGGCCACCGCGACGACCGCGTCGCTGACCTGGCCGCCCGAGCTGCCCTTCGTGAGGTAGCCGCGGGCTCCGGCGCGGATGACGCCCACCACATCCTCGGCCGCATCCGACACGCTGAGCGCCAGGAAGCGCGTGGACGGGGTCTCGGCCGCCGTCCTGCGAACGACCTCCGCTCCGCCGCCGCCTGCGCCACCGGGCAGGTGCACGTCGAGCAGCACGACGTCGGGCCGGGTCTCCAGGACCACGGCGACCGCCGCATCCACATCGGCGGCCTCTCCGACGACGTGCAGGCGGTCGTCGAGGTCTGCGCGGAGCCCGGAACGGAAGATGGAGTGGTCGTCCACGATCACCACGGTGACGGGCCGGCCGGTGGCGGTGCTCTCGGTCATGCGGCCTCGTTCGCGATATCGATGGTCAGCTGGATCTCGGTGCCGGTCTCGCGCGCCGTCACGGTCGCCTGACCGCCGGCACGGCGCATACGGCCGATGATCGATTCTCTGACACCGAGACGCCCTTCGGGAAGCGCCCCGAGGTCGAAGCCCGGTCCGCGGTCGCGGATGAACACATCCACTCGTCCGGACGCGTGCTCGACGTAGACGGAGACGGCGCCTCCCGCGTGACGCGCGGCGTTCAGCATCGCCTCGCGTGCGGCCGCTCCCAGCTCGGAGGGCGCGTTCCTCACCGGCTCGCCGACAGAGACGACGTCGAAGGTGACGGGATGCTCCACCTCCAGGGCGGCCGCGACCTCCCGGAGTTCGGCGGCGAGGTCCCGCTCCTCCGCTCCCGAGGCCGCCGCACCCTCGGTGAACAGCCACTCCCGCAGTTCACGCTCCTGGGCGCGGGCGATGCGCCCGACCTCGCTCGACGGCCCCGCGCGGTTCTGGATGAGCGCGAGCGTCTGCAGTACGGAGTCGTGCAGGTGCGCCGCCATCTCCGCCCGCTGCTCCTCCTTGATGCGTGCCGTCCGTTCTGTGATCAGCTCCCGCCAGAGCCGCAGACCCCACGGAGCGACCAGCACGGCCGCGCCGGCGAAGGTCGCGATCAGGATGCCGAGCCACAGCATCCCGGAGCCGGCGACGTTCTGCGTGAGGGCGATCGCCAGCGCGACCAGCACGAGGAAGGCGCCGCAGACGATGCGGAAGGCCGCGGGAGAGAGAGGTGCGAAGGCGACCGGCTCCTCGTCCGCCAGCTGCTCCCAGGCGACGGCGAGCACCAGCAAGGCGGCGCAGGCGACCAGCGCCCCGAAACCGGGGCCGAGTGCCCCGCCCGCAGCGAGGACCACGGCCGTGATCCCCGCGGCCGCACCGGCGCCGGCGAGCAGCCAGGGCAGGTTCACCCGGCGGCGCACGCCGTCCGCGGGGTCGAGGCCCGACGGGGTGCGCAACGGCGTGAATGCCCACAGCCAGAGGTACAGCAGGAGCCCGGCGCCGCCCAGGAACGTGGCGCCCACGAACGCCCAGCGCACGGCCGCAACCGGCCAGCCGAGGTGGTCGGCGAGCGCGACGCTCACCCCGCTCACGGCGCACGTGCGCGGCCGCGCCAACGGGGGCCGCGGCAGGCCGGCGCGCGAGCCGGCGGGCGCTGTGGACGACATAGTCAGATCCAAGCAGACCCCGAGGGGACCCGCACCCGATGGCCGCCCTAATCAGGGTCCGCTCAGGGGTTCACCCGATACCCGGGCGAGAAGCCCGACGCCAGGATGGGGAACATGTCACAGAACGACTCGACTCCCCCGGTGGGGACGCCCGCGAACCCCTACGGCGGTCCGCAGACCGGATTCTCCGGCCGCGGAACACGCTTCTTCGATTGGATGCGCGGCCTCGGCATCGTCCGGGCCGACGGCTGGCTCGGCGGAGTGAGCGCCGGGGTGGCGTACCGCCTGGGCATCGACCCTCTCATCGTGCGCGGCATCATCGTGGTGGCCGGCATCCTCGGCGCACCGGTGCTGCTGCTGTACGCGGCGGCGTGGGCCCTCCTGCCGGACCGCGAAGGCCGCATCCACCTCCAGCAGCTCTTCGAGGGCGACTTCCAGCCGCCGATCGTCGCGATCGGCGTGATGGCGCTGCTCTCGCTGCTGCCGTGGACGAGCGGCGTCTGGTGGGCTGACGGGCCGTTCTGGAACGTTCCGGCCTGGAGCGATGTGATCGGCCGCGTCATCTGGACGCTGGTGGTCATCGGCGCGGTGGTCGCGCTCATCGTCATCGCCGTGCGGAACTCGGACGCCCGGGCGGCGACGCGGGCGACACCGCCGACGCCGGCGGCGGCGGCGGGGTCGAGTGGGTTCGGGACGGCGGCCACGGCCGGTGCCGACACGACGGCGAGCACTTTCACGGCGGACGCGGGCTCCGCGGCCTCGACGGACGCGGCGACGGACGCGGGCACCGCTTCCGCCGGAACCCCGTCCTCGACCGTACCGGCGGCGAGCGCCGCATCCATTCCGGCACCGCAGCTCGACACCGCCGCCGAGCCGACGGCCCCACCCGCACCGCGCCTGGGCGCCTCCGCCGACGAGGTCGCCGACTGGCAGCAGCGCCAGGCGCAGTGGCGGGCGGAGCACGCGGCGTGGAAGCAGCGGCTGGCCGCGGACATGCGCGCAGTCAAGGCGCAGCGGTCGGCCGAGCTCCGGACGCAGGTCGCCACCGCGACGGCCGAGGCGGCTGCGCGCCGGGAGGCCTACCGGGCGGCGAACCCGCGCGTCGGCGCCGCGGTCGGCTGGCTGACCGTCGGACTGGCTCTCGTCGCCGGATCGCTGGTGGCCATCGTGTGGCCTCAACTGGCCGACGTCACTCGCTTCACGACGGCCGCCGGACTCGCCGCCGCCACGCTCGTCGTCGGCGTCGTCGTGCTCATCGCCGGGCTGGCGCGGCGTCGCAGCGGATTCCTCACCTTCCTCGGGATCCTGCTGGCCGTGCTCACGACGGCCGCACTGTTCCTCGCGGGTGACAACGTCGCCGGCATCCACCTGACGAGCGTCGGGCTGCCCGCGCTCCTCCAGCACTGATCCAGCGCCGACCCGTGCTGGCCGAGAATCGACCGAGAGAGACGACCATGACCGACCAGAAGCCGCAGAACGCATCTCAGGAGGCCTCGACCTCCGAGACGGCGCCCCTCACGGGAGCACCGTTCACCGCGCCGACGCCGCCTCCCCCCAGCCCTGTGTACACGGCGCCGCTCACACCGACCGGCGAAGCACCGGTGCGCTGGGGCGGCGTGGTCTGGGGACTCCTTCTGACGCTCTTCGCCGCTGCCACCCTCTACGTGCTGGCGTCATGGGAACGCGTCCGCGACGTTGCCGACTGGCTCGCGTCGCTCACGCCGGGTTCGGCCTGGGCGCTCGGAGCCGCCGTCATCGGCCTCGTCATCGTCGTCTCCGCCCTGCTCGGCGGCATCCGAGCCTCCCAGCGCAGGCGCGTGCGCGCGCGGATCTGACCCGTTCCGTCCACAGGACGGCGTCGACGCCCGTTCTCCACCGATGTCCTCGGCGGGGAGCGGGCGTCAGGCGTCCCTGACACGATGGCTCCATGACCACTGCAACAGATGCCCTCTCCAGCCTCCGGGCCCTCGTCGGGCGACCGGATGCCGAGTTCCATGACGGGCAGTTCGAGGCCATCAGCGCTCTGGTCGACGATCATCGACGGGCCCTGGTCGTGCAGCGCACGGGATGGGGCAAGTCCGCGGTGTACTTCGTGGCGACCATGTTGCTGCGAGCCCGGGGCGCGGGGCCGACCATCCTGGTCTCGCCTCTGCTGGCGCTCATGCGCGACCAGGTGGCGGCAGCTGAGCGGGCGGGCGTGCGCGCCGTTACCATCAACTCGTCCAATCGGCACGAGTGGGACGATGTGGCGGCGCGTCTCCGGGAGGACTCGGTCGACGTGCTGCTCGTCTCCCCGGAGCGGCTCA
>Ga0006562J51391_1040380_pt1 | contig 21298 bp, 22 predicted proteins | sample Ararhi6_input_d2_FD_51391 | JGI IMG/M metagenome (IMG submission 51391) | reverse complement strand
CTTGTTCTTCACGACCTTGACGCGGGTGCGGTTTCCGACCGCCTCGGTGCCGTCCTTGAGGGTCTCGATGCGACGGATGTCGAGGCGCACGGATGCGTAGAACTTCAGCGCCTTGCCCCCGGCGGTGGTCTCGGGGGAACCGAAGAACACGCCGATCTTCTCGCGCAGCTGGTTGATGAAGATCATCGTCGTGTTGGTCTGGTTGAGCCCACCGGTGAGCTTGCGGAGCGCCTGCGACATGAGGCGGGCCTGCAGACCGACGTGGGAGTCGCCCATCTCGCCCTCGATCTCGGCCTTGGGCACGAGCGCCGCGACGGAGTCGATGACGATGAGGTCGATGGCGCCGGACCGGACGAGCATGTCGGCGATCTCGAGCGCCTGCTCCCCCGTGTCGGGCTGCGAGACGAGAAGGGCGTCGATGTCGACGCCGAGCTTCTGCGCGTAGTCGGGGTCGAGCGCGTGCTCCGCGTCGATGAAGGCGGCGATGCCGCCGGCCCGCTGGGCGTTGGCGATCGCGTGCAGCGTGAGCGTCGTCTTACCGGAGGACTCCGGGCCGTAGATCTCGACGATGCGGCCCCGCGGGAGCCCGCCGATGCCGAGGGCGACGTCGAGGGCGATCGACCCGGTGGGGACGACCTCGACGGGGGCGCGGTCGTCGCTGCCGAGGCGCATCACCGAGCCCTTCCCGAACTGCCGGTCGATCTGGGCGAGGGCCGATTCGAGGGCCTTCTCGCGGTCAACTGCTGAGGGCATGGCGTGCTCCTTTATGCTCGCGTTCCGTCGCCTGTAGGCTGTCGCGCTCTCCCCGGCGGGGCGATGCTGCGACAAGGCATGTGGTGTCTCTGTGACGTCTGCCACGCTACGAAGGGCCTCCGACATTCGTCGGCCGCACCCCCGCATCGGGGAAGACGCTTCCTCGACACCTCTTGTGCAGGAGACTACGCGGGAATCGAACAGAACTTCGATGCCACGCCGCGTGTCGCGCGGCTCACCGTCCGGGCGGGTCCAGGCGTCCGACGCCGTGCCGCCGCGACGGCGGCACATCCATCTCGCTGCAGAGCGCCAGCCACACTTCGCGTGCCGGGACGCCGTCCTTCAGCGCTTCGCGCGAGGTGCGGTTCTCCAGGGCGACGAGGCTCAGATCGTCGACGAGCGCCGCCCCGCGGACGCCGAACTCGTCCTCGACGGCGCGATGGAACTCGCTCAGACGCATTCGTGCGGCGCCGGGTCAGTGCAGGGAGAGCTCGGGCTGGACCTCGTCCAGCGATGCGATGTCGTCCGGGACGACATCGGAGAACGTGTGCAGCCCCTCGAGCACCGAGATGCGGTCGCCCACTTCGCGCATGATCGTGGAGATGGGCACATCGAGTGCGTCCGCGACAGCCGCGAGGATCTCGCTCGACGCTTCCTTCTGACCGCGCTCGACCTCACTGAGGTATCCGAGCGCCACGCTCGCACGACCGGCGACCTGTCGCAGCGTGCGGCCCTTCTGCAGGCGGAAGTCGCGCAGGACGTCGCCGATCTCTTGACGAACCAGGATCATGACGGGCCCCCTTCTTCGACCATCCGCGTCCCCGGGGGGACCACGCTATCTCACTTGCCAGCCACCCTAGACCCGCAGTGCTGGGGAATGGGTGGGAATCACTCATACGTAACGGACCTGAAACCGCAGGTATTCCCGCACGTCACGGCGCTCCGGCCGACGCGCCGTCGCTCACAGGGCATCCAGCGCGAGGCGGAGGGCGCGGGCGGCGGCCTCGGAGCGGATCGCCTCGCGGTCGCCGCCGAGCTGGAAGGACTCCACCCGGGAACCCAGCGGCGTCGAGATCGCGATGTGCACGGTGCCCACGGGCTGCCCGTCCGGGGACAGCGGGCCGGCGATCCCGGTGGTGGCGATGCCGACGTCGGCGGGGATGCCGTCGCGTCCGACGGCGCGGCGCACGCCGTCGGCCATCTGCCGCGCCACGCGCGGGTGGACAGGCCCGTGTGCCTCGAGGAGGGTGGCATCCACCCCCAGGAGCGATTCCTTCACGTCGGTGGCGTATGCGACGATGCCGCCGCGCACGACGGCGGAGGCCCCGGCGACGGAGACGAGGGAGGACACGACGAGGCCGCCGGTGAGCGACTCCGCGATGCCGACGGACCAGCCGAGGTCCTTCAGGCGCGCGATGAGGCGTTCCGGGTCGGTGCGGCGGCTCGCCGAGACGAGCGTGGACTCGAGCTCTTCGGGCAGCGAGCTGGGCGGCTGGCGCGTCATGCGCGCACCCCGCCGCGGGAGCCGTTGCGGGCGGCGCGGATGGCCGTGAACACGTAGTCGAGGCCGCTCGCGACGGTGAGGACGACGGCGATCGTCATGACGATCGCGTTGACGACGTGGATCCAGTCCCCCACGACCGTCCACAGCGGAAGCAGCGCGAGGGAGAGGGCGACGGCCTGGGCGACGGTCTTGAGCTTGCCCATCCACGCGGCCGCGACGACGTGGTCGCCCGCGACGATGAGCCGGTGCACCGTGACGCCGATCTCGCGGACGAGCACGAGCACGGTGATCCACCAGGGCAGCTCGCCGAGGATCGAGAGGCAGACGAACGCGGAGCCGGTCAGCGCCTTGTCGGCGATGGGATCCAGGAGCTTGCCGAGGTCGGTGACGATGTCATGCCGCCGCGCGAGGTAGCCGTCGATCCCGTCGGTCGCGATCGCGACGATGAAGAGGATCGCCGCGCCCCAGCGGAGCCCGCCGTCCGCGCCGGCGTCGGCCAGCAGCATCCAGATGAAGACCGGCGCGCACAGGATGCGCACGATCGTGATCGCGTTCGGGAGCTGCCTCGGGATCGCCACAGGAACGAGCCTAGTCGGGTCAGTCGCGGCCGGTGAGGCCCCAGGCGTCCTCGTCGCCGCCGTCCTCCTCGACGACCGTGTAGCCGTGGAACTGGGCGTCGACGGCGTCCGGCCCGTACGGGTCGGTGGCGGGCGCCGCAGCGGGTGCGGGCGGGTCGTCGCCGCGCAGGCGCGCGAGCACGGCGGGCAGCTCGTCGGGGGCCACCAGGACGTCGCGGGCCTTCGACCCCTCGGAGGGGCCGACGATCTCCCGCGACTCCAGGAGGTCCATGAGGCGCCCGGCCTTCGCGAAGCCCACGCGCAGCTTGCGCTGCAGCATCGACGTGGAGCCGAACTGCGTCGAGATGATCTGCTCGGCGGCCGCGAGGAGCAGCTCGAGGTCGTCGCCGATGTCGGCGTCGATCTCCTTCTTCTCCACGACGGCGGCGACGTCGGCCCGGTACTCGGGACGCTCCTGCCCCTTGACGTGCGAGACGACCCGCTCGATCTCGGCCTCGCTGACCCACGCGCCCTGCACGCGGATCGCCTTCGATGCGCCCATCGGCAGGAAGAGCCCGTCGCCCTGCCCGATGAGCCGGTCGGCCCCGGGCTGGTCGAGGATGACGCGGGAGTCGGTGACGCTCGTCACGGAGAACGCCAGACGCGAGGGCACGTTGGCCTTGATGAGGCCCGTGACGACGTCGACGGAGGGACGCTGGGTCGCCAGCACCAGGTGGATGCCGCTCGCGCGGGCGAGCTGCGTGATGCGGACGATCGAGTCCTCGACGTCGCGCGGGGCGACCATCATGAGGTCGGCGAGCTCATCGACGACGACGAGGAGGTACGGGTAGGGCTTGAGCACGCGCTCGCTGCCGACCGGGAGGTTGATCTCCCCCGCGACGACGGCGCGGTTGAAGTCATCGATGTGCCGGAAGCCGAACGACGAGAGGTCGTCGTACCGCATGTCCATCTCCTTCACGACCCACTGCAGCGCCTCGGCGGCCTTCTTGGGGTTCGTGATGATGGGGGTGATGAGGTGCGGGACGCCCGCGTAGCTCGTCAGCTCCACGCGCTTGGGGTCGATGAGCACCATCCGCACGTCGGCGGGCTTCGCGCGCATCAGGAGGCTCGTGATCATCGAGTTGACGAAGCTGGACTTTCCCGAGCCGGTCGAACCGGCCACGAGCAGGTGAGGCATCTTCGCGAGGTTCGCGATGACGTAGCCGCCCCCGACGTCCTTGCCGACGCCGATCGTCATGGGGTGCGTCTGGGCCGCCGCGGCGGGCGAGCGCAGCACGTCGCCGAGCGTGACGATCTCACGGTCGAGGTTGGGGATCTCCACGCCGATCGCGCTCTTGCCGGGGATCGGCGCGAGGATGCGCACCTCGTTGGACGCGACGGCGTACGCGATGTTGTTGGTGAGCGCCGTGATGCGCTCGACCTTGACGCCGGGCCCGAGGGCGATCTCGTACTGCGTGACCGTCGGGCCGCGGGAGAAGCCCGTGACGCGGGCGTCGACGGAGAACTGCTCGAAGACGCCCATGATCGCGCGGACCATCTGGTCGTTCGTCTCGGACCGCGCCTTGTGCGGCGTTCCCTCGGCGAGCGCCGAGACGGACGGCAGGCGGTACGGGGCGGCCGGCGGGCGGCCGTCGTGGTCGGCGCCGAGGCCGCTCAGGCCCGGCAGGAGCCCGTCGTCGACGATCTCCTGCGTGTCCTCGCGGATGGCGGTGTCGGCCTTGCGGGCCGCGCGCTTCGCGCCGGCGACGACGGCGGGGTCGATGATCTCCGTCGGGGCGTCCGGTGCGGGGGTCGGGACCGTGACGGCCGTCTCGAACGCGCCGGGGCCGGAGCCGTCCAGGAGCGCCGTGAGGTCGTCCGATCCGAGGTGACCGTCGTCGACCTCTTCCCGGCCGGACTTGTTGCGCCGCCACCAGGGGAGGCTGTCGCCGGCATCCTTGTCGGCCTCCGGCGTGAACGCGACCGTCGACGCGTCGGCGGTGGGGCGCTCGGTGCCGAACATCCACGCGTAGAGATCGCCGAGTCGCTCGCCGATCCGATTCGGCGGGGTCTTGGTGAGGATCAGGATGCTGAGCACGCTCAGCAGGCCCAGCACGATGCCGGCGCCGATGTTCGTGAGCAGCATCGCGAGCGGCTCGCCGATCATCCAGCCGAACAGGCCGCCGGCCTCGCTCAGCGCGGGCAGTCCGGACTTCGGCTGCGGCCGGCCGCCGAGCACATGGCAGAAGCCGGCGATCGTGAGGATGAACAGACCGAAGCCGATGCCGATGCGGCCGTTGTCGTGCACCGACGGCGGGTTGCGGAACAGCCAGCCGGCGAGGAAGAGCAGCAGCACCGGCAGGATGAACGCCTCACGGCCGACGAGCGCGCCGACGGAGAACGCGCTGATCGTCGTGCCGACCTCGGTGCCGATCAGGAACCATTCGACGACGCCGCCCGCGATCGCGAGGAGGACGAGCACGAACGGGAACCCGTCGCGGCGCTGATCCTTCTCGAGCGTCTCCTGCCCGAAGGTGCGGAAGACGCCGCCCGCGGCGTGTGCGAGGCCCATCCAGGCGCGGACGAAGACGGGCGGCTTCTCCGGCTCGTCGACGTACCGCTTCGGGGCGGGCGCCGCCTTCGACGCGCGCGAAGAGGAGCCCTTCGCGGACGCGCGCGGGCTCGCGGTCGGACTGCTGCTCCTGGCCATCCCTCCACGGTAGGCGGCGAGGGGCGCGTTCCCGCGGATTGACGCGGCTGTTCGCCGCGAACGACCCGGGTCGCCCGGCGCGCGTCAGCGCAGCAGCTTGACCATCGTGTCGCGCCCGAACCCGCTCTGCGTGACGGCGAAGCCCTCCGTGCGGTACAGGATCTGGGCGAAGTTGCCCCGCTCCACCGAGAGGCTGATCCGGCCGTGCCCGTCCGCCCGGGCCTGCTCGCACAGCCGCTGCAGGAGCGTGCGGCCCACCCCGTGCGCGCGCCAGATCGGCCGCACGCCGATGATGAGCTCCGGCACCCCGGTCGCGAGGTAGCCGAGCCCTGGATCGGTGCGCGGCAGCACGCGGTACCACGCGGCGCCGACCGGCTCGTCCTGCTCGTCGAGCGCGACGACGCCGGCATCCCCCGACCGCATCCAGCCGGCGATGTAGCGGCTGTGATCGGGGTGCGTGAGGATCTCATGCCGCGGACGCAGCCCGCCCTGCCGCCAGTTGGCCGCCTCGACGACCATGTCCGCCAGGAACGCGCCGTCGGCCTGCACGGCGGGGCGGGTGCGGAACGGCATCGGCGGGATCCCGGGTCAGGCTTCGATGACGAGCGGCACGATCATCGGACGGCGACGCAGCGCCTGGTTGACCCAGCGGCCGATCGTGCGGCGGACCACCTGGGACAGCGCGTGCGTGTCGCGGACGCCGGACTGCGCGGCCTCGGCGAGCGCCGCGGCGATCTTCGGCTTGACCGAGTCGAACACGGCGTCGTCCTCGGCGAAGCCGCGGGCGTGGATCTCGGGACCCGTGATGATGCGACCGGTGGCGGCATCCACCACGACGATGACGGAGATGAAGCCCTCCTCACCGAGGATGCGGCGGTCCTTCAGGTCGGCATCCGTGATCTCGCCGACCGTGGAGCCGTCGACGTAGACGAACCCGAGATCGAGCTGGCCGACGACCTCCGCGTGCCCGTCCTTCAGGTCGACCACGGTGCCGTTCTCGCCGATGATGGTGCGCTCGGCGGGGATGCCGGTGTCCTGGGCGAGCTTCGCGTTCGCGATCAGGTGACGGTACTCGCCGTGCACCGGGAGGACGTTGCGGGGCTTGAGGATGTTGTAGCAGTACAGCAGCTCGCCGGCGGCGGCGTGGCCCGAGACGTGCACCTTGGCGTTGCCCTTGTGCACGACGTTCGCGCCGAGCTTGGTGAGCCCGTCGATGACGCGGTAGACGGCGTTCTCGTTGCCGGGGATGAGGCTGGACGCGAGGATCACCGTGTCGCCGGGGCCCGGCTCGATCGCGTGGTCGAGGTTCGCCATCCGCGACAGCACGGCCATCGGCTCGCCCTGCGAGCCCGTGGACATGTAGACGATCCGGTCGTCCGGAAGATCCTTGGCCTTCTTGTAGTCGATCAGCACGCCGTCCGGCACCTTGAGATAGCCGAGCTCCTCGGCGATCGTCATGTTGCGCACCATGCTGCGGCCGAGGAAGGCGACGCGCCGGCCGTTCTCGGCGGCGGCGTCGATGACCTGCTGGACGCGGTGGACGTGGCTGGAGAAGCTCGCGACGATGACGCGGCGCGGGGCCTTGGCGATGACCTGGTCCAGGACCGGGCCGATGGCCCGCTCGAGCGGCGTGAATCCGGGGACGTCGGCGTTGGTGGAGTCGACGAGGAAGAGATCCACACCCTCCTCGCCGAGCCGGGCGAACGCGCGCAGGTCGGTGAGGCGACCGTCGAGCGGCAGCTGGTCCATCTTGAAGTCGCCGGTCGCGAGCACGAGACCCGCGGGAGTGCGGATGCCGACGGCGAGCGCGTCGGGGATGGAGTGGTTGACCGCGACGAACTCGAGATCGAACGGCCCGACGTTCTCACGCTGGCCCTCGGTCACCGTCAGGGTGTACGGCTTGATGCGGTGCTCTTTGAGCTTCGCCTCGACGAGCGCGAGGGTGAGGCCCGACCCGATGACGGGGATGTCGCGCTTGAGGCGCAGGAGGTACGGGACGGCGCCGATGTGGTCTTCGTGCCCGTGCGTGAGCACGACCGCGACGATGTCGTCGAGGCGGTCCTTGATGGGCTCGAAGTCGGGCAGGATCAGGTCGACGCCGGGCTGGTGCTCCTCGGGGAAGAGCACGCCGCAGTCGACGATGAGCAGCTTGCCGCCGTACTCGAAGACCGTCATGTTGCGGCCGATCTCGCCGAGGCCGCCCAGCGGGGTGACGCGGAGGGTGCCCGGTTCGAGGGCAGGCGGATCGTAGACGTTCGTGGGCATGGGATGCCTCCTCCGGATGCCGCGGCATCCGCTTGTTCGGTTGTGGGTGTGAGCGCCGGGCTCAGCGTGTGGTGCCGTGCACCTTGGGCAGTGCGCCGCCGGCGGCCGCGTTGCGGTCGGGGCGGAAGTTGGAGAAGTCGGCGCCGTCGACGCCGGTGACGAGCGCGAGCTCGTCCTCGATGGCCGCGGCCTCCCACTCCTCCGGCCCGACGAGCGGCAGGCGCACGCGCGGGCTGGAGATGCGGCCGAGGCCGTGCAGGATGTACTTCGCGCTGACGGTGCCGGGGACGTGCGTCATCACGGCGCGGACGAGCGGCTCGAGCTGCTGGTGCGCGGCGGTGGCCGCCTTCAGATCGCCGCGGTTCACGGCATCCACGATCACGCGGTACGGGGCGGCGGCGACGTTCGCCGTCACGCCGATGAGGCCCGCCGCGCCGATCGCGAGGTGCGGGAGCACGTTCGCGTCGTCGCCGGAGAAGTACATGAGGTCCGTCTGGTTCAGCACGCGGCTGACCTCGCTGAAGTCGCCCTTGGCGTCCTTGATGGCGAGGATGTTGGGGTGCTTGGCGAGCCGGAGGATCGTCTCGTACTTGATCGGCACGCCCGTCCGCCCCGGGATGTCGTACAGGATGACGGGCAGATCGGTCGCGTCGGCGACGAGCCGGAAGTGCGTGAGGATGCCGGCCTGCGTGGGCTTGTTGTAGTACGGCGTGACGATCATGATGCCGTCGGCGCCGGCCTTCTCGCTGGCCTTGTACAGCTCGATGGCGTGCGCGGTCTCATTGGAGCCGCCGCCCGTGATGATCTTGGCGCGGCCCGCGGCGACGTCCTTGCCGACCTCGACGAGCTTGAGCTTCTCCGGGTCGGTCAGCGTGCTCGTCTCACCCGTGGTGCCGGTGACGACGATGCCGTCGGCGCCGGCGTTGATGACGTCGTCGATGTGCTTCTCGACGGCAGGCCAGTCGACTTCGCCGTCGGCCGTCATCGGGGTGACGAGCGCGACGAGTACCTGTCCGAAGGGGTTGCCCGTGTGCGTCATTCCCCCAGGGTATCGGTTCGGGTCGGGGTCGACGCGGCGGCGGTGTCGCTCGGCGTCATGCGGTGCGGTGGGCGACGGTGGGCGCTGGTCCGGGCCCGCAACGAGGCGAACTGCAGGACCGGGTGTGACGGGTGGGGCGCATGCGGCTCACGGGCCCCACCAGTCACAGGTGATCCTGCGGATTGCTCGGTCGACGCGGCGGCGGGGGCTTCGACGTGATGAGGGCCGGGCGGGACGGTGGGCGGGGGCGCTGTGCGCCGGGGCGCATGGAACTCACGCGCCCCACCAATCACAGGTGATCCTGCGGGGATTGCTCAGCGGCCGAGGCGCCGGAGGATCGCGGCCTCGACGAGCGGCCAGCTGTAGACCACGAGCGCGTAGTCGAAGCGGAGTGTCTCGTAGCCTGCGGCCGCCGCGGCGGCGTCGCGCACGAGATCTTTGTGGCGCATCGACGAGCCATCGTGGTTCTCACGACCGTCGACCTCGAGGATGATGCGTCCCGCCAGCACGAAGTCGACGCGGCCCACACCGATGACCGGCACCTGGCAGTCCAGCCGGATGCCCCGATCTGCGAGCCGTAGGCGGAGGAGCGATTCCAGCCCGGACTCCGCGTCGCCCCGGGCGATGTCGAGGACGCGGCGGAGCCGCGACGGGAGCGCCGAGCGGATGGTGATCCGATCCGCGGCGCCGATGAGGCCGAGCCGCCATGCCGACTCGTAGGCGGCGAAGAAGGCCTCGCGGCTGAGGCATCGCGCCGCCTGCACGAGCGCGTCGGCGATTGGCACCACGCCGAACGCCGCCCGACCGGCGCCGTGATGGTCGGTGCAGCGACAGCCGGGGTGCGCATGGGCGCGCCCTTTGTCGCCGAGCCAGACGTGCAGCCCGGGGTCGGCGAGCACCCAGACGCCCCAGAGGGCGAGCGCCGTGACGCAGGCGACCGCGCCGCCGTGCGCGGCGGCAGCCACGACGGCGGGAGAGGTCCGACCGAGCGCATACACGCCATGGCGCACCCGGACCACCAGGCCGTCCCGCGCCGCTCGGGCGAGGGCGGCGCGCGTCACGCCCTGGCCGAGGATCTCCCGCGCCGGCGCGACGCCGCCCCGAGCCTCGAGGGCCTCCGTCACGCGTCCGCTCACCCCGCCCACACTGGCGACACCCCGATCGATCCGCGGTGGCGCCGGCGCATCCCGTGCGATGTCAGGGCATCGAGGGTTTCTGTGCAGGAGGCAGCGGCGGCCGACGTGCCCGGCCGAACAGCCGGGTCGGCGCGGCGAGCCGCGACGAAACGCAGGAGCGGGTGGGGCTGATGGGACGGCCGAGACGACATGCGCCACAGGCGTCACGGTCGGTCCTGCGGTTTGCACGGGACCCCCACCGCGGTCCTGCGGTTTGCACGGACCCCGACCGCGGTCAGGGCGGTTTAAACAGGCCCCGACGGGGTCAGCGGCCGGTGCGGGCCAGGCGGGCGGCGAGCCCGGGCGGGACGAGACGCAGCGCGCCGACGAGGAGCTTGTAGCGCAGCGACGGGATCGACACGGCCTTGCCTCGCGCGGCATCGCGCAGACCCTCCGCGACGACGAACTCCGCGTCGAGCCACAACGGACCGGGCACGCCCTCCCGGCCGGGCGCCAGGCCCATCCGCTCGTGGAAGTTCGTGTGCGTGAAGCCGGGGCACACGGCCGTGACCGCGACGCCGCGCGGCGCGTACGTCGCGTTCGCCCACCGACTGAAGGCGACGACCCAGGCCTTCACGGCCCCGTACGTCCCCCGCGGCAGGAACGCGGCCACCGACGCGACGTTGATGATACGCCCGGAGCGCCGCTCCAGCATCCCGGGCAGGGCGGCGTGCGTGAGATGCATCGTCGCGCGGACGTGCAGGTCGAGATGCCGGTCCTCGTCGGCGAGCGCGTTGCGCTCGAACCTCAGGTCGAGCCCGAACCCGGCGTTGTTGACGAGGATCTCGACGGGCCGGCCGGCATCCCCGAGCCGCGCCTCGACGGCGGCGAGTCCGTCCGCGGTCGTGAGGTCGGCGGCGAGCGCCTCGCAGGCGACGCCGAATTCGGCGTTCAGCGCCCCCGCGAGCGCATCGAGCTTCGCCGCGTCGCGGGCGACGAGCACGAGGCCCGCTCCCCGCGCGGCCAGCTGCCGCGCGAACTCGCTGCCGAGCCCGGAGCTCGCTCCGGTGATGAGTGCCGTCTTCGCCATCCGTGCAGACTACGTCGCCGGAACGAGGGTGAGGAAGCGGTACCGGATGCCGTCGCGCGACGTGTGCCACCCGTCCGCCGGTTCGACACCGGCCGTCACCCACCCCGACCGGTCGGGCGCGTACGTGTCGCCGTCGACCCGCAGGTCGAGCTCCGTGACCTCGAGGACGTCGGCGCGGCCGATCGCCTCACGGAAGATCCCCCCGCCGCCGATCACCCACACGACGTCGGCGTCGCCCGCGAGGGCCAGCGCGTCATCCAGCGACCCCGCGCGCTCGGCGCCGTCGGCATCCCACCCGCCGCTGCGTGTGATCACGATGTTGCGCCGCCCCGGCAGCGGCCGGAACCGCTCGGGGAAGGACTCCCACGTGCGCCGGCCCATGATGACGGGAGCGCCGAGCGTGACCTCCTTGAAGTGCGCGAGATCCTCCGGCACGTGCCACGGCATCCCGCCGTCCGCACCGATCACTCCCCCGGCGGCCTCCGCCCAGACGAGGCCGATCCGCGCGGTCACACCGCCACCGCACCCCGGATCGCCGGGTGGTGCCGGTAGTCCTCGACGACGAAGTCCTCGTACCGGTAGTCCAGGATCGACTCCGGCTTCCGCGCGAAGCGCAGCGTCGGGTACGGGTACGGGTCCCGGCTCAGCTGCTCCTCGACCTGGGCGACGTGGTTGTCGTAGACGTGGCAGTCTCCGCCGGTCCACACGAAATCGCCGGGCTCGAGCCCCGCCTGCTGCGCGATCATCATCGTCAGCAGCGCGTACGAGGCGACGTTGAACGGGACCCCGAGGAACATGTCGGCGCTGCGCTGGTAGAGCTGGCACGACAGCCGGCCGTCGGCGACGTAGAACTGGAACAGCGCGTGGCAGGGCGCGAGCGCCATGTGCGGGATGTCGGCGGGGTTCCACGCCGACACGATGAGACGGCGCGAGTCGGGGTTGGTCTTGATCTGCTCGATGACCTGCGCGATCTGATCGATCTGACCGCCGTCGGGCGTGGGCCAGGACCGCCATTGCACGCCGTAGACCGGACCGAGCTCGCCGGACGCGTCGGCCCACTCGTCCCAGATCGTCACGCCGTTCTCCTGCAGCCAGCGCACGTTGGACTCGCCGCGGAGGAACCACAGCAGCTCGTAGGCGATCGACTTGAAGTGCACGCGCTTGGTCGTGATGAGCGGGAAGCCCTGCGACAGGTCGAAGCGGATCTGACGACCGAAGACGCTGGTCGTTCCCGTGCCGGTGCGATCGTCCTTGTGGACGCCGTCCGCCAGCACCTCCCGGAGCAGATCCTCGTACGGGGTGGGGACGGGCGCGGGTGCATCGGTCACGACAGCCAGACTACCGACCGGCCACCCCGCGCGGCCCGTGACGCGGCTTTGTTCCGGCCGTCATGTGCGCCCGGAGCACAGCGCCGGGCACTAGGGTGGTCCGCTGTGGACCTCCTGAACGCCGTCTTGATCCTCGCCGCGCTGCTCGCGGCGACGGTCGGCGTGGGCGTCTACCTCCGCTGGCAGCAGGGCCGGCCGCGGCGTGTGGACCCGGACGAGGTCGTCGATCCGCGCCGGTTCGGCGCCGACGAGCTCGGCGAGGTCGCCACGCTCCTGCAGTTCAGCAGCGAGATGTGCAGCCGGTGCCCCGGCGTCCACCGCACCCTCGCGGCGATCGCGGAGACGAGCGCCGGTGTCGTGCACTACGACGTCGACCTCACGCACCGCCCCGACATCGCCAAGCACTTCCACGTGCTCCAGACCCCGACGACGCTCATCCTCGACCATGACGGGGTCGTGCAGACCCGCTTCGGCGGGACGCCCAGCCGGGACGTCATCGAGCTCGAGCTGGCGCGCGTCACGGCATCCACCGCCCGCGTCTGACGGGCATCGTTTCCTCCGACCGGCGCTGAGTCTAGGCTCGACCCACGGGTGGCACACGGCCGCGCCGCGTCGAGGAGGATCAGCATGAGCGTTACGAGCGAAGCGAGCACGACCTGGAAGGGCGGCCTGGCCGACGGATCCGGCGAGGTGGCTCTGGAGAGCTCGAACCAGGGGCCCTTCGCGGTGAACTGGAAGGCGCGCAGCGAAGGCTCGACCTCGGTGACGACGCCGGAGGAGCTCATCGCGGCCGCGCACTCCTCGTGCTTCAGCATGGCGCTCTCCCACGCCCTCGCGCAGAACGGCACCCCGCCGGAGAGCATCGAGACGACCGCGTCGGTGACCTTCATCCCCGGCACCGGGATCAGCGGCTCGCACCTCAACGTCAACGCGGTCGTCCCGGGTCTGTCCGCGGAGGACTTCGCCCGCCTCGCCGAGGAGGCGAAGGCCGGCTGTCCGGTGTCCGCCGCGCTGAGCGGCATCGAGATCACCCTCGAGGCGACGCTTGCCTGACTCCCCCGCGCGCGTCGTCGTCTCAGGCTCCTCCGGCCTCATCGGCCGGGCGCTCACCGACGCGCTCACCCGTGACGGCATCGCGGTGACGCGGCTCGTGCGACGGCCCCCGACGAGCGCTGACGAGGTGCAGTGGGATCCGGATGGCGCCGAGCTCGACCCGCGGGTCCTCGAGGGGGCGACGGCGGTCGTCAACCTCAACGGCGCGAGCATCGGACGCTTCCCGTGGACCGCCCGCTACAAGCACGAGCTCGTCTGGTCGCGCATCACTCCGACGCAGGCCCTCGCACGCGCCATCCGCTCCCTCGGCGCCGACGCCCCCGCGTTCGTGTCGTCCTCCGCCGTCGGCTACTACCCGTCGGTCCCGGGGATGCTGCTGCCCGAGACGGCGCCGCGCGGCGAGACGTTCCTCGCCGATCTGTGCGGCGAGTGGGAGGCCGCGGCGCTGTCGGCCGGCGACGACGCCCGCGTCGCGCTGCTGCGCACCGCGCCGATCGTGCACCCCCAGGGCGTCCTGAAGCCTCTGCTCCTCCTCACCCGCTTCGGGGTCTCCGGCCCGATCGGGCGCGGGACGCAGGTGTGGCCGTGGATCTCGCTCGAGGATGAGGTGCGCGCGATCCGGCACGTCATCGACGCGGGGCTCACGGGCCCCGTCAATCTCAGCGGTCCCGAGCGGGCGACCGCCAACGACCTCGGGTTCGCGCTCGCGCGTCGCATGAACCGCCCGTACGCGCTGCGCGCGCCGGTGTGGGCCATGCGTCTGGTCCTCGGGTCGGATGCCGTGGAAGCGCTGCTCACGAGCGACATGCATGTCGTGCCCGGGGCGCTGACGGCATCCGGGTTCACGTTCACGCACCCGACCGTGGAGGATGCCGTCGCCGCGGCCGTGCCGGCCTGATCAGCCCCGTCGCGCGTCGGCCTCCAGGGTGATGGCCTTGCGCACCGCCTGCCGGGCACGGGTGCGGTCGCCGGCACCGTCGTACGCGAGGCCGAGCCGGTACCAGGCGCGCCAGTCGTCGGGGTGCGCCTCGACCTCGGCGCGGTAGGCGGGGAAGAGCGCGTCGGCCTGCTCGCGGATGGGGCGTCCGCTCGCGCGGACGTCGACCTCGTCGGCCGGCAGGCCACCCTCCCCCTCGAGCCGCTTGCCGAGCCGCTCGGCCCGGAGCCCGAAGCTCAGCTCACGCCACAGCCCCCACGCCCCGATGACCGGCAGCACGACGAGGGCGACGCCCATCGCGACGCCGATGGGTTCGCCCGTCATGAGCAGCAGGACGGCGCGCTGGCCGACGAGCAGGATGTAGAGGGCCAGGAGCACCGCCATGACAGCGACGCCGATGCGCGCGCTCATGCGCCGGTGGTGCGGGCGACCTGGCCGGGGACCCCCGCCTCGGCGACGGGGCGCTCGGCGGGGGTCGCCGGCGTCCGGATGCCGATCTCGATGATGCTGTCGAGCCCCACGGTCACACCCCGCGCGTCGCGGGCGGCGTGCAGTGCGGCACGGATGCCGGGCGCGTACGCGGCGGACGGGTCGATCGTGTCGTGCACGATCGTGAGCGACTCGCCGGGCCCGGAGAGGATCGTCTCCTGTCGTGCGACGACCCCGGGCCGGCGGAGCGAGTGCACCGGAACGGAGGCGACCTGCTGGCCGCGTGCGCGCTGGTCGACGTGCGGCGACTCGACGGGCCCGACCTCGCGGCGCGCGGCGGCGATGAGCTCGGCCGTGCGCACGGCGGTGCCGCTCGGCGAGTCGATCTTCGTCTCGCGGTGGGTCTCCACGATCTCGATGGAGGGGAAGAACGGCGCCGCTGCGGCGGCGAGGGCGCTGCCGACGACGGAGCCGATGGAGAAGTTCGGGATGAAGACGACGCCGGTTCCGGCGGCCTCGACGAGCGGCCGGACGAGTGCGATGCGCTCCGCCGACCATCCGGAGGTGCCGACGAGCACGTTGATGCCGCGGTCGATCGCGGCGCGGACGACGTCGATCGACGCGGCGGGCGTCGACGCGTCCACGACCAGGTCGGCCCCGTCGATCTCGCTCATGTCGCTGCCCGATCCGAGCACCGCGACCGTCTCGAAGTCGTCGGCGGCGTCGATCACTGCGGCGATGATGCCGCCGAGCTTTCCGGTGCCTCCCACCAGGGCAACCCGCGTCGTCGTCATGGGCTCAAGCCTACGGGGATACGCTCGAAGGCATGGTCAGCCTGAGCCCGACACGCACCGACGATCCCCGCGCTCACGCCCTTCTCGGCGAGTACTTCCACATGCGCGGCGAGACGTTCCCCGACCGGGCGTACACCCCGGTCTTCCCGGAACCGGCGGCGTTCGAGCCGCCGGCGGGCATCTTCCTCGTCGTCGCCGACGACGAGGGCGAGGACGTCGGATGCGGCGGCATCCGGCGGATCGCGGACGGGCCGGACGGCATCCGGTACGAGGTGAAGCACCTGTACCTCCGCCCCGCGACGCGCGGACGCGGCTGGGGCCGCCTGCTCCTGGAGGAGCTCGAGTCGCGCGCTCGCGACTGGGATGCCGCGGAGCTCGTGCTCGACACGCATCACACGCTGGAGGCGGCCGGCGGCCTGTACGCCCGCAGCGGCTTCACCGCGATCGAGCCCTACAACGACAACCCGAACGCGACGCGCTGGTACGGGAAGCGCCTGCAGATCACTCCCGCGTGAGCTGAGCGAGGACGTGCTCGCCCGCGGCGCGCATGCCGTCATCCTCCGCGCCGAGGAAGATCGGGGCGAGCGCCGCGGCCCAGCCGCGCGCGCGTGTCCAGTCGGCGTCGTCGTAGCGGCCTGCCAGCGCGCCGCGGAACGCGGCCTGACCGGCCGGCGTGAACGCGAGCCACGCCACCGACAGATCGGATGCCGGGTCGCCGGCGCACAGGTCGCCGAAGTCGATGAGAGCGGCGAGACGGCCGCCGTCGACGACGAGGTTCCCGGGGTGCAGGTCGCCGTGCAGCCAGAGCGGCGGCCCGTCCCAGCCGGGAGCGGCGAGCCCCGCGTCCCACACCCTCAGCAGCTCGGGCAGGGCGGTCAGGCGCTCGCGGACCGTGTGGTCGCGCTCTGCCATCGGCACGCCGCGGTACGGATTGCGCGGTGCCTCCACGGGCGCCGCCGTGTGCAGCGCGCGCAGCACGCCGCCGAGTTCGCCCGCGAAGGCGTCGCGCTCGTGCGGCGCGAGGTCGAGGGCGCGGCGTCCCGCGAACCACGGGACGACGCTCCAGCGCCAGGGGTACAGCTCGTCGGGTTCGCCGACGGCCACCGACACCGGGATCGGCACCGGCACTCGGCGCGCGAGCGCGGGCAGCCACCGCTGCTCGTGCGCGATGAGGTGCGCGGCGGTCTCGCGGCGCGGCAGCCGCACGGCGAGGTCGTCGCCGAGCCGGAAGACATCGTTGTCCCAGCCGTGCGCGACGCGATGCAGCGGACCGCGCAGCGAAGGATGCTGGTCCGCCAGCAGCCGGTCGACGTCGGCGACCGTGATGTCGATGTCCGCGGGCGGGTGACGCATCCGACGATCCTAACGACGCGCCCGGGAGCGCTCCGGGCGGGAGCGGGTCAGACGAACGGGTGCTCGGGCACGCCGGTGCGCAGCTCCATCGGGAGGTGGGCGAGGTCGTTGTGGGTCACGAGCGTCCATGGCCGTCCCGTGCGCTGCACGAGGACGGTGAGGCCGCAGTGCGCCTGGCTGAGCGTCAGCCAGCGCCAGGCGGGGGCCTCGAGCACTTCGCGGACGAACCACGAGATGACGAAGTTGTGCGTGATGAGGAGTTCGTGCGCGTCGGGCTTGCGGACGAGGAACTCGTCGACGGCGTCGGACATCTGGGCGGACCCCGCCTCGATCTCGGCCTCCGTGATACCGCCGAAGAAGGCCTCGTAGACGCTCGGGGTCTCCGGGGTCATGCCGGTCGGCACACAGTCGAACAGCAGCGGCGAGGCCTCGGGCGACACCGCCGGCAGGCGGTCGGCCACGGCCCGTGCCGTCTCCGCGGCGCGCTCGAGCGGCGAGTGCCAGACGGCCGTCAGCGGCACACCGGAGAGCCGGTCGGCGATCAGCTGCGCCTGACGGCGCCCGCGCGGCGAGAGGGGGCCGTCCGCCAGCCCGTGCTCGGCGCCGACGTGCTCGCCGTGCCGCACGAGATACAGATACTGCGACACGGTCATGCTCACTTCGTCGGGGGGGGGACCTGCGGAGGGCAGGGCTCTTCCACCCTATGTCAGCCCGCCGACGCGCAGCCCGTCAGGCCGCCGCGCGGGCGATGTCGGCCAGCTGGGCGCGACTGAGCCGGGCACCGATGCCCTGCATGATCTCCTCGACGTGCGAGACGGCGAAGGCGTTCACGATCGGCGCCGCCACAGCCCGCTGCGCGACGAGCCACGCGATCGCGACGGCGGCCGTGGGGATCGACAGCTCGGCTCCGACCTTGTCGAGGGCGCGGAGCGTGCGCGTGCCGCGCCGGTTCATGTTCGACGCCAGCTGGACGCCGCGGACGGACTGCGCGACGAGCGAACGCGACCGGACCGCTCCGGCCAGGAAGCCGTGCTCGAGCGCCTGCGACGGCGTGAACGAGATGCCCTGCGCCCCCGCGACGAGGCGCCGATCGCCCTCGAAGTCCTGCCGGTGCAGCACGTTGTACGGCACATCGAGCACCGTCATCCGCGGGTACCCGGCGGAGGAGAGGATCCGCGCTTCGACGAGCTGCGCCGCCGTGTGCCCGAACGACCCGAGCGCGCGGACCTTCCCGGCCCCGACGAGCCATTCCGCCGTCGCCAGGGAGTCCTCGAGAGATGTCGTGCTGTCGGCTGTCGCGTCGAGATAGAGCACGTCGATGCGGTCGGTGCGGAGCCGCGTCAGCGCCCCTTCCACCGCACGGACGAGGTTGACGGCGCCGAGGCCCGGATGCTCGGGACTCGACCCCACCCGGACGCCCACGACGATCTCGTCGCGGATGCCGCGCGCGTGCATCCACTGGCCGATGATGTGCGCGCTGCGGCCGGCGGAGTAGCTGTCCGACGTGTGGACGGCGTTGCCGCCGCGCTCGCGGTACGCGTCGAGGATGGCGTGGGATGCGGCCGGGTCGACGTGCCAGCCGAACTCTCCGCCGCCCATGATGAGCGGGAACACGCTCAGGCCGGTCTCCCCCAGCGTCGTGCGGACGGCCTGGCCGAGCGGCGGACCCTGCACCGGAATCGGCGACGAGGGGTGCGCGGCCGTGCCCGTCCCGGTGCCCTGGGGCTCGTCGGCGCGGGCCGTGGTGATCGGAGATCCGATCCCGAACATACCCATACGGTGCACCCCCTCACGAGTCCTCTGGTGGAAGCTCCGTGTTGATCACCCACCCCCGTGCGGTACCTCCGAGGGTAGGCCAGGCCTCCGACACTTCCCGCCGCTGCGGCCGACGAACGGTAAACATTCGGTAACGGTTTCGGGTGGGAGCGTGCCCATGCCGCTCCCCCGTCATCCGACGCGTCCGTGAGGACGAGAAACGGATGCCCGCCCCTCCGAAACGGGAGGGACGGGCATCCGTGGTCGTGCGGGGCGGATCAGGCCTCGACGGGCACCTCTGCGGCACCCTTGTCCGCGGCCTCCTCGACCACGGGCTCGAGCGACAGCTTGCCGCGGTCGTCGATCTTCGTGATCTTCACGAGGATCTTCTGACCGACCGCGAGGACGTCGTCGACGTTCTCGACGCGCTTGCCGCCGGCGAGCTTGCGGACCTCGCTGACGTGCAGCAGGCCATCCTTGCCGGGCAGCAGCGAGATGAACGCACCGAACGCCGCGATCTTCACCACGGTGCCGAGGAACTGCTCGCCGACCTCCGGGTTGGTCGGGTTGGCGATCGCGTTGACCTGGGCGCGGGCGGCCTCGGCCGACGGGCCGTCGGTCGCGCCGATGTACACCGTGCCGTCGTCCTCGATCGAGATCTGAGCGCCGGTCTCGTCCTGGATCGCGTTGATCGTCTTGCCCTTGGGGCCGATGAGCTCGCCGATCTTGTCGACCGGGATCTGCACGCTGATCACGCGCGGAGCCGTGGGCGCCATCTCGTCGGGGCCGTCGATCGCAGACGTCAGGACGTTCAGGATCGTCAGACGGGCCTCACGGGCCTGCTGCAGCGCGGCGGTCAGCACCGACGACGGGATGCCGTCGAGCTTCGTGTCGAGCTGGATCGCGGTGACGAACTCGCTCGTGCCGGCGACCTTGAAGTCCATGTCGCCGAGCGCGTCTTCCGCGCCGAGGATGTCGGTCAGCGCGGCGTAGCGCGTCTGGCCGTCGACCTCGTCGGAGACGAGGCCCATCGCGATGCCGGCGACCGGGGCGCGCAGCGGCACACCGGCGTTCAGCAGCGACAGGGTCGAGGCGCAGACCGAGCCCATCGACGTCGAGCCGTTGGAGCCGAGAGCCTCGGACACCTGGCGGATCGCGTACGGGAACTCCTCGCGGCTCGGCAGCACCGGCACGAGCGCGCGCTCGGCGAGGAAGCCGTGCCCGATCTCGCGACGCTTGGGGCTGCCCACACGACCGGTCTCACCGGTCGAGTACGGCGGGAAGTTGTAGTGGTGCATGTACCGCTTGTGCGTGACCGGCGACAGCGAGTCGATCTGCTGCTCCATCTTGAGCATGTTCAGCGTCGTGACACCCAGGATCTGGGTCTCGCCGCGCTGGAAGATCGCCGAGCCGTGGACGCGCGGGATGACCTGCACCTCGGCGTCGAGCGGGCGGATGTCGGCCAGGCCCCGGCCGTCCATGCGGACACCCTCGGCGAGGATGCGACCGCGGACGATCGTCTTGGTCACCGACTTGTACGCGGCGGAGAACTCGGTCGTCGCGACGGCGGGGAGCTCCCCGGACTCGACGGCGGCGACGAGCTCCGCGCGGACGCGGTCCTTCAGCTCGTCATCGGCGTTCTGACGGTCCTGCTTGTCGGCGATCTGGTAGATCGGGACGAGCGAGTCGTACGCGCGGCCGGCGACGAAGTCGTAGGTCTGCTGGCTGTAGGGCAGGAAGACCGGGAACTCCTTGATCTCCTTGGCTGCCGTCTTCGCGACCTCGTTCTGGGCCGCGACGAGCTGCGTGATGAAGGGCTTCGAGGCCTCGAGGCCCTCGGCCACGACCTGCTCGTTGGGCTTCACGGCCCCGGCCTTGATGAGGTTCCAGGAACCCTCCGTGGCCTCGGCCTCGACCATCATGATCGCGACATCCTCGTTGCCGTCCGCGTCGGTGATGACGCGACCGGCGACGATGAGGTCGAACACGGCCTCTTCGAGCTGCGTGACGGTCGGGAACGCGATCCACTGGTCGGCGTGCTCGCCGTGCCCGGGCATGAGCGCGAGGCGCACACCGGCGATCGGGCCGGAGAACGGCAGACCGGAGATCTGCGTCGACAGCGATGCCGCGTTGATGGCCAGCGCGTCGTAGAACTCGCCGGGTGCGATCGAGAGGACGGTGACGACGATCTGCACCTCGTTGCGGAGGCCGTCGACGAACGACGGGCGCAGCGGGCGGTCGATGAGACGGCACACGAGGATCGCCTCGGTGGAGGGGCGGCCCTCACGGCGGAAGAACGAGCCGGGGATCTTGCCGGCGGCGTACGAACGCTCTTCGACGTCGACGGTCAGCGGGAAGAAGTCGAAGCCTTCGCGAGGCTGCTTGCCGGCGCTGGTGGCCGACAGGAGCATCGTCTCCTCGTCGAGGTAGGCGGCGACGGCGCCCTGCGCCTGCTGGGCGAGGCGTCCGGTCTCGAACCGGACAGTGCGGGTGCCGAAGCGTCCATTGTCGAGGACGGCTTCGGCGGCGGTGATTTCAGGACCTTCCAAGAGGTCTCTCCTTCTTTGTTTAGACTCGCACGCGCGTTTCGCGCACGAGATCATGCGAAGGAGCAGG
>Ga0006562J51391_1017658_pt1 | contig 21340 bp, 21 predicted proteins | sample Ararhi6_input_d2_FD_51391 | JGI IMG/M metagenome (IMG submission 51391) | reverse complement strand
CGGCCAGGGCCGTTCCCACATGTCATCGAATCGCCGACGCGGTGGGAGCGGACCCGGCCGCGACAGCTTTTCGCGAAAGTGCTCAGGCCCTGGTGTTCACGGCCTCAGAAGATGTCGCGGCCAGGGCCGCTCCCACATGTCATCGGACCGCCGACGCGGTGGGAGCGGAGCCGGCCGCGACAGCTTTTCGCGGAAGCGCTCAGGCCCTGGTGTTCACGGCCTCAGAAGATGTCGCGGCCAGGGCCGTTCCCACATGTCATCGAACCGCCGACGCGGTGGGAGCGGACCCGGCCGCGACAGCTTTACGCGAAAGTGCTCAGGCCCTGTTGCTGCCGTCAGGCAGCCGTGGCGCGGCGGCGTAGCACCGCCAACGGCTGCGCCCACACCGCGCCCGGCCGCCGCTTGCTCGTCACCAGCGTGAGTTCCGATGGCTGGAACACGTTCACGTTGTGCGTGGCGGGCGTGGTGAGGATGTACTGCGCACGCGTGCTCTTGAGGAACGCGCCCACCTTGTCGATGTTGAAGATGTCGAGGTGGGCGAACGGTTCGTCGATGAAGACGAAACCGCCGGGGCGGTCCTCGTCGCGCATCAGCGCCACGAGCAGCAGCAGCGACTTCATCACCTGCTGTCCACCGGATGCCTCGCCGTCGTCCATGCCGATCCAGCCCTTCTTGTCGAACTCGAAGCGGACGTGCAGCGCGGCCGACGCGAGTGCCAGATCGTCGTTGCTGAGTTCGGGAAGATCGACGTCGACGCCGATGCCCGCCAGTTCGGCAAGCACCTTGAGGTTCTTCGCGTAGCGGCGCACGGTGTTGCGCAGCACCTGGATGTAAGCACCACGCGCCTCGTGCGTGATGCGCGACGCGCGCTCCAGGTGGATGCGGCGCTTCTCCAGATCCAGCTTCAGGCCTTCGTGATCGGACGAGAACTTCTCGCGCAACGCGAGCACGCTCGGATCCTGTTCCCAGTGACCTTCGTCGAGACGCCGCTCCACGCGATCGATCTCGCGACGCACGGCGGCGGGCGATTCGTAGCGTTCGCGCAGCGCGGCCATGGCCACGCGGCCGCGATGGGCGAGCGGCACGTGGGCGCGCTTCGCGCGATAGGCGCGCAGACGGTCCACCTGTTCCGCGCGCAGCGTGTGGTGCTGGCGCACGGCATCGGCGAGCTGGCGCTGCACGTCGCGCTGTTCGCGCGCCGCGTTGTCGCGCAGGTTCGACGTGCGCAGGCGCTTCTCGCGCACGGCTTCGTAGTGCGCTTCCGCCGCGACGTGGCTGTCGGCCGTGCGCTGCACGTCTTCGCGCAAGCGCGGCTGCTGTTCGCGCGCTTCGGCGAATTCGTCCGCGCGGTCGGCCAGCTGGCTGCTGGCGCTGGCGCCGCGAAGCACCGCTTCGGCGTCGCTGGCGCGCGTCAGGGCGTCCTTGCGCTCGCTGGCGATGTCGCGCAGGCGGGCCTCGATGTCGCGCAGCTTCGCTTCGCCATCGCGGAGCTGTCGCTCGCGCGCGCCCGCGCCGAAGTACATGTCGTCGACACCGAGGTGGCGGCCACCGCGACGCTCGCGGAAGTAACCCTGCGGTGTGATCCAGTCCTGCTCGCGGCCGACCTTCGCGCCGTCCGCCACGTCCTCGACGCGACGGATGCGGTCGAGGTTGCGCAGGAGCCAGTCGGGCGGCGCCGCCGAGAACGACACCACCTCCAGCAGCGAACCTCGCGTCGCGTTTCCGGCCGGTGCCCGATCCGCCACGACGAAATGCTTGTAACGATGCTGCTCGCCGAGGCTCCAGGCCTTCTCGCGATCGCGCGGATCGTCGAGCAGCACCACGTGCCTATATCCCGCGAGGATCGCTTCGACCGCCGGCTGCCAGCGCGGCTCGTCGATCTCGACGATCTCGCTGAGCATGCTGTGACGGATGCCGGCGTCGTCCAGCGCGCGGCGGAACGACGCCTCGAAATCCGGCGTGTAGCGACGGCCGCTTCGCCACGCCGACAACTGACTGGTCAGCGTCGCGAGGTCCTGGCGCAGCCGGCCTTCTTCGGCCTGCAGCTGGTTCACGCGGGCGCGCGCATCGCGCGCGACGTCGGCGAGGCGTTCGTGATCGGCGCCGCCCTGCGCGGCCACCATCTCGCGCAGGCGCGTCTCCTGCTTGATCAGGAGGTCGTTCTGCGCGAGTTCGGCGCGCGCGGCGTCGAGGCTCTTCTGCGTCTGCTGGCGCGCGAGGTCGGCTTCGTGCTGTTCGGCACGCAGGCTCTCGCCACCCGCGTCGAGCTCGCCCAGCTGGCGCGTGAGCTCCGCATCGCGACGTTCGAGTTCCGCCACGCGGCGTTTCACGCCCGTGAGCTGCGGACGCGCGCCTCGTATGCCCGCGCCGAGATCGGCGAGTTCCGTGCGCGGCAGGACGTCGGCGACGAGGTCGACGCGCTCGGTCTTCAGCGCGTTCCACTCCTGGTACGAGCGGGCGCGTGCTTCGGCTTCCTGCAGGCTCACGCCGATCAGCGAAAGCTGGTGTTCGAGGCCGTGCTGCTCGCGATCGGCTTCCATCTGCTCGTTGCGGGCACGCTGGTAATCGTCGAGCACGGCCTTGTCGCCGAACACGTCGAAGACGAGGTCGAGCAGCGCCTTGGGCGGCAGCTGGCAGAGCTTGTCCGTGGCGCCCTGTTCGAGCGTGAGAACGCGACGGATCGCCTGCGACAGGCCGGCCCCTTCGAGGCGCACGCGGTATTCGCGCAGGCCGAGGAATTCGCCGCGCGCTTCGATCTCCTCCACGCTGACGTCGCCGCCGAGCACGGCGTACTGACGCGTCCACTCGCCGCCCTTCTTCTGGATGCGGCAGGCGAGGGTCACCTCGCGATCCATCAGCGGGAAGAACGGCCGCTCGCCGCTGGGGCCCGGGACGTTGCCCACGCGGGCGCGCAGCCAGGCGAACGGCTTGCCGTTGTGGCGCAGGTAGCTCTTGTAGTCGCGGTTGCCGGCGCAGTCGATGGTCAGCAGCGTGCGCAGGGCATCGAGCAATGTGGTCTTGCCCGAGCCGTTGGGTCCGACGACGGTGACGATGTTCGTGTCGAGCGGGAGGCTGAATCGCTGCCAGTAATCCCAGTGCACGACTTCGAGGCTGCGGAAATCAAACATCGGTGCTTTCCTCGGTCTCGTCGAGCGGCAGGTCGTCTTCGTCGTCGGTCGCGGCTGGCGCCGGCCGCGACGCGGCCTCGGCGAGCAGGTCGCCCAGCGCTCCATCGAGGATGCGCCGCGCCGTGCGTTCGTAGTCGAACGCGAGGTCGAGCAGCGGGCCTTCGGCCACTTCGCCCTTGCGACGGATGATGAAGCCGAGGCGATTGAGCGTGCCGAGGTTGAAGCCGACGCGCGTCTTGCCGCCGAGCTTGTCGCCGAAGTCGGCGAGCAGCGTGCGCTCGGCGATGACGGGCGAGATCGTCGGATCGCGCGGAATGGGTTTCTCCTCGGCGAACATCTGGCCCTGCGACGCCGCGGCTTCCGCATCCTGGCGCTCGACCTGGCGCTGCCGCTTCGGCAGCACGATCAGGGCCCAGATGACCACCAGCAGCGCGACGCCGTCGCGATCCAGCTGCAACGTGTTCGAGATCCAGCTGTCGCTGCCGCCGAAGACGGCGCGCTCGCTCTTCCGCGCCACGGCGAGGCCGATGTACGCGGCGTAGGGGTGTTCGCGCAGTTCGAGGCCGACGGCGTCGAGGCGGCGGTCGAGTTCCTCGCGGAACGCTTCGTCGAGCAGCGCCTTGCGTCCCTGCGCGTCGTCGCGCGGGAGCCAGCGTTGCGCGAGCAGGCGTGTGACCAGGCTGGCGGTTTCGTCATGCATCGGCAGTGTTGTCCTTCGCGGCGTCGCGCGGGCGCAGGCGTCCGGCGCTCACCAGGGCGATCTGGGGCAGGTCGGTCTCGATCAGGCGCGGCTCGATCTCCAGCGCGAGCGGCAGGCGCGCGAGGTCGGCGGTGCCGCCTTCCAGCGCGGCCGACTCGGGATCGCCGAGCAGGCCGAGCAGCGAGAGCCGATAGGCGGAGAGCGCATAGTCGTCGCCGACGAGCGTGGCTTCGAGTTCGCGCGGGGCGTCGATCGCCGCCAGTTCCGCGTGCCAGGCCTCGAGGAAGCGCAGGTCTTCCTCGTCCATCGGCAGGTCGGCGGTGTCCGGCGGTTCCTCCGCGCCGGGCAGCGCGGTGCTTTCCGCGGCGAGGCGCTCGCGTTCGAGCAGCTCGAACTCGGCCACGTCGAGCGCGATCTGGTCGTGGATGAAGGGCGCAGGCAGGGGCAGGAGCAACTGGCCGTCCTCGAACGACGCCAGCGTGTCGATGTCCTGCGCGCGGAGCCAGCCGACCAGGTCGGACGACGACAGGCCGGTGCGACCGAGGTGCACGCGGTGCTGGTCGATCTTGTTGAGTTCGCGCTGGAACGTGCCGGCCTGGCGAAGCAGCGCGCTCTGGGCGCGACCGACCGCCTGGGCGAGCCGATGGGCCGCCGGTTCCAGGTCGTCCTTCTCCGTGATCGCCGCGACGACCTCGGTGCCTTTCTCGACCCAGGTCCAGACGGCGTCGAGGCGCTCGGCGGCGCGGCGGATGCGGTACTCGGACCCCGAGAGCACCGCGCGATCGAAGTCTTCCTTCAGCTCGGTGAGGCGGGACAGCAGATGGCCGAGCTCGTCGACCGACACGCGCCCCACGGCCTGCCCGGCGGCGAGCTGGGCGGTGAGGTAGCCGAGGCCGTCATCGTCGTCGTTCTCGAACTCGAGCATCGCCGCGATCGCGGCCAGCGCCTTGCGGCCCAGCGGACCGACGCGGTAGCGCATGGTCTCGCCGTCGTAGACCAGCATGTCGTGGTCCTTCAGGCGCTGGACCACGGTCTCGAGCTTCACCGCGTCGACGAAGGCGAGGTGGTCGCGGATCTCCTGCGGTGTCCACTCGGTGGCATGCGGTCGCCCGCCGAGGGTGCGCAGCACGAGCAGGCGCAGCAGCACCTGCGCCTCGCCGCCGTGGAACAGCGCGGAGAACGCGCGCAGCAGCCCGCGCCCGCGCAACAGCGGGAAGACGGCGGGAATGTCCTCGGCGACGATGCCGTCGCGGAAAAGATCCTGCAGGCGCTCGTCGTGGACGGTGGTGTCGGTCGGTCCGCTCAAGGTCAGCGACGATCGACGCCGACGAAGCGGAGGAACTCGCTCCGTGTGCGCGGGTCTTCGCGGAAGCTGCCGAGCATCTGGCTCGTGACCATGGAGACGCCGCGCTTGTGCACGCCGCGCGTCGTCATGCATTCGTGGCTGGCGTCGATCACCACGCCGACGCCGCGCGGACGCAGCGTGTCCTCGATGCAGTGCGCGATCTGCGCGGTGAGTTTTTCCTGCACCTGGAAGCGGCGGGCGAAACCGTCGACGACGCGCGCCAGCTTGCTGATGCCCACGACGCGATCCTTCGGCACGTAGCCGACGTGCGCGCGACCGATGATCGGTGCCATGTGGTGTTCGCAGTGGCTTTCGAACTCGATGTCGCGCAGGACGATCATCTCGTCGTAGCCGGCGACCTCTTCGAACGTGCGGCGCAGGTATTCGGCCGGATCCTCGTCGTAGCCCTTGAACCAGTCCGAATACGCCTTGACCACGCGCTTGGGCGTGTCGAGCAAGCCTTCGCGGGTGGGATCCTCACCCGACCAGAGCAGCAGCGTGCGCACGGCCTCCTCGGCCTGTTCGCGGGTGACCGGGCGGGACTTGGCGTCGTCGCTCATCGGGGTGCGTTCCTAAGCAGGTGCAAACGGTCATTGTACCGTTCTTCCCGCCGGTCAGTCCTCGGATGGCTCGGCCGGGGTGTCGGTGTCGTCCAGCCCCGGCACCAGGTCGAGCAGGGCCTGGCTCTCGTCGGAACCCAGCGACTCGACGCCACGGAGCTTGCGCTCGATGGCGCGGGTGCGGACGCCGGCGGTGTCGATGCTGTTGCGGACAGTGTCGAGCTGTTTGCGCGTCTTTTCCAGCACCGTGGCGAACTTGCCGAATTCATTCTTGACCGCCGCCAGCACATGCCAGACCTCGGACGAGCGCTTCTCGATCGCCAGGGTGCGGAAGCCCATCTGCAGGCTGTTCAGCAGCGCCGTCAGGGTGGTGGGACCGGCGACCGTCACCCGGTACTCGCGCTGGAGCTGGTCGGACAGTCCCGGTCGGCGGATGACCTCGGCGTAGAGGCCCTCGGTCGGCAGGAAGAGGATCGCGAAATCGGTGGTGTGCGGCGGGGCCACGTACTTGCTGCGGATCCGCTTGGCCTCCTCGCGCACCCGCAGTTCGAGCGCCTTGCCGGCCGCATGCGCCGCATCGGCATCGGCGGCGTCCTGGGCGTCGAGCAGGCGCTGGTAATCCTCCACCGGGTACTTGGCGTCGATCGGCAGCCAGACGGGGGTTCCGTCGTCGGCGCCCGGAAGACGGATGGCGAACTCGACGCGCTCGGTCGAGGACGGGATGGTGGCGACGTTGGCGGCGTACTGCTCGGCGATGAGGATCTGCTCGAGCAGCGCGCCGAGCTGGACCTCGCCGAAGGTGCCGCGCGTCTTCACGTTGGTCAGCACGCGCTTGAGATCGCCGACGCCGGCCGCGAGCGCCTGCATCTCGCCCAGGCCGCGCTGCACCGCTTCGAGCCGCTCGGAGACGAGCTGGAACGATTGCCCGAGGCGGGTTTCCAGCGTCGCCTGCAGTTTCTCGTCGACCGTGGCCCGCATCTGTTCGAGCTTGGCGGCGTTGTCCTGCTGGATCGCACCGAGGCGGGTTTCGAGCGTGGCGCGTACTTCGCCGAGCCGCTTCTCGTTCTCGGCCGTGAGCGCCGCGAAGCGCTGGTCGATGCCCTCGCCGAAGCGCTTCAGGGTGAGCGCGGATTCCTCGCGCGTCTTGCGCGAATCGTCGGCCAGCCCCTGCCGCAGCGACTGCAGGCCGGTGTCCGTGCGTTCGGTGAGCTGGTCGAGCCGCCGGCCGAAACCTTCGATGCGCTCGTGCTGGCGCTCGGCGGCGGCGGCGAGCTGATCCTGCACATGCCCGCGGAACTGACCGAAGCTCTCGCCGAGCTCGCCGCGGCCCGCCCGCTGCTCTTCGCGGATCAGGCTTTCGAGACGGCGGTTGTCGTCACGCAGGGCCTCGAGGCGCGCGGCGCTTCCGTCGTCCTGTCGACCGCGGGACAGCAGGGCGAAGAGCAGGCCGAGGCATGCGAGCCCGACGACGAGCAGGGCGATGAGGAGCAGGGTTTCGAGCGTCATGGGGCGAGAGGATACAGCCCCGAGGGACCCTATTCTCAGATCTCGCGATTGCCGACGATGACGACGTCCGCCGCGCGCCTCGCGAAGAGGCCGACGGTGACGATGCCGACGATCTGGTTGAGCTGGGCTTCCAGCTCGACCGGATTGGTGATGCGCCAGCCGTGCACGTCGATGATCCAGTTGCCGTTGTCGGTGACGACGCCGTCGCGCCAGACCGGCTGTCCGCCGAGCGCGACGATCTCGCGCGCCACCAGGCTGCGGGCCATCGGGATGACCTCGATCGGCAGCGGGAACGTGCCGAGCACGTCCACCTGCTTGCTCGCGTCGATGATGCAGACGAATTTGTCGGACGCCGCCGCGACGATCTTCTCGCGGGTGAGTGCGGCGCCGCCGCCCTTGATCAGGCGCTTGTGCGGATCGCACTCGTCCGCGCCGTCCACGTAAAGGTCGAGACGGCCGGCGGCGTTGAGATCGATGACGTCGATGCCGAGTTTGCGCAGGCGCTCGCTGGAGGCCTCGGAGCTGGACACGGCGGCCTTGATCCGGTCGCGGTACTCGGAGAGTTCGTCGATGAAGAAATTCACCGTCGACCCGGTACCCACGCCGATGATGCCGCCCTTGAAGACGCCGTTGCCGACGTAACGGAAGGCGGCGGTTTCGGCGGCGAGGCGCTTCTCGTTGTCCTGGCTCATGCTTTTTCCAGCTTGAGGATGAAATCCCAGTCGCTCTTGGCCACCGGCATCACGGACAGGCGGCTGCCTTTCTGCACCAGCGGCATGTCGGCGAGCTCGTCGTGGCCCTTCAGTTCTTCCAGCGAGATGGTGCGTGCGAGCTTGCGCTCGAACTTGACGTCGACCAGCATCCAGCGCGGTTCCTCGCGCTTCGCCTTGGCGTCGTAATACTTGGATTTCGGGTTGAACTGGCTCTCGTCCGGATACGCCGCGGAGGCGACCGAGGCGATGCCGACGATGCCCGGGACATCGGTGTTCGAGTGGTAGAAGAAGATCTTGTCGCCGACCTTCATGCCGTCGCGCATGAAGTTGCGCGCCTGGTAGTTGCGCACGCCGTCCCAGGCTTCGACGCCCTTGCGCTTGAGATCGTCGATGGAGAACGCGTCCGGCTCGGACTTCATGAGCCAGTACTTCATGCTTCGCCGCCCGTGCAGTCGATCAGTTCCTTGTCCGTCGCGATGTAGTCGAGCGAGATGTCCCACTCGGCCGTCTCGATCGCGTCCAGTTCCTGGAACGCGTAGCCGACACCGACGAGCAGCGGCTGCGCCGGACGCGGCTTGCCGCGCAGGAACTCGAAGCTGCGGTCGTAATAGCCGCCGCCGAAACCCAGCCGGTTGCCGCGGCGATCGAAGCCGAGGAGGGGCACCAGCACGAGATCGAGCTTGTCCGCCTCGACCACGTGTTCCGACGCCTTCGGTTCGGGGATGCCGAGCTCGTTGGAGTCGACGTCCTCGCCGGTGGTCCAGGGCGCGAACGTCAGGCGGCGCTTGCCGCCGGATTTGGTGACGATCGGCAGGTAGAAGGTCTGGCCGCGCTCGGCGAGCGGCGCGATGGCCAGGTTGAGCGGCAGTTCGCCGCCCGTGGCCCAGTAGCCGGCCACGTGCTTGTCGGTCAGGAATTCGGGCAACTGCTCCAGCGAATGGCGCAGGCCCTGGGCGGCGGCGACGCGCTCGGCCGGCTTGAGCTGCCGGCGTCGCTGCACGAGGTCGGCTCGGAGTTCACGTCTCTCGGGAAGCTTTGACATGGGTCGTTCAACGGAACGGCACAGGCAAGGTCGCCGTCGAGCCGCCACATCCGGTGCCGCGGATGGGACGCTGACCGGCCCCCCTGGGACCGATCGGCTGGAATGGAGAGGCGTTCTCCGCGATGCCGCTGCGCACCAAACGACCTTGATCCAAAGGATCAGGTGGGAGGGCTACGCGACTTCGAGGCTTTCCGTACGAGGCGGACATGCACAACAGTCACGAAAAGCCGACCCGGGGTCGTATGTAGGAACAAGGCAAATGTAAAGTGCGCTGGCGAACACCGCAGGGAACGCCTGAGTGCTATTTTACAGAGGCGTCGAGCAGACCATCAAGCTTTCTGCGCAGGGAGGCCAGCCCGTCGGTCAGCACCTGTTCCTGCGAGTCGTGCTCCTTCCGCAGCGTGAGCAGCTCGTGGGCGATGCTCACGGCCGCCAGCACGGCGATCCGGTCGAATCCGGGTACCTTGGCGTTGGATTTCAGCTCGCGCATCTTGCCGTCCAGGAACTGGGCGGCGGCGACGAGGCCGGGGCGCTCTTCCGGCGCGCACGCGATGTGAAATTCGCGGTCGAGCAGGCGCAGGGATACCGGTTCGCTGGCGGTGGCGTTCATGTCGTTGCGATCAGCCCGTGTTCTCGAGCGCCTTGAGGCGCTGGATCATCGCTTCCACACGGCTGCGCGCCTGTTCGTTGCGTGCCATGAGTCCCGCGCGTTCGTTCGCCAGCTGTTCCTGGCTGTGCCGCAGGCTGCGGTTTTCCTCGGTGAGGCGGCGAACGGTGTCGACGAGCCGGTCGAGCGTCGCGCTCAGGGCTTCCAGTTCGGTCTTGAAGGCATCCGGGTTCGTCATGGAGCGGACTATAACAGGAGGTCCGGCCCTGTCGGCATCCCGTGAAGGCGAACGCGTCGGCAGCGTGAAGGCCGGTGCATTAGACTTGGGTCTGAAATCCCTGGAGCACGTGCCATGTCGGCCAACCTGACCGTCGACCCCGAAGACATCGCCGAGCTGATCGGACGCTGCAAACTGTCCGTCTCGGTCAGCGAGTTCCATGGCTCGCTCGTCGGGTACATCGCCGGGGGCGGCCGGTTTCCCGGCGATTCGGTACTCGCCGCGCTCAGCCTCGAACCGGATCCGGCGCCGACCGCCGACGAAGAGGCGATGCTCAACCGCCTGCGGCACCAGACCGACGAATGGCTGGCCGACCCGGAACTGACGTTCTCCCCGTGGCTTCCCGACGACGATGCGCCCATTCCGGAGCGCGCCGAGGGCCTGGTCGACTGGATCCACGGCTTCCTGGGCGGTCTCGGGCTCGGCGGGTCGGTGGAGCGCAACCAGGGCATGAGCGACGACGCGCGCGAAGTCCTCAAGGACATGGCGTCGATCGCCGCGACCGAGTTCGAGTTCGACGCGGACGACGACGTGAACGACGAGAGCCTGACCGAGCTCGAGGAATTCGTGCGCGCCGGCGCGATGCTGCTCCATGCCGAGCTCAGCCGCGGCATGCCACCGGCGAACGACACCCTGCATTGATCGCGCCCGCGGAGTACGCCCGGCGGCGCCGGGAACTGATGCGCATGGCGGGCGAGGACGCGGCCCTGATCCTCGCCGCCGCCCCCGAGCGCATGCGCAACGCCGACGCGCCCTGGCCGTACCGCCAGGACTCCGATTTCCATTACCTGACCGGCTTCGGCGAACCCGAAGCCGTGCTGGCGCTGCTGCCCGGTCGCGCCCACGGCGAGACGGTGCTGTTCTGCCGCGAGCGCGACGCCGAGCGTGAACGCTGGGACGGCGAGCGCATGGGCACGGACCGGGCGGCGCGCGAGCTTCGCCTCGACGACGCGTTCCCCATCGACGACATCGACGACATCCTCCCGGGGATGATCGAGGGAAGGGCGCGCGTCTATTGCCACTTCGGGCAGGAACCGGATTTCGACGCCCGGCTGCTGGCCTGGATGCGCCGCCTGCGCACGGCGCGCGGTGGCGGTGTCGTGCCGAAGGACCTCGTGGCGCTGGGGCACCTGCTGCACGACCTGCGCCTGTTCAAGTCGAAGGACGAGCTGGCGCTCATGCGCCGCTCGGCCGAGGTCGCCGGCGCCGCGCACCTCGCCGCCATGGCCATCGCACGCCCCGGCGTCGCCGAATACGAGGTCGAAGGCGAGATCCTGCGCACCATCCGCAGCCGCGGCGCGGTGCCCGCGTTTCCGCCCACCGTCGCCGGCGGCGCCAACGCCTGCGTCATGCACTACCAGGCCAACCGCGCCACGCTGAAGGACGGCGACCTGCTGCTCATCGACGCCGGCGCGGAAGTGGACTGCTACGCCTCGGACATCACGCGCACGTTTCCCGTGGGCGGGCGTTTCACCAGGGAGCAGCGCGCGCTCTACGAGATCGTGCACGAGGCGCAGCTGGCGGCCATCGACGCGGTCCGTCCCGGCCGCTCGTTCGGCGACGCGCACGACGCGGCGGTCCGGATCATCGCGGAAGGCCTCTGCGCCGTCGGCATCCTGCGCGGCGGCGCCGATCGCGTGATCGCCGAGGGCAGCTACAAGACGTACTTCCCGAGCAAGACCGGCCACTGGCTCGGCCTCGACGTCCACGACGTCGGCGACTATCGCATCGATGGCGAGCCGCGCGTCCTGGAAGAGGGCATGGTCGTCACCGTCGAACCGGGCATCTACGTTCCGCCGAACGACAAGCGCGTCGACGAACGCTGGCGAGGCATCGGCATCCGCATCGAAGACGACGTCGCGGTGACGAAGGGCGCCCCCGATGTGATGACCTCCGCGGTGCCGAAAGCCCCCGACGCCCTCGAACGCTGACACGTTGCCGCCGGCGGCGGGAGCCGATCGCATCGGCGATCCCGCGGCAGCGGCAACGATCCGGGAACGCCGTATCCCTCAGGTCCCCTCGTGCTTCGGCATCGGATCGTGCTTCCGGCTGGCTTCGTCGTCGGAGTGCACCTCGTACCACACCGCGTTGAGGATGCCGAAAGCGCAGGCGAGGCCGAGGCCGAGTATCCAGGCGAAATACCACATGGCTTGCTCCTTCAGTACGTGCCGTGCGACTTGCGCACGTGTTCGAGGGTGACGCGGCCGCGCATCACGCGGTAGACCCAGCTGGTGTAGAGGAGGATCAGCGGGATGAACACGATGGTGACCGCGAGCATCAGCAGCAGCGTGCCGCGACTGGACGAGGCGTCCCATACCGTGAGGCTCGATGTCGGATCGAGCGCGGACGGCAGCAGGAACGGGAAGAGCGCGAAGCCGGCGGAGAGGATCGTGCCGGCGACCGCCAGGCTGCTGCAGAAGAAGCCCGCGAAGCCGCGACGGCCCACGAAGAGCTGAAGACCCAACGCGCCCGCGAAGGCGAGGACCGGCGCGGCCCAGAACCAGGGATGCTTCATGTAGCTGGCGAACCACGACGCGCCGATGGCCACCTGCTTGCCCAGCGGATTCGAGATCGCGTCGGTGGTCGCGGGTCCGGAGATCGCGAAGCCCGGGATGCCGTAGGCGAGCCAGATGCCGGCGGCCACGAACAGCACGATGTACACGAGCGAAGCGATGCGTGCGACCTTCGCCGCGCGATTCGCGATGAGCACGTCGGCCTTCATCGCGGCCCAGCTCGCCCCGTGCGCCAGCAGCATGCTCAGGCTGACGAGTCCGGAGAGCAGCGCGAACGGACGGAACAGCTGGAAGAACGAACCATCCCACGTCATGCGCAGGTCGCCGTCGTAGCGGAACGGAAGGCCGAGGAACAGGTTGCCGAACGCGACTCCGCAGACCAGCATGACGATGGTCCCCGAGGCGATCAGGCAATAATCCCAGACGGTCTTCCAGCGTGGATCCTGCACCTTCTCGCGGAAGTTGAAGCCCACCGGCCGGATGATGAAGGCGACCAGCAGCACGAACATCGCGACATACAGGCCGGAGAACGATGCCGCGTAGAGCAGTGGCCACGCCGCGAACACCGCGCCGCCGCCGAGGATGAACCAGACCTGGTTGCCCTCCCAGGTCGGCTCGATGGTCTCCAGCAACACGAGCCGCTCGTGGTCGTCCTTGCCCAGCACGCGCAGCAGCGCCGCGACGCCGAAGTCGAAGCCGTCCATGATGGCGAAGCCGATCAGCAGCACGCCGATCAGCGCCCACCAGATCACCCGCAGGGTTTCGTAATCGAACATGATGTCGTCCTCAGGCCGTCTGCGCGTGGGCGGGAATGGCATCCGGCCGCTTCGGCCACAGGCCGAGTCCGTCCGGACCCTTGCGGGCGAACTTCACCATCAGATAGCCGTCGATCACGGCGAGCGCCGTGTAGAACAGCACGAAGCCGCCGAGCGAGATCCACACCTGTCCGGGCGTGAGCGACGATGCGCCCAGCGCCGTCGGCAGCACGCCTTCGATCGCCCACGGCTGGCGCCCGTATTCGGCGACGATCCAGCCCAGCTCCGCGGCGACCCAGGGCAACGGCAGGCTCCACAGCGCGACCTTGAGGAACCGGCGTCCCTGCAGGCGCCGCTTGCTGGCGAGCCAGAACGCGTACGCGAACAGGCCGATGAAGTACAAGCCGCACGCCACCATGACGCGGAACGACCAGAACAGCACGGGCACGTTCGGGATCGTGCTGTCGGCGGCCTTCTGGATGTCCTCGGGCGTCGCCTTGCGCGGATCGTCCATGAAGCGCTTCAGCAGCAGCGCGTAGCCCATGTCCTTGTCGTGCGCGGCGAGGATCGCGGCGGCCTGCGCGTCGTTCCGGTTCTCGCGCAGCACGAGCATCGCGTCGTACGCCTTGATGCCGTCGGCGATGCGGCCCTTGGCGTCGTCGACGAGCTGGGCGATACCGGAGATCGGTTCGTCGACCGAGCGCGTGCCGATCAGGCCCATGATCCACGGCACGCGGATCGCACCGTGCGTCGTGCGCTCCTTCACGTCGGGCAGGCCCACGAGGGTGAACGACGCGGGCGCGGGCTCGGTCTCCCACATGGCCTCGATGGCCGCCATCTTCATCTTCTGGTTTTCCGAAACCGTGTATCCGGACTCGTCGCCGAGCACGACCACGGAAAGGGAGGCGGCAAGACCGAAGCTCGCGGCGACCGTCATCGAGCGTTTGGCGAAGTCGACGTTGCGGCCGCGCAGCAGGTACCACGCGCTGATCGAGAGCACGAACATCGCACCCATCGTGTAACCGGCGCTCACCGTGTGCACGAACTTCGACTGCGCCACGGGATTGAAGAACACCTCCTTGAACGAGGTGACCTCCATGCGCATCGTCTGCGCGTTGAACGCCGCTCCGACGGGATTCTGCATCCACGCGTTCGCGATGAGGATCCACAGCGCGGACAGGCTGGTGGCGAGCGCCATGAACCAGGTCGCCAGCATGTGCTTCAGCGGCGTGATGCGATCCCAGCCGAAGAAGAAGATGCCGACCAACGTGGATTCGAGGAAGAACGCCATCATGCCTTCGATGGCCAGCGGCGCGCCGAAGATGTCGCCGACGTAGTGCGAGTAATAGGCCCAGTTCGTGCCGAACTGGAATTCCATGGTGACGCCGGTGGCGACGCCCATGGCGAAGTTGATGCCGAAGAGCACGCCCCAGAACTGGGTCATGCGTTTCCACACCTCGCGGCGGGTCATCACGTACACGCTCTCCATGATGGCGAGCATGAACGCGAGGCCGAGGGTGAGGGGCACGAAGAGGAAGTGGTAGAGCGCGGTCAGCGCGAACTGAAGGCGCGACAGGCCGACGACATCGGGGTCGACGATCATGGCGGGTTTCCCTGGCTGGAGGCGGAGGCCGGTGCGAGGACACGGTCCATGCCCGCGGGCGAGACATCCGCGCGGGGCAGGGGCCGGATGGCCACGTACCAGATGAGCATGAGTACGGCGATCTTGGCGACGACGATGAAGGAGAGCTCCAGCGCGAGCCTCCCCAGCGGCTTGTCGCGCCAGCGACGGCGCGCGGGTGGACTGTCGACGACCATCGGTGCGACTCCATCGTTCGATACGAACGTGACCCCGGCATCGTACGGCCGGGCATCCCCATGCGATCCATGACCGATTGTCGCAACCGGCTGACCGCGTATCCTTCGAACCTGCCCCTTCCACCCAAAAATAATCCCTGGATGACCCACCGTAAAGTGCGCCATGCCTCCGTCGACGTCCTGCGCGGAGCGACCGTCGCGGCGATGCTGCTGGTCAACGATCCCGGCGACTGGGGCCACGTCTGGCGGCCCCTTGAACACGCGGCGTGGAACGGGTGCACGCCGACCGACCTCGTCTTTCCCCTGTTCCTTTTCATCGTTGGCGTATCGGTTTCGCTGTCGATCGGAGCGCGCGTCGCGACCGCTGCGCCGAAAGCGCCCTTGCGCCGTGCGGCGATCGGTCGCGCGGCGCGCATCGTCGGGCTCGGCCTGTTGTTGAACGTCGTCGCGTGGCTCGCCATACCGGAAGCGCATCTGCGAATTCCCGGTGTCCTGCAGCGGATCGGCGTGTGTTTCGCCCTGGCCGCGCTGCTCGCCGTCGACACGGGGCCGCGCCTGCGCGACGCCGTGCTCGTCGTCCTGCTGGCGGGCTATGGAGCGCTGCTCCTGGCCAGCGGCATGGAGCCGTGGACCAATCCCGTCAGCCGCGCCGATTCGGCGATCTTCGGCGCCTTCGTCTACGCGATCGATCCGGCCACCGGGCGCGGGCATGATCCGGAGGGCCTGCTGGCCACGCTACCCGCCCTGGCGACGACGCTGCTGGGCATGCGCGCGGGAACCTGGCTCGCCGCTGGCGACACGCGACGGCTCGTCGTCACCGCGATCGCCTGCCTCGTGCTGGGCTGGATGGCGCAGTGGCTATGGCCGTTCAACAAGAACCTGTGGACGCCGAGCTACGTGCTCTGGACCGGCGGCTGGTCGTTCGCGCTGCTCGCGCTCGCGCACGTGCTCGTCGACGAACGCGGCTGGCGCCTGCCGGGCAGGGCGTTCGGTGTGAATGCGATCGCCGCGTATGCCGGGTCGGGGCTGATGGTCTACCTGCTCATCGCGCTCGGCATCGCCCCGTGGCTTTACCGCGTCGCGTTCGCCTCGTGGATGACGCCGCTCTTCGGACCGTATGTTCCGTCGGCGGCGTGGGGCGTGGCGTTCGTCGCCGTGTGGTGGCTGATCGTGCGATGGATGGAGCGGCGGGCGATCTACCTGAAGATATGATGCCCGTGGGAGCGGACCTGGCCGCGACGGCTTTTCGCGGAAGAGCGCAGGTCGTGCCGCTCCTCGCGAAAGGCTGTCGCGGCCAGGGCCGCTCCCACAGGGTCGGGCTTACAAGGACGCGAACGCGTCGCGCGTCAGGTTCTCGGGTTCGCCCGTGGTGCACACCACGTCGTCCTCGATGCGGATGCCGCCGTACTTGCGGAAGGCGTCGACCTTCGCCCAGTCGATGTCGTTCGAGAACGGCTTGCCCTTGAGTTCGGCCAGCAGCATGTCGATGAAGTAGATGCCCGGCTCGATGGTCACCACCATGCCGGCCTCGAGCTGGCGCGTGAGGCGCAGGTAGGGATGGCCGTCGGGCTTGGCGATCGTGCCGCCCGTTTCCGAGGCCTGGAAACCGCCCACGTCGTGCACCTGCAGTCCGATGCCGTGGCCGAGGCCATGCGGGAAGAACGCGGACGAGACACCGGATTCGACGGCGCTTTCCGGGCTCATGCGGATGAAACCATGGTCGCGGAGCACGCCGGCGAGCACGTGGTGGGCGTGGACGTGGAGCTCAGGATAGCTCTGCCCGGCGCGCACCTTCGCCGCGAACGAGCGCTCGGCGTCGTCGACCGCGTCGATCAGCGCCTGGAACTCGCCGGCATCGCTGCTGGCGTAGGTGCGCGTGATGTCGCTGGCATAGCCAGAGGCGCTCGCGCCCGCGTCGATCAGGAACGAGCGGCTCTTCGCCGGGGCGCTGCGGTCGAAGTGCGTGTAGTGCAGCACCGCACCGTGCTCGTTGAGGCCGACGATGCTCGCGTACGGCAGCTCGGCGTCGATCTGGCCCACGGCGGTGAGGTAGGCGAGGTGGATGCCGAATTCGCTCTCGCCGTTGCGGAACGCGTGCTCGGCCGCGCGGTGGCCGCGCACGCCGCGGCGGCTCGCCTCGCGCATCAGTTCCAGTTCGTAAGGCGTCTTGTACGCGCGGTGGTAATGCAGGTGGTCGATGACGGCGGGCGGGTTGTTCGCGCAGACGTCCTGCAGGTCGCAGTACTGGTCGCCGATGATCGCGCAGCGCGAGAGCATGGCCGGCAGCTCGGCGACCGCGTCCGCGGGCTTGCGCACGATGACGATGTCGAAGTGGTCGACCCAGTAGCCGGTCGGGGCTTCCGGCACCACGTGCCAGTAATCGCGCGGCTGCAGGAATACCAGCTTCGGCTTCTCGCCCGGCGTGTAGACGAGCCAGCTGCCCGGGGCGTCGGTCAGCGGCAGCCAGTGCCTGAAATGCGGGTTCGTGACGAACGGGTAATCCTGGTCGTCGAGGAACTTCGTGATCGGGCGGCCCGCCGGCACCACGAGGTGATCGAACCCGCCGCGCGCCAGCGCGGTGTCGGTGCGCTCGCGCAGCGTGGCGAGGTGCTGGGGATAAAGCGCGGCCAGCGCGTCGTTCATGGGGGACTCCGGGGACGTGGGGCAAACCGCAATGGTGCGCCTGTCGGGACGCGGAGCCAAGTCCGGGCGGGCCTCAGGATCGTGCGAAGACCACCGTGTAATCGCCGGCCAGGTCGCCTAGGCGGTGGCGCAGCGCGGTGGCGGCATGCGCGTTGCCCTTGCCGAGCAGGCCCTGCAGGTGGGCCCCGTAGAGCGTGATGGCGTAGTGGCCCACCGCGAAGTCGTGCTCCGGCGAGCGCCACAGGTGGAGCGGTGTCCACGTGGCGCAGGACGGGCAGGCGACGTATGCGGAATCGGGCGCGTCGCACCACACCGCGAGGGCTTCCTCCAGCGCCTCGCTGCCGTCGTCGCCGGGCGCCAGGCGCTCACCGCATTCGGGACAGCGGATGGAGAAGCTCCCGTCGTAGCGGCAGAAGATGCCGTTCTCGCGGCCGCCGTCGATGAGCTCCGCGCCGCCGCGGCCGTCGCCGCGCCAGCGGTGTCCGCTCGCGTGCAGTCCGATCGCCTGGATGCCGGTGTCGGCGACGAAGCGTTCGTCGAGCACGCGGAACCGGGCTTCCTCGTCGTCGCTCGGTTGCGCGGCGATCGTGCCGTCGCCGACCAGGTGCAGGTACAGGTCCATCGCGGCCGCGGCCGCGTCGTCGCGCTCGAGGTCCGTGTCGACCAGAATGGTGGTGGCATCGCTCATGGTGAGCGATGGTGACGCCCCGCGTGGTTCGTCGTAAAGCATGGTCCGCGCCTTTCGTTCAGTCCGCCGGTGGGCCGATCCACTCGTCGATGGCGCGCACGTCGTCGTCGCTGGCCGCGACGATGCGGTAGCCCGCCCAGAACTGGCCGTTGGACGCCGCCGGCTCGTGCCATTGTTCCTGGATGCCGATCTCGACCCGATGTTGCCGGTGGTGGGCGTCATGCAACGTGAAGACGATCTGGTAGACGGCGCCGTCCCGCGGCTTCGCCTTCACGAGCAGCATCACGCCGGTCGCGGAGAGGTTGCCGAGCTGGCCGATGTCCTGCTCGGTGAACCAGTTCTTCACCGCGATGGGCGCGGTGGCGCGCTTGCGCGGCGCGCGGCGTTGTTCGGCTTCGCGGATCATGCGTGGCCCGCCATGCGTTCGCGCACGCCTTCAAGGCGCAGGTTGCGCGCGACGGCCCGCCAGGCCCGGTCGACGATCGACAGCCGCTGTTCCTTCCATTCCCGCGCCTCGCCGTTCGCCATGAGGCGCGCGAGGCGGGTGAGGTCGACGTCCTCGGTGCGCGCGCCGCGCTGGTTCACGAACAGGCAGCGGCCCGTCGTCGGCGAGAACCAGGCGAGCTTGCGCAGCGCGATGCCGCCGTCCGGCTGGACGAACTCGAACCACGTGCCGAAGCGCAGGCTGGCGAAGCCGTCGTGGATGGCCCTCGCCGCGGGGTCCAGTGGCGTGGGCACGACGGGCGCGGCGGGCTCGCCATGCGCGGTCCCTTCGCCCAGGCGCGGACGCTGCTTGAGGCGCACGGCGACGTCGGTCGGCGTCAGGCCGTCGTCGTTCTGCCGTTCGGCGGGCTCGAAGACGCCGGCCGCGACCTGCGCCGCTTCGGATGGATGCATGCCGAGGTGTTCGAGGCCGCGCTCGACGTCCGAGCGGAGCTTGTTCGCATCGGTGATCGGACGCCGGCCGAGCAGCTGGTCGGTGACGCCGAGGCAATGCAGGAACGCCTCGCCGTTCTCGCCGCCGCGAAGGATGTGCAGCGCGAGCACGTCGGCCCACGTGCGTTCCAGCAGGATGCGCAGCACGCCGCGAGGCGTCGTGCCGCGCACCATGCGTTCGGCCATGATCTCGGCGGCGCGCTGGCGAGCGCGTTCGAGCCGGTCGCGGCCTTCCATCGCCTCGATCTGGCGACGTTCCGCCACGTGCGCCTTGCGCGAGAGCATGGCGATCTGCTGTTCGATCTCGGCGCGCCACACGGGATCGATCACCTGCGCGCTGCTCGCTTCCACGACGAGGCGCTCGAGGCGATCCACGAGCGCGGCGTCCGGCTCGCCTTCCGACGGATCGAGCCAGTGATGCGCCGCCTCGCTCACGGTGTCGAGCAGCTGGCGCGCGGGATGTTCGGCCTGGTCGAAGAAACCGCGATCGTTCACGGCGGCGCGCAGCATCGGCCATTGCAGGCCGCCGAGGACGGCGCGGCCGGGGCTGGTCACGGCGATCTGTTCGCCCAGGCTCTCGAAGAGCCGCGCGGTCAGCTCGACCGTGTCGCCCTGCTCGATCGTGAGTTCGGCGGGCGGCGAGCCCGCCGGCCGGCCACGATTGAGCTGGTTGAGGAGTTCGTCGCGCAGCGCCTGCGCGCTGCGGATCTCGCGCTGCGCGGCATCGGTGACATCGGTGACGTGACCCTGCAGGGCGAACAGCGCCGTCTGCAGTTCGTCGTCCGAGGCGAGCCGGCCCGGCGCGAACCCCGCTCCGCGGCTGGTCTCGACGCGCGAGGCGAGCAGGGCCCGCAGCCCCTCGAGCACGCCAATGTTGCCGTCCACGGCCGCGCCGCTCCCGCTGCCGCCGCCCGCGCCGGTGCCCCCGCCCACGGCGACCGTTTCGCCGGCTTTATGGCGCTCGGATGCCGGCGTCGTGGCGACGCGCACGTTCGGATAGACGCGGAACCCGGGAAGGATGCCGCGAGTGCGGTAATGCTCGTTCAGTGCGCCGTAGAAGGCCTCGCCGTGGGCGAGCACGTGGGCGTCGACCGCCTGGAAAAGCAGCAGCCGGTGCGCGCTGGAAAGCGGCATCGGCTCGACGGCCGCCTGTAGCGCCGCCGTGAGCGCGCGGGGTCCGGCGGGCAGAGCCTCGCCCTCCAGCGGCGGCGTGCCGGCGAGCACCGCCAGGCGATAGCCGAGCTCGAACAGGCTGCTGGCACTGCGCGCTTCGCCCCGCGACGCCATGCTGGACAGGGCATCCGCCTGTTCCTGCTCCTCGGGATCCACGAGGCTGAGGGTCAGGTGCTCGCTCGCGGTGGCGGGCTTCGCGTCCACGACGTCGCCCAGGCGACGGAAGCGTTCCGACAGGTGCGAGGCGAAGCGGTTGCGGAAGCCGGGACCGTCGCGCTCGACGATGTGACGGCTCTCGAAGCACGCCTGCTGTTCGAGATGGTTGCGGCTGCCCTCCGCGGCGGCGAACAGTCGATGGTCGAAGTCGCGCAGCGCTTCGCGCAGCGGCGAATCGAGCCAGGTCAGGCACAGCGACAGACCCTGCTGCGCTTCGCGTTCCGCACGCGGCGACAGGGCGACGGGATGCGGTCCCGTCCGGCCGTACGGCGGCTGCGTGCCTGCGCTCATGCGAATGCGGTCCTCCCCGACCTTCGCCGTAAGTTTAGGTGGCGACGCCACGGGCGCGCCAGCGGCGTGGCGGCCCGCTTATGGCTTATGGCGATAGGAATAGGGCGACGCCGCCCCGCCGACCGTGGACGCCCCGCTTCGCCCGTCTACCGGGACATTCCCCGGGACATCTGCGCCTGCTGTGCCTGGATCTCCGCCAGCACCTGCGCCTGCTGGAGGTCGAATTGCGCCATCCGCTCGACGCTCTGTTCCGGGGCGGGCGACGGATGGTTGAGATCCACGCGGGCCGGCAATGTCATCGGCCCGTGGCCGAAGACATGCAGCGTCATCGTCTCTTCGTTGATGTGCACCATCGAGAGATTCTCCGCCGTGATACGGCTGCGGTGGCACGCCGCCGTCGTCTGCAACAACCGATTCTCGGAGGCATCC
>Ga0006562J51391_1029267_pt1 | contig 21509 bp, 22 predicted proteins | sample Ararhi6_input_d2_FD_51391 | JGI IMG/M metagenome (IMG submission 51391) | reverse complement strand
CACGCTCGAGCCGCGCGCGCTCGTCGGCCATGCGCGGCACATCGTCCTCCAGTCGCGTGAGCTCCGCCCGCGCCGCGACGAGTTCGCCGAGGGTCTTCGCCCGGGCGACGAGCGCCGCGTGCGCGTCTGCGGCGGCCGCCGCGGCGGCATCCGTGCGCTCTCGCTCGGTCGTCTGCTGCTCGACCTGGTACTCCGCGCGCTGCAGGGCGAGGTCGGCGGCTTCCCGCCGGGCCGAGAGGTCGAGTCCGTCGGGCCGGTCGCCGCCGCCGCCGAGCCCTCGCTCGTCGATGAGCCGCTCGGCGAGATCGAGGAGCGTGCCTGCACGCTCCCCGGCGCCCTCCAGACGTCGCTGCGCCTGGCGTCGCCGTTCCTCGAGATCGTCCTTGTACTCCTCGAAGCGCCGCGTGCCGAAGAGGGTCCGCAGCAGCGTCTGCCGTTCGCTCGGAGAGGCCAGCAGGAAGCGGGAGAACCGGTTCTGGGCGAGCAGGATGACCTGCTGGAACTGCTGGGCGTTCAGCCCCAGGATGCCGTCGAGCAGCAGCGCGACATCGCGCGGCTTTGCGGCGCGTCCCACCCAGACGTCGTCCACGAGCTCCTCGAGCTCCGCGCGGGTCGGTTCCGTGGTCACGCCGCCGCCGCGCTTCGCGGGACGGTCGTACTCCGGGGCGCGGGCGACGCGCCACCGGGTGTCGCCGACCGTGAACTCGAGGCGCACCTCGGTGGGATCGCCGAGCGCGCAGTGGTCGCTGCGCAGCCGGCGCTCGCCGCCGTCGTACCGCGGCACGGATCCGTACAGCGCGAAGCTCACGCCGTCGAGGATGCTGGATTTGCCGGCGCCCGTGCGTCCGGAGATGAGGAAGACGCCGTCGCCGGAAAACGCGTCGAAGTCGACGGTCTGGGTCTCGCGGAACGGCCCGAACCCGGTGAGCTCGAGGCGGTGCAGCTTCACGCGAGCGCCTCCGCTTTGGTGCGCTCGTCGAGGACGTCCGCGAGCAGGTCGGCCTCCCGCTCGGAGGCGCCCTGCCCGTCGCGGACGTGCTGCAGGAACGCGTCGACGAGCTCCCGGTCGCTGCGCGCCGCGCGCACCCGGTCGACGTAGGTGCCGCCGACCCGCTCGCGGACCGCCGCGGGGGCGTGCACGACCTTGGCGCAGTGCGGGAACCGCGCCTGCAGCCGCCGCAGCGGCTCGCGCTGCGGGAGGTCGTCGGTGTACTCCACGGACACCCAATCGTCCTCGTGCGCGGCGAAGCGCGCGTCGGTGAGGATGTCCTCGAGCGGCGCCCGAAGGGTCGCGAGCCGGCGCGGGACGGGCAGTTCGAGCCAGGTGACGCCGGCGAGACCGGTCGCATCCAGCTCGACGAGCCAGCTGCCGCGGGGCTTGGAGCCCTCGCCGAAGCTGTAGTGCAGAGGTGCGCCGGAGTAGCGCGCATGCGGCGCGAGCTCCTGTCGCCCGTGGATGTGGCCGAGGGCCATGTAGTCGACGCCGTCGAAGCACGACCACGGCACGACGTCGAGCCCGCCCTGCTGGATGTCGCGCTCGAGCTGCGGCGTGGGCTCGACCTTCGCGGCGAAGCAGTGCGCGATCGCGACCGACCGGCCTTCGCCGCGCTGCGCGAGATCGGCGCGGACGAGCTCCATGGCATGACCGAGGACGTCGGCCTGCGAGCGGGCGGCGGGCCACAGGTGGCGCAGCAGCGCGGGCTCGAGGAAGGGGATGCCGTAGAAGTGCACCGGGCCGTCGGCATCCGTCACCGTGATCGGCGTGCCGATGGCGGCAGGATCGGTGAGGACGTGGATGCCGTCGCGCAGCAGCCCGGCCTGGAAGCCCAGCCGTGCGGCGGAGTCGTGGTTGCCGCTCGTGACGATGACCTGCGCACCGGTGTCGGCGAGCGCGCGCAGCGTGTCGGAGAGCAGGGTGTAGCAGGCGGCCGCGGGGGCGCCGGAGTCGAACACGTCGCCCGCGACGATGACGACGTCGACCTTCTCGTCACGCACCTGCTGTGTCAGCGCCTCGAGCACGCCGCGCAGCGCATCGAGCGTGGAGTGACCGTGGAAGGTCCGCCCGATGTGCCAGTCGGAGGTGTGCAGGATGCGCATGCCTCCACGCTACGAGCGAGCGCCGACATCCCCGGTGAAGCGGGCGGCGCTCCCCTGGATCAGGCGACGCGCGGGGCGTACCGTCCGGACTTCTCGGCCCGGGAGCGCGCCTTCGCGGCCTCCTCCTCGCGGTTCTTCGGCGGGGTCACGGCGACGAGGTCTTCGAGGAGGTGATGGGTCGCGTGCGCGATCTCGGCGACGGCACGGTCGAACGCGGCCTGGTTCGCCTTCGACGGCTTCGTCGTCCCGGCGATCTTGCGGACGTACTGTAGGGCGGCGGCGTGCACCTCGTCGCCGGTCGCGGCCGGCTCGAAGTTGTGCAGGGTGTGGATGTTGCGGCACATGCCCCCACGGTACGACGGCGTCCCGCGCGGCGACAGCCCCCGGATACGCTCGAGGGATGGGCGCGAGCGACGAGGGACCGAAGACGCCGCCCGACTCCGCGGCCGAGTTCGCCGCGGCGGCGGATGACCTCGTGGAGCGGCTCGCCGGCGTCCCCGAGGAGGACGGCGTCGTGTCACCCTTCACGGTGGACGGCGCCGAGCTGATCCTCGAGGAGCTCGGCGCGGGCCCGCGCGTGTTCCTCCTCCTGCACGGGATCGGGATGGGGCGTCGCGTCTTCGCCGACCTCGCCGCGCACCTCGCACCGCACGGCCGGGTCTGGATGATCGACCAGCCCGGCTACGGCGAGGCCCCGGAGCCGCCCCGGACCCCGACGATGGCGCGGACGGCGGACTTCGTCGCCGCGCTGCTGCGCGACCGCGGCGAGACGGATGCCGTCGTCATCGGCCACTCGATGGGCACGCAGGTGGCCGTCGAGCTCGCCGTCCGGCATCCGCAGCTCGTCGGCGCGCTGGTCCTCGCCGGCCCCACCGTGGATCCGCGCGCTCGGACGGCGCCGCGTCAGCTCCTGCGCCTGGCGCGGGACCTCCTCGTGGAGAGCCCGCGGGTCTTCCTCCTCGGCGGCCGGGAGTACCTCCGCGCCGGCCCGCACCTGCGCCGCAAGATGACCGCCATGCTCGTGCACCGTCCCGAGGAGGTGTATCCGCGCGTCGCCGCGCGGACCCTCGTGCTGCGCGGGGCCGAGGACTACGTCGCGCCGCAGGAGTGGTGCGTGGGCGTGGCGACGCTCATCCCGGATGCCGAACTGGCCGAGCTGGCCGACCACGGGCACGAGACGCTCATCCGCGACGCGCGACCCGCGGCCGACCGCATCCTGGCCTTCGTTTCGGAGTGACGGCCGCTCAGCCGGAGATCTCCCGCACGAGGGCGGCGATGCGCCCCTCGTCGAGCTGCAGGCCCGTGTCCGGGAGCCGGCTGCGCAGCAGTTTCTCCACCATCGCGGCATCCTGCCCCTGGCCGTCGGAACGCACCTGGGCGAGAAGACCGTCGAGCTTGTCGTCCCCGGACGCCGTGTGGGTGTCCATGGCGGGGGCGTCCTGCGTGCCCGCCGCCGAGGCATCCGGCGTTCCGGCGGGGGTGGAGGCGGCGTCGTCACGGTCGTCGTGCTCGTCGGCGATGGCACCGCCTACGCCGGCGTCGCTGGCCTGGGCTTTCGCGTCCGGCCCTCCGGCATCCGGGTAGTTGCCGCCCGGCTCGTCGAACTCGTTCGCCGTGCCGCTCATCGGTCGGCCTGCTCGTCGGTGACCATGTCGGGGTCGAGGCCCTGCTGGATCTCGGCGCTCTCGACGAACTGGTCGGAGATCTGCACGCCGTCGGGGGCGAGGATGCCCTCTCCGGCGGAGCCGCCTCCCTGCCGGTCGGCGTCGTTCGCCGCCTCGGAAGCGGCGAGCGAGGCGTCACCCGTCGCGGCGTCGCTCTGCTCCCTCGTCTCCTGGTCGGCGACGTCGCCGGATTCCCAGCCGCCGGCGGGGTTCCCGTCGATCATGCCCTCGGGGTTGTCTTGGTTCATGGCACGCTCCTTATCGGTCGTGCCCCCACCGTCGCCCACGGGCGGGCGGGCGGCCAGAGGGTTGACGCCCTCGGTGTTGTGCAGTAGCCGCGGAGTAGGCGCGGGTCAGCTCGCGCGGCGCGCGGCGAGGAGACCGGCGCGCTCGGGGTGCGCGGCGAACCAGTCGGCGACGTACCAGCACACGGGGCTGACGACCCGGTCGCCGCGCTGCTCGATGTCGGCGACGGCACGCTCGACGAGTTCGCCGGCGTACCCGTGGCCGCGGAAGGTGGGCACGGTGTAGGCCCGCGTCATGGCGACGGTGCGACCGTCGTCGCGGTAGTCCAGGACACTGACGAGGTCATCGCCCTTGTGGAGCGTGTACCGCGAGGCGTCGGGTTCGTTCGCGAACGTGAAGCTCATGGCTCCACGCTACGCCGCTTCTCCGACAGCGAGCTGAGCCACGCGTCGACCTCTCGCTGTCCGCGCAGCCGCACCACCGGGACACCGTCCGCGATCCGCTGCAGCATCCGCTCCCGCGTCACAGGGTGGTTCGTCCACGCCCAGCGGACGATGTTGCGCTCCGGCTCCCAGCGCACCCAATCGCGCACACGCTCCCGGTTTCCGTGCCACAGCTCCTCCTGCAGGATGCCGCGGCGCAGCGTTCTGCCGATGACCCGGCGCATAACGGTGCGGCGCGGATGGTCCAGCCAGACGTAGACGTCCGCGCCTCCAGGCGTCCCGGGGTCGAGCAGCCCCTGCAGCCGGGACGTCCAGTTGCCGTCCACGACCCAGCCGTCCGGATTCTCGGCAGCGAACGCGCGCACCTGCGCGTGCGCCTCTTCCAGGTCGCGGTACGTCCACTCGGCATCCCAGAACACGGCATCGAGTTCGAGGCGCGCGACGCCGAGGATCGTGGCGAGCTGGGCGGCCAGATGCGACTTGCCGGAGCCCGAGGTGCCGACGATGCGGACCCGGCGAAGGGGCGGTTCAGTCACGACTGAGCAATCTGTCACATTCCGTCACGTTGTGACGACGGCATCCGTGCGGTTTGACACATGTGGACACGCTTCGTCATAATCAAGCCTATGACTGACAACGCACGCACTCTGTCCGCCCTGGAGGCGAACGGAACTGCCGGCATCATGATGCCGCAGCGTGTTGTCATGTGTTGCCGAATGTGTCGCTGACACGGTGATCCCCGCCGGGCTGCCCCGCCGCTTCTGAACGCGGTGCGCCAGCCCCCGAGCCACCGGCTCCCTCCGCCCACGACGCGGAAGCCGGCTGCCTCGCACATCGGCCGATCTGCGGCCGACCGCGCAACACACTCGAACCCGTGACGGGCACCGCGCCCCGGGTTCCCTCCCCGAAGGACTTCGCCATGTCGAACACCGCACTCCTCACCCGCCCTACCCGTCACCTGCGCGCCGTCGAGGATGTCGCCCCTGCCAAGCCCGCCGCGCCCGCCCCGGCTGCGGCCCTGCCGGCCGGCACCGCGCCCCGTGGCTTCGCCCTGTACGTCGGCATCGACGAGGCCAAGGCGGCCGCCGACGGCGTCAGCCTCTCCGTGCTCGTCGAGGCGCTGCGCCGCACGATCGGCGAGCTCGCCCCGCACGCCGAGACGTACGCCACGGTCGCCCTCGCCCCGGCCGGCGCCGGCGGACGGGATGTGGACGTCGTGCGCCTCGCGCTGCACGAGCCGAGCGCCGTCGCCCGCACGAAGCAGGACGAGCCGGCCGACGACCACGTCCCCGGCGGCGTCACGATCGACATCTCGCGCCGCCGCGTGCACATCGACGGCGAGGCCGCACCGCTCACCTTCAAGGAGTTCGAGCTGCTGCAGTACCTCGTGCTCCGCGAGGGACGGACGATCGAGCGCACCGAGCTCGTGTCGTCGCTGTGGAGCCACGCCGGCGACGACGAGGCGCCCGGTGAGCGCACGATCGACGTGCACGTGCGGCGCCTGCGCTCCAAGCTCGGCCGGTACGAGGACATCGTGCGCACCGTGCGGGGCATCGGCTACCGCTTCGACCGGCACGCCGACGTCGTCATCCGCTACGGCCACGGCACGCCGTCCCCCGACCGCTTCTGAGCCACTCGCACCGTCGCCCCACGCCCACCCTCCTGGACTTCATCCGCGCTGAATGGCGGGTGCAGCCCTCATGCACCCGCATTTCGGCGCGGGCGAATCGGGCGGCGAGGATTCATCCGCGCCGAATGGCGGGTCACAGCGGCCCGCACCCGCATCTTGGCGCGGGTGAACCTCGGGGCGTGGCGTCGGCCCCGCGGCTGTCAGGAGCGCGACGTAGGGTGGGCAGCATGACGACGGTCGCGACGGGACGGATGCCGCAGCGCGCGGCGCCGCCGATCGCCCACGGTCGCCCGATCGAGACCGAATACCGGCCGCGGACGCCCATCGACGCGGCCCGCGCGATCCGCTACCAGCAGCGCGGCGCCCACGACCCGAGCCAGACCACCCATGCCGGCGTCATCTGGCGCGCGACCCGCACCCCGCAGGGCATCGCGACCCTCGCCATCCGCGTCGAGCGCGGCCGCGTCCGCGGAGCCGCCTGGGGTCCCGGGGCGGCGTGGACCCTCGAGCAGCTCCCCCGCCTGTGCGGAGCGGACGACGATCCGGAGGGGTTCGACGCGTCGCGGCATCCGCTCGTCGCGGAGACGCACCGGCGCCACCCGGGCCTGCGCATCGGCGGCACCGACCTCGTCTTCGACGCGCTCGCGAGCTCGATCTTCGAGCAGAAGGTCACCGGGCTGCAGGCGTTCGGCGCGTGGCGGGCGATCCTCACCTGGTTCGGCGAACGCGCACCGGGCCCGACGCCGAGGCCCATGTTCGCCCCGCCGGCGCAGTGGCACCTCATCCCGAGCTGGGCATGGCATCGCGCGGGCCTCGAGCCCCCGCAGTCGCGCACCGTCGTGGAGGCGGCCCGGCGGCGCGCGTCGATCGAACGCGCCGCCGCCGCGGCGCACGACGGAGACGCCCGCGACCGGCTGTTCATGAGCCTGCGCGGCGTGGGCATCTGGACGAGCGCGGAGACCCGCATCCGCACGTGGGGCGACCCGGATGCCGTCAGCGTCGGCGACTACCACGTGGCCCACGAGGTCGGCTACGCCCTCACGGGCCACCGCGTCGACGACGACGGCATGCTCGAACTCCTCGAGCCGTGGCGCGGACAGCGGCAGCGCGTCATCCGGCTGCTCGAGCTCAGCGGTGCGCGCGAACCGCGCCGCGGGCCGCGTCTGCACCCGGAGGATCATCGGGGCCGCTGACACCCGTTGCGGGATGTCGGCGGTGCGCGCCACACTGGCGGCATCACCGCTGGAGAGGACAGCCGATGGACCTCAACCCGTACATCTCGTTCCAGAACACGGCGCGCGAGGCGCTGGAGTTCTACCAGTCCGTGCTGGGCGGCGAGCTTACGCTCAACGATTTCAGTGCATACCCCGACATGGGCGTCGACCCGTCGGAGACGCATCTCATCATGCACGGGCAGCTCACGACCGAGGACGGCATGACGCTGATGGCAGCGGACAGCCCGACCGGGATGCCGTATACGGCGCCGGCCGGGATCTCCGTCTCGCTCAGCGGCGACGACGCCGAGCGCCTGCAGCGCGCGTGGGACGGACTGTCCGATGGCGGCACCGTCGTGATGCCCTACGAGGAGCCGCCGTGGGGCGGTCGGTTCGGGATGCTGACCGACCGGTTCGGCGTCGACTGGATGGTGGCGCTGAACGCATGACGGAGGTCGAACGGTGAGGATCGCCGTCGCCGGCGCGACCGGCACCGTCGGGCGGCATATCGTCGCCGCCGTCCAAGCGCAGGGCGACGAGGTGATCCCTGTCACCCGGAGTGCCGGCATCGACCTGCTGACGAGAGCGGGCCTGGAGCGGGCGCTGGACGGGGTGGATGCCGTCGTCGACGCCGTGAACGTCAGCACCCTGTCCGCGGAGAAGGCCGCCGAGTTCTTCGCCACGGCGACGGGCAACCTCGGCTCCGCCGCGCGAGCGGCGGGGGTCGCCCACGTCGTGCTTCTGTCCATCGTCGGCATCGACCGCAACCCGCACGGGTACTACGCCGGCAAGGTCGCGCAGGAACGCGCCCTCATCGAAAGCGGCGCGCCGGCGACGATCGTCCGGGCGACCCAGTTCCACGAGTTCGCGGCACAGATCGCCGGCCGCGCGAGGATCGGCCCGCTGCCCCTCGCGCCCACGGGCCGGGTGCAGCCGATCGCCGCGGCGGAGGTCGGCATCCATCTCGCCCGTACGGCCACCCAGCCGCCCCACGGCCTCGCGCCGGACCTCGCCGGCCCGCGCGAGGAAGCGCTCGACGACATGGTGCGCCGGTGGTGGTCGCACGCGCACGGCCGCCGCGGCTGGATCCCGTCGATCGCGCTGCCGGGCGCGCAGATGAAGGGCATGCGGGCAGGTCTCAACCTGCCCGGCCCGGACGCCGTGCTCGGAACGCAGACCTTCGACGAGTGGTTGTCAGCCCAGTAGCTCGGGGCGCTCGAACTCCGCGCCGTCGATGTGCTGGGCGAGGAACGCGAACACCGTCTCGTACCAGACCTTCGCGTGCGGGGGCTTGAGCACCCAGTGGTTCTCGTCGGGGTAGTAGAGGAACCGGTGCGGGATCGTCCCGTCCTCGGCGGCGAAGTGCTCGTTGAGCTCCGACCACAGCCGCAGGCTCTCCCCGATCGGCACGCGGTAATCGCGGTCGCCGTGGATGACGAGCAGCGGAGTACGGATGTCCTTCACGAAGCGGTGTGGCGAGTTCTCGACCATCCCCTCGGCGGTGAAGATCCGCTGCCAGTAGGAGGAGTCGTCCGTCGTGCCGTTGAACTGGTCGAGGGCCCACAGGCTCGCGTGCGTGACGATGGCGCGGAAGCGGTCGGTGTGCCCGGCGACCCAGTTCGCCATGTAGCCGCCGAACGATCCGCCCATCGCGGCCGTGCGCGTCTCGTCGATCTCCGGCCGCGCGACGACGGCATCCGTGATCGTCATCAGGTCGGTGTAGGGCTTGCCGCCCCACGCGTTCCAGCCGCGCGCGATGAACTCGAGACCGTAGCCGGTCGACAGTGCGGGGTCGGGAAGCAGCACGGCGTACCCGCGCGCGGCGGCCAGCTGCGGGTTCCAGCGCCAGCTCCACGCGTTCCAGCTGTTCAGCGGTCCGCCGTGGATCCACAGCAGGAACGGCGCCGGGTTCTCGGCGCTCGCGCCCGGCGGCAGGAGGAGCCAGCCGCGCACGCGCGCGCCGTCGCCGGCCGTCGCGTCGACGTCGGTCATGGTGCCCGGCACCGCGGGGAGGGCCACGGGGCTGACCAGGGGCACCGCCGTGCCGTCGCGGGCGACGCGGACGGCGTGCGGGGGCGTCATCCAGTTCGACCGCAGCGCGACGATCTCGCCGGTGGATGCCACGACGTCGACGTCGGTGTAGGTGAAGTCGTCGCGGGTGAGCTGCTCGACGGGGCCGCCGTCCACGGGCACCCGGAAGATGGGGCCGCGGCCGTCCTGGTCCGCCGTGACGATGAGCGCGGTGTCGTCGCGGTCGAACCGGATGCTGGTGGGCCAGCGGTCCCACCCGTCCGCGATGCGACGGGCCCCGGAGCCGTCGATCCCCGCGACCCACAGTTCCTGGTCTGCCGGGGCGGACGGGTCGCCCATCGCCGCGCGGACGAAGGCGAGCGTCGCGCCGTCGTGGCTGATGACGGGGTGCTCGAAGTACGTGTCGGCCTCGTCGAACAGCACCGTCCGGTCACCGCTCGCGGTGTCGATCGCGACGAGCCGGTACCGGCCCTCGCGGCCCTGGGCGGTGCGCAGCGCCGCCACGAGTGTCTTCCCGTCCGGCGTGAGCGCCGTCCCGGCATCCTCCGCGCCGCGCCCGGTGACGAGTGTCCGGGGACGCGGCAGGCTTTCCGGGTACGGCGTCACGGCATCCTGGTCGTCGCCCTGGGCGGCATCCTCGGGCTGGTCCACGAGCACGGCGATCGTGTCGGCGAAGCCGGTGAGGTCGAGGGTGTGCAGCGCGGGCGCGGCCGGGCCGAGGTCGTGGTCCCAGTACCTGACGGGGTAGGCGTCGTGCAGGATCGCGGAGACCTTGAGCTTCTTCCGCGCGGCGCGCAGCCGGGCGTCGGCTTCGATGCTGTCGGCGGAAGGCAAGAGCGGGGCGCCCAGCACGAGCACGTCGGCGCCTTCGGCCGCGGTGACGCCGGCGACGCCGCCCGCGAGGCGGGTGACGGGGCGCGCCTCACCGCCGGCGGCGGGCAGCAGCCACAGCTGCGCCTGCTCGGCGTCCTCCTCGGCTTCGGTGTCGGGGCGCGCCGACACGAAGAGGATGTCGCCGCGAGCGGTGAACGCGGCCCCGGTCTCACCCTTCGCCGAGCGGGTAAGGCGGACGGGCACGCCGTCGCCATCGACCGGGACCTCCCACAGCGACCGCTCGTAGGCGGTCTTGTCCTTGCCGAGCGTCGCGACCGTCAGCACGGCGCGCGTGCCGTCCGGCGACAGCGCGAGCGCCTCGATGCGGGGCTGGGAGAGGTAGTCGTCCAGGGAGTGGAAGGGGGTCGTCGCCATGGCATCCACGCTAGCGGCCGCTCACATCTCCTCATGGGTATCGGGGTCGCCGTCCCACAGCCGGCCGCGTTCCAGCCCGCTGATCGCGGCGACCTCGTCGTCGCTGAGCTCGAACCCGAACACGTCGGCGTTCTCGATCTGGCGCGCCGGGTCGGCGGACTTCGGGATCGGAGTCGAGCCCAGCTGCGTGTGCCAGCGCAGCACGACCTGCGTCGGGGTCACCCCGCGTGCCGCGGCGATGTCGGCGATGACCGGCTCGGTCAGCAGTTCGCTGCGCCGCGCGAGCGGGCTCCAGCTCTCGGTGCGGATGCCGTGCTCGGCGTGGAAGGCACGCAGGTGCGCCTGCGGGAAGTACGGGTGCAGCTCGACCTGGTTGACCGCCGGCGTCACCCCCGTCTCGTCGATGAGGCGCGTCAGCATCGCAGCGGTGAAGTTCGAGACGCCCACCGAGCCGACCTTGCCCTCGTCGCGCAGCGCGAGCATCGCGCGATAGGTGGAGACGTACTTGTCGATCCGGGGGTTCGGCCAGTGGATGAGGTAGAGGTCGATGCGGTCCAGCCCGAGGCGCTGGAGGGAGCCCTGGGCGCTGCGGATCGTCTCGTCGAAGCCGTGGTCGCGACCGGGGACCTTCGTCGTGACGATGAGGTCGTCGCGGATGCCGGTGCGTCGCACCGCCTCGCCGACCTCGGTCTCGTTCCGGTAGTTCACGGCGGAGTCGAGGAGCCGATAGCCGCTCTCGACGGCGACGGCGATGGCGTCGACGCCTTCCGGGCCGGTCAGCTTGTAGGTGCCGAGCCCGAGCTGGGGGAACGGGGTGCCGTCGTTGAGGGTGACCGTGGGAATCGTGACCATGCGCCCACGCTACGCCTCGTCAGGCGATGAGCGCCTCGATGGCCGTGAGCACCCCGTGGTCGGCGTTGGAGGGCGCGCGATGCCGTGCCACGGCCACGATGTCCGGGTGCGCCTCGGCCATCGCGTACGACCAGTCCGCGGCCTGGAGGAGTTCCAGGTCGTTGAGGTAGTCGCCGAACGCGGCCGTCTGCGCGGGTGTCACGCCGAGCGCCCGCTGCAGGCTCTGCAGTGCGAGACCCTTGTTCACGCCCCGGTTCATGATGTCGACCCAGTGCAGGCCCGAGACGACGACCTGGTGCGTGGTCCGCAGGTCGGCGAGCGCGGGAGCCGTGTGGGTCTCGCCGCCGTCGGCGTCGTAGACGGCGACCTTGAGGATCTGATCGTCGACCGCGAGCAGGTCGTCGACGACCTCGAGGGCGGCGTAGTACTTCTCGGTCTCGGCCCGGAACTCCGCGTCGGCGCCCTCGATGTAGGCGGAGCGCTTGCCGCACACGACGACGCCCAGGTTCGCGCCGGCCGCGGCGAGCGCGCGCAGCCGGGTGATGAGGGATGCCGTGAAGGCCGGGTCCATCGCATCCGAGCTGATCTCCTCGTCGCCGCGGACGACATACGCGCCGTTCTCGGCGATGTAGTCCAGCTCCGCATCCACGCCCGCGAACATCCGCTGCAGCGTCGCGAGCTGGCGGCCGCTCGCGGGGGCGAACGCGATCCCGCGATCGTGCAGCCGGTCGAGCAGCGCCCACAGGGGCGCGGGGATCGCGCCGCCCGGCTCGAGGAGGGTGCCGTCCATGTCGACGGCGATGAGGCGGATGTCGGGAGTGCTCACGCCTCCATCGTCTCAGGCCCGGGCTGGGGGTTATCCCGAACCGAGGTCTCCGGATGCCTCCGCTGTGCCGGCGCACGCCGCGTCCTACCTTGGTGACATGACCACCCCAGCGACATCCCAGACCCCGGCCGCGCCGGCGCGGTCGCGGCGCATCCGCCCCCTCATCCACCTCGGCGCGCTCGCGCAGCTCGCCGCCCTCGGCATCGTCGGCACCGCGCTGTTCACGGTGCTGATCACCTTCCTGAGCCTCGGCGTGAGCCTCCTCGTCGCCGCCGGCATCGGCCTGCTGTTCCTCATCGCGTTCGTCTACCTGCTGTGGGCGACCGGATGGCTCGAGTACGAGCGCGTCGACGGCCTGTACGGATACGGACTCCCGCCCCTCCGGGCGCGGCGCAGCGGCGTCCCCGGATTCGGCGGCTGGCTGCGCACACTGTGGCAGCAGTTCATCGACGGCCCGATGTGGCGCGGTGTCGCGAGCGCCGCGATCTCCACCGTGCTGGGGCTCGTCGTCCTCCCGGCCGTCGCGTGGCTCGTCGGCAGCGTCGTCCTGCTGTTCGCCCCGCTCACCGGGGCCGACACCGCCCGCATCCCCGCCACCGGCATCGACGTCGGCGCCGAATGGGCGCTGCCCGTCGGCATCCTCGGCATCATCGTCTCCGCCGCGCTGCTGCTCGGCATCGCCCTGCTGCACGCCGTCCTCACCCGCGCGATCCTCGTGCCCTCGCGGGAGGCGCTGCTCGCCGAGCAGGCGCGCACCGCCGGCGTCCAGCGCGCCGGGGCCGTCCGGGCCAGCGAGGTGGAGCGCACCCGCATCGAGCGCGACCTGCACGACGGCGTCCAGCCGCGGCTCGTGTCCGTCGGGATGACGCTGGGCCTCGCCCAGCAGAAGATCGACAGCGACCCCGTCGCCGCGAAGGCGCTCATCGACGAGGCGCACACCTCGACGAAGGCCGCCATCACCGAGCTCCGGCAGCTGGCCCGCGGCATCCACGCGTCCGTGCTGGATGACCGGGGACTGGATGCCGCCCTCTCCGCCCTCGCCGCCCGGTCGCACGTGCCCGTGCACCTCGACGTCCGCGTCGACGGACGGTGCAGCGCGACGGCCGAGGCGGCCGTGTACTTCGCGATCGCCGAGTCGCTCACCAACGCCGCGAAGCATTCGCGGGCGACCGACTGCCGCGTCGTCGTCCGGCGTCGCGACGACGGGACCCTGTGGGCCCGCGTCGAGGACAACGGCGTCGGCAGCGCCCGGGTCCTCCCCGGCGGCGGCCTCGACGGCATCACCAACCGCATCCTCGCCGCCGGCGGCACGGCCCGGCTCGACAGCCCGGCCGGCGGCCCGACGTCCCTGGAGGTGAGCGTCCCGTGCGCATCCTGATCTGCGAAGACTCCGCCCTGCTGCGCGAAGGACTCGTGCGCGTGCTGGAGGATGCCGGCCACTCCGTGGTCGCGGCTCTTCCCGACGCCCGCGATCTCGTCGCCGTCGTGGGCGAGACAGCCCCGGAGCTCTGCATCCTCGATGTCCGGCTGCCGCCGACGTTCACCGACGAGGGCATCCGCGCCGCGCTCGCACTGCGCGCCGAGCACCCGGCACTGCCGGTGCTGGTGCTCAGCCAGTACGTGGAGGAGCGGTACGCGAGCGACCTCATCACGGGGCAGGGCGCGGCCCTCGGCTACCTGCTGAAGGACCGGGTCGCGGACGTCCGGGACTTCCTGGCCTCGATCGAGCGGATCGGGGCAGGGGCCACCGTCCTCGACCCCGAGGTCGTGGCGCAGCTGCTGACACGGCGGGCCCGCGACGAGCGGATGGCGCGGCTCACCGACCGCGAGCGCACCGTCCTCGCCCTGATCGCCGAGGGCAAGAGCAACCAGGCGATCGCCCAGACCCTGTTCATCTCCGAGGCGAGTGTCGAAAAGCACATCACCTCCCTCTTCCCGAAGCTCGGCCTCGAACAGGACGAGCACGGCAACCGGCGCGTCCTGGCGGCGCTGGTCCACCTCGAGCACGGCGGCACTCAGCCGCAGAACGGAGCACTCCGATGAGCACCACCCTCACTCCCCCGCCCGCATCCGCACCCCAGGCGCCGCCCCCGGCCGAGCCGCGCGGCTCCTCCCGGGTCATCGCGATCCTCGCGATCGCCCTGGGCGCGGCCCTCATCCTCGGGACGATCGTCATGTCGATCATCGGCGGCATCCGCTCCGCCGCGGTGCGCACCGAGTCGCTCAGCGCCGACGCCGCCGGCGTCACGGCCCTGGACATCGACGTGGCGGCATCCGAGTTCCGGATCGCCTACGGCGGGTCGGAGGCCTCACTCTCGGTCACGGGCGGCAGCGGCACGAGCGACTGGCGCCTCGAGCGGACGGGCGACACGCTCGTCGTGTCGTCCGACCGCGGCTGGTTCCGCGGCTGGGGCTGGTTCCGCGGCGAGGAGCGCGCGGTGCTCACGCTGCCGGAGCGCCTCGCCACGACCGCCGTCGACGCCTCGTTCGACGTGGGCGCGGGATCGCTCCGCGCCGACGGCACCTACGGGACGCTCGAGCTCGACCTCGGCGCGGGCTCGATCGACGTGAGCGGCACGGCCGAGCAGCTGGATGCCGACGTCTCGGCGGGGCGCGTGTCCGTCGACCTGCGCGAGGTCCGTGCCGGAACGGTGCAGGTGAGCGCCGGCGAGCTCGTCGGCTCGGTGGACGGCGACGTCGACGAGCTGAACCTCGACGTCAGCGCCGGACGGATCGACCTCGAGGTTCCCGACGTCCGGTACGCCATCACCTCGGACGTCTCGGCCGGCGACTTCACCCACGACCTGACGACCGACCCCGGCGCGGATCGCCGCATCGACGTCAGCGTGTCGGCCGGCGGCGTGACGCTGCACGGCGCCCGCTGACCCCGGCCCCAGGGGCGCCCCAGATCCGTCCGGGGCGCCCCTTTCCGCGCGTGGTCCAGGGCCCTGCGGTCGGCTGCGCGTCGCTGTGAAGGACACCGCGCCGGGATTCTTCCGCGCCTAATGGCGGGTCCGGCCGCGGCGCACCCGCGCTTCGGCGCCGGCGAACGTCACCGCCCGATGTGATCCGCGCCGAATGGTGGGTCGCGCGCCCACGCACCCGCACTTCGGCGCGGGTCATGCCCCGGCGCGGCAGGCCTCAGCCCAGGCGCTCCTGCAGCCAGCCGAGGATCGCGACGGCCTGGTCGTACTGGAAGGCGCGCAGGGTGGGGATGCCGGGCACGTCGGGCTCCTGCGAGACGGCGAGGAAGTGCCCGGCGATGCCGATGAGCACCCGGTCGGCATCGAGCGCCGGCATCCCCGCGAAGACCGGATGCTCCGCGACGACGGCCTCGACATCCGCCTCGGGGTCGAGATACCGCACGTTGAAGAGCAGGGTCAGCGCGTCGAGCCAGCCGGCGCCGCGCGCGGCCCACGGCCAATCGATCAGCACGACCGAGCCGTCCGGGCGGAGAAGGACGTTGTCGGCGCGGACGTCGTGGTGCACAAGACGGTCGCCGGCCACGGCATCCGGCATCCGCAGCCCCTCGTCACGCAGCCACGGCAGGCGCTCGGCGACCCAGCCGGGGAGCGTGGCCGGCAGGGACGGCACACGATCGATCCTCGACCATCCCGACCCGTAATGCCCTGCCACGGTGGCCATGTCGACGATCGCCTCGGCGGCGGGCACGGGCCGCTCAGCCACAGAGCCCAGCGCGCCGAGTACCGCGACCAGCTCGTCCCGCACCCAGGGGGTGTGCGGATGCCGCGCCTCGACGTCCTCGAGGATGAGGGCGATGCGGTCACCGTGATCCACGACACCCAGGAAGCGCGGCGCCGGGATCTCCGGCGGCAGGAGTGCGCTGATCGCGGCCTCCCGGCGATGGATGCCGACGACGTCGGGGTTGACGGCATCCGTCCCGGTCTTCACGAACGCGCGCCGCCCGTCGGCCAGACGGACCCGATCCGCGCTCCCCGGCGAGAAGCCGCCGGGCTGGGACTCCGCCGCGACGACCGGCGCGCCCAGGAGAGCCTCGACGTCCGCGCGCAGGCCGGCGTCGACCTCCGCCCATGCCTGTCGCCTCGTCGCCATCCCCTCACCTTCGCACAGCGCCCGCTGACCGCGGGCGCGCGGGCGCAGCGCGAAACTCATCCGCGCCGAATCGGGGCACCGGGATTCGCCCGCGCCGAATGGCGGGTCACACGTCCGCACACCCACACTTCGGCGCGGATGAAGCGCGGACGAGGCGCGACACCGACGCTGCCCCGACCCAGCGACCCCCGACCGCACTCGACCCACAACCCCGATTCACACGGCCGCGGGCACATGTGCGCGCGCACCCGGAGGACTACCGTGGACGGGTGACCACTCCCATCGACGCCACCACCACGAACGCCTGGGCCGAACTCTCCGCCCACAAGAGCGGGTTCACCCCCGACCTGCGCGGCTGGTTCGCCGCCGACCCCGGCCGCGTCGAACGGCTCACGTTCGACCTCGCCGACCTGCGCGTCGACCTGTCGAAGAACCTCGTGGACGACGGCATCCTCGCCTCCCTCGTCGCCCTCGCCGAGCAGACCGGCGTCGCCGAGCGCTACGCCGCGATGCTGTCCGGCGAGAAGATCAACACGACCGAGAACCGCGCCGTGCTGCACACCGCCCTGCGCCGCCCCGCGGGGGCGACTCCCGCGCTGCACGTCGATGGCCAGGACATCGACCACGACGTCCAGGAGGTGCTCGGGGCGATGGGCGCGTTCGCCGAGCGCGTCCGCTCCGGCGAGTGGACCGGCGTCACCGGCAAGAAGGTCGAGACCGTCGTCAACATCGGCATCGGCGGCTCCGACCTCGGACCCGTCATGATCTACGAGGCGCTCCTGCCGTACGCGGACGCCGGCATCGAGGCGCGCTTCGTCTCCAACATCGACCCGTTCGATCTGGCCGACACGACGAAGGATCTCGACCCCGAGACGACGCTGTTCATCGTCGCGTCCAAGACCTTCACGACGCTCGAGACCCTGACCAACGCGCGCCTCGCGCGCGACTGGCTGTGGGCGGGTCTGCAGTCCGCGGGCGCGATCGACGGGTCGGACGAGCAGAAGACGGATGCTGTCGCCCACCACTTCGTCGCGGTCTCCACGGCCCTGGACAAGGTCGCCGCATTCGGCATCGACACCGCCAACGCGTTCGGCTTCTGGGACTGGGTGGGCGGCCGCTACTCCGTCGACTCGGCGATCGGCCTGTCCCTCGTCATCACGCTGGGACCGGATGCGTTCCGGGAGCTCCTCGCCGGGTTCCACGCCGTCGACGAGCACGTGGCATCCACCCCGCTCGCCGAGAACGTGCCTGTTCTCATGGGGCTGCTCAACGTCTGGTACACGAACTTCCTCGGTGCGCAGTCGCACGCCGTGCTCCCCTACGCACAGCAGCTGCACCGCTTCGCGGCGTATCTGCAGCAGCTCACGATGGAGTCCAACGGCAAGTCGGTGCGCTGGGACGGTTCGCCCGTCACGACCGACACCGGCGAGGTCTTCTGGGGCGAGCCCGGCACAAACGGCCAGCACGCGTTCTACCAGCTCATCCACCAGGGGACGCGCCTCATCCCCGCGGACTTCATCGCGTTCGTGAACCCGGCCTACCCGCTCGCCGACGACGGCCGCGACGTGCACGGCCTCTTCCTCGCGAACTTCCTCGCGCAGACGAAGGCGCTCGCGTTCGGCAAAACGGCGGAGGAGGTCGAGGCCGAGGGCACGACCGGCCCGCTCGTCGCGGCGCGCACGTTCGCCGGCAACCGGCCGACGACGTCGATCTTCGCGCCCGCGCTCACGCCGCGGGTGCTGGGCGAGCTCGTCGCGCTGTACGAGCACATCACCTTCACGCAGGGCGTCATCTGGGGCATCAACTCGTTCGACCAGTGGGGCGTCGAGCTCGGCAAGCAGCTCGCGCTGCAGATCGCGCCGGCGATCGAAGGCGATGAGGATGCCGTCGCGGCGCAGGATGCCTCGACGAAGGCGCTGCTGGACTACTACCGCGCGCACCGCGTCTGACCCGGACGGGGCCGATCAGCGCAGCTGCAGGGTGTTCCAGGCTCCCGGCTCGTCGAGCTCGCCGTAGACGACCTCGGCGCCGTCCGCCGATACGGACGCGGCGCAGACGAGGAGGGAGAGGGTCGGGTAGCCGAACGGCCGGTTGTCGCGGATGATCGCCCGGTCATCGGTCGGCCCCAGTGCCGTGGTCTGCTCGAGCGTCGCGAGCCACGGCGCCCACCAGCGCTCACCGTCGCCGGGCTCGCCGAACGCCTCCCGCCACGCCGCGATGCGCGCGGTGGCGGGGTCGTCGACGTCGTCATGCGCGATCATGTGCGTCCCGGGGGCGAGGCGCACCCGGCGGACGGTGGCACCGTCCCACATCGTCACCCGGGCGCCCGCCTGGTCGACCTCCACGAGGTTGAAGCCGTGCGTGTGCGGCGGGTCGTCGAGTGCCGTGCCGCCCACGGCATCCAGCACGACGTGCCCGCGCGAGGACAGCTCCACCCCTTCGGGTACATCGACATCCGCGCGATTCAGGATGACCGCGACCCGCCCGGCGGCCGGGTCCGCAGCGAGCCACGCGCCGCCGGCACGGGAGTCGCGGACGCCGAGGACACCGGGATGCGCCTCCGGCCACCACGGCCCGAGGGGATCCCAGGCACGGCCCGGGTCTTCATCCCGGACGGCGAGCAGGCGCGTGGGCGCACCGGCATCCTCGGGAACGTGGATGATGACGGTGCACATCCGCTCGCCCTTCCGTCCGATCGCCTGCGAGGATCGGATCATGTTCGTTGTCGTGGGTGTCAGCGGCGGCATCGCCGCCTACAAGACGGTCCATCTCGTGCGCGCACTCGTCACCAACGGCCACGAGGTGCACGTCATTCCCACGGAGGACGCGCTGCGCTTCGTCGGGACGACCACCTGGGAGGCAGTCAGCCGCCATCCTGTCACGACGTCGGTGCACGATGACGTCGCCGAGGTGCGGCACGTCGCGCTCGGCACGCGCGCCGACCTCGTGATCGTGGCGCCGGCCACCGCCAACACGCTGGCGAAGATGGCCGCGGGGATAGCGGACAACCTGCTCGGAGTGACGCTGCTCGCCACGACCGCGCCGGTGCTGGTGGCGCCCGCGATGCACACCGCGATGTGGGAGCATCCCGCGACGACGGCCAACATCGCCGTGCTGCGGGGGCGCGGGGTGCACATCGTGGGACCGGCGGACGGGCCGCTCACCGGTGGCGACAGCGGGCCGGGGCGGATGAGCGAGCCCGAGGAGATCCTCGCCGCTGCGCTGGCCCTCGTCCCGACGCGGACCGACCTGGCCGGACTCACGGTGGCGGTGTCCACGGGCGGCACCCGCGAGCCGATCGACCCCGTCCGCTTCCTCGGCAACCGGTCCAGCGGACGCCAGGGGGTCGAGGTGGCGCTGGCCGCCGCCGACCGCGGGGCGCAGGTCCGGCTCGTCGCCGCCCACGTCGACGACGGGGTCCTGAGCGCGGTCGCCCACCACCCACGCATCGGGCTGGAACGGGTCTCGACGGCCGGCGACCTGCGCACGGCGATGCACGCCGCGGCCGCCGACGCCGATGTCGCCGTCATGGTGGCCGCGGTCGCCGACTTCCGAGTGGATGCCGTGTCCGACGAGAAGATCCGCAAGGAGGACGGCGACGGCACGGCCACCCTGCGCCTGGTCGCGAACCCCGACATCCTCGCCGAGCTGGTGGCCGCACGCGGCGAGGGCCAGACGATCGTCGGGTTCGCCGCCGAGACAGCGACCGAGGACGCCGAGCTGCTCGATCGCGGGCGGCGGAAGCGCGCCCGGAAGGGCGTGGACCTGCTGGCCGTGAACCGCGTCGACTGGGCACGGGGGTTCGAGGCGGCGGAGAACGCGGTCGTCGTCATCGATGACGCCGACGACGTCGTCACCGAGGTGTCGGGATCCAAGCGCGCCGTCGCGGATGCGCTGTGGGACGCCGTCCTCGCGCACCGCGGGCGCTGAGCCGACGCGAGACCGCGGGGAGGCGGCGCGGAGCCGGCGCTGCGGTCAGTCCGCCGCAGCCGCCGCAGCCGCCGCGGCGGCACGTGTCAGCCATGCGGGCGGGTCACCGTAGCGCTGCGAGGGGATGAGCCGCCCCGCCGCAGAGTCCGCGACGAGCGTCGCAAGCCGGTCGGCACGGGTCTGTTCCCGCTTCGCGCTCTGCACCCAGTTCGTCGCGAGGCGCCGGTATGACGCCGTCGCGACCTCCCAGAACGCCTGCGCCGCGGGGTTCGCCGCGATCGCCGCCTCCTGCCGCGCCGTCATCTCCGCGCGCTGCTCGTACGAGTAGACGCCGGTGCGCGACGCCGACCGCCGCTCGTACGCGGCGATCCCCGCGGGATGCATCCGCCCCTCCGCGAGGAGCCGTTCCACATGGGCGATGTTGATCTCGCTCCAGTTGGAGTTCGGCTTCCGTGGCGTCCAGCGCTGCCTGCGCGAGCTCTCGTCGATCCGCTGGCTCACCGAGTCGATCCATCCGAAGCAGAGCGCTTCGGGCACGGCTTCGTCCCAGGTGATCCCCTGTCTCGGGTCGCCCTTGCGGTAGATCCCCATCCACAGCTCCGTGGCCGTGGCGTGGTTCTTCTCCAGCCACGCGCGGAACTGCGCGGGGCCGGAGAAGAAGACCGCAGGGCGTTCCTCCATCTACGCCTTCGTCTGGACGTCCAGGAGGGGCGCACCGGAGGCGACGGGCCCGAGCGCGACGGGGTCGACCGTGGCGAAGGCATCGGCGTTCAGCACGATCACGGGGGTGATGAGCGGGTAGCCGGCATCCTCGATGACCTTGCGGTCGAAGACGACGAGCGGGGTGCCGACCTCGACGCGGTCGCCGTTCTTGACCTTGACCTGGAAGCCTTCGCCCTTGAGGTTGACGGTGTCGATGCCGACGTGGATGAGCACCTCGATGCCGTTGTCCAGCTGCAGGCCGAACGCGTGACCGGTGGGCTGCGCGGCGACGACGGTGCCGACGCCGGGCGAGACGACCGTGTCGCCGGTGGGCTGGATCGCGACACCGGGGCCCATGATCCCGCCGCCGAAGACCGGGTCGGGGACCTCGGAGAGCGCGACGGCGGTGCCGTCGAGCGGGGAGGCGAGCTGCAGGAGCGTGCCCACCTCGGCCGTCGCGGTGGCGGTGGCCACGGAAGACGGTGCCGCCGCGGCGCCGCCGGTGGCGACCAGCGGGGCCGCCGTTGCCGCGCCGACGGAGGCTGCGTCGGC
>Ga0006562J51391_1144348_pt1 | contig 22011 bp, 21 predicted proteins | sample Ararhi6_input_d2_FD_51391 | JGI IMG/M metagenome (IMG submission 51391) | reverse complement strand
CCCGCCCGATCGTGACCGGGCGGGGCTTCGTGACGTACGTCAGATGCGGGCGGGTTCGCCCTGCGGGTTGGCGTCCGTGGCGGGCGCGGGCGCCGTCGCGGCGACCGGCGCCGCTGCGACGGCATCCGTCGTCTCGTCGTCGTCGCCGGAGTCGTCCGCGAACGGCTCACCGTCGCGCGGGGCGTTGTACAGGTCCTGGTTCAGGATGCCTTCGCGCTTGGCCACGATCGCCGGGACGAGCGCCTGCCCGGCGACGTTGACCGCGGTGCGGCCCATGTCGAGGATCGGGTCGATCGCGAGCAGCAGGCCGACGCCCTCCAGCGGCAGGCCCAGGGTGGACAGGGTCAGCGTCAGCATGACCGTCGCACCCGTGGTGCCGGCGGTCGCCGCCGACCCGACGACGGAGACGAGCGCGATGAGCAGGTACTGCACCAGCGAGAGCTCGATGCCGAAGAACTGCGCGACGAAGATCGCGGCGATGGCGGGGTAGATCGCGGCGCAGCCGTCCATCTTGGTCGTCGAGCCGAGGGGCACCGCGAACGAGGCGTACTCGCGGGGCACGCCGAGGTTCCGCTCGGTGACGCGCTGCGTGAGCGGCAGGGTGCCGATCGAGGACCGTGAGACGAACGCGAGCTGCACGGCCGGCCACACGCCGGAGAAGTACTGGCGGATGGAGAGGCCGTTGGCCTTCAGGAGCACGGGGTACACGACGAAGAGGACGAGTGCGAGCCCGAGGTAGATCGCGACGGCGAACCACAGCAGGGTCGTGAGCTTCTCCCAGCCGTAGGTGACGACGGCGGAGCCGATGAGGCCGAGCGTGCCGATCGGCGCGATGCGGATGATCCACCACAGCACCCGCTGGATGACCTTGAGGAACGATTCGGTGAACGCGACGAACGGCTCGGCGCGCGTGCCGAGCTTGAGCGCGGCGATGCCGACGGCGACCGCGATGACGATGACCTGCAGCACGTTGAAGCCGACCGTCGAGGTGATGGCGCCGGCCGGGTCGGTCGAGCTGGAGACGGTGAGGCCGAGGAAGTTCTGCGGGATGAGTCCCTTGAGGAAGTTCCACCACGTGCCGACGGTGTACGGGTCGCCGGTCGCGAGCTGCGACTGGTCGACGCGGTTGCCCGGCTGCACGGTGACGCCGAGGACGATGCCGATCGTCACCGCGATGAGCGCCGTGATGCCGAACCAGAGGAGAGTCTGGCCGGCGAGGCGGGCGGCGTTGGTGACCTTGCGGAGCTGGGTGATGCTCGCAACGATCGCGGTGAAGATGAGCGGGACGACCGCGACCTTCAGCAGCGTGACGTACGCGCTGCCGATGGTGGAGAGCGTCGCCGCGAGGCCGTTGGGGTTGCCTTCGGCGTCCGGCCCGAGTTGGCGGGCGAGCAGGCCCAGAGCGATGCCCGCGATGAGCGCGATCGTGATCTGGAACCCGAACGACCGGTAGAACGGCTTCTTCGGCTTGACGGTGCGCGCGCCGACGGGCGCGGTGGGGCGTGTGGAAGTCACGGGAGGGTCTCCTGGGGGATGGCGATCGCCGGATGGTTCGTGTGCGCCGCAGCGCGTGTGTCGACGGTAGACGCGGGGATGGATGCCGCGGGTCGATGTGACCTCGTGTGACAACGGCCCGCGGGGCGGGATTTGTTCCCACCGCCTCGAGATTCCTTCCGCGAGCCGGTGGGGAACCCGGGCGGAAACGCCGATGAGCGCCGCCCCTCGGTGGGGACGACGCTCATCTGGTGGCGGAAGTGACAGGATTTGAACCTGCGAGGCGAGTTACCCCGCCTACATGGATTCCAGCCATGCTCCTTAGGCCGCTCGGACACACTTCCAACGGACGATCCTACCAGAGCGGCACCGGCGCGCTTCTCGCCCGTCCCCTTCATGCTGCACGCCTCATGCCTCATGCCTCGCGCCTCCCGCCGCGCGCCTCACGCCGCGCGCCTCATGCCGCGCGCCAGCCACCGCGGTCCGGCGGCGGATCCCACGCCCAGCGCACCGGCGACTTCGAGCGGAGGGCGACGCTCTCCCCCGACCCGCCGGGCGGATGGAGAACAAACGGCCCGGTGCCGTCGCGGCTGATCTTCCAGCCCTGGTTGTGCAGCAGCAGGTGATGGAAGCGGCAGAGAAGAACGCCGCGGTCGATGTCGGTGCAGCCGTGGTCTTCCTCCCAGTGATCCGCGTGGTGCGCTTCGCAGTACGACGGCGGACGGTCGCACCCCGGCCAGCGGCATCCGCCGTCGCGGACGGCGAGCGCCACGCGCTGCTTCCCGGAGAAGAGTCGCTGCTCGCGTCCGACGTCGAGCGGGTTGCCGCAGCGGTCGACCGTCACGGTCACCGACCCGGTGTCGCACAGGGCGCGGTCGAGCACGGCGCCGGGAAGGGCCTCGCCGCCGTCTTCGAGGTTTCCGACGGCGAGCAAGCGCCCGAACGGATCGCGTGGGCCCACGGCATCCTTGACGACGACGAGCCGGACGCCTGGCTGCCGCGCACCGAACACATCCTCCGCGGAAGCAAGGGCGCCCGCGCGCAGGACGTCCATCATCAGGTCGTACGCGAGCTGCTCGTTCGTGCGCGGGTCGCGCACGAGCTCGTCCGCCTGGGCCCGCTCGAGGTCGGTCATGAAGCGCGGGCCGCCGCGGCGCGGCCGCAGGGCGGCATCCGTGATGGACTGCACCCACGCGAAGGTCTCGTCGTCGAAGTCGATGCGGGCGTGGTGGACGCCGTCGGCATCCGTCCACGTCCGGAAGGCGCGGCCCGCGAACCTCTGCGCGAAGCGCTCCCCGGCACCCACCGGGTCGAGGGCGTCGCGCACGGCGCGGGCGCGCTTCGCCAGCTCCTCGACGGGCATGCCGGGCGCCTCGCCCACGAGCTGCTGCGCGGCGATCGCCCAGACCTCCGCGGCGCCGTCGCACTCTGCGGGATCGCCGAGGCCGCGCCGGATCGCGTCATGCTGCGCCGCCGTCACCGCCCCGCCCAGCATCGCGTCGCGGAGTCCGGCGTGCCACACGAACGCCGGCACAGGCGGCTCCCCGCACGGATGGGCGGGCGCAGATGGCGGACCCTCCAGAAGCGCGGCACCCACTCGGACCGTGCGGCTCGCCTCGCCCCGGGATCCGCCCGTGATCTCCTGCACGAGCGTCACCGGCGAGCGATGCCCGAGCGTGCCCGCCAGTCCCCCATGCGGGGCGGCCGATCGCTCCGCGACCACCCCCGCGGCCGCGACTTTCAGCCGCTCTGCGCAGCCGATGAGCGCAGACGCCTCCTCGAGGAGCGCGACGACCGCGTCATCCGGCATCCTCCGCAGCACCGCCGGCAGCGACGCCGGCTCGACATCGAGAGCATCATGGGCGGCCACGGCCCGTGCTCTCGAGGCGACCTCGGCGAGGAATGTCATATCTGCATTCTGCTCCCACCCTCGGACATTTGTTCGAACGCGCGGACCATCCTGTGGACGACATTCCGCCGATCCTGCTCGTGGAGGAGGGGGCGTTCGCGAGCAGGCGCCACGCCGCCGACCCAGCCGAACTAGGCTCGACCCGTGACCTCCGAAACGCCCCTGGTCCTCGTGGCCAACGCCGGTGACGGCTCCATCAGCACGTTCCGCCTCGCCGACGGCGCGCTCGACCGTCTCGCCGTGACCGACGGGCTCCCGGGCACCTCGACGTTCGTCGTCGACGCCACGCGCGACCTCGTCTACGCCGCCGTCAAGGGCGACGTCCCCGGCATCCGGACCCTGGCCCTCGACCGAGAGTCGGGCCGCCTCACTCCGCGCAGCACGACCGACCTCCCCCGCGGCGGCATGAACTACCTCGCGCTCACCCGTGACGGGACCGCCCTGCTCGGCGCGTCGTACGGCGGCGGGTACGGCATCCTCGCCCCCATCGTCGACGGCGTCGTCGGCGAACCGGTCAGCACGATCGCCTACCCGCGCCTGCACTCCGTGCTCCCCAGCGCCGACGGACGCTTCGCGTACTTCGTCTCGCTCGGGGCCGACCTGGTCGCGCAGTACGCGATCAGCGACGACCTCACCCTCACCCCGCTCGACCCTCCGACCGTCGCATGCCCCGCCGGCAGCGGCCCGCGCCACCTCGTCCTGAACGACGCGCAGGATGCCGTCTACGTCCTCACCGAGTTCACCGCCGAGGTCCTGCACTTCGCGCGGAACACGGAGGACGGCACGCTGACCCCGCTCGACAAAGCCACCGCCTACGACACGACGAAGGGTCTCCGGCGCAGCGTCATCGATGAGGACCCGCTCGCGCACCACTACATCTGGGGCGCGGACCTCCACATCGGTGAGGGCGGGCGCCGGCTCTGGGCGTCCGAGCGCACCGAGAGCACGCTCGGGGCGGTCGGGGTCGCCGCGAGCGGGTCGGTTCTCGCCGCCGACCGTTTCACCGTCACCGAGACGCAGCCCCGCGGCTTCGCGGTGAGCCGCGACGGCGCGTACCTGGTCGCCGCGGGCGAGAAGTCGACGACCGTCTCCCTCTACCGCGCGGATGCCGACCGGCTCGAGCTCCTGCAGCAGGCCGAGACCGGCACGGGCGCGAACTGGGTCCGCTTCGTCGACTGAGGCCTCGCCCGAGGTGCGTCGCCCACCGTGCGTCGCCCGTCAGGGCCGGCCCGCGTCAGTGCCCTGCGCCGCCGGGACGCCGCTGCAACCGGGTCTCCTCCTGGTCGAGCATGACCTGGGCCTCCGCGAGGATGCGCGAGGGGTAGACGCCCGCGGCGCGAAGCTCGAGCATCTTCTCGCGCTCCGCGGCGACGATGGCGAGGCGCAGTTCGCGGTAGATGCGGTGCGGGGTCTCGCTGTCGGCCCCACCACGGCCGGCGCGTTCCCACGCCGCTTCCGTGTTGAGGAACGAGGCCTGCCGTGCACGCTCCACGACCTCGGGGTCGAGGGAGTCACCACGCGCGGAGATCTCCTCGTCGAGCGCATCCAGCCCCGCACCGCTGAGCGTCTCGAGCAGCTGGGCGAAGTCCTTGCGGTCCTCCCTCGCGTCGATGCCCTGCACGCCCAGCAGCTTGATGAGCCACGGCAGGGTGCCGCCCTGCAGCAGGATGCTGACGACCGCGACGGTGAACGCGATGAGGATGAGCTGCGGTCGGTACGGCGTCTCCTCCGGGAGGGACTGGGCGGCGGCGAGCGTCACCACGCCCCGCATCCCCGACCAGCCCAGCACGACGCCCCCGCGCCAGTCGATGTGCTCCTGCCGCTGCGTCTCGAGGTCCGCGCGTCGACGCGTGTAGTCCCGCTCCAGCCGGTTGCGCGCGAGCGCCTGACGCCGCGACTTCATCGGATGGCTCCGGAAGTAGTAGAGCGCCAGCAGCGAGCGGTAGGTCTGCTTCTCGGCGTGCCGCGCGCGGCGGCCGAGCGCGTAGACGAGCGGCCCGATCCACAGATACCGGATGACGACGAGCGCCACGGTCGCGAGCAGTCCGATCCCGATGGAGTCCCACACCCCGAGCACGGTCGGGTCGACGTCGCCGATGAGGGTGCGGATCTCCAGCCCGATGAGCAGGAAGACGCCGTTCTCCAGCAGGAACTGGATGGTGCGCCAGTTGATGCGATCGCTGATCCGCGACTGCGGCGAGAACTTCGCCGGTGCCGCGTGCCCCGTGTAGAGTCCGGCGACGACGACGGCGAGGACGCCGGAGGCGTGCAGCTGCTCGGCGGGCACGAAGGCGATGAAGGGCACGGCGATCGACAGGGCGGTGTCGAGCACGGGGTCGGACAGCTTCGACCGGACCCAGACGGTCACCCAGCCCGTGACCAGCCCGACGACGATCGCGACCGCGACGGCGTAGAAGAAGTCCGCCACGCCCGCCCAGGGCGAGGCGAGTCCGCCCGCCGCGGCCGCGACCGCGGAGCGGAGGAGGACCAGGGCGGTCGCGTCGTTGACGAGCCCCTCGCCTTCGAGCACGGTGAGCAGGCGGGGCGGCAGGCCGAGGCGCCGCCCGATGGAGGTCGCGGCGACGGCATCCGGCGGGCTGATGATGGCACCCAGCGCGACGGCGGCGGCGAAGTTGAGGTCGGGGAGCAGAAGGTACAGGAGCCCGCCCGTGGCGAAAGCGGTGACGATGACGAGCACGACGGAGAGGCTCGCGATCGGCGCGAGGTTCCGGCGGAAGTCGATGATCGGGACGCTGATGGCGGCCGCGTAGAGGATGGGCGGCAGGAGGCCGTCGAGGATGATCTCGTGCGGCACCTCGATCTCGGGCACACCCGGCAGATACGACAGGGCGACGCCGGCGACGACGAGGACGATGGGGGCGGCGACACCGAGCTTCTTGGAGAACGCGGCCACGCCGACGATGATGGCGACTGCCACCACCGCATACACCCCGAGTTCCATCGATGCAAGACTATCGGGCGGCGGTGTCAGGCCCCGCGGGCAGGCCTCGCCGCGACGGCATCCGATCGGGGACAATGCCCCTCATGAAGCCCCCGTGGACGCCGCTGTCGATCGCCTACCTCGTGCTCGCGCTCATCGGGCTGATCGGCACGTTCCTCTTGAATGTGTGGTCGGTCGTGCTGATGCGGAACTATCTCGGCGACCTGTTCACGTCAGGCCCCGCGGTTGGGTCGATCGGCGTCGACCTGCTCGTCGTCGCGATCGCAGGATGCATCCTCATCGTCGTGGAGGCGCGCCGGCTCGGGATGCGCCGCGCCTGGCTGTACATCGTCCTTTCCGGCGTGACCGCGTTCGCGTTCACGTTCCCGCTGTTCCTCGCGATGCGGGAACGCCGCCTCCATTCCGCCCCGGCCCGGTCTGCAGGATGATCGCCTCAGGAGGTACGCCATGCTGACGATCGATCCCGCCGCGCTCGAGCAGGCTGCGGCGAAGCGGGCGTTCACCGGGATCGTCACGGTGGATGCCGGAGACGAACGCACGCTGGCACGGGCCTTCGGATTCGCGCACCGCGCCTTCGCCGTTCCGAACACGCCCGACACGCGGTTCGCGATCGCGAGCGGCAGCAAGACGTTCACGGCGCTGGCCGTCATGCGGCTCGTCGAAGAGGGAGCGCTGCGGCTGGAACAGCGCGTCCGCGAGATCCTCGGCGCCGACCTGCCGCTCATCGACGACGCCGTGACGGTCGAGCATCTCCTCACCCACACGTCCGGGATCGGCGACTACCTCGACGAGGATGCTGACTGGGAGGCGTCCGACTACGTGCTGACCGCCCCGGTCCACACACTGACGACAGCCGAGGCGTTCCTGCCGCTTGTCGACGGGTTCCCGCAGTCCTTCCCGCCGGGCGACCGCTTCGCCTACTGCAACGGCGGGTACATCGTGCTCGCGATCATCCTCGAGCGCCTGACCGGCGAGACGTATCACGACGTCGTGCGGCGAAGCGTGTTCACTCCGGCCGTCCTCACGCAGACCGACTTCCTCCGCTCCGACGAGCTGCCGGGGACCGCGGCGCTCGGCTACCTCTTCGAAGACGGGGACCGCGTCAACACGCTGCACCTCCCGGTGCTCGGCAACGGCGACGGCGGCGCATACACGACCGCGGCCGACCTGCACCGCTTCTGGCGCGCCCTCTACCGCGGCCGCATCGTGTCGCCGGCGACCGTGGCGGCCATGACGACCCCGCGGCACGATGTGCCGGACGAGGGGATGCGGTACGGCATGGGGTTCTGGCTGCACCGCACCGCTCCCGCCGCCGTGCTGGAGGGATACGACGCCGGGGTGTCGTTCCGGTCGACGCACATCCCGGCATCCGACACGACGGTGAGCATCCTCGGCAACAGTTCGGAGGGCGCATGGCCTGTCATCGGCGTCGCAGCAGAGGCCGTCGACGCGTGGCTGGTCAGACGGTGACGGGCAGTTCGCGCGTCCCGTCCCACGGTTCCGTCCAGCCGAGGCGGTCGAACAGGCCGTCCAGCACGATCGCGGTGAACCCCCAGACGAGGTGGATGCCCGTGGCGTGCGGCACATGGAAGGCCGGTCCGCGGAACTCCTGACCTTCCCGCCGGATCACGGTGACACCGCGGTTCGCCGGGTCGAGGAGGTCGGCGACCGGGGCGCGGAAGACGGCAGCCGACTCCGCCTCGTCGACGACGCGGACGGGCGTCGGATGCCGCCACCAGGCGAGCACCGGGGTGACGAGGTGCTGCGAGAAGGCGAGCGGGAGCGTCTCGAGGGTGCCGAGCACGTCGACCCCGGCCGGGTCGAGGCCGGTCTCCTCCTCGGCCTCGCGCAGCGCGGCGGCGATGGGCTCTTCGCCGCCGTCGAGACGGCCGCCCGGGAAGGCGACCTGGCCGGGGTGCGAGCGCAGCGTCGCCGCCCGGGCGAGGAGCAGCACGTCGAGATCGCGCGAGACGGCGTCCGCCGCGTGGACGCTCCGCACGCCGTCGAGGACGCCGAACAGGATGAGCACGGCGGCGGCGCGGGGGGCGGTGGGGACCGGAGCTCCGCGCAGCGCCGAGAAGCCGCGCCCGGCGGAGCCCGCGGCGACGGCGGCGGTCAGCGCCTCCAGCTGCGCTCGGGCGCTGAGCGGAGCACGTTCGGCAGGCACCCGTTCAGGCTACGCCGGTTGTCGAGCGCGTATCCGTGCTGTTGAGCGCGTATTCGCTGCGTCGAGCGCGTATTCAGGGGGTTGAGTGCGCATCCACGTCGAATACGCAGTCAACCCGTTGAATACGCGCTCGATGTCAAGGGGCTGGGCTGCGCGCGGTGTTCGGGGTGAGGGTGCGGGGGAACGCGCATCTGCGCATGAGAGGAGCACGCCATGAGCACCGCCTTCCCCGACGCCCCCGGCGAGACGCCCGGCCCCGCCGGCCCACCGGATCCGGGACTGCCCGGCGCCCCGGAGGAGCCGCTGGCACCGTATCCGTCTGAGCCGCTCGCGCCGAACCCCACGGAGCCGTTCGCGCCGAACCCGGAGGAGCCGCTCACCGACCCGGACGGGCCGAACCGCTTCTGACCCGACGTCAGGTGGACGGGCGCGCCGGGTCCTCCGAGACCTGCGCGTCCCTCCTGCCGCCGGCCCGCACCGAGCGAGAACGTCGCGGCGAGGCCGACGAGAAGGAACCCCGCGGCGGTGAACGCCGAAGCGCGCGTGCCGTCCGAGAAGGCCGCCTCGGCGGCGTCGAATCCGAGCACGAACTGCAGCCACAGGGGCAGCGAGAGGATGATGCCGAACTCGCCGAGCGAGACCACGAGAGCGGCGACGTTGCCGTTGCGGAAGGACGGGATGCGGAAGAGAGAGAACTCCAGGAGCGTGCCCTTGCCCTGCTTCGCGCGCGCCAGTCCCCACCAGATGAAGCCGACGAGCGCGACGACGGCGATCGCGAACGCGAACGCGACGGGGATGGGCGACAGCTCGAACGGCCAGGTGAACGAGCCGATCGTGAAGTCCTGCTCGAGCGTCCACCAGCCATAGGTGCGGCCCTCGATGAGCCCGAAGACGAGCGAGCCGAACAGGAGGACGGACAGCACGGAGCCGACGATGTCGAGGCGGCCGCGGCGGGGCTCCTTCGACTCGGCGACCGTCAGCAGCACGCCGATGATGATGATGATGCCGAGCGGGACGTTGATGCCGAACGCCCAGCGCCACGAGAACGCCGTCGTCAGCCAGCCGCCGAGGAGCGGGCCGACCGCGGCCATGCCGCCGATGGTCGAGCCCCACACCGCGAACGCGATGCCCCGCTCCTTGCCGCGGAAGGTCGCGTTGATGAGCGAGAGGGTCGTCGGCAGGATCATCGCGCCGCCGACGCCCTGGACGAGGCGGGAGAGGATCAGGATGCCGCCGTCGGGTGCGAGCGCCGCGAACACCGACGAGGCCGCGAAGAGCACGACGCCGAGCAGCATGACGCGGCGGCGACCGAAGCGGTCGGCAAGGCTGCCGAAGAGCAGGAGGAGCGCGGCGAAGACGAGCGTGTAGGCCTCCTGGACCCACTGGACCTCGGTCGAGGTGATGCCGAGCTCGTCGACGATCGACGGCACCGCCACGTTCACGATCGTCGAGTCGACGATGATGAGCGACACGGCGATGCTGATGAAGACCAGCCCTATCCAGCGCTTCCGAGCGGCAGCTTCCACAATTTACCTCGCTTATCTAGTAATACAGTTAGCGAGATTACTCCTTCCAGCCTGAATCAGCACATCCGGCGCGGATGAGGATCAGCGGAAGAGGTCGTCGTACTCCGCGACCGGGACGATGCCGTCTGCGGCGGCGGCGAGGGCGGCATCCGCCGCGATGAGCGCATCGGCCTGCAGCGTCGCGACAGCGAGGTACTCGGCCTGTGCCGTGTCCTCCCACCCGAGCCGAGACGCGATCCTCCACGCCGTCGCCCGCGACACCCGGTCGCCGAGGAGCCGGATCTTCAAGGCCGCGATGCCCTCCAGCCGTGCGCGGCCCTCCTTCTCCGGGAGGGTGCCCCCGCGTACGGCCCGGTACAGGGCGGAAAGCGCATGGGATCGCAGCGCGGCCGGGCCGACCAGCGCGTGGGCCGGGCTCACCGCACGCCCCTCTTCCACGAGCCGCAGGGCCGTTCCGGAGTCGATCGCGTACCGGGTCATGCCGCGATCATCCCACCGGGCGGGGACACTCCACAGCGCGCACGGCGTCGAGGCTCCGCGCCGCCGCCACCACGCGTGTGCGCCGCTCGATCGCGAGGTTCAGCACCCCGAGCACCACGACGATCGCCGACGCCAGCAACGGGATGACCATGGCGCTCCGGGCCCCGAACGCCTCCGCCAGGGCGCCCGTCCCGGCGGCCGCGAGCGACTGCGACAGAGCCATCGCCGACCCCAGCACCGTCATGAGCGTCGCCGACCGGCCGACCGGACTGCGCTGGCCGCCGAGGCTGTAGAGGGTCACGAGCGTCGGCCCGATGCCGAGGCCCATGAGCGCGAGCATCAGCGTCACAGCCGACACCGAGTCGCTCAGCGTGAAACCGAGGGTGGATGCCGCGAGCACGCTCGCGAACAGCATCCATCGCCAGCGCAGCGCGAACCGGGTGGGCAGCAGCGCCACGGCGAGGGCGAGGACGGCAGACCCGATCCCCATGACCCCGTACAGCAGCGAGGCCGTGTCGACGTCGTTCCGCTCGGCCATGAACGCCGTCAGGGAGGTGAGTGTCGCGCCGAAGAACATCCCGACGGCGAAGGTGGCGGCCACGAGCACGAGCACGGGGGCGCGCAGCAGCTCCCGGGCCGGCGCCAGCTCGACGTCCGCGTCCCCGTGCGCCGGCGACACACGCGCGGTGGGGTGCAGCGCGAACGCCGTCACGAAGACGAGGCTCAGGACGGCCGCGGCGGCGATCGGCATCCACGGGGCGATGAACGAGGCGAGCACGCCGACGACCACGGGGCCGATGACGAACGCGGTCTCATCCGCCGCCGACTCGTACGCCATCGAGCGGGAGAACGTGCGGATGCGGCGGTGCGGCGAGAGCCGGTCGCGGATGATCGTGATCATCCGGCTCCGCGACATGGCCGCCGCCTGCGGGGCGGACAGGCCGATCAGGAACGCCGAGGCCAGCAGCATCCCGTCGAACAGGTCCGACGATGCGACGAACGGGAACGCGATGAGCAGCGCCCCGTTGACGAGGCCGAGCGGGACGAGCACCCGGCGCTGGCCGAGCCGGTCGACGGCATCGCCGACGACGGGGCCGGCGATGACGGTGCCGATGCCGACAGCGGCCGAGGTCAGTCCGCCGAGGGCGACGGAGCCGCGGACCGAGACGACGAGGGTGAGCACGCCGACGACCATCATGGCGAACGGGAGGCGCGCGAGGAACGCGATCGGGAAGTACCAGAACCCGGTGTGCGAGATCAGGGAACGATCATCGACGGCGGTCGCGGTCATGGTGGAGCACCTCGGTTCGGCTGGCGGTCGGAGTGTGCCGCCTTGCCTTCCCAGCAGGTAGATGCACCGTACGGGCGCCGCGGAATGCGGACGCCTCGGGTCCAGGGTAGCGCGTGCCGGTGGGAACGCGCTGGGTGGATCGAAGGATGCCGAGCGGCTACCAGCCCATCGAGCCCGGGACGCCCTTGAACGGGCCGACGATCGCGGAGGTGACCCAGCCGCCGTAGAAGCCGCCGGGCTGCGGCGTGACGGTCTCACCGTCCACCGTGCACCGGTCCATCTCACGCGCGTACACGGCGACGCGGTCGGCGAGCACCTCGTAACCGGGCAGCGGATGCGGGTAGCCCCACCCTGCGCGCGGGCGCACGAGGCCGCCCCCGGCGACGTCGAAGTAGCGCGCCGCCCCCTTGAACTCGCAGACCGACGATCCCGTCGTCGGCGCGAGGGACCCGTCGGCGAACGCCCCGATCGGCAGGTAGTAGACCGGCGGATGGCTCGTCTCGAGCACGCGTACGACGTCATCGGTGTCGACGATCACCTGGCACCCGAGCACGATCGACACACGGGAGGCGACCGGCTCGACGCGGGGCGGACGGGGGTAGTCCCAGACCGACTCCTGGCCGGGAGCGACGGGATCGGCGTGCGGGCGCGGCATCCCCTCACTGTACGTCCGCTGAAGGTCGACCCGGGCCGCCGCAGGCGATGTTTGACTGGTGCCATGAGCGCCGTGCCGATGTTCCCCCTCGGGTCCGTGCTGTTCCCGTACACCCCGCTCCCGCTGCGCGTCTTCGAGCCGCGGTACCTCACGATGCTGGGGCGGCTCCTGGACGCCGAGGAGCCGATGTTCGGCGTGGTCCTCATCGAGCGGGGACACGAGGCCGGCGGCGGGGATCAGCGCAGCAGCATCGGGACCCTGGCGCGCCTGCTCGAGGTCTCCACCGGCGACGACGACATGTACGCCCTGGCCGTCGGCACCGAGCGGATCACCGTGGACCGGTGGCTCGACGACGACCCGCACCCGCAGGCCGAGGTGTCGCCGGTCCCGCCGCTGGAGTGGAACGAGGCGCTGACACCGCTGCGGAACGAGGCGGAGGCGCTGGTGCGCCGGATGCTGGCGCGCAGCGCCGTCGTCGGTGAGGCGCAGTGGGATCCGAACGTCGAGCTGTCCGACGATCCCGTCGCCTCGGCGTGGCAGCTCGCCGCGATCGCGCCGCTCGGCGAGTACGACCGGTTCACGCTGCTGCAGTCGACGACGACGGGCGGCCTGCTGCGCCAGATCATCGACCTGACGCTGGAGATCGAGCCGCTCCTCGGGCTGCCGGACTGAACGCCGCTCAGCTGCCGGATTGAACGCCGCTCAGTTGAGCGCGCGGGTGGACGGCGGGATGACGCCGTCGGCGTACAGGCTCTTCGCGACGTCCTGCAACGCCGTGAGGGCGACGCGTTGCGTCGTCGGCCCGTACGAGATGCGGGCGACGCCGAGCGCCTCGTACTCCGCGGCCGTGAGCGCGCCGGGCAGGCCGATGACACTGACCTTCCGCTCCCCGATCCCCTCGACGAGCCGCCGCGTGACGTCGGCGTTCAGCACGCCGGGGACGAACACGATGTCGGCGCCTGCGTCGAGGTAGGCGCGGCCGCGCTCGATGGCATCCGCGATCGACTCGTCGAGCGGACGGTCGCCGCCGCGGACGATGGCGTCGGTGCGGGCGTTGAGCGCGAAGGGCACGCCCTCGGCCACGCCGGCACGCACGATCGCCTCGACGGCGGCCACCGACTCCGCGAGCGGCTTCAGGCGATCCTCGACGTTGGCGCCGACGATGCCCACGCCGATCGCACGGCGGGCGGTCTCGCCCGCGTTGCCGAAGCCGGCATCCAGATCGGCCGAGACGGGCACGTCACCGGCAACGGACACGATGCGGCCGACCATGTCGAGCACCAGCTCGAGCGGGATGTTCTCGCCGTCGGGGTAGCCGAAGGTCGCGGCGATCGAGTGACCGGCGGTGGCGAGCGCCTTCGTCTCGGGCAGATCGAGGATCGCCTTGGCGGATACGACATCCCACACGTTGACGACGCGGAGGATCTCCGGCGCGGCGTGGAGGGCGGACAGGGTCTGGGCGCGTTCTGCCTGAGAAGTCATGTCCTCCTGGCTATCGGTCCCCGTCGCCGGTGTCAACGCCCCCGGGCCTCTTCGTCCGATGGGCTAGCGTGGCCGGACAGCCGCCTGAGGAGTCGACGTGACTGCACGCCCCGAGGGATCGCCGACGATCTCCGTCGTGATCCCCGTGAAGGATGACGCCCGCGAGCTGCGCCGGTGCCTGCGCGCCCTGCAGCTGCAGACCCGGGAGCCCGACGAGATCGTCGTCGTCGACAACGGGTCCGCGGATGCCTCCGCGGAGGTCGCGCGCGAGGCCGGCGTGCGGGTCATCCGATGCGATCGCCCCGGCATCCCCGCAGCGAGCTCCGCCGGGTACGACGCCGCGACCCAGGACGTGATCGTGCGACTGGACGCCGACTGCCTTCCGGCGCAGACCTGGATCGAGACCGTCGAGAGGGCGTTCGCGCGCCGGCCGGACGTGTCGGTGTTCACGGGCGGGGCGCGCTTCATCGACGGGCCGCGGGCGCTGCGCACGTGGCTCGCCGCCTGCTACCTCGGCGCGTACGTCGTGGTCACCGCGCCGGCGCTCGGCCATCTGCCGGTCTTCGGCTCGAACCTCGCGTTCCGCCGGTCGGCGTGGCAGCGCATCCGCGGCCACGTGCATCGGCAGGATGCCGAACTGCACGACGACCTGGACCTCGCGTTCCACCTGGGCGAGCGGCACCGCATCCGCTACCTGCACGGCGCGGCGATGGGCATCTCCATGCGGCCGTTCGCCGCCGGTGCGGGGTTCGGGCAGCGACTCCTGCGCGGCGTCCGCACGGTCCTCGTGCACTGGCCGGCGGATTTCCCCCCGGTGCGATGGGTGCGGCTGCTGCTTCGGCGGGGGCTGCACCGGCTCGGCGTGCCGGTCCCGCGACGCCGGGCTCCCCGATGAGCGTCACGCCGCTCATCGGGCCGGTCGAGGCGCCTGATCTCCATGTCGTGAGCTACAACATCCGGCGCCGGTTCACCGGACCGCTCGTGCGCCCGGCCGACCGGTGGCGACTGCGCCGCCCGCGCCTGACTGCGCTGCTCCAAGCCGAGCGCCCCACTCTCCTGGGCGCGCAGGAGGCCATGCCCGACCAGGCCGCAGCGGTACGGGATGCACTCGGTCCGCGGTACCGGTTCGTCGGGCACGGCCGGGACGCGAACGGGCGGGGCGAGGGGTGCCCGCTGTTCTTCGACGGGGAGCGCCTCGAACTGCTCGACTGGCGGCAGACGGCGCTCTCCACCCAGCCGGACGTCCCCGGCTCCCGGTCGTGGGGCGCGATGCTCCCCCGCGTGCTGGTGACCGCCTCGTTCCGCGACCGCGCGACCGACGTGCGCTTCATCGCGCTCAACACCCACCTGGACGTCTTCTCGCCGCGGGCCCGCGCCGCCGGCGCGCGGCACATCCGCGAACTCGTCGAGGACCAGGAGCTTCCGGCGATCGTCACGGGAGACTTCAACGCGCGCCCGGGGTCGGCGCCGCTCCTCGAGCTGTTCGGCGGCGATGACCTCGTCGATGCGTGGGATGCCGCCGCGGAACGCGAGACACCGGAGTGGGACACGTACGCCGGTTACCGTCGCCCGCACGTGCGCCGAGGCCGGATCGACTGGATCGGGGTGTCGCCGGACGTGCGCGTGCTGCGCGCGGCCATCGACCCCCGGCGGGTCGGCGGCGGCTGGCCGTCGGATCACCTGCCGGTGCATGCCGTCGTGCGGATGGGGGGCCGCGGCGCATGATCGAGAACTTCCTCCGCCGCCCGCGCGGCGTTGCCGAGATCCTCGCCGACGCCGTGCGCGTCGCAGGGGTGCTGAGCATCCTGGTCGCGGCGATCTGGTGGACCGGGACGGATGCCGGCATCCTCTCGCTCGCACTGCCGGCACTGCTCGCCCCGCGGTTCGTCGGCGTGCGGCCGGGGTTCGACATCGCGTACGGGGTCACGGTGCTCGTCGCATCGTGGAGCAACGTGCTCGACCTGTACCGCACCATCACCGGATGGGACCTCGTCGTGCACACCGTCTGCACGGGCCTCATCGCCGCGATCGCGTATCTGGCGCTCGTTCGCTGGGGCATCGCGCCGCCGCCTCGAGAGGCTCGCCGGGCGGCCGTGATCTTCACCGCGGCGCTCGGCCTCGCGGCGAGCGCCGTCTGGGAGATCATCGAGTGGATCGGCAAGACGTTCGTCACGGATGAGATCTTCGTCACCTACACCGACACGATCGGCGACATGGCCGTCGGCGCCCTGGGGTCGATCGCCGCCGGCTTCCTCGTGGCGAGGGTGCGCCTGCTGCGGGACTGACGGCGTTTGCGGCGGGCGCGACGCGGGCGCTTCTGCGGAGGCGACGCGGAGGTTCCTGCACCGCGAGTTCGACCTGGCACCGTTCTGACGGCATCCGGCGAGCACACGGCGACCGTCGCCATCGGCCCGCGGCGTCCGTAGAGTGGCGCCATGTCTCCTGGCAAAGGCGATGCCGTCACGCTCGAGATCGGCGGGCGCGAGGTCCGTGTGAGCAGTCCGGGGAAGATCGTCTTCCCGGATGCGGGGCTCACGAAGCTCGACATCGTCGAGTACTACCTCACCGTCGCCGACGGGGCCCTCCGCGGCGCCGCCGACCGCCCGATGGTGCTCAAGCGCTTCGTGAAGGGCATCGACAAGGAGGCCTTCTTCCAGAAACGCGTCCTCGAGAACCACCCCGACTGGATCCGGACCGCGACGCTGCAGTACGCCTCGGGCACGAGCGCCGAAGAGACCGTCATCCAGGATGCCGCGGGCCTCGCATGGGTCGTCAACCTCGGCTGCCTCGACCTGAACCCGCACCCCGTGCGTGCCGGCGACCTCGACCACCCGGACGAGCTCCGCATCGACCTCGACCCGATGCCCGGCGTCGACTGGTCGCAGATCGTCGACGTCGCCTTCGTCGCCCGCGATGTCCTCGACGACCTGGGCCTCGTCGGCTGGCCGAAGACCTCGGGCTCCCGGGGCATCCACATCCTCATCCGCATCCACCCGCACTGGGACTACAAGGACGTGAGACTCGCGGCGCAGACCTTCGCACGCGAGGTCGAGAACCGCGCGCCGGGACTCGCCACGGCGCACTGGTGGAAGGAGGAGCGCGGGGAAAGCGTCTTCGTCGACTTCAACCAGAACGCGAAAGACCGCACCGTCGCCTCCGCCTACTCCGTGCGGCCCCGCCCCGACGCCCGGGTCTCCACACCGCTCAGCTGGGACGAGCTGCGCGTGCGGCGCCCCGAGGAGTTCACCGTCCGCACGGTGCCCGCCCGCTTCGCGGAGATCGGGGACCCGCACGCGGGCATCGACGATGCCCCCGGGTCGCTCGAGGCGCTCCTCGCCCTCGCGAAGGACCTCGGACCCGCCGAGCGCGCACCGCGCGCCGCCGACGGGTCGGGCCGGCGCCAGTCGACGATGCCGCTCATCGAGATCGCGCGTGCCAGGACGAAGGACGAAGCCCTCGCCGCGCTCGAGACCTGGAAAGCGCGTCATCCGGGCGTCGTCGCCCAGCTCTCCCCCGCCGATATCCTCGTCGACGGGATGCGCGGGTCGAGCTCGCTCTGGTACCGCATCCGCGTCAACCTGCAGCACGTGGCCGAGCCCGATCGCCCCGGCCAGGAGCCCCTCGAGGTCGACTACGACCCCTGGGCAGGCAGGACGGACCCCCGCTCCTGACCTCAGAGGGTCTGCAGCTCGACGTCCCGCAGCACACCGTCGTCCACGACGGCGGTCATCATCGTGTGGTGGGGCTGGCGCCGCCGGTCGGTGGGCGATCCCGGGTTGAGCAGGCGCCTGCCGCGGGGCGTCATCGTGTCCCACGGGATGTGGCTGTGCCCGAAGACCAGCACATCGACGTCGGAGTACGCGGCGTCCATCCGCTCCTCGCGGTTGCGCGCCGGACCGGTCTCGTGGACGACCCCGAAGCGCACGCCCTCGATCTGCCGGCGCGCGACCTCGGGCAGCCGCGCGCGCAGATCCGGGCCGTCGTTGTTGCCGAAGACGCCCAGCACGTCGCCGTGGGCGGCGAGCTCGTCGAGAACGGATGCCGTCACCCAGTCCCCGGCGTGGACGATGAGGTCCGCGTCATCCGCCGCCCGCAGCACGGCGGCCGGCAGCACACGCGCCCGCCCGGGGATATGCGTGTCGGAGATGAGGAGGAGCCGCGTCGTCATCCGACGAGTCTGCAGGGCGGGGGCATCCCTGTCGAACGGGTGCGCGGGGGCCGCCCGGCGCCTGGTAAAGGACGCCCGGTCGCCTTTGATAGCGTCGAACAGTGACCAAGACCGCCGGTTTCGCGCTGACCGCCCTCGCCGCGCTCCTCCTCGCCGGGTGCTCCGCGACCCCCGCCCCCTCGGAGTCGGACACACCCGCTGCGGCGCCGACCGCGAGCGCCTCCCCGACGGCATCCGCCACGCCGACGCCGGAGCCGGCCGCCTGGTCGGCACCGGAGGAGTGCACGGCGATCGACGTGAGCCCCGGCGCCACCGTGACCGGCGACGAGCTGGGTGCGTGCATCCAGACGGCGCTCTCCTCATTCGGCACGGGCAAGGAGACGATCAGCGGCGCGGAGCTCGGCGGCGAGATCCGCTTCCAGTACACGCCCGAATTCGAGTTCCAGGGCTCACTGGAGACCGGTGACGGGCCCATCGAGATCACGTTCCTCGACGGCATCATGTGGATCGACAGCGGCGACGGCCCGGTCAAGGGCGATCCCGAGTCCACCGACCCCGACGAGCAGATGGCCGGGATCACCGGCGAGCTGTACCGCGTCTTCTCCGACCCCTCCTTCGCGGGCGACCTCATCGCGGCGAGCCTCAGCTGGACGGTCGCCTCCGCGCCGGACTCGATCACGCTGGCGAACGGCGACACCGTGTCGGCGACCCGCATCACGAGTGACGCCCCGTTCAGCTGGTACGACCTGCCCGTGCAGAACTACGTCGTCTGGTTCGCCGACGACTGGACCCCGGTCGGTTCGGAGGGCACCGCATCGTTCTTCGGCGCCTCGAGCACCATCACCCAGCACTACTACGACCTCGGCGAGCCCGTCGAGATCACGCCCGCCGGCTGAGCGGGAGGTCGGTCACTCCCGGAAGTCCTCCGGGTCGACGTGCTCGAGGAACTCCTTGAACTCCTCGAGGTTCTCCTCAGGGTCACCCCCGGCCTCATCCTCCGTCACGACGTCGATCACGCCGGCCTCGGCGAGCACATCGTCGGCGACCCAGATCGGCGCCGCCGTGCGCGAGGCGAGCGCGATGGCATCCGACGGTCGCGCGTCCACGAGATGGATGCCGGCGGCCGAGGTGATCGTCACCTCCGCGTAGAAGGTGCCCTCCTCGATCCGCGTCACCTCGACGCGGTCCACGCTGGCGCCCAGCTCGTCCAGGAGGGACCGCATGAGGTCGTGCGCGAGCGGGCGTGGCGGGATGGCCCCCTCGACGGCGATGAGGATGGAGGTCGCCTCCTGCGTGCCGATCCAGATCGGCAGGATGCGCCCCTCTCCCGGAAGGGAATCCAGCGGCTTCAGCAGGATGACGTGCTGCCCGGCCGCATCCAGAGCCACCCCGGCCACTCTCACCTGGACCATGGCCCCTCCCCTCGATGGATGCCGTCGGCGCTGCTTCCATCGTAGGCACGTGCCCCGGGATGCGGACCTGGATGCGTACCCGGGGCGGGAGGACCCCCCTCCTCCCGCCCCGTTCCGCTGTCGCCGGGCCCCACCCGGCGAAGCCTCGCTCAGACCGGATGCGCTGCGGCGAACACACCCGCCGGGTCGTACCGGTGCTTGAACTCACGGAGTCGCTCCCCCGCGGCGCCGAATCCGGCCGCCCGCGGCACGCCTCCCCCGTCGATGAACGTCAGCGCGAGCGCGTCGCCGTGCCATGGCCCGAGCGCGGCGACCATCGCCTGCACGGCCGCGGTGGCGGGGCCGACCGCCTCCGGCACGGGCGCGACGGCGATCCCGTCCACGAGGTACTCGCCCTCGATCGCCGAGACGGCACCGCCGTCCGGGCGCGGCCGCGCGAACGCGCCGCCCAGGTGTCGCAGCTCGGCGACGAAGAGGGCCGGGGAGCCGGCCGCGGCGAGGAAGTGATCGACGGCGTCGCGGGGAAGCGCGTCCAGCACGGCGTGCGCCGTGATCGACGGCGTCGGGTCGGGCGGGTCCATGTGCACGCCCACGAGATCCGCGGCCGGGATCCGTCCGAACGTATCCATCTCGGGCTGCAGGGCGCGCAGCGGCGCGAGGAGCTCGGCCGCCACGGCATCCGTCTCCAGGATCGCCCCGTCGATCACGACGAGGGATCGTCCGGACAGGAACGGCGGGAAATCGGGGAGGGGCGGGATGTGCAGCACCCGCAGCGTCGTGGTGGCGCTCTCCGGCGCCGCAGCGGTCCAGGACGCCCACGCGTGCGCCACCGCGGGCGCGTGCGCGGCATCCCACAGCATCATCCCGGCGTGCACGTCGGCGTACGGCAGCAGGTCGATCTCGAGCGAGACGACCACGCCGAACGCGCCGCTGCCGCCGCGCACGGCCCAGAAGAGCTCAGGGTGCTCGTCGGCGCTCGCGCGCAGCAGATCGCCGCCTGCCGTGACCAGCTGCACCTCGCGCACGCTGTGCACGGCCAGGCCGTGCGCACGCCCGTAGAAGGAGATCCCGCCGCTGAGCGCATAGCCGACGACGGACACATCGCCGGCACTGCCGTGCAGGGCGGTGAGCCCGTGCGGCGCGGCCGCGGCGATCACGTCGTTCCACTGCGACCCGCCGAGCACCCGCGCCGTCCGGGCGAGGGGGTCGACGGTCACGCCACGGAGGCCGGCGAGGCTGAGGAGGACGACGTCCGACAGGTCGGTGTCGGCGAGGGCCGCGGCGGCGTGACCCGTCGACTGCGGCGCCACCCGGAGACCGGCCGCCACCGCTGCCCGGACGGCGTCGACGACGTCTTCGGCCGTCTCCGGACGCACCACCGCGATCGGCCGCTGGTCGACCACGACGTTCCACGGGAGCCGCGCGGCGTCGAAGCCCGCGTCGCCGGGGAAGAGCACGCGGTCGCCCAGCGCATCGCGGAGTCGCCGGGCGCGGGAGTCGATGGTGAGGTCGGGAGTGGTCATGCGGGTCCGAATCGTCGAGGGATGGTGCGGCAGCAGTCTGCCCGCAGGTTCGGCGAGGCCACCATCCCAGATCACGGGGGTCCTGCGCCCTCCCAGATTCCTGGGATGGTGTGCGGGCGCGCGGAGGAGCACACTCTTCCCATGACCTCGGGGGTGGCGGTCGGTCGTGCGCGCAGCGACCTGGACGTCATCTCGCGCGCCGGGCTGCCGCTCGTGCGCTTCATGGATGAGGCCGCGGCGGCGATGGCCGCGGTCGTGCCGTTCGTCGCCGGGTGCTTCTCGACGGTCGACCCCGCCACCGCCATGATCTCCAGCACGCTCAAGCTGGGCGACATCCGGGGACGGAACGAATCCGATGTGCACTGGGCGCAGATCGAATACGGCGGCGACGATCCGACCGCGTTCAGCGCCATGCTCGCGGCCGGCCGCGTGGCCGTCGGAGTGGCGCACGAGACGTCGGGCGACGTCGAGCGGTCGGTGCGCATGTCGGACCTGCTGATCCCCCGCTTCGGCTACCACGACGAGGCGCGGGTACTGCTCAGCGACCGCAGCGGCGCCTGGGGCAGCCTCAGCGTGTTCCGCGGCGGCGACGATCCGACATTCGCGGCCGACGAGCTCGCCTTCCTCGAGACGGTCGCGCCGGCGCTCACCCGCGGCATCCGTGCGGGGCTGCTCACCCAGCTGGGTTCGGCAACGATGGTGGCGGACACCGGTCCGGCGGTCATCGTCGTCGATGCGCACGACCGCATCGTCCAATCGAGTCCGGGAGCGCAGACGCATCTGCGGCGCATGACGGAGGTGCCGCACGCCGCCGACCCGCTCCTCATCGTCCAGGCCCTCGTCGCCGGCGCCCGGCGGTTCGCGCGGGGCGAGGCCGACCGGATGCCGCGCGTGCGGGCGCGCACGACCGACGGCGTCTGGCTCGTGCTGCACGCCGCGCCG
>Ga0006562J51391_1063934_pt1 | contig 22476 bp, 17 predicted proteins | sample Ararhi6_input_d2_FD_51391 | JGI IMG/M metagenome (IMG submission 51391) | reverse complement strand
TCTGGAGCCACGTCGCGATCGCGACGATGGTCAACTACCGCTGGATGGGCTACAACGCCCTCATCCTGCTGGCGGCCATGCAGGCGGTGAACCGCGACTTCTACGAGGCCGCGACCGTCGACGGCGCAGGTCCGATCCGCCAGTTCTTCAGCATCACGATGCCCTCGCTCAAGCCGACCCTCATCTTCGTGATCATCACCTCGACGATCGGCGGCCTGCAGATCTTCGACGAGCCCCGCGTGTTCGACCAGTTCGGTCGGGGCGGAGCCGCGCAGCAGTGGCTCACCATCACGCTGTACCTCTACGACATCGGCTGGGGACAGTGGAACTTCGGCCGGGCCGCCGCCATGGCGTGGATCCTGTTCATCATCATCCTCGGCATCGGCCTCATCAACCTGCTCATCACCCGCTCGCTCGTGCGTGACGAGGGGCTCCGCGGCGGGATCAGCAAGGCGCAGCAGAAGAAGTCCGCCCGCGAGGCGAAGAAGAAGGTCAAGGAGGCCCAGCGATGAGCACCATCGGCACCACCCCCGCCTCCCTCGCGGTCGTCGAGGAGAACATCCCGAACGCGAAGAAGGCCCGCCGCGCCGGCAAGGGCATCCGCATCCGCGGGTCGCGCCCCGGCTTCTGGGCGTACGCGACGCTCGCCGTCGTCTTCCTCTCGGCGATCTTCCCGCTGTACTGGTCGTTCATCATCGGCTCAGGCGACGCCACGACGCTGCGCAAGCCCTTCCCGTGGATTCCGGGCGGCAACTTCTTCGAGAACGCGGCGGCGGTCATGAACAACCCGGCCGTGAACTTCTGGCCGGCGCTGTGGAACTCGATCTACAGCTCGTTCCTCATCGCCGCCGCCGTCGTCATCACCTCGACCCTCGCCGGCTGGGCGTTCGCGAAGCTCCGGTTCCACGGCGGCCCCGCACTGCTCGTCTTCGTCGTCGCCACGATGGCGGTGCCGCAGCAGCTCGGCGTCGTGCCGCTGTACATCCTCTTCAGCGAGCTGGGCTGGACGGGCCAGATCGGCGCGATCATCATCCCGGCGCTCACGAGCGCGTTCGGTGTGTTCTGGATGACGCAGTACCTGCGCCAGTCCGTGCCGGATGAGCTCATCGAGGCGGCCCGCGTCGACGGCGCATCCATGATCCGCACGTTCTGGACCGTCGGTGTCACCGCCGCCCGTCCCGCGGCGGCCATGCTGTTCCTCTTCACCTTCGTCGGGTCGTGGAACAATTTCTTCTGGCCGTTCATCGTGCTCGACCGGCAGAACCCTACGCTGCCCGTCGCGCTGTCGCTGCTGCAGTCGAACTACTTCGTCGACTACTCCGTCGTGCTGGCGGGCGTCGTCCTCGCGACGATCCCCCTCCTGCTGTTGTTCATCTTCGCGGGCAAGCAGCTCGTCAGCGGCATCATGCAAGGCGCGGTCAAGGGCTGACGCCCCGACCGCTCACGAAAGGCACCACACACATGACCGATACTTCGCGCGCGTTCCCGGCGGGCTTCCTCTTCGGCGCGGCAACCGCCGCGTACCAGATCGAGGGCGCCGCGTTCGAGGACGGCCGGCGGGCATCGATCTGGGACGAGTTCAGCCGCCTGCCCGGAGCCGTCATCAACGGCGACAACGGCGACGTCGCCTGCGACCACTATCACCGGTACCAGGGCGACGTCGCGATCATGAAGGACCTGGGCCTGGACACGTACCGGTTCAGCGTGTCCTGGTCGCGGGTCCGTCCGGACGGGGGCCCGCTCAACCCGAAGGGGCTCGACTTCTACAAGCGCCTCGTCGACGAGCTGCGGGATGCCGACATCCTGCCGTGGCTGACCCTCTACCACTGGGACCTCCCGCAGGCACTCGAGGCGCGGGGCGGCTGGACCGTCCGCGAGACGGCCGACCGGTTCACCGAATACGCGCTCGACGTGCACGATGCACTGGGTGACCGCGTGGCGAACTGGACGTCGCTCAACGAGCCCTGGTGCTCGTCGTTCCTCAGCTACACCGCCGGCATCCACGCGCCCGGCCGCTACAGCGTGACCGACGGCGTGCTCGCCGCGCATCACCTGCTGCTCGGCCATGGACAGGCCGTGCGCGAGCTGCGCGCCCGCGACGCGTCGCTGAGCCTCGGCATCACGCTGAACCTCACCGTCGCCGAGCCGGCGAACCCGCAGGATGCCGCCGACCTCGACGCCGCCCGCCGCATCGACGGCCAGTTCAACCGGTGGTTCCTCGACCCGATCTTCCGCGGCTCGTACCCGGCCGACACCGTCGAGGACATCCGCGCGGTGGATGCCGGCGCCATCGACGCGCTGGACGCGGCGACGCGGGACGGCGACCTCGCCACGATCGCGCAGCCGCTCGACGCGCTGGGCGTCAACTACTACCACGGCGAATTCGTCGGCGGCCGGCCCGACCCGAACCCGCCGGCGCCCGGCGATGCGCCCACCGACCGTCGCGCCGAGTCGCCGTTCCCCTCGCACGAGGGCATCCACTGGCACGAGCGGGGCCTCCCGCGCACGTCGATGAACTGGGAGGTGCAGCCCGCCGGGCTCACCGAGCTGCTGCAGCGCGTGTCGACGGAGTACGCCGCGCCGGCCGGGACCGCGCTGTACGTCACCGAGAACGGCGCCGCCTACGACGACGAGCTCGTGACGGAGGACGGCGAGCGTCGTGTGCACGATGCCGACCGCGTCGCCTTCCTGCGCGGACACCTCGGTGCCGTGGCGGATGCCGCCGCCGCCGGCGTGGACGTCCGCGGCTACTTCTACTGGTCGCTGCTCGACAACTACGAGTGGGCGTGGGGGTACGAGAAGCGCTTCGGCATCATCCGTGTCGACTACGACACCCAGGAGCGCACCCTCAAGGACAGCGCGCTGGAGTATCGTCGGGTCATCGCCGCCCGGGCGATCGACGTCCCCGTACTGAGGTAGAGAAGCGCCGTGACCATCGAGACCTCGCGCGCAGCCGCCACCATCGAGGAAGTCGCCGCCGTCGCCGGCGTCTCCCGGTCGACGGTGTCGCGCGTGGTCAACGGGTCGACCGCCGTGAGCCCTGCCGCGCTCGCGGCCGTACAGCGGGCCATCGCCGAGCTGAACTACGTGCCCAACCGCGCGGCGCGCTCGCTCGCGAGTCGCGCGACGATGGCCCTGGCCCTCGTCGTGCCCGAGGACACCACCCGCTTCTTCGGGGACCCGTTCTTCGCCGCCATCGTGTCGGGGATCAACGCCCGGTTGAGCCGGTCGGACTACGTCCTCAACCTCATCATCGCGAGCGACGATCCGCGCGACAAGACGACGGCGTACGTGCGCAGCGGCGCCGTCGACGGCGCGATCGTGGTGTCGCATCATACGAGCGACACCTTCATCGACCGGATCGCCGCGGCCGTCCCGGTCGTCTACGGCGGCCGGCCGGTGCGCGAGCGGGAGCGCGACTACTACGTCGACGTCGACAACCTCGCCGGCGCGCGCGCCGCGACGGAGTACCTGATCGCCAAGGGTCATCGGAAGATCGCGACCATCACGGGTCCCCTCACGATGCCCGCCGGCATCGACCGCCTCGCGGGGTTCCGGGAGGCGCTCGGCGACGCCGGGCTCGAAGAGGTCGCCGTGGAGGACGGCAACTTCACGGCCGACGGGGGCGGCGCGGCGATGCAGCGGATCCTCGCCTCCGGCGCGGAGTTCGACGCGCTGTTCATCGCGAGCGACCTCATGGCCCGCGGGGCGCTCGCCTCGCTCGCCCGCGCGGGACGGCGTGTGCCGGACGACGTGGCGATCATCGGCTTCGACGACTCCCCGGTTGCGACGAGCGTGCGCCCGAACCTCACGACGATGCGCCAGCCCTCGCACGCACAGGGCGAGCGGATGGCCGACGTCCTGCTGTCGCTCCTGGCCGGCGGCACCCCGCCGCACGTCACGATCCTCGAGACCGAGCTCGTCGTCCGCGACTCGGCCTGAGTCGGCCGGGAGGCCGTGGCTCGTCCGGGTCGCCGGCTCGGTGCGATCTGCAGGATCGAGTGTGACCCGTGGGGCGGGGGAGGCTCATGCGCCCCATCCGTCACACGGCATCCTGCAGTTTGCTGCGGAGGCGCCCCGAAACGAGGGGATGCCGGTGGCCATCGCTCGCATGAACGACGGGCCACCGGCATCCGGGTGTGCGCGGGCTACTGCGGGTCGCCGCCCAGCTGGCCGATGGGGACGATGGGTCCGCCGTCGTCGGCGCCGGTCTTGCGCGCCCGCGCGATCGCGTTGCCGACGTGGTAGATGACGAGCGCCGCGACGGTGCCGAGGACGATACCGCCGAAGGTCAGCGCGCCCCAGTTCATCGAGTAGCCCGCGATCGCGAGCACGAAGGACACCGCGACGGTGTACTGGTTCACCGGGCGGGAGAAGTCGACCTGATTGTCGACCCAGATCTTGATGCCGATGACGCCGATGAGGCCGTACAGCGCCGTCGTGACGCCGCCGATGACGCCGCCGGGGACGGTGAAGAGGACCGCGCCGATCTTCGGCGAGAACGCCAGGACGATCGCGATGGCGCCGGCGACCCAGTAGACGGCGGTCGAGTAGATGCGGGTGGCGGCCATGACGCCGATGTTCTCGCCGTAGGTCGTGGTCGCCGAACCGCCGAAGCCTCCCGCGAGGGTCGTCGCGAGTCCGTCGGCGATGAGCGCGCGCCCGGTCTGCTTGTTGACCGACGGGTCGGCCGCCATGGTCGCGACACCGCGGACGTGTCCGACGTTCTCCGCCACGAGCACCAGCACGACCGGGAGGAACATCGGGACGAGGCCCCACGCGACGCCGTCGCCGAAGGCCGGGAGGTGGAACTGCGGCAAGCCCAGCCAGGCGGCCTCGTTCACCGCGGTGAAATCGACCTCGCCGAGGAAGAGCGCCACGATGTAGCCGACGACGACGCCGAGGAAGATCGAGATGCGACCGAGGAAGCCGCGGAAGAGGACGCTGAAGAGGATGGTCGCCGCGAGCGTGATCGTGCCGAGCAGCGGCTGCGTCTGGAAGTTGTTCCACGCGGCGGGCGCGAGGTTGAAGCCGATGAGGGCGACGATGGCGCCGGCGACGACCGGCGGCATGAGCTTCTCGATCCAGCCGGTGCCGAACGCCTGCACGACGAAGCCGACGACGGCCAGCAGGACGCCGGCGATCACGACGCCGACGAGCGCCTGACCGATCTGCTCCGGCGTCTCCAGCGGCGAGCCGTCGTTGAGCGCCGTGATGGGGGCGATGAACGCGAACGACGATCCCAGGTAGCTGGGCAGGCGGTTCTGCGTGATGAGGAGGAACAGGAGCGTGCCGACTCCCGAGAACAGCAGGGTCGTCGAGACGGGAAAGCCGGTCAGCAGCGGCACGAGGAAGGTCGCGCCGAACATGGCGACGACGTGCTGCGCGCCGACGGCGATGGTGCCGGGCCAGCTCAGACGCTCGCCGGGCTTGACGACGGCGCCGGGGGCGACGTGCGTGCCGTCGCCGTGCAGGGTCCAGATGGGCATGGGGGTGCTCCTCGGAATCGGGTGGGGGATGCTGCTGTCACCCTACTCTGGGAGTTCCCTGGGAGCCGCCACATCGTGCGGGGCGGCGTGCGGGCCGGATCAGGCGGCGGTGAGGCGCGCGAGGAGTTCGCGGTACTTGGCGCTCGTCTGCTCGACGATCTCGGCCGGAAGGGTGGGGGCGGTGCCGGTCTTGTCCCAGTTCGCGGCGAGCCAGTCCCGGACGATCTGCTTGTCGAAGCTGGCCATCCGCTCGGCGGGCGTCGCACCGCTGCGCCAGGTCTCGGCATCCCAATAGCGGGAGGAGTCGCTCGTCAGCACTTCGTCGGCGAGCGTGAGGACGCCCTCGGCGTCGAGGCCGAACTCGAACTTCGTGTCCGCGAGGATGAGCCCGCGGGCCTCGGCGATCGCCGCGGCCCGCGCGTAGATCTCCAGCGATGCGTCGCGCAGTTGTGCGGCGAGGTCGGCGCCGACCAGCTCGGCGGTCTGCTCATACGAGATGTTCTCGTCGTGCTGACCCATCGGCGCCTTGTAGGCGGGCGTGAAGATCGGCTCCGGCAGGCGGTCGCCGTTGGCGAGCCCCTCCGGCAGCGGGATGCCGCACACGGTGCCGCTCTCCTGGTACTCCGCCCAGCCGGAGCCGGTGAGGTAGCCGCGGACGACGCACTCGACGGGCTGCATCGCGAGCGCCTTGACAACCATGGCACGGCCCGCGACGGCGTCCGGGATGAGGCGCTGCACGTCGTCCGCGGTGTTCGCGATGCCGTCGGCGCCGAGGGTGAGCTCGTGGGAGGCGGCGAGGTGGTTGGGGATGCGGATGCCGCCGTCGGCGCCGGAGAGCTGGTCGAACCACCACAGGCTGAGGGTGGTCAGCAGGGTGCCTTTGCCGGGGATCCCGGGCTCGAGCACGACATCGAACGCGCTGACCCGGTCGCTCGCGACGACGAGCATGCGGTCCTCGCTGCCGTCCTCGGGCCGGTAGAGGTCGCGGACCTTTCCGGAGTACACATGGGTCCAGCCGGGCAGGGGGAGGGTGGCATCCGTCACCTGCCCATTATCGACTGCGGCGGCGGGTGCCCGAGTCTTCGTCGATCCATAGGGGACCGAGAGGATGCCCTTGTGGCGGTGCGGAAGACTTTCGAGCATGATCCCCGAACCCGACCAGACCCCGGACGGTCCCGCCTTCGAGGGCCGCCTGCTGCACCGAGCCGACGAGGAGGTCGTCGATCAGGGCGCCGCATTCGATCTCGGCACCCTGGTGAGTCGCCGCGGCATCCTGAGCCTTGTCGGCATCGGCCTGGGCGCCGCCGCATTGGCCGCGTGCGCGCCGTCGGCGACCGGCTCCGGGCCGACGGCCACAGGGACCGCTTCAGGGACACCGACGCCATCCGCGACGCCTTCCGCCGACGCCGCCCTGCCGTCCGGCGAGATCCCGGATGAGACGGCCGGCCCGTATCCGGGCGACGGGTCGAACGGCCCGGACGTCCTGGAGCGCACCGGCATCGTCCGCAGCGACATCACCTCGAGCCTGGGCGGAGGAGCCACGGCCGCAGGCGTGCCGCTCAGCTTCACCCTCGCGATCACCGACACCGCGAGCGGCGACCGCCCGTTCGCGGGGGTCGCGGTGTACGCGTGGCACTGCGATGCGGAGGGCCGGTACTCGATGTACTCCGACGGGGTGCAGGACGAGACGTACCTCCGGGGCGTGCAGGTGGCCGGCGCGGACGGCACGGTCACCTTCCGCTCGATCGTGCCGGGCTGCTACACCGGCCGCTGGACGCACATCCACTTCGAGGTGTATCCCGACGTCGCGTCGATCACCGACTCGACGAGCGCAATCGCGACCTCGCAGTTGGCCTTCCCGCAGGCGATGCTCGACACCGTGTACGCGGGCAGCGGCTACGACGGCTCCGCCCGGAACCTCAGCCAGATCTCACTGCAGTCCGACAACGTCTTCGGTGAGGATGCCGCCGCGCTGCAGATGGCGACCGTCGCAGGCACCGCGGATGCCGGCTACACCGCCTCCCTGTCCGTGCGCGTCGACACCCGGACGACGCCCACCGGCGGCGGTGCACCCGGCGGCGGCGGAGGCCCGCGTCCGTGACGCTGTGACAGTGCCGGCGCCAGGACAGAGCTCTCCCCCACGCCTCAGCTGACGAGGTCGTACCGGGCGCGGCCGCCGAGCCGTGGCCGTCGGGCAGGATCCAGCCAGGCCGGCGGGACGAACCAGACGCGCGCCGTGACGCCCATGCCCTCGACCCTGATCTCCCAGCCATCGTCGTGGATGCGGTGATGACATGCGGTGCAGAGCAGGATGCCATTGCTGAGATCGGTCGGTCCTCCGTCTCGCGCCCACCATCGGATGTGATGCACGATGCAGCGGGCCGGGGGAGCGCCACAGGAGGCGCAGCCGCCGTCGCGCTCGCCGAGGGCGAGCTTCTGGGCCGGGGTGAAGAGCCGCTTGGCGCGTCCCCAGTCGAGGATGTCGCCGTCGCCGCCGAGGACGCACGGGATGACCTCGGCATCAGCCGCCATCCGCCGGGCCGCGACCGCCGAGATCGGCTGATCGATGCCGTCCACCGTGGCGGTTCCCACTCCGTCGAGGAGCGTTTCCAGGCTCATGCGCACGACGACGGTCGTCGTCGGCAGGGTCGGCAGCTGCGCGCAGCCGAGAGCGTGCCGGCAGATGTCGCCGAGTGCGTCGGCCTGCATCTGCCGCACGGATCGCTGGTCGGCCTCCGCGTCGTCGGCCTGCTCGTTGCGGCGGATCGCCGCGGTCACGAGCCCCTCGATCGCGGCCTTGACCGGCGCCGCCGTCTCCGGGTCGAGCCGCGCGGTCAGGAGAACCATGCCGTCCCGCTCCTGGATGAGCAGCGAGCGGTCGGCGCGCAGCTCGGCCTCGCGCGGCTCCACGCCGTCGGGATCGAGGAGCGCCTCGGCGCGGACCAGCAGCTTCTGCAATTCGTCGGGACGCAGACCGGGGGCCGCAGCGACGAGCCGCTCCTCCATCTGCGCGAGCGCGTCGGCATCGGCGCGCACAGCGACGCGGTCGAGCAGCGTCACAATCGCAGAGGATGCCGAGACGCCGATCGCGCCGGCGTGCAGAGCCGCTGCCACGTGGGGGTGCTTGGCCGGCAGGGCCTCACCCGTGAGCGCGCGGCGCGGGGCAGTGGCCTCACCGACCTGGACGATGCGGATCGCATCGCCGACGGTCGTCCCGGTCGTCGCCGCGATGAGCGTTGCGGGGGTCCGGAAGCCCTGGACACGGGCGAGGGAGTCGCGACCGAGCTCGGCGCGCGACTGCCGGGCGATCTCGGCGGCGACGGGGGCGAACGCCGCATCCACGTGCCGCTTGAGCACTCCGAAGGCATTGTTCACCGCGATCAGCTCGCCCGGCGTCATCGCCTCCGGCGCGCGGCCTCCACCGGCTGCGGCCAGCGCCGCGAGCGCTTCCGCGATGCCGGTGAGGGTGTCTTCCATAGCTCCGAGACTAGAACATACCTACGACACTCGCGCTGGCGATGGGAGCCGCTGTGGAGAAGCGCGCCGCGTGCCCGCGTGGGGAGAAGGCGAGGCGCAAACAGCGGGCTGCGCTGGCCAAAAGGTGCGGGACTGCGGCTCGTGACTGCAACCGCCGGTGTGAGCTGGGTGCCGGCGACGGCGCGCGCGAAACCCGGCCCTGGGCAACGGCGCCCTACCACGCTGCGCGAGCCAAGTGCGCCAGGCGCCCAACGCCACGAACCCTCTCTACGGCGTAATCCCGTCCACGAACGTGAACGCCTCGTCGACGATCGGCCGCCACAGATCCCCGTGCTCCACGCCGACGATCACCCACTCGCGCAGCATCCGCTCGCGAATGACCATGCGTTGCGCGACACCGGACGCCTCCAGCTCCGTCACGCGCTCCGCCGGAAGCTTGGCTATGAGGTCGCCGCGATGCCCGACGAAGGCGAACACCTTGCCCCGGATCCGCAGACCCTCGCTCCCGAACATCGGTCCCATGTCGACGTCCGCACGGCTCAGGTACGCATCGGCGATCGGATCGAAAAGGGCACGCGCCGTGGCATCCGTCATGCCCGCACGATAGCCCCACCGTCCGACGGGCGATATAGTCCACCTGGACTATTGGAGCAGGATGCCGGATTCACGCACGCGACTCACGCCACTGGCCGTCGTCGTGCTCGGCCTGCTCCGCGAAGGCGACATGCACCCGTACGAGATGCGGCGTCTGATCCGCGAGCGGCGCGACGACCGGCTCGTCAGCATCGCCAACGGCACGTTCTACCACGTGGTCGGTCGTCTCGAGCGGGACGGCCTCATCGTCCCGGTCGGCGTCGACCGGCAGGGCGGCCGCCCCGAGCGCACGACCTACTCGCTCACGGATACCGGACGCAGCGCGGAGACGACCTGGCTCCGCCGTGAGCTGCCGCGCATCGACAACCTCATGGAGTACCGCGTCGCGCTCGCCGAGGCCCACGTCCTGCCCCGCGAGGAGGTCGCGCGGCTCCTGACCCTCCGGCGGGACGCACTCGCCGCCCACCGGCAGGACCTGCGTAGCGGCGTGACCGCCGCGGAAGACCGCGGCGTCCCCTTCCAGTTCCTCGTCGAGCTCGAGCGCGAGACCGCCCTCCTCGACGCCGACCTCGCGTGGCTCGACACGCTCCTCACCCGTCTCGCCGACCCCGGCACCGCCTGGGGAATCCACGAACTTCCCCCCACCACGCGGGAACGCCTCACCGCCTGCCGAGAAAGCGTGCTCGCATGACCGACGCAGACACCCGCCGCCCCACGGTCGCGACACCGGCCGCAGCCACCCGCAACCCCTGGCCCGCCCTGTGGGCGCTCGTCATCGGGTTCTTCATGATCCTCGTCGACACGACGATCGTGTCGGTGGCGAACCCCGCGATCAAGGCGGCGCTCGACCCCGACACCGGCAACCTCGACAACGTCGTGTGGGTGACCTCGGCCTACCTCCTCGCCTACGCCGTGCCGCTCCTGATCACCGGCCGGCTCGGCGATCGCTTCGGCCCGCGCCGCGTCTACCTCGTGGGTCTCGCCGTCTTCACGCTCGCCTCGCTCGGCTGCGGCCTGTCCACGTCGCTCGGGATGCTGATCGGCATGCGCGCCGTGCAGGGCCTCGGCGCCGCCATGATGACGCCGCAGACGATGGCCGTCATCACCCGCACGTTCCCGCCCGAGCGCCGCGGCGCGGCGATGGGCCTGTGGGGAGCGACCTCCGGCGTCGCGATGCTCGTGGGCCCGCTGGCCGGCGGCTTCCTCGTCGACGGCCTCGGCTGGGAGTGGATCTTCTTCGTCAACATCCCGGTCGGCATCGTCGGCTTCGTCCTCGCCTGGATCCTCGTGCCCGAGCTCGAGACCCACGCGCACCGCTTCGACATCGTGGGCGTCATCCTGAGCGCCGTCGCGCTCTTCCTCATCGTCTTCGGCCTGCAGGAGGGGGAGCACTACGACTGGGCGCCCTGGGTGTGGTCGCTCATCCTGGGCGGTGTCGTCGTGCTCGGCGGGTTCGTCTGGCAGCAGTTCCGCACCCGCAGCGAGCCGCTCGTGCCGATGTCGCTCTTCCGGGAGCGCAACTTCTCGGTCTCCGGCATCGGCATCGTGACGGTGGGCTTCATGGCATCCGGCATGGCGCTGCCGCTGATGTTCTTCCTGCAGCTCGCCCGCGGGTTGACGCCGACGGATGCCGCGCTTCTGCTCGTGCCGATGGCGGTCGCCGCGGGCGTCCTCTCCCCCCTGGCCGGGCGGGTCCTCGACCGCGTCGACCCGCGCCTCATCCTCCTGCCCGGTCTCCTCCTCGCCGCGGCCGCCCTGGTCTGGTACGCGCTGCTGATGAACACCGAGACCGAGATCTGGATGTTCCTGCTGCCGTCGTTCCTGCTGGGCGCCGGGCAGGCGGGCATCTGGGGTCCGCTGGCGACCACTGCGACCCGCAACCTCGACCCCCGGCAGGCGGGGGCGGCATCCGGCGTCTACAACACGATGCGCACGGTCGGCTCCGTGCTCGGATCGGCGTCCATCGCGGCGCTCATGCAGGGGCGCCTCGAGGCGAACCTCCCGGGCGCGGGCGACGCGGAGATCGGCTTCGGCTCCGGCACGCTGCCGGACTTCGTCGCGGACGGCTTCTCCACGGCGATGGCGCAGGCGACCCTGCTGCCGGCCGCCGCGCTCCTCGTCGGCGCCCTCGCGGTGGTCTTCCTCCGCCGCCCGGCCCACCTGACCCGCTGAACCGGGCCCGCCCGGCGGCTACACCCCCTCCGGTCGTCCCGCTCAGTCCTCCGGGTCGTCCGGGTCGATGGGCGCGTGGTGGTCGAAGCCCGCGAGCCCGGCCTTCCAGTACCCGCTGAGTGCGTACTGCGCGCGCGGGAGCGCGAGCTCCCGGCGAAGGTATCGACGCAGCGGCACGAGGCGCCCCGCCTCGGCGGCGGCGAACAGATAGGTTCCGGCGTCGATCCCGGCCTCCTGCACGGCGGCGACGAGGTCGTCGCCTGCCGCCGTGACGGATGCCGTGCGGCCGCCCTCCTGCGCGAGATAGGCGCGCACCCACTCCAGGTCCCCGGCGATGTCGGCGATGATCTCGACCTCGGTCTCGGCCGGCACCTCGGCGAGGAAGCGCCCGGCGGCAGGCAGCGCCGTACCGTCCACGACGCAGAGGACGCGGGGTGCGGCCTGCGGTGCCGCTTTCGAGCCGCGCGGACCGACGACGACGAGGCGGTCACCGACCTGCGCGCGCTCCGCCCACGCCGCGGCCGGCCCCGGGTCGGCGTGCAGCAGCAGATCGATGTCGACGAAACGCGCGCCGGAGGAGTCCTCCCGCGGATGCAGCGGCGTGAAGTCCCGGGAGATGACGGGGCGATCGGGCCGGACGATGCCGTCCTCGTCCCGACCGACAGCAGTGGGCGCGACGAGCTCGCCCGAGACCGGATCGGGCAAGAAGACCCGGACGTGGTCGCTCGGGCCGGAACTGGTGAAGTCGTGGAAATCAGGCCCGGACAGCGTCACCCGCACGAACTCGTCGACCGGCCGGGACACCGCCGTGACGACGGCTTCGCGGGCGGTGAACCGATTGCGCCCGCCCGCCCGGTAGAACGGGGAGGCCGGGTCCTCGGCCGGTCGCTGCGGTCGGCGTGCGGGGGCGGCATCCGTCATGGGGGCTCCTTGTTCGGGGGTGGGGCGGGCAGAAACCCCACCCCAAGCAAACCACCCCACGACCACGGACGCGCGCAGCGCTGCGCTCGGTCCGTAACCTGAACCTCCGTCTGCGCGCGGCGACGAGCCTCAGGACGTGGGAGTCGTGTCGAAGTAATGCTCCAGGACGTAGTCCGCGATGGCGATCGAGCTCGTGGCCGCCGGTGACGGCGCGTTACGGAGGAGCGTGACGGGGCCGACGCGGTCGACGGCGAAGTCGTCGAGCAGCTCACCGGCGCGACCCCAGGCCTGCGCCCGGACGCCCGCGCCGTGCTTGTGGGTGAGGTCGCTCATCTTCAGCTCGGGGACGAACCGCTTCGCCTTGCGGTACCAGAGGGGCTTGATGAGGGAGGACGAGATCTCGTCGACGCCCATCTTCCAATGCTCTTTGGCGAGTGGCCAGGCGCCCGGCCACGCGAGGGACTGGAACGTGTCCTTCACAGAGATCTGCAGCCAGTTGTACCCCTCGCGGGCGAGCGCGGGGACGGCGTTCGGGCCGACGTGCACGTTGTCGTAGACGCCGCGCGTGAAGTGCACCCCGAGGAACGGGAACCGCGGGTCGGGCACGGGATAGATCATGCCCTTCACGAGGTCGGTCCGCTCCGGCGCGAGCTCCCAGTACTCCCCACGGAACGGCAGGATCTTCGGCGAGGGGTCGGCGCCGATGAACCGCGCGACGACATCGGACTGCAGGCCCGCGCACACGATGACCCGGTCGAAGAGGTGCTCGGAGATCGGCGTGGTCACGCGGACCTTTCCGTTCTCGAGCTTCATGCCGGTGACCTCGTGGCCGAGGCGGATATCGCCGCCGGTGGCGCGGACGTCCTGCGCCATGGCATCCGTGATGGAGGCGTAGTCGACGACGGCGGTCTTCGGGGAGTGCACGGCGGCGACGCCGGCGACGTGCGGCTCGATCTCGCGGAGCTCGGCGACGTCGTCGATGCGGCGCAGGCCCGGGACGGTGTTCTCGATCGAGCGGCGCTCGATCTCGTTCAGCGCCGGGATCTCCGACTCGTCGACCGCGACGACGAGCTTGCCGATGTCGCGGAAGGGGAGCCCCTTCTCCTGGCAGAACTCCCGCATGGAGGCCCGGCCCGACGCGCACAGGATGGCCTTGAGCGAACCCGGCTTGTAGTACAGGCCGGCATGCACGACGCCGGAGTTGTGTCCCGTCTGGTGGGCCGCGAGCCGCCCCTCCTTCTCGAGGACGGTCACCTCGGCGCCGCGGGCGCCGAGCGCCCGCGCGAGGGCGATGCCGACGATGCCGCCGCCGATGATCCCGACCCGATCGCCCATCAGTTGCTCCTCACCGCCGCGGTCCTGATGCGCGTCTCGGTCTGCACGCGCACGCCGCCCTGCCGGACGCGGCGGACGGGGTCGCCGGACGGGTTCGTCCAGCATGCCCCGAGGTCGCACCCGGCGGCAACGGATACCGCCCACCGGTTCCGCACGCGCCGGTTGCCGATGGTTCCCGTGGGGCGGGTGCGAGCGCGCTCCGGGCGACGGGCGGGAGCTACTCCGCGACCTGCGCTGCGATGTCGGTGCGGTGGTGCGACCCTTCGAGGGTGATCTCCGCCAGTGCGCGGTAGGCGCGGTCGCGCGCCTCGAAGAAGGTGTTGCCGAGCGCGACGACGTTGAGCACCCGCCCGCCGGTCGCGACCAGCCTGCCGTCCTCCTCGGCGGTCGCGGCGTGCGCGAGGTGGACGCCCTCCACGGCCGCGGCGGCCTCCAGCCCGTGCAGCGGACGACCCGTGACAGGCGCCTCCGGGTACCCCTCGCTCGCGAGGACGACGGTGACCGCGGCGGCCTCGGCGAATTGCGGTGCCGGCTCGTCCTCGAGGTGGCCGCTGGCTGCAGCCATGAGCAGGCTCGACAGGGGCGTCGCGAGGCGTGCCAGGACGACCTGGGTCTCCGGGTCGCCGAAGCGGGCGTTGAACTCGATGACCTTGATGCCGTGCTCGGTCAGGATGAGTCCCGCGTAGAGCAGCCCGATGAACGGCGTGCCTTCGGCATCCAGCTGGCGGATGACGGGCTCCGCGACGGTGCGGGTGACCTCCGCGACGAACTCCTCCTCGCCGCCGAAAGCTCCGGCGAGCCACGGCAGCGGCGAGTAGGCGCCCATGCCGCCGGTGTTGGGGCCGGCGTCGCCGTCGTACGCGCGCTTGAAGTCCTGCGCGGGGCTGAGCGCCCGCACCGTGTCGCCGTCGGAGACGAAGAAGAGCGAGACCTCGGGGCCGGAAAGGAACTCCTCGATGAGGATCGGGCCGCTCGGGAGGTACGCATCGGCGTGCGCGAGCGCCGCGGCGCGGTCGTCCGTGACGACGACACCCTTGCCGGCGGCGAGGCCGTCGGCCTTCACGACATGCGGGGCGCCGTACTCGTCCAGTGCCGCTTCGACCTCGGCGCGGGTGTGCGCGCGGACCGCGCGGCCGGTCGGGACGCCGGCGGCCTCCATGATCCGCTTCGCGAAGGCCTTCGAGCCCTCCAGCTGCGCGGCGGCCTTCCCGGGCCCGAACACCGGGATGCCGCGCTGCCGCAGCGCGTCGGCGACGCCCGCGACGAGCGGCGCCTCGGGGCCGACGATGACGAGGTCGATGCGCTCCTCGTCCGCGTACTCCGTCACGGCGCCGGGGGCGGTGATGTCGAGGGCGGGCACGAGTGCTGCGTCGGCGGCGATGCCGGCGTTGCCGGGGGCCGCGAACACCTCGTGTCCCGCGTCCTCGGCGCGCAGCGCCAGGATGATGGCGTGCTCGCGCGCGCCCGAACCGAGGACCAGGATTCTCACCATGCCACCCTACCGAGGCCGGTGCGGCGCGGCACGGGTACCGTGGTCGGCATGCCCCGCCGGATCTCCACCGACGACGGCCGCTCCGCGCTCGCCGCGGTCGCCGCGGCCGCGTCGCCCGCCCGCACCGACCTCGCGACGGCCGTCCGCTACCTCCTGCAGCTGCTCGCGGAGAAGGCGCCGGGCAACTCCGTCGAGGTGCGGGTTCCGCCGTTCGGGGCCGTGCAGGCCGTCGAGGGTCCGCGTCATACCCGCGGCACCCCGCCCAACGTCGTCGAGACCGACCCCGCGACGTGGATCGCCCTCGCCACCGGAACCGAGTCGTGGGGGGATGCCGTCGCGGCCGGCCGGATCCGCGCGTCCGGCACGCGGGCCGACCTCGCCGGGCTGCTTCCGCTCCGGCCCTAGCCGGCCGGGCGGGTCAGCGCCGCGGGACGACGAGCGGCACTCCGGTCACGGGGTGCGGGAACACGTCCACCGCCTGCCCGTAGACCTCCTCGATCGAGGCCGGGGTGAGCACGTCGGACGGGGCTCCGCTCGCGACGACCCGTCCGCGGGAGAGCAGCGTCGCGGTGTCGGCATACGCGAGGGCGGCGCCGAGATCGTGCAGCACGATCGCCACAGCCGCGCCCTCCCGTGCCCGGTCGCGCGCGAGGCGCAGCACGTCCTCCTGGTGCTTGAGGTCCAGCGCGGCGGTCGGCTCGTCGAGCAGCAGCACGTCGACGCCCTGCGCGAGCACCCGCGCCAGCGCGACGCGCGCACGCTCGCCGCCGGAGAGGAACGACACCGACCGTGCCGCGAGCGGCGTCACCTCGGTCGCTGCCATCGCGGCGGCGACGGCGGCGTCGTCATCGTCCTCCGCGGGGGTGCGCGCCCAGGGCGCACGGCCCATCCGCACCACCTGCTCGACCGTGAACGGGAACGACACCGCGTTCTGCTGCAGCAGGACCGCTCGCCGGCGGGCGAGTTCGCGGGGCGGGATGCCGCGTAGTGCCGCCCCGTCGAGGGTGATGGTGCCCGACTCGGGCACCACGTCGCCGGCCAGCACGGCGAACAGCGTGGACTTCCCGGCGCCGTTCGGCCCGATCAGGGCGTGGACCTCGCCGGCGCGCACCTGGATCGACGCGTCCTGCAGGATCGCCGGACCGCCCGGTTCGGGGCGCACGGTGACGCCTGTCGCCACGAGCCGCGCCGTCACGCCCAGCCCCCCGACCGGCGCCGCGTGCGCACGAGCAGCCAGAGGAAGAACGGCCCGCCGACGAGCGAGGTGATCATGCCGATCGGCATGTCGGCCAGCGGCACCGCCGTCCGCGCGATGAGGTCGGCGAGCGCGATGAGCAGGGCGCCGCCGAGGGCGGAGGAGATGACGAGGGGCAGGTGCGCGGGCCCGATCGTCATCCGCAGCAGGTGCGGGATGACGAGCCCGACGAACGCGATGATGCCGGCGAAGGCGACCGCCGCGCACACGAGGAGGGCGACGGTGACGATGACGACGATGCGGAGCCGCTCGACGCGCACCCCGAGGTGCCGCGCCGTGCGCTCGCCGAGCGCGAAGAGGTCGAGGGAGCGCGCGACGACGAGGGCGACGACGATGCCGATCGCGACGAGGGGCGCGACCAGGCCGAGGCTCGGCCACAGCGCGCCGTTGAGCGATCCGAGCTGCCAGAAGACGATCTGCTCGCGCGTCGCGTTGGTGCCGAGGAAGGTGAAGAAGGCGAGCCCTGCGCCGCCGATGGCGTTTATCGCGATGCCGGTCAGGAGCAGCGTCACCACCTCGGTGCGACCGCCGGAGCGGCTGATGAAGTAGACGGAGAAGACGGCGATCAGCCCGCCGACGAAGGCGAACGCCGGCGTCGTCCACATGCCGAACGTCGACAGCCCGAACGTCAGGCTCGCCGCCGCGCCGAGCGCCGCGCCGGAGGAGACGCCGACGACGCCGGCATCCGCGAGCGGGTTGCCGAAGATCGCCTGCATGAGGAGACCCGAGACCGCGAGGGCCGCGCCGACGACCACCCCGAGCAGGATCCGCGGAAGACGGATGCCGGTGACGACCCCGGCCGCAGGCGAGGCGTCGGGCGCCCACCCCGTCTCGACGCCGAGGGCGCGCAGCAGGATGCCGACCACCTCGGTCGGGGAGACGGAGTACTGCCCGAGTCCGAGCGAAGCGATGCAGGCCACGACGAGGGCGACCGCCAGCGCGACCGTGACGAGCGCGAAGCGCGGCCCCCGGTGCGTCGTCGGCGTCCGGGTCACGACCTCGCCGGTCACGACGACGACTCGCCGACGGGCAGCGCCGGCGAGTCGGCGGGCGCGTACAGGGCGCGCGCGAGGGCGCGGATGATCTCCGGCGAGCGAGGACCGAAGCTCAGGATCTCGGTGTCGTCCATGTCGATGACACGGCCGTGCGCGCCGGCCGGCGTCTGCGCGACGGCAGGCAGCCGCTCGACGAGACCCTCGACGCCGCCGACCGACGTGAGCCCTTCCGTCATCATCACGATCACGTCGGGCTGCGCCGCCGCAAGCGCCTCGGCCGTCATCGGCTTCATGCCCGACCAGCCGATCTCCGTGGCGACATCCACGCCGCCGGCGGCGTCGATGAGGGAGTCGGCGCCCGAGTCGGCTCCGAAGATGTAGTAGACGTTCGCGCTGCCGCGGACGTAGAGGAACAGCATCCGCGCCCGGTCGGCGACATCGGCCGGCGCGATGCCGGCGACCTCCGCGATCACCGCCTTGACGTCGGCGTCCACACGCTCGGCGAGGGCGGCCCCGCGGGTCGGCACGCCGAGCGCCGGCGCGATCTCGGCGATCAGCTCGCCGGTGGTGTCGAGGCGCCGCTCGCTGGAGATCACCACGACCGCGATGTCGGCGTCGCGGAGCTGCTGGCGTACCTCCTTCGGCCCGATGGAGGTGTCCGTCAGAACGACCGTGGGGGCGACTTCGAGGATCGCCTCCGCGTTGAGGGTGTGCCCGCTCTTCGTGACGATCGGCAGGTCTTCGGTGCCGGCGAACTCTGTCGAGATGTCGCGCCCGACGACGTGGTCGCCGAGCCCGAGGGCGAAGACGGTCGCGGCGATGGTGCCGGAGATGTCGATGGGGAGGATGCGGCTCACGTCGGCGACGGTGACGTCGCGGTCCTCCGCATCGATGACGGTGACAGGGAGGGAAGGGGCGGTGTCATCGCTGATCGGGTCGATCGCATGCGTTCCGAGGCATGCGGTGGACTGTCCGGTCACGGCGCGGACGTCGTCGACGAGGTCGAGGGACGCGAGCGGATCTCCGGCGTGCGGACAGGTCTCGTCTGCGGACGGCTCGGGGGAGGCGGACGCGGACGTGCATGCCGTGAGCGCGAGGATGACGACCGCCGCAGTGAAGAGTGCGGATAGACGGCGCATTAGGTCAGCCTAACCTAAAACTTGACGCCGGATGAAAGGGTTCGATAGCGTCGACCGTGAAGCGGAGTTAGCCTCCCCTAACCTCCCTCGCTCCCATCCACCCGAATGCATCGCCGCACCGGAGCCGCGCATTCCTGCGCCCTCCGCCGGCCACGGAGAACAAACGTGAACGTTCGCAGCACCCGCGTGCCCGCGTCCGCGACAGACCGCCTCACGGCGCTTGTCGCGACGCTCCTGACCGCCTTCCTCGTGATCGCCGGAGCCGTCACGGCGACCCCGGCGGTGGCGGCGGACGGCCCGCACGTCGCCGGATCCATCTCGGCTGCGAGCGAGAGCGGGCTCTCCGTCCGCATCGACGTCGCCGGTCTCGACCCTGTGCTGACCGGGGCATACGTCGGCGTCATCCCGGCCGGCGGTGCCGCCGACGTCACCGCCGACAGCGGCACGCTCGCCAATGACTGGGTGCGCGGCGTCACCGGCGGTGCACTCACCGCGACCCTGACGGTCCCCGCGTCCGCGCTCGAACGCGGGGCGGCATATGAGGTCATCGTGTGGAAGCAGCACAGCGTGCCGTCTGCGGAGAACCTCTACGGGCAGGCGAAGCTGACCGTCTCGGACGCCGAGTGGGATGCCGTCTTCGGCCCCGTCGCCCCGGCCCCCACACCGACGCCGACCGCCGCCCCGGCCCCCACGCCGACGCCGACAGCGACCCCCACCCCCACTCCCACTCCGACTCCCACTCCGACGGCGACCCTGACTCCGACACCGACTCCGACGCCGGCGGCCCCGAGCCTCACGGTCTCCAAGAGCAAGCTGCTCGACCCCACCGGCGCGACGATCACGGTCACGGGCACCGGCTACGACGCGAGCGCGCTCGGCAAGTACGGCCCCACCGCCGGTCAGCCCGCCGGCTTCTACGCGCAGATCGGGTGGCTCGCCGACACGTGGCGTCCCTCCGCAGGCGCGGCATCGTCTGCTCGCACGAACGCGTATTCGGTGTGGGTTCAGGGCTCGCAGACCGCATCGCCGTACCTCAAGTGGACCGACAACGGCGACGGCACGGCCGACTTCACCTGGACGGTGACGATCGACAAGGCGACGCTGGATGCCAAGAAGCTCGCCGGTGGCACGCTCGCCGTCTTCACGAGCGGCGCCGGCGGTGTCACGCAGGCCGTCAACGAGAAGTCCGTCCCCCTCACCTGGCTCGACCCGCAGCTGACCGTGTCGAAGACGACCGGTCTGAACCCGGATGCCGCGACCGTCACGGTCACCGGAACCGGCTACGACGCGAGCGCGCTGGGCAAGTACGGCCCGACCGCGGGTCAGCCCGCCGGCGTCTATGCCCAGATCGGGTGGCTTGCGCCGGCCTGGCGCCCCTCCGAAGGCGCGGCCTCATCCGCACGCACGAACGCGTACTCCGTCTGGGTGCAGAGCACGCAGACTGCCGCCCCCTATCTGCAGTGGACGGAGAACGGCGACGGCACGGCCGACTTCACGTGGACGGTGACGATCGACAAGGCGACCTTGGATGCCAAGAAGCTCGCCGGCGGCACGCTCGCCGTCTTCACGAGCGGCGCCGGCGGCGTCACCCAGGCCGTCAACGAGAAGGCCGTCCCGATCGCGTTCGCCGAGCCCGTCGACCCGGGGATCCCCGCGACGACCGGCTCGCTGAGCTGGAGCATCTCGACGTCGTTCATCGGCTACGTGCAGGGCCCCATCGCGCAGGGTTCGGTGGCCGTGGCAGGCGGCGCCGAGCGCGCGGGCGACCTCTTCACCTTCCCCCAGGCGCTGATCGGCACGACGTATGACGCCGCGACCGGCACCGGCTCGGTCGGCTACGCCGGCTCGGTCCGCTTCACGGGACACCACGGCGGGCTCGAGATGACTCTCGCCAACCCGCAGATCCGCGTCACCTCCGCCACGGCGGCGACGCTGTGGGTCGCCGCCGGCACCGGACAGGTCCAGCTCGCCGACCTCGACCTCACGCCGGCCGTGCGCACGGAGAAGAGCGGCGTGGTCACCTTCGCCGGCGCGACGGTGACGCTGACAGCCGAGGGTCGGGCGATGTTCGACGACGCCTACACGACGCTCGATCCGCTCACCTTCACCATCGGCGCGGCCGCCGTCATCGTGACGCCCGAGCCCCCGGCCACGCCGGTCACCCCGCCCACGCCGCCCGTCACCGACGGCGCGACCCCCGAGGCACCGGCAGCGACGGTGCGCGGCGGATCCCTCCGCTGGGCGATCTCGTCCTCGTTCGCCGAATACGTGACCGGCCCGATCGCCGGCGGCGCCATCACCGTCTCGGGTGGGGCGACCCGCTCCGGCGGCCAGTTCCAGTTCGGTCAGGCGGCCGGGAGCACGTACGACGCGAACACGGGCCTTGGGACCGTCTCCTATGCGGGAGCCGTGCGCTTCACGGGGCACCACGGCGTGCTCGACGTGACGATCGCGAACCCCCAGATCCGCGTCACCTCCGCCACCGCCGCGACGCTCTACGTCACCGCCGGCGGCTCCCAGGTCGCGTTCGGGACCCTCGACCTGCGTGCGGCCGCGAAGACGGTCGACGGCGGCGCCGTCACCTACACGGCGGCGCCGGCGGCGCTGACCGGCGCGGGACTCTCGCAGGTGCTCAGCGGATACGCCACGTCGCTCAACCCCGTGACCTTCACGATCGGCGCGCCGGCCTCCGCGCCGGGCGGGTCGACCGGCACGATTGCGACGGCATCCGCCGCGAAGCCTGCCGCGTTGCCCGCGACGCCTCCGGCCACGACCGGCATCGACGTCGACGATGAGACCCTCGACGCGCTCCAGGCGGGCGGCCAGGTCACGATCCGCGTGCCCGGCTTCCAGCCGAACGAGACCGGCATCGCCATCGTGGTCTACTCCACACCGATCCTCCTCGGCACCGTGACGGCGGATGCCGACGGCATCGCCACGTGGACCGGCAGCCTTCCCGCGACCCTCGAGGCCGGCACGCACACCCTCACCTTCCAGGGCTCGATCGATCGGGGCATCGTCTTCACGCTCGACCGGGCGGTGCAGGCGACCACGCTCGGGGCCTGCCTCGCCGAGGGCGCGTCGCTGAACTGGGGCTTCAAGGAGTCGTTCCGCACCTACCTGGAGGGCATCGCCGGTGGCGGCTGGCAGCTGACCGACGTCGCCTACGAGTACCCCGACTTCGTCTGGACCGGCGGCTCCGGCACGCTCGACCTCGACGCGCGCACGGGCCTCGTGAGCTACGGCGGCGGAATCGAGTTCACCGGCCACGAGGGCGTGCTCGACACCCTGCTGAGCGACGTCCGCCTCGAGCTCGCGGGAGACGTGGGCTACCTCGTCGTCGACGTCTCCGGCGCGACCCAGTCCGGCGTGGAGGTCTCCGAGAAGGACGTCCGCTTCGCGGAGTTCCCCCTGGGCGAGCTCACCGTCGAAGAGGGGGTGCTGGCTTTGAGCGGCGTGCCCGCCACCCTCACCGAGGCCGGCGCCGCCGCGTTCGGCACCTACGGCGCGGGCGAAGAGCTCGACCCGATCACCGCCCGGATCCCGGTCCCCGCCGACTGCACGGTCGCGGCCGTGCCCGCGACCGACGACGGCGGCGCGGCCGGGG
>Ga0006562J51391_1000416_pt1 | contig 22830 bp, 19 predicted proteins | sample Ararhi6_input_d2_FD_51391 | JGI IMG/M metagenome (IMG submission 51391) | reverse complement strand
ACTGCCTGGAGATGTTTTATAGGTATTTAGATTCACTTAAAAGTAAAAAGCGTCCTGTGGATGGACGCTTCTTTCACACTATTTTTTCAAAATAACATATTCGTAAGGATTCAGTTGTAACTGTTGAGATGTATGCTGTCCAGTCAGCAAATTTTCATAGCTTTCCGCTGAATCTAGTGAAATGTTCTGTTGCTGTTCTGTAAAATTCATCATAAACACAAAGTCCTGCGATCCATCTGTTCGTTTCTGGACACTGACGCCCTCTGGAATCGAAGAGGATAGGATCGGTTGTATGCCTATTCCTGTGATAAGGTCTTCGTAAAAATCATCATAAAACGCCTGCTCATTTTCAGAAGCCATATAGTATGCTTTCCCTTTGCCAAATGGACGGACAGTAAGGGCGGGCTGTCCTTCATAGCAGCCATTCTCAAAATGCCCTAACACAGAGGCTGATTCTGGGTGAATGGATTCGCAATATTGCCCGACATGGTAGGTGCGTCCATTTCCTGTGGTCATTAAGACGTGTTCATCGGGCATTAATGTGTTGATTTCCTCTGCCCAAATACCAAGTACATGACGGAGAGGACCGGGGAAACCACCAAGGAAACAGAGGTCGTTTTCATCGACCATGCCGCTCCAGTATGTTGCCACAAAAATGCCGCCCTCTTTGACAAATGCTTCGATCTTTTCTGCTACACCTGGTTTGATCATGTAGAGCATTGGTCCAACAAGCACTCGATAGGATGAGAAATCCTTTTCCATCCCGACAATATCAACAGGGATGCCCTTTTTCCAGAAACTGCGATAGTGAGTTTGGCAAGCCTCTACATAGCGTTTGTTGGTATTATTTAAGCCTTGCGCATCATCAATTGCCCAATGGTTTTCCCAATCATATATGATGGCGACCTCTGGTTGAACGGATGTACCCGCAATCGGCTGAAGCTGCTCCAGCTGTTTTCCTAAATCAGCGACTTCTTGAAACACACGCGTGTGTTCATGTCCTGAATGATCCACAACGGCTCCATGGAATTTTTCAGAGGCGCCTCGGCCTTGTCTCCACTGGAAATAAAGGACGGAGTCGGACCCGTGGGCAATCGCCTGCATGGCAGAGAGGTGTGCCATTCCTTTATGCTTCACCTTATTCACTTCATGCCAGTTCACGAGGCTTGGTGTGCTTTCCATCACAAGAAACGGCTGACCATCCTTTAATGACCGATATAAATCATGAACGAAGGCGACGTTTGACGCTAATTCTGCAGTGGTTTCTCTGCCGCTATGCCATGCTGGATAGCTATCCCATGAGATCACGTCGACTTCTTTTGCAAATTGATGATAATCCAGTCCAAGGAATGGACGCATATGCGGATAGTCGCCCATAAAATTGGTGGTTACTGGCACATGAGGTGTTAATTCTCTCAGCGGTTCAATTTCATTTTGATAAAAATTGATCGTTTGCGCTGTGACAAAACGCTTCCAATCTAGGTTCATGCCATGAATCATGTGCTCGCCATGAGGGGCTGGTGACTCGATTTGCGACCAATCGGTAAAGGTGTGGCTCCAAAATCCCGTCCACCATGCTTGATTCAAAGCTTCAAGGTCATGGTTGTATTTGTCTTTCAAATAGTCTCTAAATGCTTCTTGGCAAAGATCACAATGACATTCACCGCCGTATTCATTTGAAATGTGCCACATGATCAGCGCTGGATGATCTTTGTAGCGTTCAGCAAGCAAACGATTGAGTGTATTCGTTTTTTCTCGATAAACCGGTGAGGTGAAGCAATGATTATGGCGAAGTCCGTGTAAGTTGCGCTGGCGGTTTGCTTCAACGCGTAAGACTTCTGGATATGTTTGCGAGAGCCAAGCAGGTCTTGCTCCGCTTGGCGTGGCGAGAATGGCGTGAGCTCCCTGCGCTGCCAAGCGGTCCATGATATCATCCAGCCAGGCAAAATCATATTCCCCTTCTTTTGGCTCGAGCTTGCTCCAAGCGAAAATATTGATAGAGAATGTTTGACAGTGTGCAAGCTTCATTAATCGAAAATCTTCGTCAATGATCTCCGGCATATGGAGCCATTGATCAGGATTATAGTCGCCACCATGCAAAAAGCCTTTCACATTTGGGTGAACGAGTGGGTAACGCTTTCCCATTTTGTCACGTCCTATCTGTTTAATTACGGTGTCATTTGTTTAAATACATCAAGAGAAGGCAGGGCTTTTCCGTTGAAATCAAACATGGTCTGATTTTCCCAAGCATTCCCGACTGTCCCGGTTGTTTGAATATAAGCGAGCCCGTATTGACTAGACCACGGAGCACCTTTTGCTGGAATCCAAAGCGGCTCCCAATAAAAGAACCCTTTCCCGCGATTGTTTTTCACTTGTGAAATTTTTTCTGATAGATCTCGTATAAAAGATGCCTGCCCTTGTGGTGATGCTGGATAACCGGCCGTATTGACTGAATCTTGGTTAAATGAGTTATCGAGGTTGTCACCATTTGCTGTTGTAAAGCCGTAGGCGGTTTCTACCACGATGACATCTTTGTTATAGCGGGCGCTAATATCATTCATATTGGTAGTAAGACCGCTAAATCCCCCGTCCCAATACGGGTAGTAAGATAAACCGATCGTATCGAAGGAAACGCCTCGTTTGGTGATTTCATCAAACCACCAGCGAGATGCACCATTGTCCCCCCCATGTGCAAGATGAAGCATGACTTTGATGTTTGAATCGACAGAGCGGACAGCATTTGTTCCCGCTTTTAGCAAAGCAGCGAGCCGGTCAAATTCACCGCCGCCTTCACCCCAGCTCTTTCCGTTCGGCCAAAGCATACCTGAATTCAATTCATTCCCGACCTGTACCATATTTGGCAGGGCATTTTGTGCTTTCATCGCTTTAAGTACATCGCTTGTGTAAGTGCCAACAGCTTTTTCTAAATCGCTTTGGGAGAAATTTGTCCAAGCTTTCGGTTTGAACTGTTTTCCGGGATCGGTCCAGAAATCACTGTAGTGAAAATCAAGCAGCACTTTCATATTTTGTGCTTTTGCACGTTTCGATAGAGCAATGGCGGTATTTAAATCGTTTGTCCCCCCGTTATAGGCCCGGCCTTGGTTGTCGTATGGATGGTTCCAGAGTCTGATGCGCACATAGTTGACACCTTTCTCTTTTAATAGCTTGAGCGGATCAACCTGCTGCCAGTTTTGGTTGTAGTATTTGCCGCCGCTTCGCTCCACTTCTGCGAGCATGGAGATATCGGCTCCTTTGATGAAATCACCTTGCAATCCATTGATCGGTTTCACCGAAATCGAATCAGCCTTTGCTTCAGGCAGAATACCTAACCCCATCAGAAAGAAAACGACAACAGTGACAAGCAACCATTTCTTCATCAAATCTCCCCTTATCCTTTTGTCCCGCCTTGTGTGAGGCCGGATACAAATTGTTTTTGTAAAACAAGAAACAATAAAGCAACTGGAATCGCAATGAGTAAAGCCCCGGCTGCAAAGGTCGTGTAGCTGGCACCCATTTTGTCTGATACAAGATTGTATAGACCGATTGGGAGCGTATACATTTCGGGTGAACGGACAATGACACTGGAGATGATGAAATCACCCAGCGGTCCTGTAAATGAGTTGATGGCAACAACGGCTAAAATCGGCTTGGCAAGTGGCATAATAATTTGGATGAAAATCCGGAAATGCCCTGCGCCATCCATTCTGGCTGATTCATCGAGATCCTTTGGAATCGCATCAAGATAACCTTTCATTAAATACGTATTCATCGGGATTTGTCCGCCTGCATAAATCAAAATCAATGCGAGGTGGCTGTTAATGAGTCCAAGCATTTGAGCCAATACAAAAATGGCAATCAGCGCTGAAAATTGAGGAATCATTTGCAGCAGCAAAAAGAGCATCAGTCCATTCTTGCGTCCTTTGAATCGGAACCTAGAAAAGGCATAACCTGTAAAGCTAACAAGGATCAACGTTAAGAGCATAGTCGCAATACTGATTTTCATTGAGTTCCAATACCATTTTGCATAAAGTGCTCCCTGACCGAAGAAGAGTTCTGTAAAGTGGCTGAACGTTGGATTCTTCGGAAACATGCTTGTGCTCATCAGGCTATTCCCAGGATTAAAGGAAGCACCGAGCGTCCAAAGGAGTGGATATAGAATACATACGGAGGCGATGAAAAGGATGAAATAAGTGATACTCAGGCGAATGAGCTTATTTTGTTTTGATCCCATATCACATCATGTCCTCCTCTTTGAATGAATTCGTTCTCTTAAACTGCCAAAGTGCAATGGCAATGACGAAGATTGACAGTAAGATCGTAACAGCGGCAGCGAGTGCATATTGAGAAGATTGCATCGTCAGTTTGTAAATCCAAGACACCAAGATGTCCGTTCCCCCAGCAGTTGAGCCAGCCACAGGCGGTCCTCCGCCATTAAATAAGTAGATGATATTAAAGTTGTTAAAGTTAAACGTATATTGCGTGATTAATATAGGTGCAATTGAATAGAGGACAAGCGGTAATGTAATGGAACGGAATTTCTGAAAGAAATTTGCCCCATCAATGGTTGCAGCCTCGTATAAATCTTCAGGAATGGCCTGTAAAACGCCGGTTGTCATAATGAACACAAAAGGAAAACCAAGCCAAGTCTGCATCGCAATAAGAGCGATTTTGCTCCAAAATGGATCTGTCAGCCATGGTTTTGGATCAATTCCAATCGATGCAAAAAGGGTATTGTTAATCGCACCAAACGTGTCGTTAAACAATCCAGCAAACACCAAAATGGTCACAAATCCTGGAACAGCCCACGGCAGAATCAAAATCGTTCTGAAAAACCGTTTTCCTTTTAAATCTTTTTGATTGAGCAGAACCGCTAGGAAAATGCCGACAGCACATTGAAGGGTCGATGCAGCCAACGTCCATACGACCGTCCAGCCCAGTACATCAATAAATGTGTCTCTCCAAATATCGATTGAAAAGATATTTTGAAAGTTTTTGATGCCTACCCAATCAATGAGATTGGCAGGAGGCGAGTGGTATAAATCATAGTTTGTAAAGGCCAGCGCAAAGCTGAACATAATAGGAAAGACAACAGAGAATAGAAGTAAAAAGAAAGCAGGAGTGCTCATTAAGTAAGGAAAGCCTTGGTCGATGAGCTGATGGTATTGAGCACGGATGGAATGAAGCGGAACCCCTTGATCAAGTTTCTTTCCGTTCATAAATGCATCTCGTATCATGAGTACATAAAAACCGATGCCAAATCCAGCTGTTAAAAGTGCAATAATTCCTTTTGCTAAAAGGAAAACAGAGTTGTCACGAGGCAGCATCGTACCAAGTGTGAACAGCCCCCAGAAGCCAATATTGAATAAATCATAAAACACTACTAGAAAAGAAACGCCAAACAGGAAAAAGAGTGCCCCTTTGCCATACTGTTTGTTGTATATTTGCCCCATCCCGGGTATAAGAGAGAACATTAGCGCCCGTCTCCGGTGTGTCTTTGATTCCACTATGTGTGTGCGGTCTAGTTCAAGGTTACCCGTCACGTCTAACACCTACTTCATATGAAATTAGATCAAGTGCAGGCAGCATGACAGATGAACAGCTACCTGCGCTTGGTGTTTATTTGGAGTGATTCGCTTTAATTTGCGAGTCGATTTGTTTGACCGCATCATCAAATGCCTTTTTCACATCGGTACGGCCAGTCGCAATCAGCCCTAATGCGCTGTCAATCGGCTTCCACACCTCTGCCATCTCTGGATTGTTCGGTGTCAGCGTGGCATATTTCGTTTGCTTTGAAACAGCATCCGCATTAGCGTTTTCAGTAATGACTGGGTCTTTCATCAGCTTTTTCACTGGTGGAATTTCCTCTGTGACTTCAAAGCGCTTTTTCGAATTTTTTTCGTTCGTGATAAACTCAACAAATTTCTCGGCAAGTTCTTTATTTTTAGAATAAGAGGAGACGTTGTAGCTCTTTACACCTAAGAACGAGCTCATATGTTTTCCGTTAGGGAGTGTTGGCAGTTCCGTCACGCCATAGTCGATACCCGCTTCTTTATAAGGACCAAATGACCATGGACCAGAAATCACAGCCGCTGCCTTTTTCTCAGTGAATAAGGAATTGAGGACATTGATTCCTTGCTCACCAATGATGCCTTTCGGGAAAAGTCCTTCGCTAAAGAATGTCTGAATGTATTTTCCGCCTTCGATGGCACCATCGTTATTAAGACCAATATCATTGACGTCATAAGAACCATCGTTTTTCTGTTTGAAAATATAGCCACCTGAACCGCCTAATACACTTTCTGCGTAATAAATTTCATCCCACTTCGCAACAAAACCGTATTTCCCGTCCTTTGTCAGCTTTTTCGAAAGGTCATACCAGCCATCGAGTGTCGTTGGTGCCTTTTTCACAAGGTCTTTGTTATAGAAAAGCACAGTGGTTTCAACGGATTTTGGCAGGCCATATAGCTTGCCATCTATCGTTTGTGATTGAATCGATTCGTCTGTGAAGGAATTGATCACTTTTTCATCTGGTTTGATTTCTTGTAACAATCCCTCTGTGACAGCTGATCCAATTTGGTCGTGAGGCATGGTGATGACATCTGGACCAGTGCCGGCTGCGCCATCAAGACGAAGCGCTTCAATTTGGTCGGCATATGCTTTTTCGACTACTTTGACTTTCACGTCGTTTTGTTTTTCAAATTCTTTGACGGCGTCTTGAATCCCATCAGACTTTTTGACATCCTCCCACACTAGCAAGGTCTTTGTACCTGTAGATGCCGGCTGTGTACCGCTTGAATTGTCATCTCCTGGTCCGCATGCTGACAGCAGCAGCACAGCAGTACCAACGACTGCCGATAATGTCGCCCATTTTCCCTTTTTCATTCGTAATCCCCTCTCGTTCTTTTTTCACAGATGATAAGAAAACGCTTTCTTAATGTGAGAATATCAACTTGAGTAAAAAAAGTAAACACATTTTATTAAATTTATTAAGTAAAATTTTTTACTGAAATAAAGAGAAAAGAAGCCCACCATATACGGCAGGCCTTCCAGCTGTTTATATCGTGCTTTTCCGAAAGACAGGTTCTGAGGCAATCAGCACGGTTTTTGTTAATGTTCTGCCATCAACCAGTCTTTCTAAAAGTAAATCGACAGCTGTTTCGCAAAGTAAAGAGGTATGGATGTGATAAGTTGTGAGCGGTGGTGACACATATTGAGAGACGTGAATATCGTTGATACTAAAGACACTCACTCGATTTGGTAAAGAAAAACCGCGTTCATTTAATGCTTGTAAACAGCCTATCGCAAGAGGATCACTTGCGACACAAAAAGCGGTTGGCAGGTGATCGCCGAGCTCGTCGATCGCCTTCATCATCAATGAATAGCCTTCATCTACAGAGAAGTGGTGACCGATATAGACCAATTGTTCATCCAGTTTGTTGTGTGCTGTCATGTACTGGCGGAAAGTCGTTTCACGAATATCTGGAATCCGCCTATTTGTATTGAGATCAAGATCTGTCCCGCCAATAAATCCGATGGATGTGTGCTGTTTTTCGATAAAAGAATCGATAATCTTTTCTACAATTCGTTTCAGGTTTGGTTTCACAGAATCAAAGCGGTCTTCATCTGGTGATGTATCAATAAAGACGATATGTTTTGTGATCGCATATAATTGATCAAGCTCAGTTTTTTTAAATCGACCGATGGCGATGATGCCTTCTGTAGAAGGATCAATCGATTGAAGACCATCAGATGGGTTGTAAGCGGTAACATTTAAGCTTCTGGTATTGGTGAGTTCCTCGATGCCTAGACGAATGGATTTAAAATAAATATCTTCAAGCTCTTCTTTTTCGGTCATCCAATAGAGAAAGGCTATTTTTTTAAGTGAATGTTTGAATGTCTTTTTTTGATAGGACAAAGCTTCTGCTGCCGCATATACTCTCTCACGTGTTTGATCCGTAACCGATAGGTTGGGATCTTGGTTCAGTACGCGAGACACGGTGGCGATGGATAATCCGGCTTTTTCCGCAATGTCCTTTATTTTAGCTGCCAAGTCAGCACCTCCTATAGAAAATATCTCCTTTCAGTATAGAGTCTTTAAAAAAATTAGTAAATATTTTTATTAAATTGATTGGTTTAGGCTGTTCTTTACGAGTTGGAAAGGAATTAGTAAGATATATGTATTGAAGATGTAGGATTAAGATTTCTGATAGGAGAGGGACAGATGTATTATGATGCACTGAAGACATTTGTGACAGTTGTGGAGGAGAAAAACTTTACAAAAGCAGCACAGAAGCTGCGGATTTCTCAACCGAGTGTCAGTCTTCATATTAAGAATTTGGAGCAGGAATTTCAGACCGTTCTGCTTAATCGTTCGCCAAAGCAATTAACGGTGACACCAACTGGGGATATGCTGTACCATCGATCAAAACAAATCATCCGTTTATATGAACAGGCGAAGCAGGATATTTATGAGCATCATCATCTGGCACGAGGGAAGCTCATGATTGGAGCGAGTTTTACCATTGGGGAGTATGTACTGCCGCAAATCTTGGCAGAATTTCATCAGCTCTATCCGCATGTTGATATTGAGGTGGTCATTGATAATACAGAGGCGATTGCCAGACATGTTCGGTTGTTCCATGTCGACATCGGACTGATCGAAGGACAAACCAATGACAAAGAACTCTCTGTAGAAACGTTCCTAGAGGATGAACTGTATATCGTTGCCCCATTAGACCATCCGTTTGCAAAGAAAAAGGATGTCACCATTGATCAATTACAAAATGAAACATGGATCACAAGAGAAGAAGGATCTGGGACAGGAGAATACTTACAGCACGTCCTGAAATCAAATGGCCTGAAAGCGCGGACTTTTGTGACATTTAGCAGCAATCAAGCGATAAAAGAAGCTGTCATTCATGGAATGGGGCTATCTGTTTTATCTAAATATGTCCTCCAGCGGGGCAGCATTGGCGGGGAATTGGCTGTCATTTCTGTGAGGGGAATGGACTTTAAACGGACATTTTCCTATGTCGAATCCCCGATGACAGGTGGGAATAAAAATAAGGAATTGCTTGTCGAGTTGTTGAGAAAAGAGAGAAAAGACGCTTCTCCGCAGTAGGAGAAACGTCTTTTTTTTATAATCCTTTGATGTTGATTTCATCGACTGGGAGGAAAATCTCACCTGTATCTGTGTACTTCATGTTGACTTGATCGCCTTCTTTTAAATAAATAATAAGAGGCTCTTTTTCAGATGACATGGTGTAGTTTTTCCCATCGTCTAGTAAGAAGGTGACGGTTGTATAATCACCGGTCTTTTCCTTATACACCCTCTTCACTTTGCCTGTTGACTCTTTCTTTTCTTGCTTTGATGAACTATTGACGGTACCGCCGCCTTTTTGAAGAGCAGTTTTATAGGCTCTTAGTGCTTCATTTGGTGTAGAAGCGTATGCGGCGATCTCAGGATTGGCTGCCGAAACAATAAAGTAGTTTTGCAGGAACCCGTTTGAATCGAGAACAGGTGTAAGCCAGCTGGCTTCCCCGTAGAAATTATAAAGAATCGGCATGCGGCCCTTCCATTTCTTCTCGATAAATCGTTTCTCAATAATTTGCAAAGCTCCCTGTGAATCCATGTAGGATTCTTCAAGATTACCCGTATAATACGTGGCTTTTCCTGTTCGGGCATTTGTTAGTGCATACCCGAGCATGGAATCAACGCCCTCTTTTGGACTGGTGAAATCTGTGAAGTAATACATATCCCCTTTTGAATCAAACACCGGACTTACATTGGCTTCCGTTCCCTCGTCTGAAGGCAGCTTCACATCTGATTTTCCAAAAAGACTGTTCCAGAAACCATGTACATAGTTGCCGAAGTAACTATTTTGCAGACTGACGGCCTCTGGCGAAACAGCGCCATCAATAAAGGCTGGTACTTTGTCTAAGGAATATTTCTTCGTTTCACCCGTTTTGGCATCCACAACAACCACACCTGAAGCTTTAAACCCGTTTCGTGCAGAGATGAAATCTCCAAATGTTTGGATGTAATAAGGCTTGCCATCATCATTGATCTCTAGCTGCGTGTCTCCATAGAAAATCAAGTCTGGATACTGAAGACGGATATGCCGCTCAATTTCCTTATTGAAATAGGAAGAAGGCGTATAGACCATCTCGGTTTTCACAAACTTTGGATTGGCAGATGAGTCGGTCGCACTTAATGTAAAGTAACCCGGTGTGCTACCAGAACGAATCCATTTAAAGAAATCGGAGAACTCGACGGGTGCGATATACACATACTCACCATTGACCTTCTGAATTTGCAAGCTGCCAAGCTCGTAGTAACTCGTGTTTGGCACCTGTCCGAACGATTTCTTCATCTTATTGCGAGCAAATTGCGGTGGTACACTCGCAGGTGTTTCTGTCTCATCGAACGCTTTGATTTCGACTTTTTGCTCCATTTTAGACACGTCGAATTTCTCATTTGCATTGAATAGAAAAGCGGTTGCCATATAAACACCGAGCAGCAATAATATGAGAAATAAAACGCCCTTGATCTTCCGCTCCAATCCCACTGATAAAAAGGCACCTGCTGCTGTCACAACAAGTCCAATGAGCCACAGTGATGATGGGTTGCGGTCTAAATTGGTGATGTAGTAGAAGCCGAAAATCCCGATGATAAACAGCAGTGCCAGTCCCGCAATCCACATAAGCGGCACCTGTTGTTCAGTCCCTTTCTTTCTAACGATTAACCTGAGTGGTGTGAGCAAAAGGGTCAGGACAAGACCGATCACAACCGAAAATAACAACATATATCCCACAAACAGATCTCCTTTCAAATCAATCACTCTTTTAGTATATACGAGTGAGACGGGGAAAAGATTCACCGGATGGAAGGTTCATTTAAATGCCGATCGAATCAATGGCTGATTGAACATCTTCTTTCAGCTCAAAAAATGTGAGTCTTTTTTCGATTTTCTCTATTAACGCGTCAATGGCTTCACCTGACATATGGGTTTGGATGTTCCTTTGATGTTTGTACACGTTAATCAGAAGGTCATCAATCAGATCTACTATTTTTTTGGCTTCTTGACGATCCTCTGCAAATTCATTTTGAAGTTGATGCCGGATGGCTCTAATCAGCGCTGTTTTCTGTTCTTCTTTGATCTTTGCCTTCAAAGCAGCCAGCTCTGCTGGTGTCATATCTTCCGTGTTAAAGTTTGCTTGAGAGAAGATGGAGCTAGATGTATGCGTATCTGTCACTCTCTGTAAAAAACGATCTGCGTCTGTTGGTTGTTTCTTTGAAAATTCCATTTGTCGTACTCCTTAAGAAATCCCCATATTCTTGGCAAGGGTTGTATCTGCATCGTGGTATTGTTTTCCTAGCTGGCTCATATCATCTGATATTGAATCCATCCACCTTTTCATATCCATCGCATGATCAATCGCTGCATCATATTTTTTGACCGAATAGAACTCATTTTCAAGACCCTCTGTTTTTAAGTGGCGAATCACAGCATCCACATCTGAAGCCGTCAGCTGGTCATACGAACCAAAACCGACAATTTGTTTGTATCTTGAACGGACGCGTTCCACCGATTGATCCACTTTGTCATCGAGTTTCTCAATTTTACGAATGATTTGCTGCATATGGTGCTCGGCATATGTGGAGAATTTACGACCTGTGTTCATAAGAACATGCGACTTGATTAAAATCGCTACCACACTTTGCGGGTGAACATTTGATTGGCTCAATTGATGTAACATGGCGGCAGTGAGAGAAGGGTTTTTTCTCAACATATCATCAATGGTTTGAACGGAGCCATCTGACGAAAAGGAATACCGGTCTAAGCCATGGCTGCCGGCGAGGGCTTCAAGAAATAAATTCGCATCAAGTGAAGGATTCACACTCATTGCCCGATTGAGGAGATTTTTCATAAATTGGACGGCCTTTGAGGAGTCCTCAGTGTAATCGACGCCTTCAGGTAAAGCGGCATCATACATCACTTTCACACGACCGATTTCTGTCGTATGACGATTTAAGAGAGAAAGCCCGTCATTGAGATTGATATATTCTGTTAATCTACTACGGTAATCACCTTTTAATGCTTTGGCTTGCAGACCATCCGATAGATTTGGGTAAATATTCGGATTCTCAAAGGTGACCCCGCCTTGAATAAAATCATTTTTGACAAGAACATAAGAAGCATTTGACCCGCCAAGTGAATGCCCTGTCACATACATCTTCGCATTCGGCATTTTCTTATGGATCTCTTTCGCATACCGGTCCGCCTGCACCATTTGATTCTCTGCACCGTGTTCAAAAGGGATATTTTTAATCAAATACTTCGTATCTGAAATCAACCAATCTTGTACAATCTCATTTGTATAGGCCGTTGTCCCTGTCGTCATCTTCGTCGTCACTTCCTTTGACGTCTCTGACTGGCTAAAAGGAGGCAACTTTGTCAAAATGGTAGAAAGAAGATCATCTGACTCTTTTTTTCCATGTTTTTTAATGGTATCTTTATATTGGCCTGCGCCAATTGGTTCTGACCCGCGGTAGGCGATGACGGCGTTTTTGATTTTGGTGAGGTCTTTGCCGCCATCGGAGCGATCAAAATCTTCTTCGGAAACGATAGTTAGTGCATTAAGACCTTTAGTTGTTTCTTTATAATCAATGACATACATGGTCTTATTTTTACTAATGTCTATTTCACTAGAAATTCTATAGTAATCTATTTTATAAGCTGCATTGGAAATAAGATTATAGTCTTTAGCAGAAAGTTCGTTTTGGGCTACGGTTTTAGACAAAATTGTCACTCCTGTAATATTTATCTTATATATTATAGGATATTGTATGATAGATATCTATAAAAAGAGGATTAAAATCCTCTAGATTAACAAAGGTGGATTTATCTAATGAAAAACACAATCAAAGTTGTGATTATATTATTTACTACCGTTATTATTCTAATAGTTTCTCTTATTATCCAACAAGATAAGAAAGAAAAATCGAATGATTCAGGAGGGGAAACTGTTGTGAAAGAGAAAAGTGATCAAGAAAAAGCAGAAGAGTTCGCAGAGAAAATGAAACCAAAAATAGAAGAAAGATTACATAAAAAGGATATCTATCATTTTATAGAAAAAATAACATTCAAAAAAAAGGTATCCATTAGTCCAATGGGATATGTAACAGTTGATGGTTATATAAATGATGATCCTGAAAAATTTTATTTCTCAGCATCTTTAATGCATAAATCTAATGAAATTGGTTCTATGAGCTTTTCCCCAGAGTTGTCATATCGTTTTAAAGACTGGAATAAATATAAAGATGAGCCTGAGATAAAAGAAAACTACCTTAACAGACTCTCTGAAAAAGAACGGGAGCAATATCTAAAGGACATTGGAGAAAAAGAGTAAAGCAGGTACTCACTTACCTGTTTTTATTTGTGTCAATTTCATTGGTAGATTGATTAAAGGTTCATAAAGGAGTTTTTATTTTTTATGAGAAATACAATGAAATTTTCTATATTAATTGTGGTCGTCATCATCTCAGTAACTGCTTTCATTGTAGAGTACATTAATCAGAGTCTGTCGGATGATGTAGTGGAAGAGAAGAGCGATGAAGAAAAAGCAGAAGAACTCGCAGAGAAGATGAAGCCTAAGATAGAAGAGCATTTACATAAAAGAGACATTCATCACTTTATCAAAACCATAACGTTTGAAAAAGATGTGACCATCAATCCTATGGGGGATATTATAATCGATGGCTATATAAATAATGAACCGGAGAAGTTCGGATTTTCAGCTTCTTTACAATATAGAGCTAAAAAAATAGGTTCAATGAGTTATGATCCTGAGTTGTCATATCGTTTTAAAGATTGGGATAAATTTAAAGATGAACCAGAATTAAAGGAAAACTATCTTAAACGACTCTCTGAAAAAGAACGAGAGCAATATCTAAAGGACATTGGAGAAAAAGAGTGAAGCAGGTGTCTACCCACCTGTTTTATTTTTTTATTATCATTATGAGAAGTTTTGATTGTAAGGAGTGTTGCGTTGTATGAAAAATACTTTAAAACTTGTATCTGTTTTGGTCGTTATCATCATTGTCTCAGTGACTTCGTTAGTCACTCAGCACAATAAGCAAAGTAAATCAAATGATGTGGTAAAAGCAAAGAGTGATCAAGAAAAAGCAGAAGAGCTCGCAGAAAAAATGAAGCCTAAAATAGAAGAATGTTTACGCAAAGAAGACATCCATCACTTTATTAAGACCATAACGTTTAAGAAGAGGGTAACTATTGATCCAATGGGCTACATCGTAATTAGAGGATATATAAATGATGAACCGGAAAAGTACGGTTTCTCAGCTTCTTTACAATATAGAGCTAAAAAAATCGGTTCAATGAGTTATGACCCTGACTTATCAGACCGCTTTATAGATTGGGAAGAATATAAAGATGAGCCGGAAGTGAAAGAAAATTACCTTAAAAGTTTTACTAAGGAGGAACGAGAACAGTATCTTAGAGACATTGGAGAAAAAGAGTGAAAAATATCCGTTAGCCGTATGTTCTTTCAAAAACGATGACCAAAATAATATGCTATCATTCCCCTAACAAGACTTACAAACAAGGGAGAGCTTTCAAACATGGCAAATAAAAAGAAATTGATCTTGGATGTAGACACTGGAATTGATGATGCGATTGGTATTTTGCTTGCAGTGAAAAGTAAGCGGTTTGATATGTTGGGGATCACAACGGTGTGCGGGAATGTGTCTGTTGAAGCGGCGACATTGAATACGTGTAAAGTGCTTGAGCTGGTTGAGGCAGAGGAAATCCCTGTCATCAAAGGTGCAGTAACGCCTCTTTTGAGAGCCCCTCATTATGAACATCGGGTGCATGGGGAGGATGGAATTGGCGGCGCTTTAAAGGACGCCCGGCCTAAGAAGACCGCAGATGAAGGTTTTGCGCCTGATTTTATCATTGACCAAGTACTGAAGTATTCGAAGCAGGTTACGCTTGTGTTGACAGGGCCGTTAACGAATTTAGCCCTTGCAGTAAAAAAATGCCCTGAGCTGATTCATCACGTAAAAGAAGTCATTTTTATGGGGGGTGTCGTGCAGGAACAGGGGAATGTCACACCGGTTGCGGAATTTAATACATATGCAGATCCAGAAGCGGCGAAATTGGTGCTGGAGGCTGGTTTCCCTTCATTGACTCAAGTAGGGCTGGATGTCACGAGACAGGTCTTGTTAACGGATGAGAGAATTGATGCCATTCAAAATGAAACGTTAGCCAGTTATATCAGAGAGAGCACAAGCATTTACCGCCAGCGCTATTTTGAGCGGAATGGGGTGTGGGCATGTGCCATGCATGATCCGCTTGCTGTAAGTCTTGCAATTGATAAACAACTTGTGAATACACAGGCTTTTCATGTAGAAGTGGAGACGAAGAGTGAGTTCTGCGATGGTCAAATGATATGTGATTTTCAGCATCAATGGGGAAAAGATCGCAATCTTCAAGTGTGTATGGATGTAGATGCTGAAGGGTTTTTTGATTTAATGATCAAAGTCTTGAATTCTTAAAAAAGAAGTCTGTGCAAACAGGCTTCTTTTTTATAAGATGGGAACATGAGGAAATGTATGCGCTCACATGAATGAGGAAGGAGTGAAGTCAATTGGCTTCTGTCAGTTTAAGTAGTATGGATAAGATAAGGGCAGCAAGCAGAGGATTGCCGCCAAAACTGAAAGCAATTGCTGAGCACATTACAAGTGAGCCCCGCGACATCATCCATTTGTCGATTGTCGAGCTTGCCAAAAAGACAGCGAGCTCAGAGGCAACGATTTTTCGTCTTTGTAAAAGGCTTGGATTTGAGGGGTATCAAGATTTGAAGATTGCTATTGCCCAGGAAATAGACCAAACGAAGCCTGATTATGTAGATGAAGAGATGAGTCTTGACGATGATACTGCCGTTTTTATGCAAAAGGTATTTCAGGCGAACATCACTGCATTAAAGGATAGTTTTCAATTGTTGAATCCAGAAGATGTAGAAAAAGCCGTACAATTAATCCATGAAGCAGAGCGCTTAGAGTTTTATGGCAGCGGTGGGTCTGGCCTCATCGCCACAGATGCTTTTCACAAATTTATGAGAACAGGCATCAACTGTATTGTTCATACAGATTCTCACTTTCAAGCGATGTCGGCAGGTCTGCTTGATCAAAAGAGCACAGTGCTTGGTATATCTCATTCTGGTCGAAATAAGGATTTGCTGGATGCGATGAAAACAGCCAAGGAAAAAGGAGCGAAAACCATAGGCATTACAAGCTATCAGCGTTCTCCATTGAGTCAGCTTGCAGATGTCACGCTGTATACATCAACGCAAGAAACGGCTTTCCGAACGGAAGCGATGTCTGCTAGGCTTGCCCAGCTTACTGTGATTGATGTGCTATATTTTGCGCTTGCACATTTAAGGCAGCAGGAAACATTAACAAACTTAAAGCAAATGAGAGAAACCATTTCTCAAAAAAGAGTGTAATGGTTTCAAAAATAAATTTTTCTATTAGTGAAAAATGCTGTTGTGGTAACGATTCTAAGGTTTTAAATGAAAATTATTTTCTTTTTGATCGTTGAATGTCGAAAAAAATATTCCTATAATGGGATTTATCAGGTACACCAGCACCACGACACTTTATTTCAAATCAATGATTGGGCGTGATACAGATGAAGGGAAACCAGGCGGTAATTGGTTTGGATATTGGAACAACAAGTACAAAGGCGGTTCTATTTGGACCACAGGGGAAAGTCATATCAAAACATTCTGTTCCTTATGACCTCATTCACCCCCAGCCAGCATGGGTTGAGCAGAACCCTGAACATATTTTAGATGCTGTGATTGCGAGTGTAAGAGGCGCCTTGACGAAAGCAGCATTTGATGCAAAAAACCTCATAGGTGTGGGAATTAGTACGGCGATGCATTCGTTAATCGTCATGGATGAGAATGGAAAAGCATTAACAAACAGTATCATTTGGGCTGATAACAGAAGTGCAGAACAAGCGAAACGAATCATAACGGACTTAGATGGCTTTCAAATTTATAAAAGAACCGGAACACCGATCCATCCAATGTCACCGCTTTCAAAAATACGATGGATCAAGGAAATGACACCTGACGTCTTCAATCAGGCAGCAAAATTCATTTCCATCAAAGAGTATGTTCTTTATCATTTCTTCGGTCAGTATGTGGTCGATTATTCAATTGCATCAGCAACAGGACTGTTCCGATTGGAAACGCTTCAATGGGACGAGGAGGCACTACGCATTGCAGGAATTCAGGTGAATCAGCTGTCTGAACTTGTTCCAACGACGCATCAGCTGCGTGGTCTTCAGCCAGAAATTGCGCTGCGAATGGGCATTGAAGAAGATACACCATTTGTTGTGGGTGCAAATGACGGTGTATTAGCGAATCTTGGTGTTGGTGCGATTGGCAAAGGTGAGGTAGCAGTCACGATTGGGACAAGTGGTGCAGTACGTACAGTCGTAGATCAGCCAATTACAGATGAGCAATCAAGAACATTTTGCTATGCATTGACGGACAAGCATTGGGTCGTCGGAGGACCGACCAATAACGGCGGAATTATGCTGAGATGGCTCAAGGATGAATTTGGGTCTTCCGAGGTGGAGGTAGCAAAGCGTCTAGGTGTAGACCCTTACGATCTAATGATTGATATTGCAGAAAAGGTTCCAGCTGGCTCAGAAGGGCTGCTGTTTCTACCATTTTTAACAGGTGAGCGTGCACCTTATTGGAATCCAAACGCAAGAGGCACGTTCTTCGGGATCAGTCTTCAGCATAAGCGCGAGCACTTTATTAGAGCCGTGTTAGAAGGCGTCATTATGAGTGTTTTCTCGATCGGTGTGGCACTAAGAGATTTAACAGGTCCAGCGAAGGATGTCAGGGCTTCTGGTGGATTTGCGAGATCCCCTCTATGGCGACAGATTTTGGCCGATACGATGGGCAGAGAAGTGCTCGTACCAGAAAGCTACGAGGCTTCCGCACTTGGGGCGGCTGTCCTTGCACTTCATAGTTTAGGTCATATGGAAGAGATAGAAGAGGTGCAGGAATGGATTCGTATTTCTGCCCGCCATGAACCAAATATGAAGAACAACGAAACATACATAGAGCTATTTTATTTATATGAGCGTCTCTATGACAAACTGAAGGATGAATTTGATGTCATTAGTGCGTTGCAATTAAAACAAAATCGTTAAACATCGGGGAAAAGGTGGGAGAACATGCTTTTATTCATTATGATTGCGGCGATTGTCCTTTTACTCATTCTCATTACAGTCGCTAAGTTGAATCCGTTTGTGAGTTTGATCATTACCTCTATGCTAGTAGGCTTTGCTACAGGAATGGATTTACAGGAAATCATTCAATCGATTAAAACGGGATTAGGGAACACGTTATCGTTACTCGCGATAGTGCTAGCGCTTGGGACCATGCTTGGGAAAATGATGGCTGAGTCAGGGGGCGCTGAGCGGATCGCTCAAACACTCATCAGTCGTTTTGGGACGAAGAATGTGCATTGGGCGATGATGTTTGTAGCCTTTATCGTGGGGATACCTGTCTTTTTCCAGGTCGGATTTGTTCTTCTCATTCCCTTACTCTTTACCATTGCGATTGAAACGGGCATTTCGCTCGTGACGATTGGGATTTCATTAATCGCAGGCTTGTCTGTTGTGCATGGGCTAGTCCCGCCTCACCCAGCTGCCATGGCAGCAGTAGGCATCTATCATGCCAACGTGGGGAAAACGATTTTCTTTTCAATCATCGTCGGTTTGCCAACAGCTATTATTGCTGGACCGTTGTATGGTAAGTGGATTGGAAAGCGAATACATAAACCAGTTCCAGAGCTGCTCAGAAAGCAATTCACGGAACGACATGCTGATCGGAAGCTTCCTGGTTTTGCGAATACGATGTTTACCATTTTGGTGCCGGTCATTCTTATGTTGCTTGCCACGTTGGCGGACATTATTTTGCCAGAGGATAGTATGTGGTATCAGATGTTTAAGTACATTGGAGATCCCATAACAGCTTTATTGATTGCGACAGTGTATTCTTTCTTTAGTCTTGGCTTTATACAAGGGATGAGCCGTGACCGAGTGCTGTCATTCAGTAACGATTGTTTGGGACCGATCGCTTCCATTCTGCTTGTGATTGGTGCAGGCGGAGCGTTCAATAATGTACTGATCGATTCAGGCGTTGGGGATTATATTGCTGATTTAGCCAAACACTCCCCAATCTCACCGATTTTACTTAGCTGGCTGATTGCTGCGGTTATTCGTGTGGCAACAGGATCAGCTACAGTATCCATGATGACAGCAGCCGGAATTGTAGCCCCAATCGCTGCATCCATGCCGGATGTGAGCAGAGAGCTGCTTGTTTTAGCAACAGGAGCGGGTTCACTGATTTTGTCTCATGTCAATGACTCTGGTTTTTGGCTGATCAAAGAGTATTTTGGTATGACCATTAAAGAGACGTTCTTGACTTGGACGGCTATGGAGACCATCATTTCCGTTAGCGCCATTGCATTTATTATGATCATTAATATGTTTATATAACGGGACAACAGCTCAATCCTTCGGAATTGGGCTGTTTTAGCTTGTTGTTATGCCGCTTTTGACAATTTAGGATAAAATAATGATATTGAGCTATGGGAGGCGGACATGATCGAACCTTTAAAACATGTATATAATGAACCATTTATTCAACATTTAGCAGAAAAACTTGCGCAAGCGTCAACTGTATTTGATGCTGATCACTTTCAGCAGCTCGTGTTTCAAGAGGATTGGGAGCAGCTCGAGTTGAAAGGACGAATGAGAAGAGTAACTGAATCGATGCACGCCTGTCTGCCTGAGGATTATGAGAAGGCAATCGATGTACTGCGTCAGACAGCACCGCATTTTACAGGGCTCAGTGCGCTTGTATTTCCAGACTACGTCGAGACATATGGTGTTGACCATTGGGATATCTCGATCAAAGCACTTGAATTCTTTACACCGTTTTCCACTGCTGAATTTGCCGTTCGACCTTTTCTCATTCGAGATCAAGAGAAAATGCTGGCGCAGATGCTTGTGTGGTCACAGGATCAAAATGAACATATTCGCCGTCTCGCTAGTGAAGGATGCAGGCCTCGTTTGCCGTGGGGATTATCCGTCCCTGCGCTGAAAAAGGACCCTTCTGTCACGCTGCCCATTTTAGAAAATTTGAAGTCAGATTCGGCCAAGTATGTGCAAAAAAGTGTAGCGAATCATTTAAATGATATTTCTGCAATTCAGCCAGACCTCATGAAGCAAATGGTCAAAAGCTGGTATGGAACCAATGAACATACAAACTGGATTGTCAAACATGCATCCCGTACGTTATTGAAAAAAGGCGATCCAGATATCATGGCTTTATTTGGCTATGGAGATGATCCGTCTATCCAAGTAACGGATTTGAAGGTGACGCAAGACCCCGTTCGTATTGGAGAGAAGCTGACCTTTCATTTTATTCTTCAGGCAGATAAGCCATTAAAGCTGCGCGTAGAGTATGCCGTTGATTACGTGAAAGCTCGTGGTACACGCAATCAAAAGGTATTTAAAATCACAGAATTTGAAACAGGATCGGCGCTGCATAGAGAATTTGTCCGGTCACAGTCGTTTCAAAATATGACAACGAGAAAGCACTATGAGGGCATTCATACATTAACCATCATCATCAACGGCATCCCAAAAGCGTCTGTTGATTTCGAAGTCGCAGCAGCTGCTCATGAAAAAACCCGCCATTGAGGCGGGCTTTGCTTGCGTTTCTAAGCTTTCTTTTTCATTAAGAATGAAGCAATGATGGCGGCTGCTAAGAAACCGATACTGATAATCGAGCTAGGTAAGTTCTCTGGTCTGAATAGGAACAGAACAAAACTGACACTGAGTACAAGACCAGCAAATAAAGTGAAATACGGAAATAACCAAACTTTGAAATACGGCTCCTGTGGATATCTTGGACGCAGTTTCAAATGTGCCAGACAGATGCTGATCCAAATAAGAGAAACCGCAAAACCAGGAATAGCCAGCATATAGCTGAAAATTTGATCTGGGTACAAGTAAGCAAAGAATGTTCCGATTAAAAGAAACAGAACGGTCACCCATAAACTTAAAATAGGTACACCTCTTTTGTTGACCTGTGCCAGCTTTTTTGGACCGCCGTCTGATTTAGATAGAGAATGAATCATTCTCGTCGTACCGTAAATACCAGAGTTGGCGGCAGATAGAACAGCTGTAATTAAGACGAAATTAATGAAGTGAGAGGCACCCTGCATGCCAGCTGCTGAAAAGACTTGGACAAAAGGACTGTTATTCGGATCAATTTGATTCCAAGGAATGAGTCCGCAAATAATCAAAATCGGCAGTGTGTAAAACAAGATGATACGCCACATCATACTTTTGACAACACTAGGTAACACCTTTTCTGCATCCTTTGTTTCTGTAATGGTCAGCCCGATCAATTCAGAGCCTCCATATGAGAAGATCACCACTAATAATGAAGCAAAAACAGCGCCCCATCCGTTCGGGACAAAGTTTTGGTAATTGGTGAGAACAGGCGTGCTTTGTTCACTCGGAATGATTCCAAATAATAATGCAGCACCGAGAATAATAAACACAATAATAACGAAAATCTTCATTCCAGCGAACCAAAACTCAATTTCACCAAAGTATTTTACATTATTTAAATTAATTCCGATGACTAAGAGCGAGCAAAGTAAACATAAAGACCATAATGGTACGTTTGGCATCCAATATTGAAGCAAACTCCCCGCTGCAATGATTTCAATGACACATACAGTGAGCCACATAAAACAGTAAACCCATCCGACAACAAATGAAAAACGTTGACCAAGCGCAATCTGTATGAGGTCGCGAAGGTTATTCCCCGGGTAGACGATGGCCATTTCAGCTAAAGCCGCCATGACAATGAGAAGAAGCAATCCAGCAAATACATAGGAAAAGATAACTCCAGGACCTGCTAAGCCGATTGTATCGGCACTTCCTTTAAAGATTCCTGTACCAATGACCCCGCCCATCGCAATCATGCGAATATGACGCGGCGATAAAAGCTTTTTTAATTCGTGTTGTTCCTGATTCGCGCTCATGACGTTCTCCTTTTTTAAAATGCTTATGTTCCATTTTCTTTTTTCGAGCGGTCAGTGTCAATATAAAAAAAGAGATTTTTCAGACAAAATAGGCGGTTGATTCTATCAAATGAGCCGTTTTCTTCCATAAATCCTTTCCATGACCCATCCCCAAAATCTGAAACTTCGTGAAAAAATGATCATTTGCCTTAATTCTGACATAAACAATTTTCAGTTTTTGTCGATATATCTTTTGTATTACTAAAGTCCTAATAAAGAATTATTTATAACTGTAAAATATTTCAAAAAAGTATGGAAGAATGAAAGGAGTTATTGAAGATGTTTATGAGAAAAGCAAGTGATTCATCGTCGGGGGCCCTTCTTAGTGAAAGCAGTCAATTAGTTGAACGAATTGAGAAGGGAGATTTTTCAGCCAGAATTGATACTGCTGCATTCTCTTCTAGTCAAACAATAGAAGCTGTGGCTCAAATAAATGAAGCGTTACAAAAGATGCAAGAAGCGCAAGAAGATATTCATATGCGTATGAATTTAGTGACAAAAGCGATTCAAGTGGGTCTATGGGATATGACGGTTGTAGCAGGAGATCCTGTGAATCCAAAAAACGAATTCACATGGACAGATGATTTCCGCAAAATGCTAGGTTTTCAAAATGA
>Ga0006562J51391_1035823_pt1 | contig 23870 bp, 23 predicted proteins | sample Ararhi6_input_d2_FD_51391 | JGI IMG/M metagenome (IMG submission 51391) | reverse complement strand
CTCACTGTGCTTCATGTATGGATGCGGTCAGTGCAGGCCGGGCGACTTCGCCGATACCTCCTCGCCTGCGGCGACTTTGTCATAACAAAATGACAAAGTCAACGATGCATGGGCAACGACCTCATAACGGCGGTCAGGGCGTCGTGATGAAGCTGAACTTGAAGTCCTCGGCCCGGTGCACGGCCCGCCGCCAGCCGCCCGGCACGCCGCCGGTCGTATAGAACAGGGTGTCGATGACGAGCAGCGGACTCCCGACCGGGACCGCGAGCGCGGCCGCCTGCTCGTCGGTCGCCGCCGTGGCCCACGCGTCGTGCTCGGAGCGCTCCACCGTGATGCCGAACTCGGCCTCGAGGAGCGCGAACGCCGATCCCCCGTCGTCCAACTCGGCAGTGCGGGGCAGGAACCCATCCGGAGTCCGGATGTAGATCTCGTTGTCGGCGAACGGCCGGCCCTCCAGCGTCAGCAGCCGACGGAAGTGCAGCACCGGCTCACTCGGCCCGATGCCGAGTTTCTGCGCGATGTCCGGGGGCGGGGCCACGCGGCCGAGATCCGACACGGTCGAACCGGGATGCAGGCCGCGTTCTGCGAGGAAACGGTAGAGATCGCCGGGCCGGACGTCCGCCGGGCGGGCCACCCGCACGCCCGTCACCGGGAAGGTGCCCTTGCCCTGCTTCCGGTAGACGTATCCCTCGGTCGTGAGCTCCTGGAGCGCCTGCCGGATGGGCGCTCGGCTGACGCCGAACCGTTCCAGAAGCATCGCCTCGGTCACCGGGGAGAGCGTGTCCGCCGTGCCCTCGGTGATCTCCGCCCGCAGGATCTCCTTGATCTGGAGATACAGCGGGATGCCGGAGGTGTGATCGAGCCCGCCGCGCGCCATGTGGTGGGACTCAGCGCACGAAGGTGATGGTGAGCGGGTAGGTGTACCACTCGCCCTGATTGGCCTTGACGGCCGCGACGATCGCGAACACGAGACCCACGACGCCGACCAACGGCAGGAGGACCAGGCCGATGACCGCGAGGATCAGCACGCTGCTCACGACGTACGCGATGAGCAGGGTCAGCTGGAAGTTGAGCGCCGTCGCGGTGTGCGCGCGGACGAACGGGCCACGCTCGCGCAGCACGAGGTAGGCGACGAGCGGTCCGAGGAAGCTGAAGAAGATCCCGCTCAGATGCGTGAGCGTCGCCCACATCTTCTCGTCGGCGGGGCTCATCGGCTGCACGGGCGGGACAGCGCCGTACGGCGGCTGCGGAGGCATCGTCATGCCCCCAGCGTAGGGCTCGCCACCCCTGTCGCGGGGTTCCGGTGCTCCGAGCGGAAGGCGGAGCTGATCCGACCTGCCGTTCGCGGGCCGCGGCACGCTACGTTCGAAGCAGGCTCCGCGCAGGCACTCGATTCTGCGCGACATCTGCCCAGACACGAATGGAGTGCCGTGGACATCCTCGCTGCCGGAGGCGTCGCCGTGATCGTCGGGATCACCGTCGTCGTCATCGCCGTCATCCTCATCTTCACCCTCATCATGGTGCGCGCCTGGTACAAGGTCGCCAAGGCCGACCAGGCGCTCGTCATCGTCGGCAAGACGCAGAAGGGCGCGAGCGGGGAGTCGTCGCGCATCTCGATCATCACGGGCGGCGGCGCCCTCGTGAACCCGCTGACGCAGCGGGCGGAGATGATCTCGCTGCGCGCCCGCCAGATCAAGATGGAGCCGACCGCGCAGTCGTCCACGGGCGTCACGGTCAACGTCAGCGGCGTCGCGCTCGTGAAGATCGGCTCCGACCCCGAACTCGTGCGCCGCGCGGCCGAGCGCTTCCTGTCACAGGACGGCGCGATCGAGCAGTTCACGACCGAGCAGCTCGAGGGTGCGCTCCGCGGCGTCGTCGCGACCCTGACGGTCGAGCAGCTCATGAACGACCGGCAGAAGCTGTCCGACCAGATCGCCGAGGGCATCAAGAGCGACCTGCTGTCGCAGGGCCTCATCCTGGACTCCTTCCAGATCCAGGGCGTCACGGACAAGAACGGGTACATCGACGCGCTCGGCGCGAGCGAGGTCGAGCGCGTCCGCCGCGAGGCGGAGGTCGCGCGCATCAACGCGGCCCGCGAGGTGCGCGCCCGTCAGATCGCGACGGACGAGGCCAACCTCATCGAGCAGACCGCGTACGACAAGAACCAGGCCGGTGCCGCGGCCGAGGTCGGTCGCGCCCGTGCGGAGGCCGACCAGGCCGAGGCGCTGGAACGCGCGGTGCGCGAGCAGGCGGTGCTCCTCCAGGCCGCGGAGAACAAGCAGGCCCAGCTCGACGCCGACATCAAGAAGGTCGCCGACGCCGAGCTGTACCAGCGGCAGCGCGCCGCCGACGCCGACGCGTACGCGCAGGTCAAGGCCGCCGAGGCCCGCGCGCAGATCGCCGCGCAGGAGGCGGAGGCCACGCGCCTGCGCGCACAGGCCGAGGCGGACGCCGTGCGACTGGCCGGCGAGGCCCGTGCCGGGGCGATCGAGGCCGAGGCCGAGGCACTGTCCCGCAACCAGGAGGCCCTGCTCGCCCAGCGCGCCCTCGAGGCCCTCGTGCCGATGATGACCCAGTTCGCGCGGGGCTTCGACAAGGTGGGATCCATCACGGTGCTGGGCGGCGAGGGGGCCTCGAGCCACATCGCCGCCGAATCGGCGACCGGGATGCGCGCGACCTTCGACGCCGTCGAGGCGGCGACGGGGATCGACCTGCGGCAGATCATCCAGGGCCAGGCGACCGGGCGCGGCGTCGCGCAGGGCATCCGCCAGGAAGCGGCGGAGCGCCCGGCGGAGTCCCCGGCCGACGCGGTCGGCGACCCCGTCGCGCGCGGCGCGGAGATCGGGCGGGCCTTCGCCGCGGAGGACGGCGCGCCGGCATCCTGACCCGCACCGGGCGGGCTCGACCTTCAGGCGGCCGTCCGGACGCTCAGCCCCGGCACCACGCCGTGACCCAGGTGAGGATGTCGGCGCGCAGCTCCGGCGACGCGGGGAGCTGGATGGTGCCGGCGTGTCCGTCGACCTCCACATCGAACGTGAACACCGTGCCGCGCTTGTCCTCCTGCACGGCATGCGGGTCGCAGCGTGCCGGGACGAGCGGCAGGGCGATCGACTCCCGGGCGGCTCCCACCGCGTGATCGAGGCGGTACGCCGTCGCCGCGGCATCCGGCTGCCGGTAGGAGAGCAGATTCGTCTCGCGGACGGCGACCAGGCGCACCCCGGCGGCGCCCGCGTGCGGGGCGATCTCGAGCGCGAGGGTCGCCGGCTCCCCGGGCGGGGACGGGGTGAAGGCGCCCCAGGCGAGCGTGGCGGATGCCTCGACCGCCGCGGCGAGGCATTCCCGCGCGTGCAGGTCGGCGAGGAACGGGAAGTCCTCACGCGCCGCGACGGTCGTGGTCCGCGCGGCGTCACCGAGACGGTAGGTCAGCGTCACGGTCGCGGCGACCGCCGGCGGCGACGCGCACGCGGCGGGCGCGAGCTGCACCGGGAGAGCCACGGTGCGGCCGGGGGCGATCGTCGTGGGCCGGTCGATCACCTGCCGCGCGGGTTCGGTGAACCGCCGATCGGCGACGGTGACGCCGTGCACCTCCATGGCCGTGTCGGTCGCGTTCTGCACGCGCACCTGCATCCGGCGATCGGCGACGTCGGAGCGCAGCTGCGTCAGCTCGACGGCGACGCCGGGCGGGAGCCCCTCCGCCGCGTCGGCCGCGGCGCACGCGGTCAGCGCGAGCGCGACCGCCACGAGGGCCGCAAGCCCGCGTCGATGCGTCGCGCGACCTGGCACGCAGCCAGCGTAGATCCGATCAGCGCCGGAGTTCGACCCTGCGCACCGTCGCCTGCTCGAGGGCGACCTCGTCGATCTCGACGCCCAGCCCCGGCCCGGTCGGCACCCGTACGTGCCCGTGCTCGAGCACGATGGGCTCGGTCACGATGTCCTGCGCGTAGAAGCGGTTCGACGCCGAGACGTCGCCGGGCAGGGTGAAACCGGGAAGCGCGGCGAGCGCGGCGTTCGCGGCGCGGCCGATCCCGGTCTCCAGCATCCCTCCGCACCACACCGGCACACCGGCATCCCGGCACAGATCGTGGATGCGGACGGCTTCGAGGTAGCCGCCGACGCGGCCCGCCTTGATGTTGATGACGGAGGCCGCCCCGAGCGCGAGCGCGTCGCGCGCCGCCTTGAGCGACACGATCGACTCGTCGAGGCAGACCGGGGTCGACAGGCGCTTCGCGAGGGTCGCGTGGTCGACGATGTCGTCCTCCTGCAGCGGCTGCTCGATGAGGAGGAGGTCGAACCGGTCGAGCTCCGCCAGCGTGTCGGCATCCGCGAGGGTGTAGGCGGAGTTCGCGTCGACCTGCAGCGGGATGTCGCCGAACGCCTCCCGGACGGCGGCCGTGTCGGCGATGTCGCGGCCGGGCTTGATCTTGATCTTGATGCGCACGTACCCCTCGGCGAGGTATCCCGCGACGGTGTCGACGAGGGCGGCCGGGTCGCGCTGGATGCCGACGCTGACGCCGCTCGGGATCCGGTCCGTCACGGCGCCGAGGTGCGCGGCGAGCGAGCGGCCTTCGGCGCGGAGGGCCGCGTCGAGGACGGCCAGCTCGAGACCGGCCTTCGCCATCCGGTGTCCGACGAACGGTTCGAGGATGCGGGCGACGTCGTCCGGCGCGACGGCGCCGGCATCGAGGAGCGCGGGGGCGAGGAACTGCTCCGCGACGTCCCACGCGCCCTGCGTGTACTCGCTGGAGTAGAGCGGTGCGTGCTGCGTCACGATCTCGCCCCAGCCCTCGCCGCCGGCGGTGCGGGCGCGCACGACGATGACCTCGCGGACGGTCTCGGTGCCGAAGGATGTCGTGAACGGCGCGACGAGCGGGAGGTGCAGGACACGGAGCTCGAGGGACTCCAGTGTCACCGGGAGGGCGGGGCGGGCGAGGGGCATGCGGCCAGGCTAGCGGCGGTCGCGGGCCGGCGGACCCGTCACACTCGGGCGTCGCGGCGGCGGAGCGCCGGGTCGCGCGGGGGCAGATACGTCGAGCGGCGGTGCGGGTGATACCGGCGGCGCGGGCGACGCGTCGCGCGGAGCCGGGCCATCGCCGTGCGGAGGGCGTTCGCACAGGTGCGCATCATCGTGGTCCTCCTCGGGGGTGGCTGCGGCCCAGCTCTGCTCTCAGGAGCGCGTGCGACCCGCGCTGATACGCCTCGAGCTGCGCCGTTCGGGAGGAGATGTCCCCGCAGGAGGTGGGATTCCCGGCATCCGTCCTCCCGAGGCGTCATCTCCTCCGGGGCTGCTCGGCGCGGGTCGGGGACATACGGATCACGCGGCCGCGGGGGCGCGGGGCCGCGGTGGCGCGAGTAGGGTGGGCCGCGTGATCGGAGACGACTGGACGGCGCACCGCCGCGACGACGGCGAGGTCGTGGGATGGATCCGCCCCGACGGCGACACGTGGACGGCGGTGGACCTGCTGGGCCGGGAGGTCGCGGCATCCGTCGACTGGCTCGAGGCGGAGTCGGCGCTCGAGGACCACGGGCTGCGCTACCTCGCCGAGCCGTGGATGCTGGAGGGCGAGGGCGAGACCGCGCTCCGCGTCCGGATGGTCGAGGTCACGCCCGAGCGGATCGTCGTCAAGCTCGAGGACTTCGGCGACCTGCGAAGGCTGGGAAAGCGGTTCGAGCTGCCGTGGCCGCTGCCGGCGCGGCTGCGCGAGCCGCGCGACGGCGACCCGGACGGCTTCACGTTCGGCTGACCCGGCCTCAGCTGCGGGCGGACTCCTGCACGAAGAGATAGCCGGCCTCGTCACGGAACCCGCCCACGACGAATCCGCGCCCGTACAGGTCGGCGAACTGCTCGCGCACCGTGCGGCGCCACTGCTCGGCATCCGCGGGTCGCTCGCGCCGCATCGTCTCGATGTCGCGCGGGATGGCCACCGAGGCGACGATGTCCTCGTCCGGCGGGTTGCCGGTGCGCGGCGAGGCCAGCGACCACGACACGAGCAGGCGGTCGGTCTCGTCGCCCCGGTTGACCGCATCGGGCATCGAGCCGTAGTGGTCGACGAGGTACTCCGTGACGCGGGCGCCGAGGATCAGCAGGTTGAAGTGCGCGTTGCGTGCCACCAGCGGGTCGAAGGTCCAGGTGATGTGGCCGACGTCGCGGGCGAACGCCCAATCGCGCTGGTGCTGCTTGAGCACGCGGCCGAGCCCACGGGACTGGTACTCCTCGAGCACGCCGGTGATGTGCGAGTGCATGGACCGTTCGGCCGGTGCGGCGAAGAAGCCGGCGGAGGCGCCGATCATCCGCTCGCCGTCGTACAGCCCGACGACGTAGTTGCCCGAGTGCGCGAGAGCGCGCAGCAGGTTCGCCGGCATCCCGGCATCCCCGCCCCACACCTCGCCCAGCACGCGGCTCGCCTCGACGATGCTCTCCAGGGTCGTGAGGGAGCGGATCTCGATGCCGTCGGGTGCGAAATCGGTCATGCCGCCCACGGTACTCCGGCCGCCCCGCCCTCCGCTCCCCGCCTCCACACCCCTCGCCCCGCGCGATCCCGGCCGACGCGGGCGATAGCCTGAGGGGATGCCGGGGGACGAGGACGCGAGGAAGCGCCTCACCCGATCCTCGCCGCAGGGCGCGATCGTCGCCGTCCTCGCGATCGCGGGGCTCTGCTCCTCGTTCATGTTCACGCTGGTCGTCCCGATCCAGGCGAAGCTCCCCGAGCTCCTCGACGCCAGCCGCGACGACACCGCCTGGGTCGTGACCTCGACGCTGCTCGCCGCCGCCGTGATCACCCCGATCGCCGGACGCCTCGGCGACATGTACGGCAAGAAGCGCATCGTCCTCGCACTGCTGGCTCTCCTCGTGCTCGGCTCGGTGATCGCCGCGGCCTCGCCGGGCATCGTCGGCGTCATCGTCGGCCGCACGCTGCAGGGCGCCGTCACCGGCGTCGTCCCGCTCGGCATCTCGATCCTCCGCGACGTCCTGCACAAGCGGAACGTGGATGCCGCGATCGCGCTGATCAGCGCCACCCTCGGCGTCGGCGGCGCGCTGGGGCTCCCGATCAGCGCCCTCGTGACCGAGTTCGCCGACTGGCATTGGCTGTTCTGGATGGCGGCGGGCCTCGGCGTCATCGTGTTCGTCCTCGTACTGTGGATCGTGCCGGAGAGCGTCCTGCGCACGGCGGGCCGGTTCGACGTCGTCGGCGCGGTCGGGCTCGCCGTCGGCCTCATCGGCGTGCTCCTCGCCGTCTCCCGCGGCAACGAATGGGGCTGGGCCTCGCCGGCCGTCCTCGGCTGCGGACTCGGCGGGATCGCGGTGCTGCTCGTCTGGGGCTGGTACGAGCTGCGCATCGCGGAGCCCCTGCTCGACCTGCGCGTCGCCGCACGACGCCCCGTCCTGCTGACGAACCTCGCCTCGGTCGCGATGGGGTTCTCGCTCTTCTCCTCCAACGTGTCGTACCCGCAGATGCTGGAGCTGCCGACGCCCGCGGGCGGGTTCGGGCTCTCGCTCGTGGCCGCGAGCCTCGTCGTCATGCCGGCGGGCCTCGTCATGATGGTGCTCTCGCCATTCTCCGGCCGCCTCGCGCGCACCGTCGGCCCCAAGCTGCTCCTCGTGCTGGGCTCCCTCGCGCTGATCCTCTCCTACGGCTTCACGCTGCTGGCATCCAGCGAGGTCTGGCACCTGCTCATCGCCAACATCGGCATCGGCGTCGGGATCGGGTTCGGATACGCCGCCATGCCGATGCTCATCATGCGCTCCGTGCCGCAGAGCGAGACCGGGGCCTCGAACGGGCTCAACGCCCTGTTCCGCTCGCTCGGCACGAGCACGGCGGCCGCCGTCGTCGGCGCGGTGCTCGCCACCTACACGACCGTGCACGACGGGATGCCGGTCCCCTCGCGCACCGGATTCCAGCTGTCGTTCCTGCTCGGCGGCGTCGCCGCGGTCATCGCGTTCGGTCTCGCCCTGGCGATCCCCTCGCGGCGGGCCGCCGAGGAGCGCCACCCGTCCCTGCGCGACTGAGCACCCCGCGACAACGGCCGCACACGCGGCTAGCCTGGCCCGCATGAGCAACGCACGACCGGCTCCGAGCACCGGGCAGAAGCCATCCGGCGACCACGACACGCGGTTCTTCGGCCAGCCGTGGGCGCTGGCGCACGTCTTCGGCGTGGAGATGTGGGAGCGCTTCAGCTTCTACGGCATGCAGGGCATCCTGCTGCTCTACCTGTACTACTCCGCCACGGACGGCGGGCTCGGCATGGACGAGACCGTCGCCGCCGGCATCGTCGGCGCGTACGGCGGGGGCGTCTACCTGTCCACGATCCTGGGGGCGTGGATCGCCGACCGGATGCTGGGCGCCGAGCGGGTCCTCTTCTTCAGCGCCATCGTGATCATGGCGGGCCACATCGCCCTCGCCCTCATCCCCGGCTTCCTCGGCGTCGGCATCGGCCTCGTGCTCGTGGCCCTCGGCTCGGGCGGCCTCAAAGCCACCGCCACGTCGGTCGTCGGCACGCTGTACACGGCAGAGGACCCCCGCCGGGATGCCGGCTTCTCGCTGTTCTACCTCGGCATCAACCTCGGCGCGTTCTTCGGGCCCCTCCTGACCGGCCTGCTGCAGTCCACGCTCGGCTTCCACTGGGGCTTCGGACTCGCCGCCGTCGGCATGGCGTTCGGCCTCCTGCAGTACTCGTTCGGCCGCAAGAGCCTGCCCGACGAGGCGCGCACCATCCCCAACCCCCTGCCGCGCAGCCGCTACGGCGTCGTCGTCGGCATCGCGGCGGCCGCCGTCGCGCTCATCGTCGTCCTCGTGCTCGTGGGGGTCATCCGGGCGGACAACCTGGCGCTCATCGTCATCATCGCCGTCGTCGGGGCGGCGATCGCCTACTTCGCCGTCATCCTCACGAGCCGCCGCATCACCGACGTCGAACGCAGCCGCGTGTGGGGCTTCCTGCCGCTGTTCCTCACCTCGGTGGCCTTCTGGTCGCTGTACCAGCAGCAGTTCACGGTGCTGACCGTCTACGCCGACAAGCGGCTCGACCGGAACCTCTTCGGCTTCGAGATGCCGGTCCCGTGGGTGCAGTCGATCAACCCCGTCTTCATCATCGTGCTCTCCGGCGTCTTCGCGCTGCTGTGGACGAAGCTCGGGACCCGGCAGCCGCCGACCCCCGTGAAGTTCGCCCTCGGCGCCATCGTCATGGGCGCCGCCTTCCTGCTGTTCCTGCCGTTCGCCGGAGGCGCGGAGAACTCCACCCCGCTGCTGGCGATCGTCGGCATCCTGCTCGTCTTCACGGTCGCCGAGCTGCTCCTCTCCCCCGTCGGCCTGTCGGCGGCGACGAAGCTCGCCCCGGAGGCGTTCCACACGCAGATGGTGGCGCTGTTCTTCCTCTCCGTCTCCCTCGGGACGGCGATCGCCGGGCAGCTCGCGACGTTCTACGACCCGGACAACGAGGTGCCCTACTTCGCGGTGCTCGGCGTGATCGCCGTCGCGGTCGGCGCGGGCCTGCTCGTCGCCGCCAAGCCGGTCCTCGCCCTCATGAAGGGCGTCCGCTGACGCGGCAGCGGGATGCCGGTGACCGGCGGGGCACGCCGGACACGGCAGAATCGAATCCATGACCGCGCACAACCCGCACCTCCTGCCCGCCCACGCGTGCCTCATCGTGCACGGCAAGGACACCCCGGGGATCGTGGCCGCCGTCTCGGCGATGATCACGCGCATCGGCGGCAACATCGTCGCGTTCGACCAGTACTCCGACGACCCGGTCGGGGGCGCCTACTTCCAGCGGGTCGTCTTCCACCGCCCCGACTTCGCCGCAGACCGGCCGCAGATCGAGGCCGAGATCGGCGCGGCGCTCGACCCGTTCGAGCTGCAGTGGTCGCTGACCGACCAGTCCGTCCCCAAGCGGATGGCGATCCTCGCGTCCAAGCAGGACCACTGCCTGCTCGACCTGCTGTGGCGGCACCGCCGCGGCGACCTGCCGGTCACCATCCCGATGGTCGTCTCCAACCACACGACGGCCGCCGACGACGTGCGCTCGTTCGGGGTGCCGTTCTTCCACGTCCCGTCGGTCGCCGGTCCGGACAAGTCGGCATCCGAGGCGGAGATCCTGAAGCTCCTGGTCGGAAACGTCGACTTCGTCGTGCTCGCCCGGTACATGCAGATCCTGTCGGCGGACTTCCTGGAGAAGCTCGGCGTGCCGGTGATCAACATCCACCACTCGTTCCTGCCCGCCTTCATCGGCGCGGAGCCGTACAAGAAGGCCAAGCAGCGCGGCGTGAAGCTCATCGGCGCGACGTCGCACTACGTGACGACCGACCTCGACGAGGGCCCCATCATCGAGCAGGACACCGTCCGCGTGACCCACGCCGACTCGGCGTCCGAACTCGCACGGCGAGGCGCGGACGTCGAGCGTCAGGTGCTCTCCCGCGCGGTCCTCTGGCACGCGCAGGACCGCGTCATCCCGCACGGCAACCACACGATCGTCTTCTGACCGGCCGCGCTCACGGCCCCGGGCGGCGGGCGGTCAGAACGCGTACTCCATGAGGTCGAGCCCCAGAGTCCGGAACGCCTCGTGCGCGCGCAGCCGGTGCGCGATGGACAGGTCGTCGAAGCACACGATCAGCGCATAGGCGACGCCGGCGCGCGGGCCGGCGAGCACGCCCGCCTCGGCGCGCACCCCGTTGGCCCGTCCGGTCTTGTTGATGAACAGCAGGTCGTGCCGGTCGTCGTCGTGCGCGAACGGGTCGAGTCCCGTCGCGGATGCCACGAGCGACAGGTCGTGGTTGAGGCTCAGCCATTCCGCGACCTGGGCGCTCACGGGGGCCGAGACGACCTGCGAGTTCACGAGCGCGGCGAAGACGGCGGCGAGCTCCCCCGCCGAGCCGAGGGCCTCGTGCGGGGCGTCATCGGGACCGCGCTCGTCGCGGAAGCGGTCCATGAGGGCGGACCGCGACAGACCGATCTGCTCCATGCGGGTGCGCACGGCATCCAGCCCCACGCGCTCCAGCAGGGCGTTGGCGGCGAGCGCGTCGCCGGTCGCGGCGGCGAGCACGGCGAGGTCGGCGAGCGGCAGCGCCGGCGCCTTCAGGTGCTGCCAGATCCCGCCGACGGCCACCGGAGGGAGGGACGAGCGCTCGATGATCTCCAGGGGCTCGATCGTGCGCGCCTCGAACCCGGCGGCGACCTCGATCAGCAGCGGCACGACGCCGAGCCCGCCGATCGGCAGGACGAGGTGATCGTCCCCGGCGAGGACGACCGTCCCCCGGTCGAGGTCCGTGATGCGCACCGAGACCTGTGCGCCGGAGGTCGCCAGCGCGTCCAGCGCCTTCAGGGTCGCGTCGAAGGAGCGGCGGCCGGGCGCGGACCGCCGGGAGCGGCCGCGTCCGGTGCGCCGCGAACCCCGCAGCGCCGCGGTTTCTCGTGAGGGCTCCGCCGTGCTCACGATCGTCCTTTCCGGAAGCGCCTCACGGCGCGCGCAGGGTGGTCGGTGTCACCAGATGGTGACACGCTGGTGGGCGTCGAGCCAGAGCTCATCGCCCTCCGTGACGCCGAAGGCCTCGTAGAACTCGTCGACGTTGCGGACGATCTGGTTGCAGCGGAACTCATTCGGCGAGTGCGGGTCGACGGTCAGCAGCCGGATGGTCTCGGCATCCCGGCCCTTCTGCTGCCAGATCTGCGCCCAGCTCAGCAGCAGCCGCTGGATGCCGGTGAACCCGTCGATCTCGGGGCCGTCGCCGCTCTCCCCGGTCTCGGCGAGGTGCAGCCGGTAGGCCTTGATGGCGATGCCGAGTCCGCCGAGATCGCCGATGTTCTCGCCGATCGTGAGGGCGCCGTTGACGGTGTGGTCATCGGACAGCCCCCGAGGGACGAGCGCGCTGTACTGCTCGATGAGGGCCGCCGTGCGCTCCTGGAACGCGGCGCGGTCCTCGTCGGTCCACCAGTCGTTGAGCGCGCCGGTGCCGTCGAACGCGCTGCCCTGATCGTCGAAGCCGTGCCCGATCTCGTGGCCGATGACCGCGCCGATGCCGCCGTAGTTCGCCGCGGCATCGCGATCCATGTCGAAGAACGGGTACTGCAGGATCGCGGCCGGGAAGACGATCTCGTTCATGAGCGGGTTGTAGTACGCGTTGACCGTCTGCGGGGTCATGTACCACTCGTCGCGGTCGATCGGCCCGCCGAGCTTCGCGAGCTGACGGTCGTGCTCCCACGCGTTCGCGCGACGGACGTTGCCGATGAGGTCGGCCGCGTCGATCTCGAGGTCGCTGTAGTCCTTCCACGTCACGGGGTACCCGACCTTCGGAGTGAAGGCCGCGAGCTTCTCCAGCGCCCGCTCGCGGGTCGCGGGCGTCATCCACTCCAGCTCGGAGATCGACTGCCGGTACGCCTCGATGAGGTTCGCGACGAGCTCGTCCATCTCCTCCTTGGCGCGCGGCGGGAAGTGCCGCTCGACGTAGACCTTGCCGACCGCTTCGCCCAGCGCCGCCTCGACGAGTCCGACCCCGCGCTTCCAGCGCTCCCGGTTCACCGGCACGCCGGTGAGCTCGGTGCCGTAGAAGGTGAAGTTCGCCTCGACGATGTCGGCGGAGAGGAACGGTGCGGAGGCGCGGATGATGTGCAGCCGCAGCCACGCCTTCCAGTCCTCGAGCCGTTCCTCGACGAGGAGCGTCCCGAGCCCGGTGAGGTAGCTCGGCTGGTTCACGTTGATCTCGGCGAACCCGTCCCGCAGGTCGCCGGCGAGGCCCTCGAGCCACGGGGCGAGGCTCACGCCCGCGAGCTCCTCGACCTCGGCCCAGGTCATGAGGTTGTAGGTCGCGACGGCGTCGCGGCTGCGCACGTTGTCCCAGTGGTGGGTCGCGAGCTCGGTCTCCAGCGCCATGATGCGGTCGGCCTGCGCGTCGGCCTCGGGGAGGCCGGCGAGCTCGAGCATGGTCTTCGCGTAGTCGCGGAAGGCGATGCGGGTCGCCTGGAAGTTCTCCAGGCGGTAGTAGCTCTCATCGGGCAGCGACAGGCCGCTCTGCACGAAGAACGCCACGTACCGCTGCGGGTTGCCGGGGTCCGGCTCGATGTACGTGGCGATGACACCGCCGACACCCTCGCGCTCGATCTCCCCGACCGTGCGCAGCAGCTCCGGGATGCCGGTGATCGCATCGACCCGCCGGAGCTGCGCGGCGATCGGCTCCGCACCCTGCGCGTCGGCGCGTTCGGTGTCCATGAAGCTCGCGTACAGGTCGCCGATCTTGCGGGCCTCGGTGCCGGGCTCGGCATCCTGCGACTCCTCGATGATCGTCCGCACATCCTTCTCCGCCTGCTCGGCGATGAGGTGGAACGAGCCCCACCGGGCCTTGTCCTCGGGGATATCGGTACGGTCGAGCCACGCGCCGTTGACGTGGCGGAAGAGGTCGTCCTGGGGCCGGATCTGCTCGCTCAGCTCGGCGATGTCGATACCTGAGCGGGTGTGGTTCTCGGTCATGGATCAAGGATAGGCGCCGCCGGCATCAGCGTTCCGACCGGAGGCATCCACGCTCGGTCGGCTCACCGGCGAACCGCGCGCGCGTCCACTCGAACAGCTCCGGGATGAGCGGTGAGTACCCCTCGACGACCGCGGCGTGCTGGAACCCGGCGTAGGTGCGGTAGTCCACATCCACCTCGGCCCGGCAGAGCCGGTCCACGAAGACGGACTGCGTGACCGGGACCACGACGGTGTCTGACCCGCCCTGGCCGATGAGCAGCGGGGCGGTGATCGTGTCCGGCGGGATGTTGGCCCGCAGGTGCCGGCCGAGCACGCCGATCTGCGGGGATCGGGAGAACAGGGCTGGGTCCCCGCTCTGACCCAGCGCAGCGATGACCGAGACGATCGTCGCGGGATCGGTCAGGCAGCGTTCGGACATCGCCCGCAGCACTTCCTGGGCACCCGGGCGGATGTAGTCGCGGTAGGTCACGTCGGGGTAGATCGCCGAGAACGAGGCGAAGGCGAAGGAGGCGAAGATGCTGCCCGCGGTGACCTCCGTGACGTGGTCGACGAGCGCGGGTGGGTCACTCGCCGGTGCCAGCGCGGCGACACCCTGCACCCAGACCTCGGGCGCGTACGTGCGCGCCAGCGCGCCCGCCCACAGTGCCGCGCCGCCGCCCTGCGAATGGCCCCAGATGACGGTGCGCCCGCCGAGGTCGGCGTCCTCCAGCTCTCGCGCCGCGCGCACGGCGTCGAGGGAGGCATGGGCGCTGGGCGGGCCGATGAGGTAGGGGTGCGGTCCCTCCGTGCCGAGGCCGATGTAGTCGGTGGCGACCAGCGCCCAGCCTTCGCGGATGACCCTGGGGAGCACGTACATCGCGCCCACCGCAAAGGGATCGGCGTTCAGCGACGGCGCGCAGTGCTGCGCGAAGCCGGTCGTGCCGTGGTTCCAGTCGATGACGGGCCAGTCGCCGTCGCCCTCGAGGGGGACGACGACGAGTCCGCTGGCCGCACGCACCTCACCGTCGACGCCGGTGGTCGTGTACAGGATGCGCCACGCCTGCGCCGTGACCGGCACGTCGCGGTCGAAGGCCTCGGCGCGGATGAGTCGTCCCGGCTCGTCGGGGATGCCTCGCGGTGCGGCGTAGAAGTCGTCCACGACGGCGGGGACCTCGCGCAGCGGAAGGGAGACGAGCACGGCCGTGACGGCGAGCGCGACCGATCCGATCCCGAGCGCCGTCCGGCCCCACCGGCGGCGGGGTGCGGATGCGGTCGCGGTCGGCCCGACGGCGGCGCGGTCTCTGCGCCGGCGGCGGGCGATCGCCCACAGACCGCGGATGCCGTCCATGATGAGACGCGCACCGAACACGACGCCGACGACCAGCAGGGTGATGTCGGGCCAGAAGAGCGCGAGCACGCCGAACACGATGCCCGATGCGCCGAAGGCACCGTCCGCGACGCGGGCGTCCCAGGTGCGACCCCGCCGGAACGCGGCGATGACCCCGAGCGCGCCGCTCAGGATGAGCAGGAGGCCGACCAGGACGGCGACGGCACGCACCGTGATCCCCGGCCACAGCAGGATGAACACCCCGCCGAGGAGCCAGCCCGCAGCGGCCACCGTGCGCCACCAGGCGCGTTCGGACTCGTCCTCCGTCGGGGCGAACTCGAGGATGCCCGCGAGGATCATGCCGCCGCCCAGCAGGACCGCCAGGACGCCGAGCGCAGAGGTGGGACGGATGACGATGACGACACCGAGCACGACGGATGCGGCAGCGATCACGGCCCGCAGCCACGGCGGAATCCGTTCGAGGAAGCGCGCAAGGGGCAGGCGGCGCATGATCCGCGTCGTCCAGGGCTCCGGTTCCACAGCCAACAGCGTACGACCGCGCGGGCGCCGCGATCGCGCCCGGGGTCGGCCCCCTAGGCTCGACGCATGGCGACGCAGACCCTGAACCGGGACATCCTGCGCCTGGCCGTCCCCGCCCTCGGCGCGCTCGTCGCCGAGCCGCTGTTCCTCATCGTGGACGCGGCGCTCGTGGGCCATCTCGGCGTCGTGCCGCTCGCGGGCCTCGGCATCGCCTCGGCGGTCCTGCAGACGGTCGTGGGCCTCATGGTGTTCCTGGCGTATTCCACGACGCCCGCCGTCGCCCGCCGCTTCGGCGCCGGCGATGCCTCCAGCGCCGTCAGCGCCGGGATCGACGGGCTCTGGCTCGCGCTGGGGCTCGGCGGCGTGCTCGCGGTCGTCGGGTCGCTCGCCACCCCGGCCCTCGTCGGCGCGTTCGGGGCGACCCCGGAGGTCGCTGAGCAGGCCGAGATCTATCTGCGCCTGTCGATGTGGGGCCTGCCGGCCATGCTCATCGTCTTCGCGGCGACCGGCCTCCTCCGCGGCATGCAGGACACCGTCACGCCGCTGTGGATCGCGGGCCTGGGCTTCGGCGCGAACGCCCTGCTGAACTGGCTCTTCATCTACGGCTTCGGCTGGGGGATCGCCGGCTCCGCGGCCGGCACCGTCGCCGCCCAGTGGGGCATGGTCGGGGCCTACGTCCTCGTCATCGGACGCCTCGCGCGGCGGCATGCCGCATCCGTCCTCCCCCGCCGGGAAGGGGTGCGCGGTTCGGCGCGCTCCGGCGGGTGGCTGTTCCTGCGCACCGTGTCGCTGCGCCTCGCGCTGCTCGTGACGGTCGGCGTCGCGACCGGGCTCGGCACGGAGGAGCTCGCCGGCTGGCAGGTCGCGTTCACGATGTTCTCGACGGCCGCGTTCGCCCTCGACGCCCTCGCGATCGCCGCGCAGGCCCTCATCGGGCGCGGGCTCGGTGCCGGCGACGAGCCGTTCGTCCGCCGTGTGCTCGGCCGCACCGTCGCGTGGGGCGCCTGGTTCGGTGTGATCGTGGGCGGTGTGATCGCCGCGTCGTCGGGTGTCATCGGGCTCGTGTTCACGGGGGACCCGGCTCTTGCCGCGATGATCCAGCCGGCGCTGCTCGTGCTCGCCGTGGCTCAGCCCGTCTGCGGCGTCGTGTTCGTGCTCGACGGGGTGCTGATGGGCGCGGGCGACGCGAAGTACCTGGCACTCGCCGGCATCCTGAATCTCGTGCCGTACCTGCCCGCCCTCGTCGCGCTGTGGCTGCTGCGGCCGGAAGGCGCCGGCGGCCTCGCGTGGCTCGCCGTGTGCTTCTTCGGCGTCTACATGCTCGCGCGGCTCGCGACCCTGGGCTGGCGCGTCCGCCGCCCGGAGTGGGTCAGCGCCGGCGCGTGACGTCCGGCATCCGCTCTCATTCGCCCGAGAAACCACATCCGGCGTGAGAAGCCACGCCAGGACGTGTTTCTCATGCTGATCGTGGTTTCTCAGCGCTCCCGCGCGGCGGCCCGGCATCCCGCGCGGAAGCCGCTCACGCCCAGCGGCGGCACCAGTCGTACATGACGACGGCGGCGGCCGCGGAGGCGTTGACGGAGCGCGTCGAGCCGTACTGCGTGATCTCGACGACGGAGCCCGCGGCGGCGAGCGCCTCCGGCGACAGACCCGGACCCTCCTGGCCGAACAGCAGGACGCAGCGCTCCGGCAGCTCGGCCTTGTCGACCGGCACCGAGCCGTCGACGTTGTCGACCGCGACGACGGGGATGCCGGCGGCATCGGCCCACGCCGTGAAGGCGGCGACGTCCTCGTGGTGGCGGACGTGCTGGTACCGGTCGGTGACCATGGCGCCGCGACGGTTCCAGCGCCGGCGACCGATGATGTGCACCTCGGCGGCGCCGAACGCGTTCGCGCTGCGCACGATCGAGCCGATGTTCATGTCGTGCTGCCAGTTCTCGATGGCCACGTGGAACGGATGCCGGCGGGTATCGAGGTCGGCGACGATGGCCTCCATCGTCCAGTACCGGTACCGGTCGACGACGTTGCGACGGTCCCCGGATGCCAGGAGCTCCCGGTCATAGCGCGGATCCTCCGGCCAGGCGTCCGGGCCGCCCGGCCAGGGCCCGACCCCGACGGGGAGCTGCGGCTCCGCTTCGGCCTCGACGTGCTGCGGGGCGGATGCGTCACTCACCGGGCCAGGCTACCGGGCGCGATGTGCCCCAACTCCGCCAGGACTCCTCACCGAGGCTGCATCGAGGACCGGAGGCTGCGATCGAGCGGCATTACTGCCCGGGGTGAGATTTTTCGGATTGCCGAAAAATCCTGCGGTATCGTTCCGGTATGTCCAAGACAGCGGCGTCCCCCGAACCGGCGATCGCGCCCGCGCCGCGCCGCCCGGCCCGCCGCGTCGCGTGGCTGCTCGGACCCGCCCTGGTCGCCGGAGTCGCGTACCTGGACCCGGGCAACGTCGCGAGCAACATGACGGCCGGCGCCCGCTACGGGTATCTGCTCGTCTGGGTCGTCGTCATCGGCAATGTCATGGCGTGGCTCATCCAGTACCTCTCCGCGAAGCTCGGGATCGTCACCGGCCAGAGCCTCCCCGAGGCGCTCGGCGACCGCTTCCGCTCGGCCGCGGCCCGGCGGGCGTACTGGCTGCAGGCCGAGCTCGTCGCGATGGCCACCGACGTCGCCGAGGTGATCGGGGGCGCCGTCGCGCTGTGGCTCCTCTTCGGCGTCCCGCTGCTGTGGGGCGGCGTCATCACCGGGGCCGTGTCGATCGCGCTGCTGCTCATCCAGTCGCGCCGCGGCGCCCGCAGCTTCGAGTTCGTCATCATCGGCCTCGTGGTCATCATCGCGCTGGGCTTCACCTACGGCGTCTTCCTCGCGCCGCCCGACCCCGCCGGCGTCGTCGCCGGCCTCATCCCCCGCTTCGAGGGCGCCGACTCCGTGCTCCTGGCGGCATCCATCCTCGGCGCGACGATCATGCCGCACGCCATCTACGCGCACAGCGCGCTGGCCCGTGACCGTTTCCGCCCGCCGCCGCTTTCGCCGCGGGAGGCGGATACGCACTCGACGGCGCGAATACGCGCTCACGAGCGCGATTACGCACTCGACGGCGGAGGGGAGCGGCTCGATGCCGCGCGGCTCCTCCGCGCCACGAGGTGGGATGTCACCATCGCCATGGCGATCGCCGGGACCGTGAACCTCTGCATCCTCCTGCTCGCGGCGGCGAGCCTCGCGGGCGTGCCCGGCACCGACAGCCTCGAGGGCGCGCACGCGGCCCTCGAGGCGGGCATCGGACCCGTCGTCGCGACGCTGTTCGCCGTCGGGCTGCTCGCGAGCGGGCTCGCGAGCACCGCGGTCGGCGCCTACGCCGGCGCCGAGATCATGCACGGGCTCCTGCGCGTGCGCGTGCCGCTGCTCGCCCGGCGCCTCGTGACCCTCATCCCGGCGCTCGTCATCCTCGCGGCCGGCGTCGACCCGACGTTCGCGCTCATCATCAGCCAGGTCGTGCTGTCCTTCGGCATCCCGTTCGCCCTCGTCCCGCTCGTCGCACTCACGGCGCGGCGCGACGTCCTCGGCGCGCACCGCAACCGCATCGTCACGACGGTCGCGGGCATCCTGGCATCCGTCTTCCTCATCGCGCTCAACGCCGTGCTCCTGTGGCTGGTCTTCACGGGCGGATAGCCTGGAGCGTGCCCTCCGCCGCGATCGACGACTACCTGAAGACGATCTACCACCACACCGAGTGGCAGAGCGTCGACATCACGCCGTCGCAACTGGCCGCCGAACTGGGCCTGGCTCCGTCGACCGTGACCGAGATGGTGCAGAAGCTCGCCGCCCAGGGTCTCGTGTCCCATCGCCCCTACGGCCCCATCGCGCTGACCTCCGCCGGGCGGGAGCGGGCCGCGGCGATCATCCGGCGGCACCGCCTCATCGAGACGTGGCTCGTCCGCGAGTTCGGGTACGCGTGGGACGAGGTGCACGAAGAGGCCGAGGTGCTCGAGCACACGATCAGCGACCGGCTCCTCGAGGGCATCGACGCGCGCCTGGATCACCCGCGCTTCGATCCGCACGGGGACGCGATCCCCGATGCCGACGGCACGGTGCACCGGGAGCCCTTCGTCCTGCTCGGCGAGGCCCGCATCGGACACAGCGGCCGCGTGCTGCGCGTCGCCGACCGCGACCCCGGCCTGCTCCGCGCCCTCGACATCGCCGGCATCGATGTGGGCCATACCCTCGTCGTCACCGGCCGGGACGCCGTGCGCATCGACGACGGCGCCACCGTCGCCCTGCCGGCCGGCGCCGCCGACGCCGTCTGGCTCAGCGCCTGAACCCCGGCCCCTGAACCGTCAGCGCCGCCGGGTCTTGCGGAGCTTCTCGAACGGCCAGGGGATCCGCGTCGCGTGCTCGCAGTAGTTCCACAGCCGTGCCGCGATGTCCGGGTCGCGCGTGACCTTGGACGCCGTCGCGGCACGGGGCGCGCCGCGCGTGCGCCCCGCGGGACCCCAGTACGCGCCGCCTTCGATGTCGGGATCGACGAGCGCCCGCACGAGCGACCACGCGCCGCGCTCCTTCGACTGCGCGAACGCCGCCTGCAGGTTGTCGGCGAACCGCTTGCGGCGACCGGGCTCGTTGACGCCGACGATCCCGCGCGTGCGTCCGCTGATCGAGTAGCCGGGGTGCGCGACGACGCTCGTGACGGGGATGCCGGCTGCCCGCAGCCGCCGGTCGGCCTCGAAACCGAGCGCGGTGGTCGCGACCTTCGACTGCACGTAGGCGCGCCACCCGGTGTAGCCGTTCTCCAATTCCGGGTCGATGGGGTCGTACTGCCACATCGCGGTGGACAGCGACCCGACCCACACCATCCGGCCGCGCGCCGTCGCGAGCGCCGGCAGCAGCTCCCCCGCGAGCGCGTAGTGGCCGAGCACGTTCGTCGCGAACACGAGTTCGCGTCCGTCGCGCGTCGTCTGGCGCTCCGCCGGCGGGTGCACGATGCCGGCGTTGAGGAGCAGGCCGTCCAGCCCCGTCCGCCCGCGCGCCGTCGCCGCGGCCGCCCGGATCGAGCCGAGGTTCGTCGTGTCGAGCACCATCGTCTCCACGACGGCTTCCGGCGCCTGCCGCAGCACGGCGGCGCGCGCAGCGACGAGGCGGTTCGGGTTCCGCCCGGTCATGATGACGCGGGCACCGGCCTCCGCGAGCTGCAGGGACGAGAAGAACCCGAGGCCCGCGGTGGCGCCCGTCACGAGATACCGCCGTCCGGTGAGGTCGGGAAGGCTCTCGGGATCCCAGGGGTCGCGCGTCACCCGTCGAGACTATGGCCGATCGCCCCGGCTAGGCTGGCCCCATGCGGACACGCGCCGATATCGAGTGCTGGCTCACCGACATGGACGGCGTCCTCGTCCACGACAGCCGGCCCATCCCCGGCGCCGCGGAGCTGCTCGCCCAGTGGCGGGACACGGGAACGCCCTTCCTGGTCCTCACGAACAACCCGGTCTACACGCCGCGCGATCTGAGCGCCCGGCTGGCGCTGTCCGGACTCGACGTGCCGGAGGACCGCCTGTGGACCTCGGCGCTCGCGACGGCGGACTTCCTCAGGTCGCAGCTGCCCGGCGGCACCGCGTTCGTCATCGGCGAGGCCGGCCTCACGACGGCGCTGCACGAGGCCGGCTACGTCATGACGGAGACGAACCCGGACTACGTCGTCGTGGGCGAGACGCGTCGCTACTCGTTCGACGCGATCACGCAGGCGATCCGCTTCATCAACGCGGGTGCCCGGTTCATCATCACGAACCCGGATGCCACCGGCCCGACGCCCTCCGGCGTCGTCCCCGCGACGGGCTCGTTCGCGGCGCTCATCACGCACGCGACCGGCAAGACGCCGTATGTGGTCGGCAAGCCGAACCCGATGATGTTCCGCTCTGCCATGAACCGGATCGGGGCGCACTCCGAGAACACCGGCATGATCGGCGACCGCATGGACACCGACGTGGTCGCGGGCATCGAGGCGGGCCTGCACACGGTGCTCGTCATGACGGGCATCTCCGACCGTGCCGAGGTCGAGCGCTATCCGTTCCGGCCGGACGAGATCCTGGAGTCCGTCGCCGATCTCGTCGATGCGCAGCCCGCCGAGTCCGACCTTCCGGAGGTGCTGTGAACGAGCTCGAGCAGAATCTGCTCTTCGCCGCGACCACCGTCATCCTCGTCGGGACGCTCGTCGTCTTCGTCGTGCAGTACTTCCGCCGCGATCGTGGGGACCACTGATGGCCATCTTCCTCGCCCTGTCCGGGCTCGCCGTGCTCCTCGTCGCGCTGGTGCTGTTCCTGCGCGGCCGGAAGGACGCGCCGCAGGGTACGCCGCTGCCGAACGGTCGCGCGCTCGTACTGCTGACGCTCCTGGGGCTCATGCTCGCCCTCGCGTCGCAGCTGCCGATCTTCGCCTGAGCGGCCGACGGCCCGAGGCCTACTGCGGCTGCAGTCCCAGGTCGTCGAGGTCGATCGCCGCGAGCCACTGCAGGCCTTCGGCCTCGACGGCGGCCTGCGCGCCGGTCTTCCGGTCGACGATCACCGCGACGGCGACGGGCTCTGCGCCCTCGCGGCGCAGCGCCGCGACAGCCTTCAGCGCCGACTGTCCCGTCGTCGACGTGTCCTCCACCACGACGACGCGCTTGCCGACGATGTCGGCGCCCTCGACCTGACGGCCGCGGCCGTGGTCCTTCGGCTCCTTGCGGACCACGAACGCGTCGAGCGGGTGGTCGGTGCGCGCCGATTCGTGCAGCACGGCGTTCGCGATCGGATCGGCCCCGAGCGTCAGCCCGCCCACGGCGACGACGCCGTCGACGTCGCGGATGAGGTCGAGCATGATCCGCCCGATGGCGGGGGCCGCACGGTGGTCGAGCGTGAGCCGGCGCATGTCCACGTAGTACGAGGCCTTCTTGCCACTGGAGAGGGTGAAGTCGCCGTGGAACACCGCCTCGTCCTGGATGAGGGAGATGAGGCGCCGGCGGTCGGCTTCGAGCTCGGGCGTGGAGGCGGCGGTCATGCCTCCGAGTCTACGGAGGAGCCGCGCCGCGACCGCGTCCAGGATGACGGCTCGGAAAGAACCGCGATTATTGCCGGGAAATGTGCGGGGCGCGGGGTTGCGGCATCCCTAGAGTCGAGAGTCGGTCCACAATCGCCGTGACGCGCCCACCCCGACGCGCGACGGCGGCATCGAGCACAGGAGCCCCCCATGACGCAGATCGGCATCGTCGCCGAGCGACCCGGCGAGCGCCGCGTCGCGGCATCCCCCCTCACCGTCGGCCGGATCCTCGCGCTCGGCTACGACGTGGTCGTGGAGACGGATGCCGGCGCCGCGTCGTCGTTCCCCGACGACGCCTACGTCGAGGCCGGGGCACGCATCGTCGCCCGCGCCGAGGCCTGGTCCTCGCCCGTGGTGCTGAAGATCAACGCGCCTGAGCCCGACGAGATCGCCCTGCTCAGCCCCGGCGCCACACTCATCGGCCTCCTGGCCCCCGCGTTCCGTCCGGAGCTGCTGTCGGCGCTCGCGGCGCACGGCGTCACGGCCCTCGCGATGGACGCCGTCCCACGCATCTCCCGCGCCCAGTCGATGGACGTCCTGAGCTCGATGGCGAACATCTCCGGCTACCGCGCCGTCGTCGAGGCCGCGCACGAGTTCGGGCGGTTCTTCACCGGCCAGGTGACCGCGGCCGGCAAGGTCCCGCCCGCGAAGGTGCTGATCGCGGGGGCCGGTGTCGCCGGCCTCGCCGCGATCGGCGCCGCCTCGAGCCTCGGCGCGATCGTCCGGGCCACCGATCCGCGACCCGAGGTCGCCGACCAGGTCCGCTCGATCGGGGGCGAGTACCTCGCCGTCGAGGTGGCCGAGCAGATGGTCTCCGCCGACGGCTACGCGAAGGCCACGAGCGAGGCGTACGACCGGCGCGCCGCGGAGATCTACTCCGAGCAGGCCGCGGACGTCGACATCATCATCACGACCGCGCTCATCCCGGGCCGCGCGGCCCCGCGCCTCATCACGGCGGCCGACGTCGCGGCGATGCGGCCCGGCAGCGTCATCGTCGACATGGCCGCGGCTCAAGGCGGCAACGTCGAGGGGTCGGTCGCCGGCGAGCGCATCGTGACACCGGGCGGTGTCGTGATCCTGGGATACACCGACCTCGCGGGGCGGCTCCCCCAGCAGGCGTCGCAGCTGTACGGGACGAACCTCCTGAACCTGCTCAAGCTGCTGACGCCCGGCAAGGACGGGCAGCTGACGATCGACGACGCCGACATCGTGCAGCGCTCCGTCACCGTCGTGAAGGAGGGCGCCGTCACGTGGCCTCCGCCGCCCGTGCAGGTTTCGGCGGCACCGGCGGCCGCGCCCGTCGAGCCGCAGGCGGTGCGCGAGGCCAAGCCCGTGAGCCCCGTGCTGAAGGGCGTGCTCACGACGCTCGGCATCGCCGCGCTCTTCCTCGTCGCCGCCGTCGCGCCGGCGCCGCTGCCGCAGCACTTCACCGTGCTGGTGCTGTCGGTCGTCGTCGGCTTCTACGTCATCGGCAAGGTCGCGCACGCGCTGCACACGCCGCTCATGAGCGTCA
>Ga0006562J51391_1013438_pt1 | contig 24100 bp, 22 predicted proteins | sample Ararhi6_input_d2_FD_51391 | JGI IMG/M metagenome (IMG submission 51391) | reverse complement strand
GAGCCCGCTTCCGACCCGCGACTAGACTTGAGGCATGCCTCAGCCCAAGCTCGCCACCTTTCCGGCGATCCGCGGAGCGCTGAAGTTCTACCAGGTCGCGTCGGTCATCACCGGCGTCATGCTGCTGCTCTTGTGCGCCGAGATGATCGTGAAGTACTTCCTGAAGTACGAGCTGTTCCTCGGCGGCGCCGGCGGGTTCCTGTGGTTCGCGCAGGTGGATGCGTTCGGCGAGTCCACCGGCGACGGGATCAACCTGTCGCTCCTGATCCTCATCGCGCACGGCTGGTTCTACGTCGTGTACCTCTTCGCCTGCTTCCGCGTGTGGAGCCTCATGCGCTGGGGCTTCGTGCGGTTCGTGACGCTCGCCCTCGGCGGCATCGTCCCGCTGCTGTCCTTCTTCATGGAGCAGCGCGTCGCGCGCGAAGTGCGGGCCTATCTCGCCCAGCGGGAAGCGTCCGAGCGCGACACCGCCCCGCCCTCCGAATCCGCCCCGATCCCGACGGAGAACATCCGGTGACCAGCCAGACCGAGACCGCCCAGCGGCCCGTCCTCGTCGTCGACTTCGGCGCACAGTACGCGCAGCTGATCGCGCGCCGCGTGCGCGAAGCCGGCGTCTACAGCGAGCTCATCCCGCACACCGCGACGGCTGCCGAGGTCGCCGAGCGCAACCCGGTGGGCATCATCCTCTCCGGCGGCCCGTCGTCGGTGTACGAGCCCGGCGCGCCGACGCTCGACCCCGGCGTGCTCGAACTCGGCATTCCGACCCTGGGCATCTGCTACGGCTTCCAGGTGATGGCGCAGCAGCTCGGCGGCGAGGTCGCCAACACGGGGCTCCGCGAGTACGGCGCCACCGACGCGACGCTCGCCGGTGACGGCGGCGTGCTCCTGGGCGGTCAGCCCGCCGAGCAGAACGTGTGGATGAGCCACGGCGACCAGGTCGCGAAGGCCCCCGAGGGCTTCGACGTCCTCGCCTCGACCGCCGCGACCCCGGTCGCCGCCTTTGGCAACGCCGAGCGCAACCTCTACGGCGTGCAGTGGCATCCCGAGGTCAAGCACTCCGACCACGGCCAGGACGTCCTGGAGAACTTCCTGCACAAGGCCGCGGGCCTGCCCGCCGACTGGAACAGCGGCAACGTGATCGCCGAGCAGGTCGAGAAGATCCGCGCCCAGGTCGGATCGGGCCGCGTCATCTGCGGTCTCTCCGGCGGCGTCGACTCCGCCGTGGCCGCAGCACTCGTGCACAAGGCCGTCGGCGACCAGCTCGTCTGCATCTTCGTCGACCACGGGCTGCTCCGCAAGAACGAGCGCGAGCAGGTCGAACAGGACTACGTCGCCTCCACCGGTGTGCGCCTCGTCACGATCGACGCGCGCGACCAGTTCCTCTCCGCGCTCGCCGGCGTCAGCGACCCGGAGCAGAAGCGCAAGATCATCGGCCGGGAGTTCATCCGCACGTTCGAGCAGGCCGAAGCCGCGCTCGTCGCGGAGGCCGCCGCGGACGGCGAGCCGATCCGCTTCCTCGTGCAGGGCACCCTGTACCCCGACGTCGTCGAGTCGGGCGGCGGGGCGGGCACCGCGAACATCAAGAGCCACCACAACGTGGGCGGCCTGCCGGAGGATCTGCAGTTCGAGCTCGTCGAGCCGCTGCGGACCCTGTTCAAGGACGAGGTCCGCGCGATCGGCCGCGAGCTCGGGCTCCCCGAGGTCATCGTCGGCCGCCAGCCGTTTCCGGGGCCCGGTCTCGGCATCCGGATCGTCGGTGAGGTCACCGCTGACCGTCTCGCGATTCTGCAGGATGCCGACGCCATCGCCCGCGAGGAGCTGACCAAGGCGGGCCTCGACGACGAGATCTGGCAGTGCCCCGTCGTGCTGCTGGCCGACGTGCGCTCGGTCGGTGTCCAGGGCGACGGCCGCACGTACGGACACCCCATCGTGCTGCGCCCGGTCTCCAGCGAGGACGCCATGACGGCGGACTGGAGCCGCCTCCCCTATGACGTCCTGTCGAAGATCTCGAACCGCATCACGAACGAGGTCCGCGAGGTCAACCGTGTCGTCCTCGACGTCACGAGCAAGCCCCCGGGGACCATCGAGTGGGAGTGAGCGTGTGACGGATGCCGTGGCCTGAGGGTCACGGCATCCGTCGTTCGCGGGTCATGTCGCGCGCCCGCGGACGCACGAAGAAGGGCCGCCCGGCGTACCGGGCGGCCCTTCTTGTGGAGTGCGGTCAGTTGCTGCCGCGGACGATCGCGATCATGCGCAGGATCTCGACGTACAGCCACACGACGGTGACCATGATGCCGAAGGCGCCGAGCCAGCCGAACTGGCGCGGGGCGCCGTTGCGGACGCCCTGCTGGATCTGGTCGAAGTCGAGCACGAGCGAGTACGCGGCCATGATGACGACCAGGACGCCGATGATGAGGCCCAGCGGGATGCCGGCGATCGTGGCGCTGTACAGGCCGAAGGTCTGCTCTGCCGGCAGGACGTTGGTCCACATGAGGACGAGGTTCAGCAGCGAGAAGACGAGGTAGCCGATCATCGCGATCATGAAGATCTTCGTGGCCTTCTTCGAGGCACGGATCTTGCCGCTCGCGAACAGGGCCAGCGTCACGCCGACGACGGAGACGGTCGCGAGGGTCGCCTGCATGACGATGCCGGGCCACATGATCTCGAAGAACGCCGAGATGCCGCCGATGAAGAGCCCCTCGAACGCCGCGTAGGCGAAGATCAGCGCGGGGCGGATCTTCTTGCGCGACGTGAAGGTGATGACCATCGCGAGGACGAAGCCGCCGAGCGCGCCGATGATCCAGGGCATCATGGTGAACGCCTGGTTCGGGTCGCCGGTGATGCCGAACGATCCGCCGAGCGTCCACAGCCAGCCGACGACCGCCGTGACCAGCAGGATGGCGAACAGGCTGAACGTCTTGATGACGGTGTCCTCGACGGTCATGCGACCGGTCTCGATGGATCCCGCGGGCGGGGCGGCGAACATGCCCTCGAGCTGCGCGTTGGCGGCGACGTCGGCGCCCTGGTGGGCGGCGGTCGCGTACTGCGTCGAGGTGCCCGCCTGCTGCGCCGCGGGAGGGGTCAGGCCCGGCCGCTGCTCTTTGAAGGCCGGGTTGTTGAATGCGAAGTTGCCGGAGGCCATGGTCTCTCTCACTCCAAGAATCGGGTCACAGCGCGGTGCTGTGGATTACAGGGTATCGGACGGGGTTCCCGCAGCGGCAGTACAGGCTGTGAGAGCGCTACGAACCGCGGGGATGGCGACGGGTAGCCTGGAGCGATGCCCCGCCGCAGACCCCTCGTGATCGGTCATCGCGGCGCGCCCGGCTACCGCCCCGAGCACACCCGCTCCTCCTATGACCTGGCCCTCGAGCTGGGTGTCGACGCCGTCGAACCCGACGTCGTCGTCACGAAGGACCGGGTCCTCGTCGTCCGTCACGAGAACGAGATCGGCTCGACCACCGACGTCGCCGCGCACCCCGAATTCGCCGACCGCCGCACCACGAAGACGATCGACGGCGCGGAGATCACGGGATGGTTCACCGAGGACTTCACGTGGGCCGAGCTCGCGACGCTGCGGTGCCGGGAACGGCTGCCGCAGCTGCGGCCGGGGAGCGCGAGCTTCGACGGCGAGCAGCCGCCGCTGCGGCTGCGCGACGTGCTCGACATCGTCCGCCTCGCCTCGCTGGACCAGGGCCGCGAGATCGGCGTCGTGCTGGAGATCAAGCACGCGACCTACTTCGCCGGACTCGGGGTCGACGTCGCAGGCCTCGTCACCGCGGAGCTGCAGGCCAGCGGCTGGGCCGACGGCGCGTTGCCGCTCGTGCTCGAGTCGTTCGAGTCGACCGTGCTGATGCAGCTGCGGGAGCACGGCATCCGCGGGTCGTACATCTACCTCTTCGAAGCGGCCGGCCGCCCCTACGACCTCGTCGCAGCCCTCGGCCGCAACGCACCGACCTACCCGTCGCTGGCCACGCCGGCGGGCCTGGACGGACTCGTCGGGGTCGTCGACGGCATCAGCCTCGACAAGCGCATGATCCTCGCTCCCGACCGGCTCGGGCGGCCCACCGGTCCGGCGCCGATCGTCGCCGAGGCGCACGCGCGCGGCCTCCGCGTCTTCACGTGGACCTGCCGGCCGGAGAACTCGTTCCTCCTCCCGTCGTTCCGCCGCGGCCGGGACAAGTCGGCCCTCGGCGACTACGAAGCCGAGTGGCAGGTCATCGCCGACGCCGGGGTCGACGGGGTGTTCGTCGACCACCCCGACCTCGGAACCGCGTTCTTCCGCTGATCCGCCGGTGCGCCGAGACACATGCCCCGGCGTTCATGCACGGTCCACAGGGAACCCCTAGGGTGAGCGCATGAGCACCCCCGGCATCGTCGCGCGCGGAGTCAAGCGGTCCTTCGGGAACGTGCACGCGGTCCGCGACGTCACACTCGAGGCGCGCGAGGGCGCCGTCACCGGCCTCGTCGGCCCGAACGGGTCGGGGAAGACGACGCTGCTGCTGATGCTGGCGTCCCTGTTGCAGCCCGACGAGGGCGAGGTGCGCATCGGCGGGATCGACCCGATCGCCGACCCGGCCGGCGCGCGCGGCGTCCTCGGCTGGATGCCGGACGCCCTCGGCGCGTGGCAGACCCTCACCGCCCGCGAGACCATCGTCACGACGGGCCGGCTCTACGACCTGGACAAGGAGCGCGCCGCCGCCCGGGCGGCGGAGCTGCTGAGCATCGTCGGCCTGGAAGACCTCGCCGACGCCCCGGCGCGGGTCCTCTCCCGCGGTCAGAAGCAGCGGCTCGGCCTCGCCCGCGCGCTCGTGCACGACCCGCAGGTCCTCCTCCTCGACGAGCCGGCGTCCGGCCTGGACCCGCAGGCGCGGATCGACCTGCGACTGCTGCTGCGGCGTCTGGCCGCCGAGGGGCGCACCATCCTCATCTCCAGTCACATCCTCTCCGAGCTGGAGGAGGTCGTCGACGACGCCGTCTTCCTCATCGCGGGGGAGACCGTCAGCGCCGAGCGCGTCGCCGCGGCCGCAAGCCGCGGACGGATGTGGCGTCTGCGCCTGGCCGACCGTGACGCGACGGCCGCCGCCCTCCCGGTGGCGCAGGCGCTCGGCTGGGATGTGAACCACATCCCCATCGAGCGTCGCGACCTGCTGCTGCACTTCGCCACCGACACCGACGCGGCGGCCGGGATCGCCGCGCTCGTGCGCGCCGGGCTCCCGGTGGCCGAGTTCAGCGCCGCGACGGGCCTCCTCGAACACACCTTCCTCGACCTCGAAGGGGGTGCGCGATGAACCTCGCGCGACTGTGGACCATCGCCCGGCTGGAGCTCGTCCAGCGGATGCGGACGGTGTCGTGGTTCGTCCTCCTCGGCATCTTCGCCACCCTCCTGGCCGGGGTCACGCTGCTGTCGTTCTTCGCCTTCCAGCGCACCGAGCAGAGCGGCGCCGCGATCTACTCGACGGTGGTCTACATCACGCTGCTGCTCGTGATCCTCGTCTCCCCGACGCTGAGCGGGAACAGCATCAACGGCGACCGGGATGCCGCGACCCTCGCCCCCGTGCAGGTCACGCTCGTCACGACCGGGGAGATCCTGCTCGGCAAGTTCCTCGCCGCGTGGATCACGGGCCTCGCGTTCGCCGTGGTCGCCGTGCCGTTCCTCGTCATCGCCTCGTTCGGCGGCGGCGTGCAGGCGGCGACGGTGCTGGTGTCCCTTGCCATCCTGGTCCTCGAGACCGGCATCATCGCCGCGATCGGCATCGCGATGAGCGGCATCCTGCCCCGCCCGCTGTTCTCCGTCGCCGCGACCTACCTCGTCGTCGCGGCCCTCGCGATCGGGAGCGTCATCGGGTTCGGGCTCGTCGGCGCGAGCATCACGAGCGAGGCCACGAACTCGTACCGGACGGCCGTGTACGACGACACCACCGGCGAGCCCGAGTGCAAGGCCGGCGCGGAGAACTGCTGGAACGATCCGGAGGAGATGGTCTGCGGCGAGTGGCAGGTCGACACCTGGCATGTCCCGCGCTTCGACTACGTCTGGTGGATGCTGGCGGCGAACCCCTTCGTCATCCTCGCGGACGCCACGCCCACGCAGTTCGACCGGCAGGGGAACGCCGTCGACGCGTTCGGCGCCCTCAAGTTCGGTGTGCGCTCCGCGCAGCTGCCACCCGAGCTCGAGCAGCGCTGGGACGAGTGCGCCCCGTACGAGGAGCAGCTGTTCCCGAACGCCCGAGAAGTGATCGGGAAGACCGTGCCCAGCTGGTTCGTGGGGCTCGGGGTCCAGATCGCCCTCGCCGCCGCGCTGCTCTGGTGGGCGTGGGCGCGGACCCGCACGCCGGCGCGGCAGCTGCCTCCCGGGACGCGCATCGCGTGACCCCGTCCCGAGTAGATGAGAGCCTTCTCATCTACCCGGGACTATCGGCAACTGTCAGTCGATGCATAGCCTCCTATCAGCCTCCGCACACGAAGCGGAGGCAGTGCTCTGCACAGAAAGGCGGTCCCCCTTTGCACCGACGAATCCTGGCAGCAGCCGGCGTCATCGCGCTCTCGCTGCCCACGTCCGCGGCATTCGCCGCGACAGCCGACGACGACCCGTCGTCGCGTTTCACCCAGACGGAGGCCACCGGTCAGATCGACTCGAGCTTCCGTCCCGCCGCGCTCGACGCCTCGGGCCGTGTCACGGTCGTCATCGAGATGGCGGGCGACCCCGTCGCCGTCGTCCAGGCCGAGAAGGGGCGCGACCTCACCGCGGATGAGCGGTCATCGGTCAAAGCACAGCTGAAGCAGGCGCAGGACTCGATCCGCGGCTCGATCACCGGCAAGGGCGGCAAGATCCAAGCCCAGATGCAGTCCGCGTACAACGGCTTCCAGGCCTCCGTGCCGGCCGCCGAACTCGACGCCGTCGCCCAGCTCCCGGGCGTCGTCGCGATCCACCCGGTGCGCACCTACGAGATCGACAACGCCGTCTCCGTCCCGTACCTCGGCGTCCCCCAGGTCTGGGAGAACACCGGCTACACGGGTGAGAACGTCAAGGTCGCCATCCTCGACACCGGTATCGACTACACCCACGCCACCTTCGGCGGCCCCGGTACGGTCGCCGCGTACGAAGCCGCCAAGGCCACGTCGACTCAGCCCGCCGACCCGGCGCTCTTCGGCCCCGACGCGCCGCGCGTGAAGGGCGGCATCGACCTCGTCGGCGACGCCTACGACGCCGGCGGCACCGGCGCCGCGCTGACCCCCGTCCCGGACACCAACCCGCTGGACTGCCAGGGGCACGGCTCGCACGTCGCCGGCACCACGGCCGGCAGCGGCGTCCTTGCCGACGGCTCCACCTACGCGGGCGCCTACGACTCGACGACGTCGTCGAACTCGTTCCGCGTCGGCCCCGGTGTCGCCCCGCAGGCCGACCTGTACGCCGTCCGCGTGTTCGGCTGCGACGGGTCGACGGATGTCGTCGTCCCCGCCATCGACTGGGCCGTCGCGAACGGCATGGATGTCATCAACATGTCGCTCGGCTCGTCCTTCGGCCGCGGGGATGATCCCGACGCCGTCGCCGCCTCCAACGCGGTGGGCGCCGGCGTGGTCGTCGTCGCCTCCGCCGGCAACTCCGGCCACAACCCGTATCTGACCGGTTCGCCGGGCACGGGCGACGGCGTCATCGCGGTCTCCGCGGTGGACAGCGCGGAGAGCTTCCCCGGCGCGACGATCACCGTCAACGGCACCGCGATCGAAGCGATCAACGCCAACGGCGCGTCCCTCGAGGGCATCGGCGACCTCACCGTCGTCCGCCTCGTCGACGACCCGGCCACGCCCGAGAACGAGGCCCTCGGGTGCTCCGTCGCGGCGTACACGAAGGCCGGAATCACGGCAGGCGGCAACCAGCTCGCCGTCATGCAGCGCGGCACCTGCGCCCGGGTGGCGAAGGCCATCTACGCGCAGCAGGCCGGAGCGGCAGCGGCGGTCATGGTCAACTCCGACAACACGCTGCCTCCATATGAGGGCATGATCACCTCGAACCCCGACGACGGCACACCGTACGTCGTGACGATCCCGTTCCTGGGCGTCCGCGCCTCGGACGGCGCCGCGCTCGTCGCCGGTGCCACCGCGACCCTCGCGGCGGCGCAGATCGCCAACCCCGGGTTCCGCGGCTACGCGTCGTTCACCTCCTCGGGCCCCCGCAGCGGTGACAGCGCCATCAGCCCCGACGTCGCGGCGCCCGGCGTCTCGATCGCGTCGGCGGACGTCGGCTCCGGCAACGGGGCGGCGATCATGTCGGGCACGTCGATGGCGGCCCCGCACGTCGCCGGTGTGGCGGCCCTGTCGGTGCAGGCGCACCCGGCCTGGTCGGCCTCGCAGGTGTCGGCATCCATCGTCTCCACGGCGGACCCGGAGAAGGTCGCCGGTCAGAGCCTCACCCTCGGCGGCGTCGGCCTCGTCGACACGGCGCAGGCTGTCGCGACGACCGTGACGGCGACCGGTGACGCGTTCCGCACGGAGAGCGGCTGGGCGCGCGAGTCGGCGCTGAGCTTCGGCTTCCAGGAGTCGCAGATCGGCTTCGGCGGCGTGAAGACCGTGACGATCCGCAACGACGGCAGCAGCGCCGTCACGTACGCGGTGTCGACCACGCCGTCCGCGGCCTCGAAGAACGCCAAGGTCAGCGTCAGCGCGAAGTCGGTGACCGTCCGCCCGGGCGGCACGGCCAAGCTGCTCGTGACGGTCGCGGCCCTCGCGAAGGACATCCCGACGTCGAACGCCGGCGACGACCAGTTCTCGTTCTACGAGATCTCGGGCGACATCGTCCTCACGGCGGCGGACTCCACCCTGCGGGTCCCGTACCTCCTCGTGCCGCGCTCGAACAGCACGGTGACGGCGAACGCGACCGGCCCCTGGTTCTCCAAGAACCAGAAGGTGAAGGACGGCACGAAGCAGGTCACGCTGCGCAACACGCGCGGCGCGCTCGACGCGGACGCCGACTTCTACACGTGGGGCCTGTCCGACGCGAAGGATGCGACGAAGTCGCTTCCGGACAACGGGTACGACATCCGCGCGGCCGGAGTGCAGTCGTTCGATGTGGGCGGCGGCGACAAGCTGGTCGTCTTCGCGGTGAACACCCACAACCGCTGGTCCAACGCGGCGAGCAACGAGTACGACGTCATCATCGACACGGATCGGGACGGCGAACCCGACTGGATCGTGCTGTCGTACGACTCGGGTGCGGTGCGCGCGGGAAGCGCGAACGGGCTGGCCGAGACCTTCCTCGTGAACGCCGAGACCGGTGCGCTGTACCCGAGCGGCTTCCTCACGGCGGCTCCGACCGACAGCAGCACCCTGCTGCTGCCGGCGTTCGCGAGCGACCTCGGGATCACGGGCGCGTTCAACTACACGGTGCAGACCTTCGGGCTCTCCGGTGGCGAGGATGCGGTCTCCGCGTGGGCCACCTACGACCCGGCGGCGCCGGCGATCAGCAACGGCCAGTACGAGACGGTCCCGACGCGCGGCAGCGTGACGGTGGACGTCGCGGTGAATGCGGCGGCCTACGCGGCGCAGCAGCCGCTGGGCAGCATGATCGTCGTGCTCGACAACAAGTCGGGCGCTGACGAGGCCCTGCTCGTCAAGATCAAGTAGCACCGATGTGGGGAGGCCCGGATGCGCGAGCATCCGGGCCTCTTCGCGTGCGCGTGTCGCCGCGCTCAGCGCTCGCAGAGCGTGGGGGAGTCGCCGGTGCCGAAGCGGTAGTCGTACTGCGCGTCATCCGTCGCGACGATCACGCGCACGCCGTCGATGATGGCCTGGGTGTAGGACTGGCCGGGCTTCGCGCAGCCGAGCGACCCGTCGGTGAACGTCACGGCCTCGGCGGAGACGATCTCCGGAGTGCCGGAGACGCCGCGCGACTCGAGGTCGGCGAGGATGGCCGACCAGCGGGCGTCGGAGAGCTGCACGGGCGCACCCGTGGGCATCAGGGGACTGGTCGTGATGAACGGAGGCCGGCTCGAGCCGGAGGGTGAGCCGGGCGTGGCGTCGTCGGACATGGGACTCCCTGCACAGGCGGTGAGCGCGAAAGCGAGAGCGGCGGCGGATGCCGCGACCATGTGACGTCGTGTTCGCATGGCGCCTCCCTCGAAGCCGTTCACGTGACACTGCCAGCGTAGGGCCGCGGTCTGCGAAACGGCGGGGAGTTTCCGGCATCCGCCGCCTGGTCTCAGCTCATTCGGCGTCTCACTTCATGCGGCCGAAGGTCGCGTCGATGTCGGCCATCTCCATGGCGGCCGTCGCCTCGATGAGGGCGCGGAGGTCGGCGTCGGCACCGGGGGAGAACTCCTCCGGACGCTCCGGGGCGATCGTCATGGGAGCGCCGGCGGGCGTCTGCTCGCTGGCATCCAGGTGCGTGCCGTCACCCGACGGGGACATCCCCTGCACGATCTTCCCCGCCTGCGACTGGCCCGTGAGGTCGAACGAGTAGATCTTGCTCTGCAGGCCCATCTCCAGCAGCCGCTTGACCTCGGGGAACGACTCCGCGTTCGTCTTCGGGATCGGCAGCGATGTGCGCCAGTTGACCCCCAGCGTCTCGAGGGCCTTCGCGTAGGCGTTCTCGTGCGCCTGATCACGCACGATCAGATAGGAGATCGTGGACCGGGCGGTCTTGTTGTCGGTCATCTCGTAGAGGCGGCATTTCTGCAGCCGACCGGTGGATTCGAGCATGAGGTTGTAGAGCAGGTCGAGCACGAGGTTGCCGGAGTTGTACACGTAGCTGCCCATCCACGGGTTCCCGACGGCGTCGACCGGGAGGGCGCCCTGCGCGCCGACGAGGTAGTGGTGGATGTTGCCCTCGGACAGCGCGATGTTCAGGGGGACAGCGCCGCCGGAGCCCGGCTTGTCGACCGGATCGGCGGGCTTGCCCTGGTAGCGCGGCGACCCGTCGAGGAGACGCGCGATCGTCGTGCCGATCAGCTCGACGTGGCTGATCTCCTCGGTGCCGATGCCCTGGATGAGGTCCTTGTACGGCTTGCCGTCGGGGCCGCGGAAGTTGATGCTCTGGAAGAGGTACTGCATCATCGTGCGCATCTCCCCGAACTGTCCGCCGAGCCCCTCCTGCAGGGCGTTGGCGGCGGCCGGGTCCGGCTCGTCGGCGGCGATCTCGTTGATGAATTCCTGGACGTGGAAGTACATGATGCCTCCGGGGTGGATCATTCACGATGGAGGTGCCAGGGGCCTCCGCTTTGCCTGGCGGGGTGGACGCTGCGCGCCCTGCGGGGCGAGGGCAGGTGCCCCCGCCCCGACGGTTGCGCGGTCAGCTGCCGCTGATGTTCGACCGCGCCTGCTGCGCCTGGTCGGACACGGTGCCGGCGGCGTCGGTCGCCTCGCTCTTGACGTTCTCGACGGCCTCGGTGGCGCGGTCCTTGACGGCCGCCGCCGCCTCCTGCGCCGGTGCCTTGAGGTCGCCGGCGACCTCCTTGGCGACACTCGCGACCTCGTCGACGAGGGGCTGTGCGGTGTCCTTCACCGACTCGGCGATCTCCCTCTCCTTGCGGGAGGCGGGGATCAGCGACGCGACGAGCAGGCCCACGCCGAAGGCGATGAGGCCTACCGCGAGGGGCGCGCCCTCCGCCTTCGCCTTCACATCGTGGGCGATGTCCGCGGCGCCGTGCGCCACGCCGGACGCAGCCGACGACGCCGACGACGAGGCGTCGTCAGCGGCGCCCATGATCCGGTCGCGGACGGAGCCGAACACTCCGCGGACCTTGTCCGCCTGGCGCTGGGCGATCTTGGACGGGGTGACCTTGTCGGCGAGGGCGTCGACGTCGAGCCCCAGCTCCTCCCGGGTGCGCTCGATGTCGGCGCGGATCGCTTCGGGTGAATCGCTCATCGGTTCTCCTCATTTCTCTTGAATGCTTCGGGGATCTCCTGCAGCGTCTCCACGGTCTGCGGAGCGCCCTTCACTTCGTTCAGCTGCTTGCGACCGACCGCGTACAGGATCGCGGCGATGATCGCCCACAGCACGGCCACGACGACACCGGACCAGCCCGCGCCGATCAGGTCCGACAGGGCGGCCCAGAGCGCGATGGACAGGAACAGCACCGTCATGGATGCCGCGTACCCGGCCCCGCCGAGCATCCCGGCGCCCTTGGCCGACGTCGTCGCCGTTTCTTTCAGTTCCGCCTTCGCGAGCGCGAGCTCCTGGCGCATGAGCGTCGAGAGGTCGCGCGTCACCTCGCCGAGCAGATCGCCGAGCGACGTGTCGGCGGCGCGGCGCTCAGACGGAGTCGGATCGCTCACCTGACACCCCCTGTCCGGGTACCGCTCAGGCTCGTGCCACCCTGTGCCGTGCCACCCATGCGCGACTCGGACTCGGAGTACCGCGGCGTCTCCGCGTACGTCGGGGTCGTCTCGATGACCGGCGGCGGCGGGACGACGGTGACGTTCGACGGCAGAGCGGGAGTCCCGGATGCCGGCGCCCACGCGTCGGCCTCGGACTGCTCCTTGGCGTTGGTGGCCAGTGCGCGCGTCAGGCGCCCGACGAGCACTCCCGCGACAAGGGCGCCGCCGATGAAGGCACCGGGGCGACGCCGTGCGAACGCCTTGACATCCGTCAGCACCGCCGACGGGTCGCGGCTGCTCAGCCAGGAAGCCGCACCCGAGACGCGCTCGGAGACCTTCTGGACGAGGTCGCCGGCGACCCCGCTCCCCTCGGAATTGCGCGCCATCGATCCGAGCTCGTCGCCGAGCGCGCTGAGCCCCGTGGCGATGCGCTCCTGCTGCTTCGAGGCCTGATCGGTGAACTCGTGCCGGGCCTGGTGGTACAGATCGGTGACCTGCGCCTTGGTCTCCTGCGCGACGGAGGCGGCCTCGTCCTTCGCGGTCCCGGCGACATCCTTCGCCGCGCCCGTGGCCGTGTCCTTCATGTCGGCAGCTTCCTGCTTCGCGGTGTCGAGGGTGTGCGACTCTCCGCTCCCTGCTGTCTGGGGCTGGGCTGTCTGGGGCTCGCCCGCGCCCAGGCCGTCATTGCCGTATGACATGGTCTCTCCTTCGTTGGGGACCCATCGGGTCGTCGATGGGATACCCGGTCTACGTGGCCGTTCCGGCGTGGCGGAGGGGCTTGCATCACGCCGCGAGGTATGGCATGAGCGCGCGCGGAGGTCTGCCGGAGTGCCGTTCCGGCGCCGATCGCCGATCCGCAGGCCGGGGGCTCCGGAGTCAACCCCCTCCGTTGGTCCAGGTGAGCGCAGTTACCGTGACGGCATGGCCCGAGAACCCTCCGTCGCGCGACGGCGCCGCCTCGCGGGCGCAGTCCGCACCGCCGGCGGCGAGGTTTTCGCCGCCTCCCGGCTCGTGCTCGCGCTCAAGACAGCGATTGCCGCGGCCGTCGCCTGGTATCTGGCTCCCCTGGTCCCCTTCGCCGACGCTGAGTACTCCTACTACGCTCCGTTGGGCGTCCTCGTGGCGATGTACCCGACCGTCGTCGATTCGGCGAAGTCGGGGATTCTCGCACTCGTCGGGCTGGCCTGCGGGATAGCCCTGGGCCTCGGCGGCCTCGCAATCGTCGCCCTGGGGGCGCCGGCGATCGTCGGAGTCGCCTTCGTCGTGGGTGCGGGCGTGGCACTCGGCGGCATCCGCGCGCTCGACGCCGGGCGCGACTGGATCGCCATCGCAGCGCTCTTCGTGCTCCTTCTGGGCGGGCACGAGACGGAGGAGTTCTCCAGCTCCTACATTGTGACCATGGCCTTCGGCGTGCTCGTCGGGGTCGCGGCGAACTATCTCCTGCTGCCGCCGGTCTACCTCCGCGACGCCGCGGCGCGCCTGTCCGAGTTGCGCGAGCATCTCGAGGAACAGCTTCGGCTGATGGCGGAGATGGTGGATGCGCGGAAGGTGGATGCCGAACGGCTCACGACCGGGAGCGATGCGCTCGCCGAGCGGGCCGCTGCGGTCGCCGACGACGTCCACGAGGCCGCCCGCAGCCGGCGCGCCAACCCGCGGGCTCGCCGTCTTGACGACCTGCACGACGAGAACGCGCGGCGCTGGTGGGCGCTGGAGCGGTCGACCTTCTTGACGCGCGACGTCGCGGACATGCTCGCGCACCAAACGGCCCTCCGCGAGATGGACTCCGAGTCGGCCCGTCTGCTGGTGGAGGCTCTGCGTCGGACCGCGGACGTCGTCGCCACGCCGCTCGGCAACCCCGCCGCCGCGGACCGGTTGGGGGCCGCGGAGCGCGCGATCGACGGGTTCACCGAGACCCTGCCGCCGGCGCACCGGGTCTCGAGCATGCGACCCGAGCTCGCTGTCGCCGCGGCGCTGGGCCGGATCATCGAGATCTCGCGGCCGTTTGCATGATGCACGCACGGGCGGGGCGCCGCCGGCGTCGAAAATGGGCGGGTGGAACCGTGGGAGATGCGCGCGTGGCATGCGGAGTACCTCGACGCGTGCAACAGCCACGACCTCGATGCGATTCGCTCGTTCGTCGATCCGGCCGTGCGCCGCGCGCACCTGCCGGGCGGCAGCGATGCCTGGGTCGCGGACCTGGCCGACCTCTTCCACGCGTTCCCGGACTGGCGGTGGCGACGCATCCAACTGATCGTCGAGGACGACCGGGTCGCTGTTCATCTTCGCGGCGCCGGCATGCATCTCGGCGCCTTCCGCGGCGTCGCTCCGACGCGACGCCATGTCAACGTCGCCGAATTCGCGATGCACCGGGTGGCCGACGGCCGCATCGTGGAGTCCACCGGCACAGACGCCGTCGAACTGATCATCCACCTCGGGGCATGACTCGGATGTGACGATGGAGGGCGCCACCACCTCTCTGCGGCGGTTGGTAGCCCGCTCACCGTGAGCAACTGCCACTCGATGACCGATGCCTTGGGTACGCTTTCCCAGACATGGGAGAGCGACGGTGAGTTCGGGGGCCGAGCCTCGACGGCTGTCGAACTACGGTGACGGCGCTGACCTGCTCATCGGGCTCACGGAGGCATTGTCGAGCGCTCGTGTACGCCTCTGGGTGAAGGTGCCGTGGTGGGATGTCTCGCCGCTGGCGCGGCGGCTCCTCGACGGTGTGCTCGCGGCCCACCGGCGCGGTGTCGATGTTCGCGTGCTGTGCCGGCCTGAGGCGTCCAATGACGCGGTGATGGGGGCGCTCCGCGATGCCGGCGTATCGGTCACCGCCGTGCGGTACATCCACGAGAAGGAGATCATCGCCGACGAGCTTGCGATCACCCACTCGATGAACTTCACGTCGGCGGAGATCTCGCGCAACCAGAACTCCGGCTTCGTGCACACCGATCCCGCGATGGTCGAGGCTGTCGAACTCGGCTTCCGGTCGCTGCTCGAGAACGCGTCCACGGTCGCGGAGGGCGAGGAATCCTGGACTCCCGCTTCCGCACTGATTCCTGACTCGCTGCGCACGTACCTCGACCGGTTCGATCAGCTGAACCCGTTGCAGTCGAAGGCCGTGCCCGTCGTGCTCGCGGCGGCGGGTCATGTGATGGTGGTAGCGCCGACCAGCTCCGGCAAGACTCTCATCGGGGAGGTCGCCGCGCTGCGTTCCATCGTGACCGACGGCAAGCCGGCGGTGTGGCTCCTGCCTGCGCGGGCCCTGGCCGCGGAGGTCGCCGAGATCGCACGGCGGTGGAACGCCCACGGCATCCGGACGATCGAACTCACCGGCGAGACCAACATGTCGAGCGACGCAGTGGCGCAGGCTCAGCTCTGGGTCGCGACGACGGAGAAGTTCGAGGCGCTGTACCGGCGGGCCTCGCTCAAGGACGTCATCGGCCGGATCGGATGCCTCATCATCGACGAAGTCCATCTGGTCGGCGACCCCTCCCGCGGTGCCACGCTCGAGTCGATGATCGCGCGGCTCCGCGTCGCCGAGGGGCGCACCCGGATCGTCGCGCTCTCCGCGACCGTGTCGAACGCCCATGAACTTGCGGCGTGGTTCCATGCGGACCTCGTGCGCTCGACGTGGCGGCCGACGGTCCTCACGACGCAGCTCGTGCCATACGACCCGCCGGTGCAGGGCAAACGCGAGCAGTTCGAATCCGCGAAGGACGACATCGTCGTCCCACTCCTCCGAAGCCTCGTCGGCGCGGACCTCGGCGCCGAGTCTCCGTCCGCTGACGGCGGTTCGAGCGCGGTCGTGTTCTGCGGAAGCAAGGCCGCGGTGATCCGCACCGCCGCGCGGGCCGCCGGTGTGCGCTCCCACGGTGTCGAACTGGAGACGGTCGTGGAGGAGTGCTTCCGCCGCGGGGTCGGCATCCACTTCCGCGACGCACCCCGCGCTGGCCGCGCGCTGGACGCATTCCGCGCGCGGCAGCTGCGCGTACTCGTCGCCACGTCCGGGCTGTCGACGGGCGTCAACACGCCGGCCAAGTTCGTCATCATCCGCGACCTGGAGCTCGGGATGACGCCGCTTGAAGTCAGTCAGGCTCAGCAGATGTTCGGGCGGGCCGGCCGTGCCGGTCAGGAGCCCGAGGGATACGGGTTCATGCTCGTCCCGCGCGCCGACGAGGGAACGTGGAAGATCAAGCTCAGCGACGGCTACGCGGCGAACAGCCGCATCGTCACTCAGCTCGGCGACGCGATCCTCGCCGAGCTGCTGCTCGGATCGGTCACCGACCGCGCGAGCGCGCGCTCGTGGTTCGAGCAGACCCTCGCCTTTGCGCAGAATCGGACGTCCGTCGACCTCGACGATGTCATCGACAGCCTGCTCGCGCGCGGCTTCGCGACCGAGATCGACGGGCAGCTCGCGCCGACCGAGATCGGGATGCTGACATCCCGGCTCATGATCGAGGTCGATTCCGCGGGGGAGATGCTCCGAGCCCTCGCTGCGCTCCCGCTCCCTTCCACAGCCGATGAGGCGGAGGAGTTGGTACTCCAGACCGTCGCGAGCGCGGCCGCCGCGCTGCGGGAACGACCCGTCAACGAGCGGGTCTACGGCCGCTACGTCGACGAGCTGCTGACCGGGTGGTCGCCCCGTGTGCTCGCTCGCACGCGCGACTGGTTCGGGGCCCGACTGTGCATGGCGGCGGCGCAGATCGCGCTCCGCTCGCCGGCTCGGGCCCGCGACACCCTGCCGGCGGGAGTGTCGATGGCGGAGCTTCGTCGCGCCGTCGAAGACATGCCGCGATATCTCGCATGGGTCGCAGCGCTCGGATACGCGGACGCCGCGACCTGGGCTCCCGCGGTGGCCGGCGACCTCGCCCGCCGACTGACCTGGTGGCAGCTCACGCCCCATCCAGAGCGTGGCACGGGGCGCCTCCTGTGGATGCTGGAGCGCATGCTCGATCCTCAGCATCACCGCGCCCGGATGTCCGATCTGTGGCGCCGGGCACGCGGCGCCGGGTTTGCATCGCCGGATGGGATTAACGCACGGCCGCGTGGCGTGGACGTGACTGCGGAAGGGTTCGCCGACATCGTGGGCTCGCGCGCCGACATCAGTCTGGAACCGCTCGTCGACCTCGAACTGACCTACCGAAGCCCGAACACGCACGCCCGCGTGACAGCCATGACGTCGACCGGCGCGGCACGCGCCATCGCGACGACGAGACCTGCTCAGGGCCCGATCGACATCATCCTGCCGCCGAGATCTTCCGGCACCGTCGCCGCCGACGTCTTCCTCTACACGCGCGACGGCGACTTCGGATACGCCAGCCTCCTCGCGGACGTGCCGGAGAGTGCAGCGTCCGTCGGCCCGGTCGAGGAATCGGTCGCACTCATCGCCGATCTGCCCGACGTCCACTCCGTTCTCGCGCATCCCCGCGGTGTCCGCCGGCTGTTCCAGGGCGAACGGAAACGGCTGCGGGACAGCATGCGACCCCTGATCTCCCCCGACCCGCGTCTCGGACCGGTCGCTGTCGCGCTGTCGGAGCATCACACCGAATCCCGGCTAGCGATCATCGCCCTGCGTACCAACCTTCGCGCGCTGCTGCGCGAGGCGAGCCGGACCGACCTCAGGCCGCCGCACGCCGTGCTGCGCTCGCGCGAAGCGTCGGAGGCCGAAGTGCAGATCACGCTCGCCGCACTTCTCGCCGCGCTGCACATGGATACCGGCATCGCGACCGCCGACGGTCACCCGCTCGCCGTGGTCAGGGCGGACGACGGGTGGGCACTCGCGGGTCCGCGGCATGCCCAGCCCGGGCGCATCGAGCCGCTCATCCCGAACTCGCTGCCGCCGCAGATCGAGGCGGTCTCGGCGCCGCCGGAGACTGCCGAGGTGGAGACGGCGCCACGATGCGCGTGGATGTCGGAGTTCGTGCTGTAGCGACGATCCCGCTCACCTACGCGACCGAAAACGCCTCCGCGAGACACCGATGAGCGGCATCGACGTCGAAAGCCCCGGCGGATGCTTCCGTCATGCGTTCGATGAGGAGGCGCGGCCAGACGACGTGGACGTCGTCAACGGCGAACGAGCCTCCGAGGAGCGGCCAGTCGGCCTCGAGGAAGCACAGCACGCCCGCGATCGGGATCGTGTCGTCGGCGAGCACGTCGCGGACGCGCTGGACCTGCCGCTTCACGCCGTCGACGAGTTTCGTTTCGTCGCGACCGTCGTTGCGGAGCGATTCCACACGCGGTCGGAAGATGCCGCCCTCGACGCGGACTGAGGCGCTACCGCCCGGACAGCAGTTCGGCGAGGAAGCGGCTCGTCGCGCGCTGCGAGCGCTCCGCGCTGCGCGGTGCGTAGGCGAACAGCTCGGGGCGAGGCGAGTCGGCCATCTGCGGATTGGTGAACGCGTGGGTGGTGCCGCTGTACAGGTCCAGTTCCCAGTCGACGCCCGCGCGGCTCATCCCGGCCTGCAGCTCGGCGTGCTGCGCCGGCGTGCCCATCGGGTCGTCCGCCCCGGCGCACACCAGGACGCTGAGTCCGGCAGCCGGCTGCCACGTCGCGCCCGGCTCGAGCAGATCGAGCCCGGGGTGGACGGCCACGACGCCGCGGACCCCACCACCGGTGCGTACGTACTCGAGCGCCGAGCTGCCGCCGAAGCAGTAACCGATCGTGACGATTCGCTCCGGATCCACCTCGGGCTGCGCGCGGGCGGCATCGTGTCCGGCGGCGATCCGCGCGCCCCACTCCGCCCGGTCGCCGACCATCGAATGTGGACGCGACGGCGGGAGTCGAACCCGCAACGCACCCGGGTATGAGCCGGTGCCCGGGACCACCCGGATCGCCGCGATGGATCGACGCTAACCCGGACCTGCGGCTCCCGTCCGTGGCGTGACACGCGGTGTCTCACCGTGACGCCGTGTTGCGGCATCCCCTTGTCAGCGAAGAGGGCGGTCGAACGCGCCCTGACGCGTCGAGACGATGTCCTTGCCGAGGGGCATGAGCGAGATCGGGATCATCTTGAAGTCGGCGAGGGCGAGCGGGATGCCGATGATCGTGATGAACAGGGCGATTCCGGAGAGCAGGTGGCCGATCGCGAGCCAGATGCCGGCGAAGACCACCCAGATGACGTTGCCGATGAAGGAGCCGACGCCGGCGCCCGGCTTGTCGACGATCATGCGGCCGAACGGCCACAGGACGTAGTTCGCGGTGCGGAAGGACGCGATCGCCCAGGGGATCGTGATGATCGGGATGCAGAGCAGCACGCCCGCGAGGACGTATCCGAGGAACAGCCAGAATCCGGCGAGGACCAGCCAGATGATGTTCAGCAGGGTGCGCATGCATCCATTGTCGCGCGTGCGTGCCACTGATACATCCGCGCGCAGCGCGGCTCGGCGGCTTGCCAGGAGCCGCCGTTCATACCAGGGTGCAGGTATGGCCTTATTGGAGCAACCCGTCGACTCCGAGGTGGTGCGCCAGCGAGCCCTTGAGGCCCTCGAGATCCTCGACACCCCGCGCGATGAACGCGTCGATCGCATCACCCGGCTCGCACACGAGTTCTTCGACGTGCCGATGGTGAGTGTGTCGCTGCTCGACCGCGACCGGCAGTGGCGGCTCTCGGAATACGGCTTCGACGGTGAGCGCGAAGCGCCGCGGGCGGACTCGTTCTGCGACGCCACCGTCGGCAAGGGCAGCATGCTCGTCGTCGAGGACGCCACCGTCGACGCCGACTTCGCCACCAACCCGTTCGTGACGGGCGACCCTCATCTGCGGTTCTACGCCGGTCAGCCGCTTGAGGCCCCGGGTGGCGAGACGGTCGGAACCCTCTGCCTCATCGACACGAAACCACGGCAGCTCAGCACCAAGCAGCGCGAACTCCTGCGTGAGCTCGCGTCCTGGGTGCAGGCCGAGATCGCTCGGGAGTACGAACTCGATCAGGCCGCCGTGGTCCAGAGGGCGTTGCTGCCGCGCCGCACGCCCGCCCTCCCCGGCTACACGCTCGCGGCCGCCGCGGTGCCGGCCGGGCAGGTGATGGGTGACCTGTACGACTGGGAGCTCCACGGCACCCGCCTCCGCCTGACCCTCGCGGACGTCATGGGAAAGGGCATCGGGGCGGGCATGATCGCCGCCGGCGTGCGGGCATCGCTGCGCACGGCGCCGGATCGCCCGCTGCTGGAGGCCGTGCGCGACGTCGACCGCATGCTCGCGCGCGACCTCGACGACCTGCACATGTTCGTCACGGCGCTGCATGCCGACCTGGACGCGGAGTCCGGCCGGGTCAGGTTCGTCGACGCCGGTCACAGCCTCGCTTTCATCCTCCGCGGCGATGACACCTGGGAGTCGCTGCGTTCCACGGGCCTGCCGCTCGGAATGGGCATCGATGAGGAGCGCGCAGTGGGGGAGGCCGTCCTCGAGCCCGGCGACATCCTGATGTGCTGCAGCGACGGACTGCTGGACGTGCTCGATCCCGCCGATCCCTTCGGCCACGTCCGCCGCACCCTGCGGGAGGCGGGTCCCGCCGGCGCCGTCGCGGAGGCTGTCCGCATCGCACGCGCAGCGAAGGCGCCCGACGACGTCACCGTCGTCGTCGTGGGGCGCGACGGATGACGGCCCGCTTCGTCCTCATCCGGATCCTCGCGCTGCTGTCGGTACTCCTCGGCGTCAACTATGTGGCGTGGCGCTGGCTCGCCTCCGTGAACTGGGAGGCCTGGTGGATCGCGGTGCCGCTCGTCATCGCCGAGACCTACAGCCTCATCGACACGATCCTCTTCGCGGTGACCATGTGGCGCGCCAGAGACCGGCCGGCCCCCCGCTCCGCGCCCACCGGAACAGCCGACGTCCTCATCGCCACGTACAACGAGCCGATCGAGATGGTCATGGCGACCGCGCTCGCCGCCCAGCGCATCCGCTACCCGCACGAGACCTGGATCCTCGATGACGGCGCTCGCCCGGAGATGGAGGCCGCCGCTCAAGCCGCCGGGGTGGGCTACATCACGCGCTCCGCAGACTGGGTCGGCAAGCCCCGCCACGCGAAGGCGGGGAATCTCAACAACGCCCTGCTGCAGACCGACGGGGAGTTCCTCCTCATCCTGGACGCCGACCAGGTGCCCGATCCGATGATCCTCGACCGCACGCTGGGGTACTTCGCCGACGATCCCGAGGTCGCGCTCGTGCAGACGCCGCAGTGGTTCGTCAACGTGGACGAAGCCGACCCGCTCGGCAGCCAGGCGCCGCTGTTCTACGGGCCGATCCAGCAGGGCAAGGACGGCTGGAACGCCGCGTTCTTCTGCGGATCGAACGCCGTGCTGCGCCGGGATGCGCTCATGCAGCTCGGGATCGTGGGCTACGTCCGCAACCTGGAGCAGTCGGTCGCGACCGCGCTGCGCGCAGCGCGACGGATGCTGCAGCGCGCGGTCGCCGACCGATCCGCCCCGCCCGACGTGACCGCCGAACTCGTCCGTCTGCAGGATGTCGTCGAGCGTGCCCGTGCCGACGCGGCATCCGGCACACCGATCGCCGACGTGACCTACAACGTGCACAGCGCCATCCAGGAGTCATCCCGGCGGCTCGTGGCGTCCGATCTCCGGGCGGCACGCGCCGACCTCACGGCGATCGCCGAGCTGCCCGTGCAGCATGACGCCGAACTCGACGCGTTCATCGTCGACGAGACGGCGCTGGATGCGCTCGCCGTGCGGGAGCTGTCGCCGCTCGGTGCCGTGGCCGCCGTCGACGCCCTCATCGAGGCACTCCGCATCGACCGCCCCGACGAGGCGCAGCCCGTGCAGCCGCTCGCCACCATCTCCATCACCGAGGACATGGCCACCGCCATGCAGCTGCACTCGCTCGGGTGGCGGAGCGTCTACCACCACGAGATCCTCGCGCACGGACTCGCACCCGAAGACCTGCGGACGATGCTGAAGCAGCGGCTGCGCTGGGCCCAGGGCACGATGCAGGTGCTGCTGCGCGACAACCCGCTCATGAAGAAGGGGCTCGCCGCCGGGCAGCGGCTCATGTACTTCGCGACGATGTGGAGCTACCTGTCCGGCTTCGCCGCGATCGTCTACATCGCCGCGCCCATCATCTACCTCCTGTTCGGCGTCCTGCCGGTCACGGCGTGGACGGTCGACTTCTTCGCGCGCTTCCTGCCCTACTTCCTCATCAACCAGGTGCTCTTCGTCGTGGTGGCGAAGGGGATCCGGACCTGGCGGGGACAGCAGTACTCCCTCGCACTGTTCCCGATCTGGATCAAGGCGTGCACGACGGCGTTCGCCGACGTGGTGCTCGGCAAGTCGCTGAGCTTCGTGGTCACACGGAAGGACGGACGGGCGGCCGGCGGCCCGCCATGGCGCGAGATCTGGCCGCAACTGACGGCGATGGCCCTGCTGAGCGTCGCCCTCGTCGTCGGCATCGGCCGCGTCATCGTCGGAACGGGCGACGGCACGGGCACGCTCGTGAACTCCGTCTGGGTGCTCTACGACCTGGCGGTGCTGAGCGTCATCATCCAGGCCGTGCGGTATCGCGGCTACACCCCCCGGACGCTCGACGAGAGGGCAGACGTATGAACATCACCGTCCACACCGTGAACGGCGCGGCCGTCGTCGCCGTGGCAGGCAGGCTCACCGCGACCGGAGCTCCCCGGCTGCGGCAGGCCGTCGAGGACGCCGTCGCCGCCGGCACCCCCCGCATCGTCATCGACATGAGCGACACGGAGTTCATCGACTCCTCCGGCCTCGGCGCGCTCATCGGCGGTCTCAAATCGACGCGACTGGCAGACGGCGACCTCCGCATCGCGGCGGTGCCGGAGGCCGTGCGTCGGGTCCTCAAGCTGACGAACCTCGACCGAGTGCTCCGCGAATACCCGTCGGCGGAGGCGGCGTTCGATGGACAGTGATGCGCTCGCGAGCGAGTACATCGAAGGCCCCGCCGACCTGACGCTCGTCGACGCGGTGCACGACGCGCTCGAGGACCTCTGGCGCCGCGTGCCGGAGGTGTCGGACGAAGATCGGATGCTGTTCGCCCTGGCGGTCAGCGAGGTGGCCACGAACGTCGTGGAGCACGCCGAGGGCCCCAAGCATGCCACGGTCACCGTCCGGCTGGAGGTCGACGCGGCCATGCTCACCGCCGTCATGACCGACGACGCCGACCCCGCGCTCATCCGCCTCGATCGCGTGGCGATGCCGGGGGAAGACGCCGAATCCGGCCGCGGCCTCGCGCTCGCGCTCGCCGCGCTGGACGACCTGGAGCATGATCCGGGTGACGGCAACGTCTGGCGGCTGCGCCGGCGCCGCCGCGACGCCTGAGGCCACGGCGTCGGCGCGCTCGCGGCGCCGATAAACCACATCCCGCATGAGAAACCACGTGTGGCGGTGTTTCTCATGCGGGATGTGGTTTCTCAGGGCGTCTTGCCGGGCTTCTGCGCGTCACGCGCGGCCTTGTCGGCCGCGCGCTGCTGGGCCGCCTGCTCCTTCGCCGCGTCGCGGGCGGCCTGCTCGGCGGCCTTCTGGGCGTCGCGGGCGGCCTGCTCGGCGGCTTTCTGCTCGTTCTGCGCGGCCTGCTCTGCGGCCTTTTCCGCTTCGCGGGCCGCCTTCTCGGCCTCGCGGGCCGCAGCCGTGGCATCCTCCGCCGGGTCGCTCGGCGTGCTCTGCCGGACGTCGCCGGCGGGCAGGATGGGCTCCACCTCGTCCTCGGTGACCGCCTCCTGCACGGTGCTGACCGAGGGCGCCGGCGTGGGTCCGACCGCCGGAGCCACGCCGGACTGCAGGTGCATGCCACCCACCCACAGGCCGACCTGGAGGAAGA
>Ga0006562J51391_1000756_pt1 | contig 25600 bp, 19 predicted proteins | sample Ararhi6_input_d2_FD_51391 | JGI IMG/M metagenome (IMG submission 51391) | reverse complement strand
TAGTCTTCTTTTTTTATGATTGGAATGGGGCTGGTTTTTCATCACTTAAACCATAACGATGGAGAAGCTCTTCGACAATTCGTTTTGACGCTTGTCCATCACCATATGGATTAGACGCCTTTGACATGTTGTCGTACTCTTTCTGATCGACTAGAAGCTGTTTTGCCATGTTGTAAATGGTCTCTTCATCTGTACCTGCGAGCTTCAGCGTACCAGCTTTCACACCTTCAGGGCGTTCTGTTGTATCGCGCAGCACTAGTACTGGCTTCCCTAGAGAAGGCGCCTCCTCTTGCACACCGCCAGAATCCGTTAGAATAAAGTGCGAGGCAGCAGCAAAGTTATGGAAATCAACTACTTCAAGCGGCTCAATTAAGTGCACACGATCAAGATCACTGAATTCTGTCTGTGCCGCATCACGAACAGCAGGATTTAAATGGACAGGGTATACGACTTGAACACCTTCAAATTCTTCGACAACACGGCGAATCGCTCTAAACATGTTCTTCATCGGCTGACCAAGATTTTCTCTGCGATGAGCCGTTAATAAGATCATTTTATCTGAACCGATCTTCTCTAAAATTGGATGTTGATATTGTTCTGTGACTGTTGTTTGCAGGGCATCAATGGCCGTATTCCCTGTCACACAGATGGTCTCTTCTTTTTTATTTTCTACTAAAAGATTCTGCTTCGCCTCAGCCGTAGGGGCAAAATGAATGTCAGCAATAGTGCCTGTCATTTGGCGGTTCAATTCCTCAGGGAACGGTGAGTATTTATTGTGAGTTCTTAAACCCGCTTCGACGTGGCCGACAGAAATTTGGTGGTAGAATGCGGCCAAGCTTCCTGCAAAGGTTGTAGTGGTGTCTCCATGAACAAGGACAATATCAGGTTTTTCCTCTTGGAATAATTGATCTAGTTTCAACAATGCATTTGATGTGATTTCAGATAATGTCTGGCGCTGCTTCATGATGTTTAGATCATGGTCTGGCGTAATAGAAAATGCCTCAAGAACTTGATCTAGCATTTCTCTATGCTGAGCTGTTACAGTGACAATTGAATTTATTTGTGGATGTTTATTAAGTTCAAGGACAAGTGGAGCCATTTTGATTGCTTCAGGTCTAGTACCGAAAATAGTCATTACATTTAGTTTTTTCACTTGTTTATGCCTCTTTCCTAGTATAATACTTTCAATTATACACAATTTGGAGGATAAATTTAATGATATAAAAAAGAAATTTACATTGAATTAACGTTATCATTCACCCTCCTTTACATTTAACATATAAAATGTAAACTATCTAAAAATCATTTTTAGTGAAATCATTTGTCTTTCCTATGATTTGTAAGTTACACTTTATAAAGACGACCAAGAACTAACATTGATTATTAAATCGGTTATCTATGTAAGGAAGGTGCAAAGTTCATTGAAAAAAGTACGTAAAGCCATAATACCAGCAGCAGGCCTCGGAACACGTTTCCTCCCTGCCACAAAGGCTATGCCTAAAGAAATGCTGCCAATCGTTGATAAACCAACCATTCAATATATTATTGAAGAAGCTGTTGAATCAGGAATTGAAGACATTATTATTGTCACTGGAAAAGGAAAAAGAGCCATTGAGGATCATTTTGATTTTGCGCCAGAGCTTGAGCGCAACCTTGAAGAAAAAGGAAAAAGTGAACTTTTAGAAAAAGTGAGAAAGTCCTCTAATATTGCTGATATTCATTACATCCGCCAAAAGGAACCTAAAGGACTCGGACATGCCGTTTGGTGCGCACGCAACTTTATCGGTGATGAACCCTTTGCTGTTTTATTAGGTGATGATATTGTCCAAGCCGAAACACCTGGACTTCGCCAGCTGATGGATGAATATGAAAAAACCCTTTCGTCCGTGATCGGCGTTCAGCAGGTAGCGGACAGCGATACGCATCGCTACGGGATCATTGACCCTCTTACCCAAGAAGGGCGCCGCTACCAAGTGAAAAACTTTGTTGAAAAGCCGCCGCAAGGAACCGCACCATCCAATTTAGCCATTTTAGGGCGCTACATTTTCACGCCGGAGATCTTTATGTACCTTGATCAACAAGAAATTGGTGCAGGCGGAGAAATTCAGCTGACAGATGCCATTCAAAAGCTCAATGACATCCAGCGTGTATTTGCCTATGATTTTGAAGGAAAACGATATGATGTCGGAGAGAAGCAAGGTTTCATTGAAACGACGCTAGAGTTTGCCCTTCAAGATGAAGAGCTCAAGAAAAAACTCATTCCATTTATGAAACAACTTCTTGAAAAAGAAGAAGTGAATTAAAAAAAGCTGCCGGCATCGGCAGCTTTTTTATTTGGTCGCTGAAACGGTCAGCGTATGCTGTTCATTATCAATGACAAACAGGTTATGTTCGCCCTTTACTGCGAACTTCGTTTGTTTCTCATTCATCCAGACATTCTGTTCTGTCAGTCCAAGTGTTGAAGGAGAGATAGGCATGATCTCGCGGAACACCATCGTATTTGCCTGGCCATTTTGAATCACATAATCGGTTTTCTCAGTGGTCAGCCGCTCAACGGTATCACCTTGCTCACTTTTGACCGAGCTAAGTGTTTGCATTCTTTGCTTCAGCACAGACTCTTCTTTTCCAAGGAAAGAAAGTAAGTACTCATACGAACCCGCAGATGCGGGTGATACGTAGGAATTGAACTGTGCTGGTCCGATGGATAATGGTTTCAATTCATCTGCGTTTTGTAGCGCATCAGGTTTCACATAATACGTCTCTGATGCTGTTTTGATTTGAATGGCTTTTTTATTTTTAGCCACAGCCTTTACTTCTTGTCCAAACGATAATGTGACGTCTGCCTTTTCTTTCATGGCCCTGTCTGTATAAACCGTCATTGGATCTGCCTTAACTATGGCCTGTTGATCAATCTTTTTCATATCATCAGGGGCACCTTTCGTCTCATGGTTCGTTGACTGGGGCGCCTCTGTTTTACCTGAAGGAATTGCACCAAATGTCGCAAGTGTACGAAGCGGGCGATCCGAAAACATTGAAAGGGCAAGTAAGATGGTTAAAACAGCTATCATGGTCACTTGAAACGCTGGTCCAAAAAATGAACGTCGTTTCTCGTTCTCATGATAACGAGACACCTTCTCTGTCTTTTGTACGCCTTTTCGACCTTCTTTGTGCTTCAATTGGTATTCCTTTTTTTCTTTCTTGGAAAGCTTGTTAAACCAATCAACAAACTCCTTATACTCTTTCACAACCTTTTTCGTATCATCAAACATACGAAGTTCACCATAATGCATCCAAGCAACCCGATCACAGATTTTTTGGATTTGACTAATGGAGTGACTGACAAAAAAGATCGTCTTTCCTTGTTCTTTGAATTCGGTGATGCGATCCACACATTTTTGATAGAAGGTTTGGTCTCCTACAGACAGTGCCTCATCAATAATGAGGATATCTGGATCTATATGTGCTGAAATAGCAAAACCAAGACGGGATTTCATTCCGCTTGAATAGCTCTTTACAGGCTGGTCTATAAAGTCTCCAATATCCGCAAACTCTACGATTTTTTCATAAAGATCGTCAATTTCCTTATTTGTCAGACCCATCATTAAGCATTTTAAACGAATGTTGTCTTTACCGCTTAACTGATTGTTCAGCCCTGCCGCAATGGCAATTAACGATGGCTGGCCGTCCATATCAATCTCACCACTTGTCGGTGGAATGATTTTCGCTAGAAGGTTCGACATCGTGGATTTCCCAGAACCGTTGATCCCTACAAAACCAATCGTCTCTCCTTCATAGACATCAAACGACACATCACGAACGGCAAAGAAACCTTTTTCATTTTTATTAGGAAAAAACAGCCCTTTGATCTTGTCAGACTGCTTTTTATATAAGACGTACTGCTTGGATACGTTTCGAAACGAAACCTTTAGTTTCATCGTATAATCTCCTTACTTTTTAAAGAAAATCGACAAATTTATCCCTAAATTTCATATGAAGCAATGAACCGACTGTTAAAAAAAGAAGCGTAATCAGCCAGAAATAAAGCGTATATTTCACATCATGGAAGAACCATTCTCCCTTTAACAAGCTATTTCTGAAACCATCAATAATGTAGAAAAGAGGATTTAATCTTAAAATATCTCCTATCCATGCTTTGTCTCCAGTGAGCTTCTCTGAGATATTCCAAAAAATCGGCAGCAAAAAGAAAAGTAAACGTGTCACTGATTGTAAAAGAAATTGATAGTCCCTTACGAGTACACTAATTGTTGAATTAAATAAACTAAACGAAAACATAAACGCGATCATACAAATAAGGTAGTAAATATATTGTAGCCAATGCGCGTCAGGATATATGCCATAAGAAATCAGCACAATCAGATAGACACCCATCATGACAAAATAGCTGAACAAGTTGGACATGATGACCACAGACGGCAGCGCACTAATCGGAAAATTCATTTTTGACACCATATTAATGCGTTTAAACACACTGTTTGATCCATCAAGGATCGTCGGACTAATGAAGAACCAAGGTATTAATCCAGCAAGCATCCAGATGATAAATGGAACCTCCATGCCTCCAATGACAATCGGCTGTCCTCCACGAATGCCTAAACCAAAAACAAACCAGTAAGCCAGCATTTGAATCAATGGATTTAAAAACTGCCATAAAACACCTAAATAATTCATCTGATATTTTGATTTTGTTTCATAAACAGCAAGTCGCATAATCAGCGAAAATGAGCTGATTTGCTCCTTCAGTATCGTCAACATTGCGTTCATTCTAATCTTCCTTAGATATAAGTTTTTGGGATCACTTTTTTAAAAAGCACCGCTCATAATTGTAACAGATAACGATTCACATTTCATCTTATAACAAAAGTCGTATCATTTATTCAAGAAACTAAAAATCCCCCTGAATCCTTGCGATCGTAGATTCAGGGGGCCCCTCAGATGTTAGATGATTTGATGCTCTTTTAAGAAATCAGTAATTCTTTTTGTATTTTGATTATCGTTAAAGCTATTGATCTTCAAATATTTTTCTTTATACTCATCTTCTACCACATACTGATGATCGATTGCATGTTTGACAATACGAATCAGGTCTTGAGTGTTATATGCAATTGGACCTGGTGCATTCTCTTCGTTCACAGGCGGAATGGCCTTGTACTGTCTAATTAAGTAATCTTTCTCTTCCCAATAAAAGATCGGGTAGGCTCCTCTATATTGCGCATCATAAATAGCAGAAGAATAATCTGTAATAAACACTTTCGACACTTTTAGCGCTTCTGAAGGGTTATCAGAAATAATATGTTTATACTGCGGTAAATTCTGATACACATATTGTGAAAATTTATTATGCGGTACAAGTAAAAGACGATCAAGCAAGCCTGCTTCTTCAAAGCTTTTAATGATTTTAATTAGAACTCTATAATAAGAGGTTTCCTCAATTCTATTCGTATAAATAAGCCCCTCTTCCCAATATCGGTAAGTTGGCATGAAGGCAATCTTATCTGCACCCTTTACTAACTTTGCATGGTCAAAGGTCGCAAGCCCGGTCAAAATTAAATCATCACGGTCATAGTTCATTTTATAAAACTCACCGGCTTCTAATTCAGAGCTGATGACTGATTTATAAATATTGTATTGGTTCTTGTCTTTATGGAATCCAAAAGCCATTGGATTATCAACTGGCTTAGCAAACATAATGCCATGCTGTAAAAATACGAGCGGAACACTCATGATTCTCTCTCTAAGATGATCAATATATAGTCTATCATTCAGAACATGGTTAGATAGCTCACTTGAAATAAAATAACTGGCATTAAAAATACTTAAATAGTGTCTCAGACTATATTTCGGAATGATTCCTTTTCCATATTTCGCCTTCAATGCTGGATATGCACTGGATTTCTTATTGAGAATAAAGTAATTCTTTGAGTCTGTTTGACAATTCTCTTGAACATAGTCATAAACCCTAATAGCTGATTCATCTGCTTTGTCACTCTTTTTCTCAAAAAACAAATTGACACCATATTTTTTGTCTTTATAAAACGATGATAAAATGCTCGCTACTTTTATTTTGACCTTACTAAATAAAGAATATTCCTCAGAATAAGGAATAATAGTTGACGTGACATTTCCAAAAAGATTTGTTCTTAGTACTTGTAGCTTGTCCCCATTCTTTTTCGTGATATATGTCTTAACCTTTTTATCTCTTTTTTTCAATCTTAAACTATGGATAATCCGGTGATCATTTCCTACGAACAAGTTATTGTGGATTCTGCTATCTAAATCAAGATCATTTAACGAAATTTTAAAGAAGCCATATCTTTTCAGAAACTTGATCTTTCTAAATGGTCTTGTAAATTTCGCCAATTGGTGCTCAGAGTTTCTAATATAAAGATATTCATACTTCTGGTCTGAATTATATGCGTAATGAGTCAGTCTTCCATAAACATAGAAGCTATTAAACAAACTAAAAATACGTAATCTAGAAGTGTGTTTTGTGACAAGATATGGATTTCCTCTTACTAAATAAACACCATTTGTTCTTACATATATGTAATATCTTTGTTTATTTATCACTAGAATATTAAGAATGTTATCTTCTTTGAATTGCTCTAATGTATCTTTACCGAAAATCTTAAGCGGCTGATATGTAGGAACGAGTCTAAAGTTGACGATTTTCTTTTGCTCAGTTACCTTATTTAGAATTTTGATTTGATTACGGTTATTTACAGTCACTTCAATCTCTTTATGTTCCTGCATCACATCAAACAAGATTTTTCTAACATTTAGTTCTTTATTTTGACAATCGTACGTAATAACAAAGTGGAAAAGACCATATATGATAAAGGAGATGTCCACAAATCTTTTTTCTTCTCCATCAATGGCTAAATCCATTTTGTAATTTTGATTGATCTCATCTACATTTAGCAGCCCTGAGAATAACAACAGTTCCTTTTCTCCACTGTACAAGCCATAGCGGTCTAATCCTAATTGTTTAACATAGATTTTTTCAAATTGATTGTTAATTTCAATTGAATGTATTTGTTTTGGCTGAATCATGTCAGAGCTTTCTTTCAAGATATACAAATTTTGATCCTTAGCATAGAGATAAATCATTTCATTAGAATGATCTATTGTGGATTCAAAAATCATTTGATCCTTTACATCAATTTTACAAATCCACTTTGAATCGTTTACATTTAACTCTTTAAATTCAAAAGTTGACAACTTCTCTATTTCGTCAATATATATTACTAGCTTATTTTCATCTAAATTTAGAATTTCTATAAAATTATGATAAAGTTTGTACATTGAAGCACCTCTATATTATTTTCAGCATATTTACAATACCGGATAATCTTATCTAAATTTAGCATGTTTACTGTTAAATTTCTATGTTTTTTTATTTTTACCATTACTTTTAAATATGTGTACAATGGAATAAAAAAAACAAAAAAGTACCGTTCTACATGAGAGGAACGGTACTTTTTTTACTATTTTTCAGAAAACACTACTTCCACCACACGCTTCGATGACTCTCCGCTCTCTAGGTAGCAGAATTTTTCATAAAACGGCGTAAATGAAGGTGGTAATGTAAATGTCGGCTGTTCTGTTTCTCTTACCCATTCAATCACGCGTGATGTTTCTTTTACAAGTGGTCCTGGTGCTTCTTGTTCAAAGTCGAAGTAGAATCCTCTGAGCTTGTCACGATATGTTTCGATGTCTGGTACATAGAACAGCATCGGACGTTTAAGGTTTGCATAATCAAAGAACACGGAAGAGTAATCTGTAATGAGTAGGTCGGAAATCATATAAAGGTCTCGAATGTCTTCGTAATGAGAGAAGTCATAGGCAAAGCCTTCATATGGTCCGAGATCAAAGTTTTCCGCTACTAAATAGTGCATACGAAGGATGATGATATATTCTTCTCCGATAGATGCTCGTAGCTCATGCAGATCAAGGTCTAAATCAAATTTGTACTGCCCTTTTTTATAAAATTGATCGTCTCTCCATGTCGGTGCATATAAAATCAATTTTTTATCAAGCGGCAAGTTCATTTTTTGTTTGAGCGCTCTCATTGTTTCTTCATTGTTTTGATTGTGAAGGAAATCATTTCTCGGATATCCTGACTCAATCATGGTCTTTTGGAATTGGAACGCACGGGTAAAAATTTCGGTCGAGTATGCATTAGGAGAAATCAGATAATCCCAATTCGATGCTTCTTTCGTGAAATTCTTTTTGTACTTCTTCGTGTTTGTTCCAGGCATATGCACTTCGTCCATGTCCATCGCCAGTCGTTTTAATGGCGTGCCGTGCCATGTTTGTAAGTATTGGGTGTGTTCTGGTTTTGGAACCCATAGCGGCAAACGACTGTTTACGACCCAATACTCAGCTCTTGCCATTGCAAAAATCCATTTCAATGACAGACGATTGATATAGTAGATGCCTTTTTCTTTAAATGGTGCTTCATGACCTTTTTTAACACTCCAGATCAGCGTATATTCAGGGTGATTTTCTTTCATATATTCATAAATAGCACGCGGGTTACAGCTGAATTGTTTCCCATTAAAGCTCTCAAAAATAACGGTTTTCTTTTTGACAGACAGTTTACTCGCCAGTGTAAAGGTCGTTTGGAAAGTACTTGTCACAAGGCGATTGCGAACTTTTTTAATCTTACCCACTTGCTTCTTGAATTTCTTCCACTTGCTTTTTACGTAGTACTTAGCACGTGTCTTCATGGTGTAATCATTAATTCGGATGCCTAAAGTTTGTCTTTTTTTCTTTCTGTACACTTCATATCGAATCGGTACATCGTTTCTTTTATGAATTTGAACAAGTCCTTTGAGTTTGTTTGAACGATCTCCAAGCACTAAAGAAGTTGTTGTTAACGTTTCTTCCACTCCGTTAACATCGCAAATAAACTCAAAATAGAAGCGATAGACAAACCGTTTGTTTAAGGAATAAGTTAACTCCTCTAAAGGAACTTCTGCTGAAAATTGATACAGTTGTGGTGTTTGATGGTCGTCACGATATTGAATGACTTCATCTTTTTTATGTGTCATCTTGACAGGAAAACGATGCTCAACTGGTTCCTCACCATTTTTCTTCAATAGAAGCTTTACTTCTTTGATCTGATAAGGATGCTCTGCACTTAGAACGCCTGCATACCCAGATAAAGATAGCGTGCATTCTTTGTTGAGCTCGATATGATGGAATTTCACAACTTTGAGCTCCCGTTTGATTTTCAATGAAGCATTGCCTTTGTCTGTACGATATGGAATAACATACAACAGCGCTTCTTTATTTTCTAAAAATGTCAGCTCTGGCGTTTCAATTTCCATTTTCAAACGACGTTTATAATATGGTGTTTTTTCTTCTATTTCGGAAGTCGCGCTGGTATCCGCTTCTTTTGCGTCTTCATCCTCTTCTTCCGAATCAGAATCATAGGCTGAGTCTTCGAGCTCGTCTTCGTCCTCTTCTTTGTTTGCGCTCAGATAGTCGGTGACATATAAGTTGTATGTCTGGCCTTGCTCTAACGCAAGCGGAAGCGATGCTTCACTCAGTACCAATTTGAATAGATTCTCTTCTTGATGAACAAGCGGGAGGAATAGTTCTTGTTTTGAGACCCTTTCCCTCATAAACAGATAAAACTCTCTATCTGCTAATGGCATGTCATCGTAGATGCGAACGAGCATTTCCAATTTTTCATGATGATTTTTTAAACCTTCAACGACACTCTTCTTATGGATTCCCTCTTCAATCATTAATCGTTAATCTCCTCTGTTCAAAAATCTTACCGTTATTTGTATCATTATTTTACTTTCCAAGAATAGTTCCCCTGTTTCGTTTGATACGACCAACCATCAATTGAAGATGGTTTATTGGTAAGGAGCTCTCCCTCTACTTCTAGACGTTGCAAAACTTCTTGAAGTTCTTCTGTTTTAAAGCGGATGTAAAAATCCACAAATTTTGTTTGGTTGGTTTCGATGTTTTTCTTTGTTTGAAAATGACCAATTGGGAAACTGACTTGATCATTCTCATCAATTGTTTGAGAAATGATTTTAGCTCCATTCACTCGATCATATCCTGCAAAATCAATTTCCACATGATCCGCTTGGCTCATTTCGTCTGTCATCTTAAGCTGAAGATGAAGAACATGGTGTTCAGAGCTAAGATCATGCAGCACCCATTTCGTGCGATCCACGATCTTTCTCAGCTCATCTTTACGTATACGGTTTTCCAGCATCTGATGAAGTACTGTTTTCCAAGCTGACATTTCATCAGAAGGCACATGGTAGAAATAAGTTTGTTCTCCTAAAACCTTCTCAACATCTTCTTTATGCTTAGTATCGCCAAAGAAGACGGCATCCACTTGCTGTTTTCTTATTTGTTTGAATAATTCTCCATATTGAGAATTGATATGGTGCGGATTTTCCTCATAATGGGCTTCATGCACAAAAGCAGCATAATAAGTTGATTCCGGTTGATCTATTTTAAACAAATGGCGGTCCTGGTCCCGGTCCTCTGTGACCATCAGTTTTAACCGGTCATTTTGTAATTGAATGCTGGATAGCCATTGTTGTTTTATATCCGTCTTCTTTGTAAATGTTTGAATTCCTGTTTTTTTATACCAATTAATGTGACGGACTGGATTCTTTTTTGCATCACCAGCATAGATGATCTCCATAAAAATGCTGCCATCGTCCTTGATCAATTCTTCTAAATAGAGAGCACCTGTATGAGGAACAAAGCTTTGAACTCTGCGTAAAGCTCCCTGCCAATTGTATTCTTCTCTCTTCACTAATTGCTGCTCTTCATTATATTGATCAATCATACAGATTGGGGAAGAAGGCAGTTCATATCTCGTCACCTGAATGGTCGATGTATCTGCCGGGATAACTGCTTCATTGATGGATTGAGGTACTTCACCCGCAATAAACTCCGAATAATACCTTTTACTTCCGCTCTCTGGCAGAATGTAATGTTCAAATACATTCAGGATGTCAATTTGAGGATGAAAGGTCTCCTCCAAGCGGCGAATACGTTCCTTCACATTTACATCGAAATTCAAAGTTAACATCGCAGTACGTTTATGTTTCTCAGCCAATGGCTCTATTCTTGCTTTTAAAGACTTCGTTAAGCCGTCTTCCTCATTTGGTACGTCACCTACAATAAAGTAGTAGTCCATGTCAGGAATTTCAACTAATGTCATCGTTTCATTTTGTTCAGGTTGATCCAATGTATCTTCAACTTTTTTCTTCATCCAATTTTGAAACAAAGGAAGCTCTCCTTAAAAATCATGATAACTTGCTCATTGTATTTTACATGAAAAAGCACTTCTCACCAAAAGATAAGAAGTACTTTTTTTCGATCTATTAAAGTCCCGCAATTTCTTCCTTAATTTGAGTTGTCGAGATACCTTCTGTTCTCTTCAAGTAAACGACTTCGCAATGCTCTTTCAAGAAATCGAATTTACCTTCCCAGTCATCTCCCATGACAAAGACATCAATGTCATGCTCTTGTACATCGCGGACTTTTTGATCCCAGCTGTTTTCTGGAATGACTTCGTCTACATAACGAATGGTTTCTAAAATCAGCTTTCGATGCTCGTAGCTATGATAAGCCTTTTTGGATTTTTGTAAATTAAATTCATCTGTCGAGATGGCTACCACTAAGTAATCTCCAAGCTGCTTTGCACGCTCTAGCAGCTTAATGTGCCCCCAGTGTAATAAATCAAATGTACCGTAAGTAATAACTTTCTTCATTGCAAACATAAACTCCTTTCTTCATTCCTTATTCGACTGCTTCAAGCAGTAATGTTTATCCGTAATCCTATTATCTTCGATCGTGTTTTTCGCTCTTCGGAACCTCATTATATCACAGCGCCTAACAAACGTTAAGCAGATGTAAAGACAAACTATTTCCAATTTAATGGGCACGGAACGTAAAGTCCGAAAAATCAATGTTTTATGAAGCACCTTCCATATGAAGTTATCAAAATGTCACGAAATTTAAAGGATTGTAAAGTTATTGTTAATATTTCATGGAGCAACTGTGATAAAATGATGAGTAGGCGAAGAATGAATTTACAATGAACGTTTCATAGATAACAAAATGAAAAAGGAGGTCTGAACAATGCAAACAGAAGTGGTCTCTAACCTTTCTTATGTTAATGGTGACTTAGATGAATTTATTAGCTATATCAACCAGCATCATATTTCCCAGAGAAGAGGCGCCATGATTGCGACAGTGAATCCAGAGATCGGCTATGCTGTCATGAAGGATGATGCATATCATCAAGTGGTTTCTTCCGCGGATTATGTACTGCCGGATGGTGTAGGTGTTGTGTTGATGTCACGCATGACGCAAAGTCCATTGAAATCAAGAATTGCAGGTTTTGATGTGTTCATGTCTATGCTTGATCTCGCAAACAAGCAATCTAAAAGTATCTTTTTATATGGGGCGAAAAAAGAAGTGCTCGAGGCTGTCAAACAGCGAATTGATACGGAATATCCGAATGTGGTGATTGCAGGCAGCTGTGATGGTTATCAAGCGGATAAACGATTTGTGGCAAAACAAATTGCTCGTTCAAAAGCAGATATGGTGTTTGTTGCTTTAGGTTATCCAAACCAAGAGAACTTTATTTATGAATACCGTCATTTGTTCCCGCAAGCTGTTTGCATCGGTTTAGGTGGAAGCTTTGATGTATTTAGCGGAACGGTGAAGCGTGCACCACGCTGGATGATTAAAACAAATACGGAATGGCTGTACAGACTCATTGTCAATCCGTGGAGATGGAAACGAATGCTGAATATCCCAAAGTACGCTTTTGCCGTATTAAAAGAAAACAAAGGGAAAAAGCGCTACTATCCTGAGCAAGTAAAAGATCAGACGAAGCAGCTGTGAGAGACTGATACATGATGAATATACACTCAATGATCATCTCATGCTATGCAGCTTTTGTTTCTTTTGCTGGATGGCTCATGAGCGGCGTGAAACCTCGTGATAATCAGGTGACGCTGCTTGTTTCATTCCAAGAGAATGCAGCTGCTCTCATTGATACTTATCAACAACAGGCGAATATGACAATGAAGCTCACTGTCCTCTATACGAAGCATGCTTCCGTGATAGAAAAGGACGTGCCTCATGTGTCATTTCGCTATTTTCATGAAAAAAATCCCTTTCATCTCATTCAATGTATCTATACGATGCTAAAAAGCAAAGTTGTCGTCACAGATAATTATTTTCTGATGACAAGTGTGCTAAGAAATAGACCTTCTACCACTTGTATTCAAGTGTGGCACGCCAATGGTGCTTTGAAAAAGTTCGGTCTTGAAGACGCTTCAAATCATCACCGTAGTTCTCGTGATCTGCAGCGTTTCAAGCGGGTCTATGCGTCTTTCGATTATATCGTTACTGGCTCAGATCACATGCGCGAGATTTTCAAAACTTCATTTGGCGTCAACGACGATCGTTTTTTGCCAACAGGTGTCCCCTTCACAGATGCGTACTATGATGAGCGCCCTATTTCCTTTCAGACGGATATTTTTCCAAAAGGCAAAAAAGTGCTGCTGTATGCGCCGACCTACCGGGACTTTGCAATGGACGGTCTTGTCTTACCTTTTTCTAAAGAACAATTGCAGAGAGAGCTGAATGGTGACTATATCCTGCTCGTCAAACTTCATCCTGCAGTGAAACACCTAGCCAAAGCAGAAACAGATGGTGAGTGGATATTTGATGTGTCCGATCAGCCGCTCTTTCCATTGCTCTCTGTATGCGATGTCCTGATTACAGATTATTCGTCCATTGTGTTTGAATATGCGCTGCTCCAAAAGCCTGTGCTGTTCTTCACTTACGATCTAGAGACTTATCGCACAAAACGCGGCTTAGTCGAACGTTATGAAGACATCATTCCAGGAAAGGCTTGCGTCACTCAAGATATGCTCTTAACGGAGCTTAAGGGGCTAAACGAATCAACCAATCAAGACTTATTGAAAACCTTTGCTGAGGAATGGAACCAATATTCAAAAGGGAAATCAAGTCAGCAGCTTCTTTCCTTTATTGAACATCAGCTCTTACACAAAAAACGTCCGGCTTCTCATTAAGAAGCACGGACGTTTTTTTATTTGTTATACACGGGGATATCATAATACAGCGTATAGTTATCAAGTAAGTTATACAAACTATACATACGAGTGACCTGTTTAGAAGCCCAGCCAATATCTGTTGCATATTGGTGAGTGGCTGTCGCAGACCAGCGCATTTTATAAATGGTATCTTGTTTGTATGTGGCATTATTGATGTAGCTGTTGCCAATGAATTTTGCCCCGCCAATAATGGCTGCCTCTGGTGTGAACCATTGCTGTTCATACGCATATTTTGCTCCGAGATAATTCGGGTTACTGTCATATGCACCAATGCCATACATGTTATATACTTTTTTCCCATTAAACATCGTACCATTCGCTAAAATGGAATTTCCGTTACCTGTTTCAAGCAGCGCATGAGAAATGAGATAAATTTCGTTAATATGATACGTTTTCGCTGCTGTGATAAAGGCTTGTCCTTTTCCGGCAAGAATACCTTTCCCTGCTAAAATCTTCGTATTCACTTCAGTCGGATTGAGATTTGCAGCTTCAGAGAGTTTGAGAAATTGAAAATAAGATTGAGTGCCCTCTGTGATATTCGCTGGGTCTACATATTTTAATACTTCTGCTGAACTAGCATTTCTCCAGCCGAGGCTAATCTTGATCCAGTTGCCTTCTTTTCCAAGCTGCTTCACTTTTGTCCCTTTGTTCAGCTGTGCGACGATGTTGCTAGCCGAACTTGAATCAGGTGTAGAACGTACATTTAGCCCGTCTGTATTCACTGTGGACGTCGCTGGGTCTACATATGTCGCATAGACATAGGCTGCACCATCTGTCTGCGGTGACACCTTCATTTGTTTGTTTACCATCTCATTGACTGTGAGGTTATAATTCGTCTGCATCACCATTGGACCATTTTTGATTTTGGTCGCAGTGGCTGTCCAGCCGTATTGGCTTTTCACAAAAGCAATGGCCGCATTCGCATTTGGTAACCCTGTAAACTGCTGTGTGATGTTGATTTTATATGCCGGTTTTGTCGTTGTTGTATAAGTAGCTGGTTCATTTCGCTTTTTGAAGAATGTCATGCCTTGATCTCTTAACGTAGCAGTCGAAATGACCCCTGTTTTGATCTGATATTGACCATAATCAGTTGCTCCCGTTTTTTGAGCGGCTGCTTTCATTTTTTGTTTGGTTAAATAACTTAAGGCTTGATTCAGTTTTGTCTGATTCACTGTCGCCTCTGTCGTAATACGGTATTGCTTAACAGCTTCTGTTAATGTTTTTGTACTGCTGGCAACTCCATTTTTCTTGATGATCTCTTGCGCTTGCTTTACTTTGCTTTGATCATATACAGGGGTTGTCATTAGGCTGTATGCTTTACTGACGGCTTGTCCCTTGCCTGTTGTGATGCTGCTTGTCACCTTTTGTGCTTTTAAGTATGCAGCACCTTTATTTACTTTTGTCTGATCTGTTGCTTGATTCACAACAAGTCGATACGTGCTGTCAGATGCTTTGCCTGTTTTTTTCGTTGTGGCGGATACTTTTTTCTTTTGGAAAAATGCCGTTGCTTTTTTCGCTTGATCATCGCCCAAAAGATTCCCAGTCACTACTTGATATGGCTGTGTAGAGGAGATCTTTTTAGATGTATAGCGCCATTTCTTTTTCTTGAAAAAGGCAACTGTTTTTGCGTAAGTTGTGTCATTTAATTGATTGAGCTTTACGATATAATTTTTCGTTTTTCCTACTCGCTGCACAGTACCTGACGCACCAGCTTGTTTCTTAATCTGAGCCGCCGCTGAGGCTGCTTGCTTACTGTCTTTGAAATAGCCTGATTCCATGCTATATACATTTTTAACAGCTCCAGCCTTCTGAATCTTTCCGCTGATTTTCGCTTCTTTTTGCAGCTGGGTCAGAAGGGTTTGCGCTTTAGACTGATTCGTTTGTGCAGCAGATGTGACGATGTAATACGGTTTGCCTGCTGCTACCGTTTGGAGTACTGCTTTTAAACCAGATTCCTTTTGAAAACCTTGCAGGATGGTATTTGCCTTACTCTGTCCGACCATATTGCCTGAGATCAGCTGATACACGGTGCCAGCTTTGTTTTCGGTTTGATATGTACTAGTGACTCCAGCCTGTTTTTGTAGTTCGGTTTGAATATTTTTGACTTTCGTTTCAGAATCAATGGCTCCTGATATGACCTGATATGATGGTCTGCTTTGATTGATAGCTTCATACGTGCTATTGAGTCCTGATGTTTTCGTCAGCTCGAGCGTCAGTTTTTTCGCCTGACTTTCATCGTTGATTGGATCAGATACGATTTTCTGTAAAGGAAGGCGGTCACCTACTGGAGACACCGTACTGCTCATGCCTAACTCTTTTTTTAATGCAGCGGCACTTGCACTCGCTGCTGCTTGTGAGTCATATCCTGAGGCAGTCAGTTGATAAGTCGATGTATTTCCTGACGTTTGATAAGTGGCTGTCCACTTCTTATCCTTTTTCAACGTGTCAACCGCTTTTTTCACTTCTGCTTCTGTTGTAAATACTTTTGAGGTGCTAATCGTATAAATGGATTGATCGACATAGGAGGCTGCTTGCGCTTCTTTGCCTGTGTGTAATGTCATACCAAAGGCAGCTGCGAGTAACATAATCTTGATGGTTTTTTTCACGGTCCCTGTCCCTCTCTTAACTTTGCATAATAGTCTACTAATCTCTTTATCGACAAAAACAAGTCTCTTTCAAGTCCTTTATGCAATAGAAAAATAGAGGACTCCCTCGAAGTCCTCTTTATCTTTATATATGTGACACAATCAGTTCACAAGATCCTTCAATGGTGAAGTTCCCAGTTTCAGCCGGCAGGATAAAATGAGCTCCTTTTGGTAGCGGATATGTATGTCCATTATGCTCTAAGGACCCTTCCCCATTAATAACGCTGCACAGCAAAAACGGATAATCTTGCGATAGCTCTACTTTTTGATCAATTTCCCATTTATACACAGAGAAATATTCTGCCTCTACAAATGTTCTAATGGTCACCCCTGGACGAGTTTCTACTGATTCATCTGCATAACCGTCTACATGAGGAACCGTGGTAACATCAATAGCCTGCGTGAAGTGAAGTTCACGTTCATGGCCATTTTGGTCTTTTCGTTCATAATCATACACCCGATAGGTCGTATCTGAACTTTGCTGCGTTTCAAGAACCAGTGTGCCTTCACATAGCGCATGAATGGTACCGCTTGGCACATAATAAAAATCGCCCGGCTTAATTTTCACTCGCCGCAAAAGGCCTTCCCAATCTCCGCTGTTCATCATGGTCACAAGCTCAGTTCTCGTCCTTGCATTATGACCATAGATCATTTCTGCGCCTTCTTTGCAGTCAATGATATACCAGCACTCTGTTTTCCCAAGCTCGCCATTTTCATGTCTTTCCGCATAATCATCATCTGGATGAACTTGAACGGATAAATCTTGGTTTGCATCTAAAATTTTGGTTAAGAGCGGGAAGCGATCGCCTTCTATTCCCCCAAACAATTCTCTGTGATTGTCCCATAGTTCGATCAGCGTTTTCCCTTTATATGGACCGTCTTGCACGACACTTGGTCCGTTTGGATGAGCAGAAATTGCCCAGCATTCTCCCGTTTGATCAGAAGGAATATCATAGCCAAATTGATCCCTTAAGGCTGTACCTCCCCATATTCTCTCCTTCAATTCAGGCAGTAAAAAAATTGGTGACTGCTTCATTCAGGATGACTCCTCCCTTTGCTACCCTTTGATAATCCTTGCCTAGCATGATGAAAACTAGCAAGTCTCAACTTTTATTATGACGCTATCTAAAGAGAAGTCAATCCTTTCAGTACACCGAATGAAAACGATAACAAGAAAATCAATTTACCCTTTGACAGAGCCTGCAAGAAGCCCTTTCACAAAGTATTTTCCGAGTAGAATATAGACCAAAAGTGTCGGCAGCGCAGCCAAGATGGCACCTGCCATTTGAACATTCCATTGCACAATTTGACTGCCTGATAAATTTTGCAACGCAACCATGACCGGCTGATTCTCTGCCGTGGTCATAGTAACCGCAAATAGAAACTCATTCCACACATTTGTGAACTGCCAAATGGCAACCACAACAAACCCTGTGATGGAAAGTGGCAGAATCATATGTCTGAAGATCCCGATAAATCCGGCCCCATCCATCTTCGCTGATTCAATCATTTCATCAGGAATGCTCACGTAGAAATTGCGGAACATGAGTGTTGTAATTGGCAGGCCATATACGACATGGACAAGCACAAGTCCCGGAATAGAGTTATACAAGCCGATTTCACGTAAAAATTGAATAAGTGGAATGAGGATACTTTGGTATGGAATAAACATACCGAACAACATGAAGGTAAACACCACTTCTGATCCTTTAAAGCGCCATTTAGACAGCACATAGCCATTCATCGCACCTAATACAGCTGACAATAAGGTAGCAGGAATGACTAGATAAAGAGAGTTCATTAAATTGGGTGATAACTTTTCAAAAGCGATTTTGTAGCTTGAGAAATCTAGTGTAGATGGAAGCGACCACATTCGCTCAAGGGTCACTTCACCTAATGGCTTTAAGCTTGTGACGAGCATGACATAAACAGGCATGAGAAAAAACAAACTGCACAGTATTAATAAAGCATAAAGAACTGGACGGACAAACCCTCTTGCGGTCATGATGAAGCCCCCTTCCGGCTAGACAGGAGATACGGCACGATAAAGACCGCAACAGAAATCAGCATAACGATCGCAATGGCGGCACCACCTGCATAATGGTTTCCTCTAAAGGTCATTTCAAACATATAAACACCTGGCACATCGGTGACAAAGTTCGCACCTGGTCCTGTCATCGAGTAAATCAAATCGAAGATCTTTAAAGAAATATGTGCCATAATAATGACGACACTCGCTGTGATTGGTTTTAACAGCGGGAAAATGATTTTCCAGTAGATTTGCCACTCGGTTGCGCCATCCATTCTAGCAGCCTCTCTCACTTCCTCTGGAATGCCTCTAAGACCAGCCAAATACATCGCAAGTGAGAACCCTGTCATCTGCCACACAGCAGCGATGACAACTGCAATCATTGCTGCCGGTACACCAAACTCAATTTTCCCCCAGACAAATCCAGCTAAAATGTTCGTATCCGTGTACCACTTGGGCTGGATGCCGAGAGTTTTTAAAAACAGATTCACCCCAGTTGATGGATTTAGGATCCATTGCCACACAACACCTGTGACAACAAAAGAAAGGGCCATCGGAAAGAAAAAGAGATTCCGAAAAAGTGATTCCCCCTTGATCTTCTGGTCTAGTAAAATGGCCAGTACAAGCCCAGAAGCAATGACTGCTCCAATAAAGAATAATGTAAAAAAGACCGTGTTTCGAAGATCTGACTGAAAGCGAAAATCTTGAAACAGCATGACATAATTTTTCATACCTGCGAAAGAAAAATCAGGAACAAGCGAGGTCCAGTTCGATAATGAAACATATCCTGTCCAGCCAATAAATCCATAAACAAAAATGAATAATAAAACAGCTGACGGTGCTAAAAATAGCAGGGCAAGCAGCTGGTCTCCATTCCATTTTTTCCGAACACGTTTCACTTTTGCTGCTGGTGTTTTTGTGATCGGCGATGTGTCCATGCGCATGAAGCTACACTCCTTTTTTTAAAAAAGAGGCGGTGCCTAACGGCCGCCTCTTTCATCTTTATTTCATTGAATCTTTTAAAGAAGAAACGAACTGGCTGCTGTCTTTTTGTGTCACAAAAATATTGACGGCTTGGTTCGCCTTCGTGACAAAACCTTCTTCAGCAGCTGAGCCATGCGCAAGAGACGGTGCCAGCTTTGACTCTTTAAACGCCTTCATTGCTGATTTTCCGTATTCATCATATTTCGATACGTCTGCATCCACACGTGCCGGTATTGACCCTTTCAGCGGATTAAACGCATCCTGTCCTTCCACAGATCCTAAGACAGATAAGAATTTTTTTACGTTTTCTGGCTGTTTGACACCCTTCGGCAGTCCGAATGTATCCGTGATAACCATAAAGCTACCCTCCGTACCAGGAGTTGCCACGTATCCAAAGTCTTTATTTACCTTCAAATCTAGATCATTTACAAAGTATCCTTTTGCCCAGTCGCCCATGACATTCATTGCAGCTTCCCCTTTTGCCACGAGCTGTGAGGCATCCTGCCAGTTACGCGAGCTATGATCGTCGTTGACGTATTCGAGCATACGTCCAAAGATGTCTGCCGCTTCCTTCACTTTTGCATCATCCATTTTTAAGTCGCCCGCCCAAAGTTTTTGATAGTCATCTGCACCTAGTACACCTAGAAGAACGCTTTCAAACAAATGAGTCGCTGCCCAAGGTTCTTTATCCCCAAGCGCAAGTGGAGTAATCCCTTTTTTCTTTAAGGCATCGGCTGTTTTGAAAAATTCATCAAACGTCGTTGGCGGTTCTAAGCCCTGATCTTCAAATACTTTTTTGTTATACCAAAGCACATTGCCTCTATGAATATTCACTGGAACGGAATAGATTTTCCCGTCTTTGCTCACAAGGTCAATCAGTGATTCTGGAAATTTATCCTTCCAGCCTTCTTTCTCATAAAGGTCATCCAGCGGCTCCATTTTACCTGCGGCTACCCAGCTCTCATTCAGCTCTGCTCCCCCGTGTACTTGGAAAGTAGCTGGCGGATCATCTCCTTGCATCCGGCTTGTTAGAACAGCCTTTGCATTCGTACCAGCGCCACCAGCGACAGCTGCATTTTCAATTGGAATGTCTTTATTTTTCTCTTCAAACAATTGAATGAGTGCCTTCAGCCCGTCTTCCTCACCTGCACCAGTCCACCAAGAGAAAATTTCTAGTTTCTCCGCTCCGCCCTCTTTTTTTGCATCTGAGTTCGTCGATGAACTGCAAGCAGAGACGACCAGCATACAGAGTGCCAATAAAGTAAAGCCTAATTTAAACTTCATCATGGATCCCCCATCTCTATTTTGTAAGCGTTATCAAAATAAGTATACTGGCAGATCCTTGCCTTTTTTCAGGCAAACTTCTTCACTTTTTTATGAAATTCTTCATTTTTTTACGACCTGTTTTCGATATTCCTTCGGTGAACAGCCAATCATTTTTTTAAACACACGACTGACGTAATTTGGATCAGTATATCCAGCTTGATAGGTGATTTCTTTTAAACTAAGCGAACTCTCTTTCAGTAGCTTCTTCATTTTATCCATCCTACAGATCGTCACATATTCTTTAAACGTCAGACCTGTCTCATCTTTAAAGCGTTTGGTGAAATACGTCGGGCTTAAATCAACATAGGCGGCCGTTTGCTCCAGCGTAATATGTTCGCAAAAATGTGTTTGAATGTATCGTTTCGCCCGTTCTATATCATTCACCGTCTGGGTTCTTGCTTCATACAGATCAAATAAATGTTCACAGCATTGGCGGCATTCTGTTTCTGTGGTGATAGCTAGAATCGGCACATCTGCACGAAGTCGTGATTTGAGTAAAATGAGCAGCTCTTTCACATGAGAAATGGTTGCCCCTTCTAATTGGAAGGCATCATAGTAAGCAAGAGCATCATCTCTTCTCCCTTCTTCTAGTGCCAGCATCATGTCATCGGCAAGCTCAGGCAAGTTGATCAATACGTAAGGTTGTCTATCTGTATAGTAAAAGCCATAACGAACCGCACCGTCATCTTTTTTTCGCTGATAATAGGAAAGCTTCGCTTCTGCCGCACTTTTCTGAAGTTGAAGTGGATTTGAGACAGGATGACCCATGCCAACAATGACAGGGGAATGCCGTTCGCTTGTCATAGCAGCGCGAATGGCTTGCAGTACATTCGCCTTTAGATGACCAGGTGATTGACGGCTGTAAATCAAGCATGTAAACAGCTCACCGCTCACTTTGATAGGCACTGCTTGAAAAAGAGCAGACTCCTGCAAATGATTCAGGAGTTGATCCCCACCTGTCCGCTGAACAGCGATCACTAGACCTGCTTGAAAATCATGAAACAGCCGCTCAAACGCTGTGGAGGAATAAGATTGACCGTTTAACACATGAGCTTCCAGCCATTTTGACTGCTGATTGACTTTCTCCGCCTGCCGCAGGGAGACCTCCTGCTGAATTTCTGCCGCAACAGAACGAATCGCTGTAATGGTTTCGTCTTTATCAGCTGGTTTGACAAGGTATTGTTTGACCCCTTCCTGCATGGCTTGCTTGGCATAATCAAACGTATCGTAGGCTGTCAGCATAATAAATTTAGTATGAGGACAGCTTGCTTTGATCTGTTTGATCGCTGTGAGTCCATCCATGCCTGGCATTTGAATATCCATGAGCACAAGGTCAATTGGCTTAGACCGCGCCAATTCCACCGCCTTTTTTCCATTCGCAGCTTCCCCTGCAATATGACAGTCTGGCAGCCATTCGGTCATGAACTTACGCATCGCCATTCGTTCAATTTTTTCATCATCCACAATCAGCACGTTCAGCATGCTCGTTCCTCCTTGATTGGTATTGTCAATTGAATAGTGGTCCCTTCGTTTGGCTTTGAATCAATTTGAAGGGCATCCTGCACTCCGTAAAACAAACGCAGCCTCGACATCACATTTCGAAGTCCAATTCCTGTCGAGTGACCTTTACTACGTGTGTCTGAAAGATCTTCTTCCTCTTGCGATAGCAATCTCTTTTTCTCTTGATCACTGATGCCAAGTCCATTATCCCGAATCCGAATCATGACAAAGCCATCATCTCGATCAATAGAGAGCTCTACAAGCCCACCCTCCTCTTTTGGTTCTACCCCATGAATAAAGGCATTTTCGACAAGCGGCTGCAATGTAAGGCTCGGAATGTGAACAGATAGACACGACTCATCTATGGTCGTTTTGCATGTAATACGATCGGAAAATCTTGTTTCTTGTATATGAAAATATTCTTTTACCACTTTCACTTCTTGTTCTAACGTAACAGATGCGCTGAGAGGAGATAGCGAATACCGCATCAGCGTAGAAACGGATTGTATCAATCTCGATGTCGCATCAGCTGATTCTAAGTACGCCATACGTGAAACGATGTTTAATGTATTAAATAAAAAATGTGGATTCATTTGGTTTTGTAGTGTTTTCAGCTTCATGTCTTTAATTTTCTGATCTAAAGCGGCCTTTTGTTTCATCTCTTCAATCATGACCTTCATCTCTCGCCGCATTCGCTCAAAGGCATGATTTAACACAGAGATTTCGTCCTTTGATGACACATGCAAATTCGGACCATCAAAATTTCCTTCTGATACTTCTTTGGCACTTCGAGACAGATGAACGATCGGTCTTGAAATTCCACCCGCAATGATATAGGCCATCCATAAAGCGATGCCTATCGATAATGTAAACAGACATAGAGTAAAAAGCGCATACGTTTGATGTCTTTTTTGAAGGGATTGGTAGAGTACTTGATACTCAGATAATTCATCATCCAAAAGAGTCATTGTCTGTTCTTGGATATAAGAGGACACGGTTCTTACTTCCTTCACACCTGCAGCATATTCTTTGATTTTCCCTTTTTTGACATGATTCATTGTCGCATCACTTTCGTTTATGAGCGTCCGCATCATATATTGATATTTTTCAATGGAGGGGATGGCGGCATGAAGCCCTGCATCTTTGAGTAATGCTTGGTCATATGATGTCATTTTCTGTTTTGATTCAGCATAGCCCTTGGCAAACGCCTGATCCTTTTCGATGGCAAAGGCGTTGACCTTTTCATACATCGTTTTTGCCTCTGTCGAAATATCATTCAGCAGGAGAAAGGAACGAAAGCTCTTGCTATATTCTGATGTGATTTTTGAACTGCTCCAATACACAAAAAAAGCGGCCACATTGCCAAGGAGCACAAGAATTAAAAAAGCCAATAATAACTTACTTCGAATTCTCTTCATGGCTGAACCCCCTGTGGTCTTTCCGTTTGATGAAGGGGCAGGTCTCCTCGCCGAATCACACTCGTCCCTGTGTACTGCAGCGGTTCTTGTTTATCCCCTTGTTGCAAACGAACAAGAGATTCAACCGCTTGATAGCCCATTTCATAAGGGTGCTGTACAACCACTGCATCAATTTCCCCATCATCCAGCGCTTGAATCGTATCAGGCAGAGTATCAAATGCGAGCACATAAACATCTTTAGACGAATGATATTGCTCTGTTGCTTGAATAATGCCGACACCGTCTAATGCACTTGTTCCATAAAATGCGGTGAGCTGCGTATGATCATTTAACAATTTATACGCAGCACCGGAAGCACCTGATTTCGTAATCGCCGACTCTTCTATTCCAGCAATATGAATGCGTTTCTCACCAGAAACGGCATCTCGAAACCCCTTCACGCGAAGCTTCTGGTGAATCGCATCAAGCCGTCCCGTCACAATGCCCACATACTGTTCACCTTTTGTATCGGCGATGAGTGCCTGTCCGGCGATAAAGCCAGAATAATAGTTATCTGTTCCGACATACACTTGACGCTTGCTCCCCTCTGCATCGGTATCGACTGTGACGACATCTATACCTTTCTCTCTTGCTTTTTGAAAGAGCGGTTTGTATCTCTTTGCATCAAGTCCTTGCGTCATAATGCCATCCACATGACCAGCAATCGCCATATCAATGGTTTTCAGGTGATCATCCAAATCAGCCTGCTTTGGACCTAGGTATTCAAGATACACCCGATGAACTTCCGCCGCATCAGCAGCTCCCTTTTGCACCAATTGCCAATATTCATTATCAAGTTCCTCCGGTACAAGAACAAAGTGATATTGGTAAGTTGATACCGCCTCATCGGAAGCGCTTTCAATTTTAACTAAATCTTGACCTAATACAGATAAAAAAAGAACAGATACGACACAAAATGTGAGAAATGCGCCTATTCCGAACAACTTCGACCTTTTCATTCACATCCGCCTCCTTCCATTGTTGCCGCATAAAAAAAGAGCTGCTTATAAAAGCATACTCTCTCGACCTCTATAATTCCTTTGTCATAAATAAACTGTTTGGATCTTCTTGGTATGAACCAAAAGGCGGACAATATTGAAATCCAAAGCTCTCATATAATCTTCTTGCTGGTTCAAAGAAAGCAATCGCACCTGTTTCAAGGCTGACTCTTTTATACCCCCGCCGCTTCGCCTCTTGGAGAAGGTGGGTCAACAGATGCTTCGCCACGCCTTTTCGCATATGGGCTGCTGCCGTCCTCATCGATTTGAGTTCACCATGTTCACTCGATAGCTCCTTGATGGCTCCGCAGCCAAGAAGCACCTCGCCATCCCTTGCACTCCATACTGTGACATCTTGTTTTTTCAGATCGTCTAACGGAAGGGCATGAATGCTTTCTGGCGGTGAATGTTTTTTCATCTCTTCTAAATGAGCTTGAATCAATTGTTCAATTTGACCATCTTTTAGTTCATCTTGTTGAATGTACATATCGACCTCTCCTTT
>Ga0006562J51391_1008124_pt1 | contig 25634 bp, 25 predicted proteins | sample Ararhi6_input_d2_FD_51391 | JGI IMG/M metagenome (IMG submission 51391) | reverse complement strand
CGATCGGGTCCGCGCCGCCACGAATCGTCAGGCGCCGATCAGCCGCTGACGACGGGGAGGCGCGACGGGCCGGAGGCCGCCGCGGTCGCAGCGCCACCGAGCGACGGCGCGGTGCCGCCGCCGACGGCGACGTCCTCACCGGTGACCTGGATGGTCACGCTCTGGCTGACGCCGGACTGCTGACCGGCCACCGTCACGGTGAGCGGGCCGGCGGTCGCGACGCCGCCGGCGAGGTAGAAGCCGAAGACGACGGAGCCGTCCGCCTCGACCGTGTACGGGCCGAGGTCGAGGGCGTCACCCGCGTAGTCGACCGTCACCTTCACCTGCTCGCCGGGGGTGTAACCCGAGGCGAGGATGGAGATGCCGCTGTTCTTGTCGGTCAGCTGCGCCGTCGTGATGGTGGAGACGCTCGAGACGATGCTCTTCGGCAGCGTCGCGGGGTTCACCGTGAGCGGCACCGAGTTGGAGGTGTCACCGAGGTTGCTCGTCGCGGTCACCGAGAGGGTGTCGCCCGCGGCCGGGAGGGGCAGCGTGACGAACGGGGTGTAGGTCTCCTGGAAGGAGCCGGATGCGTCGGCCGTCACATCGTGCAGGTCGATGGCGGTGTGGTCGGAGGTCTCCACGGTGATGGTCACGACCGCGTCGGCGGTGAAACCGGAGCCCGCGACGTTGAGGCCCGCACCCCAGTCGCCCGCGGTGAACGTGGTGTTGGCGAGCGTCAGGGTGCCGGTCGCGGCAGTGGCCGGAGCGGCGGCGAAGAATCCGCCGGCGACCACGGCAGCGGCTGCCGTGAGCGCGCCGAAGCGGATGCGCGTTGAGCTGGTCATTCATTTCCTCTGGTGGAACGGAGACGTGCCGAATGGCACTCACCGACACTAACAGGGTGATATCTCAGCTGCAACTATGGAAGATGGATGTGCGGTGTGCTAACCCTCCAGGGGTGCGTAGGTCTCGATGGAGACGATCCCGGACGCCGGGTTCGTCGCCGAGAGATGCACGACCGAGAAGCCGCCGGTGTCGAGATCGGCCGCGTCGTCGAGGTAGGCGCCCGGCATCGTGCCGGTCGCCAGGGCGATCTCGCGCATGATCTCGGGCAGCACCGGGCCGTGGCTGCACAGCACGGCTGTCTTGCGGGAGCGGACGCGCTTGCCGACGACGCCCCGCACATCCCCGCGGCCCTCCTCGTAGGCGTCCTGGCTGATGTCGTGATCGCGGTGGGGCTTGATGCCGGTCGCCGCCGCGAGCGGAGCCACCGTGGTGACGCAGCGCACCGCGTCGCTCGTGACGATCCGCTTCGGACGCCACGTCTCGAGGGTCGCAACGTCGGCCGCGGCCTGCTTGACGCCGCGCTCTGTGAGCGGCCGGGAGGCGTCGGAGCCGTCCCAGCGGTCGCGGGGCGCCGCCTTGCCGTGTCGCAGCGCGATCAGCGCGAACGTGGAGGTGATGCCCTGGTGGACGAGCGCGTCGAACGCGTCGAGGATCTCGACATCCCGCTCGTAGGTGAGGTAGCCGCGCGCCTTCTTGATCGTGACCCACTCGATCGCGGCGATCTCGCTGTTCGGCACGAAGGTGGAGCGCAGGATGGCCTTCTCGCCGACCTCCGCCGCCCAGTAGTGCACGATCTTCTCGCGGCCGCTGCTGAGGGGATAGGTCGAGACGCCGAGCGGGACTCCGAGGCCGATCTTCAGCCCCGTTTCCTCCTCGATCTCGCGCACGGCCGTCTGCGGCAGCGTCTCGCCGGGGTCGACTTTTCCCTTGGGGATCGTCACGTCGCCGTACTTGGTGCGGTGCACGACGAGCACGACGATCCGATCGTCCACGACGCGCCAGCAGAGGGCGCCCGCGGCGTAGATGGCCGGGCTCACCGCCTCGTTCCCGTACGGGTGCTGCGTGGGCGGTGACTGTACTGCTGGATGAGCTTGTTCTGCAGGTCGACCAGCGGCTTGCCGTTCTCGTCGAGGTGGTGCCGCGTCCACACGCCGTCCTGGTCGAGCTTCCACGTGGCGGTGCGCTCGTCGAACGCGAGGTCGAAGAGGTCGCTCAGCTCGCGCAGGTGCTCGGGCTCGGTGAGGCGGACGAGCGCCTCGACCCGGCGGTCGAGGTTGCGGTGCATCATGTCGGCGCTGCCGATGTACACCTGGGGGTCGCCGCCGTTGACGAACGAGAAGACGCGGGAGTGCTCGAGGTACCGGCCGAGGACCGAGCGGACGCGGATGTTCTCCGACAGGCCTTCGCGGCCCGGCACGACTCCGCAGATGCCGCGCACCCACAGGTCGACCGGAACGCCGGCCTGGCTCGCCCGGTAGAGGGCATCGATGATGGCCTCGTCGACGATCGAGTTGAGCTTGATCCGGATGCCGGACGGGCGGCCGGCCTCGGCGTTGGCCCGCTCGGTGTCGATCCGCTTGAGGAGCCCCTTCCGCAGGTGCAGCGGGGCGACGAGCAGCCGCTTGAACTTCTTCTCGATCGCGTAGCCGGAGAGCTCGTTGAACAGGCGGGTCAGGTCTTTGCCGACCTGGTCGTCGTCGGTGAAGAGCCCGAGGTCTTCGTAGATGCGGGAGGTCTTGGGGTTGTAGTTGCCCGTGCCGATGTGGCTGTAGCTCTTGAGCACGCCCTTCTCCTCGCGGATGACGAGGGCGAGCTTGCAGTGCGTCTTGAGACCCACCAGGCCGTAGACGACGTGGACGCCGGCCTTCTCGAGCTTCCGGGCCCAGGAGATGTTGTTCTGCTCGTCGAAGCGGGCCTTGATCTCGACCAGGGCGAGCACCTGCTTGCCGGCCTCCGCCGCGTCGATCAGCGCCTCGACGATCGGGCTGTCGCCCGAGGTGCGGTACAGCGTCTGCTTGATGGCGAGCACGTGCGGGTCGGCCGCCGCCTGTTCCAGGAAGGCCTGGACGCTGGTCGCGAACGATTCGTACGGGTGGTGGACGAGCACATCCTGCCGGGCGATCGCCGCGAAGATGTCGGGCTTGGCGTTCGGCTCGCTCGGCATCAGCTGCGCCGGCGTGGTCGGCACGTGGTTCGGGTAGTGGAGGTCGGGGCGGTCGATCTTGGCGAGGTCGAAGAGGCCGCCGAGGTCGAGCGGCGCCGGGAGGCGGTACACCTCCTGGTCGGTCACATCGAGCTCGCGCACGAGCAGCCCGAGGGTGACCGGGTCGACGTCGTCCGTGACCTCCAGGCGGATCGGCGGACCGAAGCGTCGCCGCAGCAGCTCGCGCTCGAGCGCCTGGATGAGGTTCTCGGTCTCGTCCTCGTCGATCTCGACGTCTTCGTTGCGGGTGACGCGGAAGACGTGGTGGTCGAGGATCTCCATGCCGGGGAAGAGGTCGCCGAGGTGGTTGGCGATGAGCTCCTCGAGGGTGATGAAGCGCACCTGGCCGACGGTCTCGCGCTGGTCGATGCGGACGAACCGCGGCAGCATCTGCGGCACTTTGAGGCGGGCGAACTGCTCCTTGCCCGTGCGCGAGTTGCGGACGCGCACGGCGAGGTTGAGCGAGAGCCCCGAGATGTAGGGGAACGGGTGCGCCGGGTCGACGGCGAGCGGCATCAGTACCGGGAAGATCTGCTGCGAGAAGATCTCGCGCAGCTGCACCTTGTCGGCGTCGTCGAGCTGGTCGTACGTCACGACCGTGATGCCCGCATCGCGCAGGGCGGGGAGGACCAGGTCGTGGTACGCCCGTGCGTGGCGCAGTTGCAGTTCGTGCGCCTTCTCGGAGATGTCGGCGAGTACGTCCTGCGGGGCGCGCCCGACGTTCGTGGGCACAGCGAGTCCTGTGGCGATACGGCGCTTCAGGCCGGCGACGCGGACCATGAAGAACTCGTCCAGGTTGCTCGCGAAGATGGCGAGGAAGTTCGCGCGCTCGAGCACGGGGAGCAGCGGGTCCTCCGCCAGCTCCAGCACGCGCTGGTTGAACGCGAGCCAGCTCAGCTCGCGGTCGAGGTAGCGGTCGTCCGGCAGGGTCGGGTCGGGCTCGTAGATGAAGGGAGCGAAGTCGTCGTCGAAGTCGCTGCCCAGGCTGCCGCCCAGCCCCGTGTCGAGAAGGCCGTTCTCCAGAGTCGTGCGCTCGTCCATCCCCCCATCATGGCACCGGGAGCGGGCCGTGGTGACGGCGCTGCGTAAACGGTGGATAAACGCTGCCTGTGGAGGGAATCCGCGTAGATGAGCTACGCCGTGCGGTCCCTGCGGTACTGGATGTCGACCGTGTGGTCGACGAACCCCGCGGAGCGGTAGAGCGCGAGCGCCGACTCGTTGTCGCCCTCCACGTAGAGGTCGGCCGTGCTGACACCGCGGTCCGCCAGCCGGGCGAACCCGGCGCGCAAGAGGCTCCGGCCGAGCCCCTGCCCGGCGAGCTCCGGGTCGACGCCCAGCACGTAGATCTCGCCGGCGTCGTCCTCTACCTTCACCCAGTCGTAGCCGACCATCCGGCCGTCGCCGTCGCGCAGCACGAGCAGGTCGTCCGCGTCGAACCACGGCTCGTCGATCCGGTCGCGGAGATCGTCGACGGTGAGCGAGCCCTGCTCGGGATGCGACGAGAAGATGCGCGCGTTGACCGCCACCCACTCCTCGTCGTCGGCGCCCGGGCGGAACGCCTCGATCGAATACGGCGCGGAAATAGGCCAAGGGCCCGGCGCTGACGACGCCGGAGGCACGGGGGCGGTCAGGTGGAGCAGCCGCCGCACCGGCACGAATCCGAAGCGCTCGGCCAGCCGTGCGGCTGCGGGATGCGCCCCGTGCGACCACGCGGTCAGCGACCCGGCCGCGCTCGCGAGCATCCCCTCGAGCACGGCCTCTCCGAAGCCGAGGCCGCGGAACAGCGGGTCGACGACCAGGTCGAGTTCGCCGCGTCCGACCGCCCCGGCTGCGACCACCCGTCCGTCCGCCGCGTCGCCGGTCGCGGTGGCGACGACGGGGGAGCGCCGGCCGGCGTCGAGATCGAGGCGCGCCTGCTCGTTGAAGGCGTCGGCGCCGTCCTCTTCCGCGGCGGCCGCGGCGACCTCGAAGAACGCCTGCCGTTGTGCGGGATCGCCGAGGTCAGGGACGGAGAGACGTAGGGAGGCGGTCATTCTCCTCCTCGTACACGTTGAACCGGTATCCGACGTTGCGCACGGTGCCGATCAGCGACTCCAGGTCGCCGAGCTTGGCCCGCAGGCGTCGCACGTGGACGTCGACCGTCCGGGTGCCGCCGAAATAGTCGTAGCCCCACACCTCGCTGAGCAGCTGCTCGCGGGTGAAGACGCGCGAAGGATGCGTCGCGAAGAAGCGGAGCAGCTCGAACTCCTTGAACGTGAGGTCGAGCTGGCGGCCGTGGGCCTTGGCGGAGTAGCTGGCCTCGTCGATCGTGATGCCGGAGGCCTGGATCTTCGACTGAGAATGCTCCTGCGTCTGGCGCCCGATGGCGAGACGGATGCGCGCATCCAGTTCGGCGGGGCCCGCGGAGTCGAGCACGACGTCGCTGACGCCCCAGTCCGCGCTGACCGCGGTGAGGCCGCCCTCGGTGAGCACCAGGACGAGCGGGACCGTGACGCCGGTCGTCGTGAGGATCTTGCAGAGCGACTTCGCACTCGCCAGGTCCCGCCGCGCATCCACGAAGATGAGGTCGCAGCTCGGGGCGTTCACCAGGGAGGCCGGTTCGGCCGGGATCTGACGCACCCGGTGGCTCAGCAGCGCGAGGGACGGCAGCACCTCCGCGCCCGGACCGGCGGCGTCGGAGACCGAGGAGGTCGCCCCTGGAGTGCGGGGCGCGGTGGGGTTCGGCGCAGAGGTCAGGATCAGAAGCTGCGCCACACATTCCTCCTCACCCGCCGGGAAACCGTGCCGTAATGCTACCGGAAACAGCCGCCCGCACTGTCCGGCAGCAGCCGCGGGCCCGCGCCGGGGCACAATGGGAGGGTGAGCGACGACACCCCGGACACCCCGCCGATGCACGTGATGGGTCCGGCTGCCGCGGCCGGCCCTGTGCAGCCGCCGCTGCCGCGATGGGCCACGCTCACCAGCATCGGCGCCGTGTGGGCCGTCTCGTTGCTGCTCGGCATCCTCATCGCCACGGTGGCGCGATCGGCCGAGTACGCTTCCTGGCTGTCCCTCGCGCTGGGCGTCTCGGTGCTCCTGGGATTCGTCGCGCAGCTGGCGACGCAGCAGAAGGACGGCTTCATCGACCGGCTCGCGGTGACCTTCGTCGGCAGCTTCGTCATCCTGGGCCTGTTCGGAGGCGTTCTTGCCCTGGTGTCGGCGGCTGCTGGGTAGACTGGCAGCATGCTGGTCGCTCTCGAACTCTTCTTCATCGGCCTTCTGGGCCTGGCCACTCTCGCCATCCTCGGCGTCTCGGGCGTGGTCGTGTACAACCTCTTCCGCGGTCAGCGCTGAGCCCTGAGGCCGAAGCCATGATCGAGATCCCCACCGATCTCCCTGCCGAGCTCGTCCCTCTCTCCTGGCTGATCGGCGTCTGGGAGGGCACAGGTGTGCTCGACTACACCGTCGACGAGGAGCACACCCAGCTGGAGTTCGGCCAGCGCGTCAGCTTCAGCCACGACGGGCTCGGCTACCTCAACTACTCGGCGACCTCGTGGGTGCTCGACGAGCAGAACACGCCGCTCGCCGCCGAGACCGGCTACTGGCGGCTGCGCCGCAAGCTGGTCGAGGGCGACGCCGGTCCCGCGATGCTCCCCGGTGTCGGCTCCCGCCCGTTCAACACGGCGCAGTCCGTCGAGACCCTGCGCAATTCGCACGGCGCCTTCGACATCGATGTCTCGATCATCCATCCCGACGGCGTGAGCGAGATCTACGTCGGCCAGGTGGCCGGTCCGCGCATCGACCTGGCGACCGACGCGGTGCTGCGGACGGCCGGGGCGAAGGAATACACCGCGGCGACCCGCCTCTACGGTCTGGTGGACGGCCACCTGCTGTGGGCGTGGGACATCGCCGCCCTGGGCCAGGAGCTGCGCACGCACGCCTCCGCCCGGCTCGCCAAGGTCGACTGAGAGGCGCCGCCGATGTCCGACCAGCTGGAGCCCGATCAGCGCTCCCCGTTCCTCGATCTGCCGGGCGCCGTCGACACCGACGGCACGGGCGTTCCCACGCACTACGGCAGCCCCCTCGCCGAGCAGCGCGCCCTCGCGGAGCGCGGCGCGATCGTAGACCTGTCCGACCGGGCCGTTCTGACCATCCAGGGTCCTGATCGTCTCAGCTGGCTGAACTCGCTCACGAGCCAGGCGCTCACCGAGCTGCGGCCGGGGGAGTCGTCGGAGACCCTGCTGCTGGATGTGACGGGTCGTGTCGAGCACGCCGTCCGGCTGGTCGACGACGGCGAGACCCTGTGGCTGCTGGTGGACCGACCGGAGGCGGAGGGTCTGCTCGGCTGGCTCGACTCCATGCGTTTCATGCTGCGCGTCGAGCTCGCCGACCGCACGGCCGACCTCGCCACGATCGGCACGCTGGGCGACCCGCCGCTGCCGCTGGCGGCGCCCAATGCCGTTCCCCTGGTCTGGCACGATCCCTGGCGCGCCGTGACGCCGGGCGGTCATCAGTATGCGCACGGCGAGCATCCCGGAGCGGGATGGTCGTGGAGCGAGCGCCTCGTCCCGCGCGACGCGCTGCCCTCGATCGTCGCCCGCGTCCGCTCGGGCGAGCTGTCGGTCGCCGGAACGCTGGCCGCCGACGCCCTGCGCATCGCGGCCTGGCGACCGCGCTTCTCGACGGAGGTCGACGAGCGGACCATCCCGCACGAGCTCGACTGGCTGCGCACGGCGGTGCACCTGAGCAAGGGCTGCTACCGCGGGCAGGAGACCGTCGCCAAGGTGCACAACCTGGGCCACCCGCCGCGGCGCCTGGTCATGCTTCATCTGGACGGGTCGGAGGGCGTGCTCCCCGCATCCGGAGCGGTCGTCTCCGCCGCCGACCGCGAGGTGGGCGCCGTGACCTCGTCAGCGGTGCATTACGAGCTGGGTCCGATCGCGCTCGCCGTTGTGAAGCGGTCGACCGATCCCGACGCCACGCTGACCGTCGAGGCGGACGGCGTGCGGGTCGCCGCTGGGCAGGAGATCGTGGTGCCGCCGGAGGCCGGCTCGGCTGCGCAGGTTCCGCGGATCCCGCGTCTGGGCGCCGTCACCCGCACCCCGCGTTCCTGAACGGCTGACGCGACGCCGCTGGGCCGCTGTGTTCGGCTGCCGCTTGGCGACCGAGTTAGGTTAAGCTAACCTAACTTTCGTGACTGCGACCGCCGGCCTTCTCGCCTCTGACGTGACCATCGCCTACGACGGCGTCGACGTCGTCCACGGCGCGGATCTCCTCCTCCCGCGCGGGCGCGTGACCGCCCTCATCGGCCCGAACGGCAGCGGCAAGTCGACACTCCTCCGCGCGATCGCACGGTTGAAGGATGCGCGCGGCGGCTCGGTGCTGCTCCCCGGCGCGGCAGACGCCGACGCGACGGAGATGGTCGACGCTCTCGCCCTCTCCCGCCCGGAGTTCGCCCGCCGCGTCACCCTGCTCGCCCAGAGCCGTCCGACGCCCGCGGGCTTGAGCGTCCGCGAGGTCGTCGGCTTCGGCCGTCACCCGTACCGCCGTCGCTTCCGCTCGACCGACCCGGAGGGCCGCGCCGCCATCGACCGCGCGCTCGAGCTGACCGGCGTCGCGGCGTTCGCCGACCGCGGTGTCGAGTCGCTCTCCGGCGGCCAGTTGCAGCGCGTGTGGCTCGCGTGTTGCCTCGCACAGGAGACGGATGTNCTGCTGTTGGACGAGCCGACGACGTACCTCGACCTGCGCTACCAGGTGGAGATCCTCGACCTCGTCCGCGAGCTGGCGGACCTGCACGGCGTCACCGTCGGCCTCGTACTCCACGACCTCGACCAGGCCGCCGCCGTCTCCGACCGCGTCGTGCTCCTGCGCTCCGGCCGCGTCGTCGCCGCCGGTTCCGCGGCCGAGGTGTACGACCCCGAGCTCCTGACCGACGTCTACGCCATCCGCATCGACGTCGAGACCGATCCGATCTCCGGTGTCCCGCGCACGCGGGCCGTCGGCGCCCACCACCTCCGAACCGAAAGGACCCGATGAACATCCGACGACACCTGCCCGTGGCAGCCCTGGCGGTCGCCGCCGCGATCGCGCTGAGCGGCTGCGGCACGACCGAACCCGCCAGCGGCGAGACGAACGGCGGGGCCGCCCTGACGGTCACCGACGCCCGTGGCGAGAAGGTCCGCCTCGACGGTCCGGCGAAGAAGGTCGTCGGCACCGAGTGGAACGTGGTCGAGATGCTGCTGACCCTCGGCGTCGAACCGGTGGGCGCCGCGGATGTGAAGGGCTACAGCGCCTGGGACACGGCGGAGAAGCTGCCGAAGGGCGTGAAAGACATCGGGACGCGCGGGGAGCCGAGCGTCGACACCGTCGCCGCGCTCAAGCCGGACCTGGTGGTCGCGACGGCCGACCTCTCGGACTCCGCCATCGACCAGCTGGAGCGCGTGGCGCCGGTGCTGGTGGTCCGGTCGGCCGACGCCTCCCGCCAGCTGGAGCAGATGACCGACAACGTGAACCTGATCGCGAAGGCGACCGGGACGGAGGACCGCGCGAAGACCGAGCTGGCGTCGTTCGAGACGGCGGTCGCCGACGGCAAGAAGAAGCTCGCCGATGCGGGCCTGTCCGGTGCGAAGGTCGCGTTCGCCGACGGATGGGTGCAGGGCAACAGCGTCTCCGTGCGTCCGTACGCGGCCGGGTCACTGATCTCGGACGTGAACGAGAAGCTCGGCCTCGCCAACCCGTGGACGCTGAAGGGCGACGAGGCGTACGGCCTCGCCGCGACCGATGTGGAGGGGCTGACATCCCTCGGAGACGTGCAGTTCGCCTACATCGCGAACGACGTCGACGGCAGCGACCCGTTCCAGGGTGCACTGAAGGATAACGCCGTGTGGGCCTCCCTCCCGTTCGTCACGGCCGGCGACGTGCACCGCCTGCCCGACGGCATCTGGATGTTCGGAGGCCCCGCGTCGATGAAGCAGTACGTCGCGGCGCTGGTCGACGCCCTCACGAAGTGACGCAGGCCGTCGCCGTCCGCCGGGGAGCCGGCGGACGGCTCGCCCTTCTGGCCTGCGCGGCCGCGGTCGCGGTGGTGGCGCTCTCGCTCATCCACCTCTCGCAGGGGACCGCCGTGCTCGCGCCGGACGCCCTTTGGCGTGCTCTGACCGGGGGAGCGGGGGCGGGGGAGTCGGGTGCAGCGCAGGCGGATGCCGTGCTCGCCGCCTCCCGGCTGCCCCGGCTCGCCGCCGGGCTCGTGGTCGGCGCGACCCTGGGCGCGGCGGGGGCGGCCCTGCAGTCCGTCTCCCGGAATCCCCTGGCCGCTCCCGACACGCTTGCGGTGAACGCGGGTGCCTACCTGGCCGTCGTTGCTGTCGCCGCCTTCGGCATCTCCCTTCCGGTGCTCCCGGCTGGAGCGATCGCCTTCTGCGGCGGTCTGATCGCGGCCGTCGTCGTGCTGGGGCTGTCGCGTGGGGGAGCCGGCCCGGTCCGGCTGGTTCTGGCGGGTTCCGCGCTGACGCTCGCGCTGAGCGGGGTCAGCGGGATGCTGCTGCTCTTCTACTCGCAGGAGACGACCGGTCTGTTCGCGTGGGGCAACGGGTCGCTCGTGCAGACCGGGATGGACGGGGTGCTGCAGCTCCTGCCGCTCGCCGTCGTCGCATTCGCGGGTCTGCTGGTGCTCTGCCGGCGGCTCGACATCCTCGCCCTCGGTGATGACGGCGCCGCCTCGGTCGGGGTGAACCCGCGCACCACCCGCGCGGTGGTCGTGGTTCTCGCGGTGCTGCTCTCGGCGGTGGCGGTGACCATCGCAGGGCCGATCGCGTTCGTCGGGCTGTGCGCGCCCGCGATCGTGCGGCTGCTGGCGTCGCGGGTGCCCGGGCTGGCCCGCCATCGGGCGTTCCTGCCGGCCTCCGCGGTGGCGGGGATGCTCGTCGTCCTGATCGCCGACGTGCTGCTCCGCGCGGTGTTCGGCGGGCAGGCGGGCGTCGCGGTGCCGACCGGGATCGTGACAACGGTCTTCGGCGCCGGCGTGCTCGTGTTCCTGGCGTACCGGTCGCGCGACACGTCGTCGAACACCGCGACGAACGCGGCGGTGAAACTGCGCAGCAGGCGCGCCTTCGTGATCACGCTGGTGGTCTGCTGCGTCGCTCTCGTCGCCGCGCTGGTCGCTGCCGTCCTCCTGGGGGATGCGCGCCTGCTTCTCGGCGACGTGTGGAACGGCATCACCGGTCGCGCCGGACGCGTGGTGTCCTTCGTGCTCGACACGCGCCTCCCGCGGGTCGCCGCGGCACTCCTCGCAGGTGCCGCCCTCGCCCTGGCGGGCACGATCGTGCAGGCGGTGTCGCGCAACCCGCTCGCCGAACCCGCCATCCTCGGCGTCGTCGGGGGAGCGGGCGTTGGAGCGATCGCCGTCATCACGGCCGTCCCGCTGGCGAGCTTCTGGCTGGTCGGAGGAGCAGCGCTCGCCGGTGCGGCGGCCGCCGCCCTGCTGGTGTTCGGCCTCGCCGCACGGCGTGGGCTGGAGCAGAACCGTCTCATCCTGATCGGCATCGGCGTCTCCTCCGGCGCGACCGCCCTGACCAGCCTGTTGATCGTGCTGACCGACCCGTTCAACGGCGCGAAAGCCCTGGTGTGGCTGTCCGGCTCGACGTACGGCCGCACGTTCCCGCAGGTGCTGCCGGTGCTGGTGGTGCTCCTGGTCGCGGTGCCGCTGCTGGCGGCGGCCACCCGGGAGCTCGACATCGTCGGACTCGACCCGGACACCCCGCGGGTGCTCGGCGTCCGGCTCGGCCGCGCCCGGCTCGGGCTGCTGGCGATCGCGGTCGCCCTCACCGCCGCGGCCGTGGCGGCGGTCGGCGTGATCGCCTTCGTCGGGCTGGTCGCTCCGCACGCCGCCCGATCGCTGGTCGGTCAACGGCACGCGCGCGTGCTGCCGGTNGCCGCGCTGCTCGGGGCGATCCTCGTCAGCGTCGCCGACACGGTGGGCCGGACGCTGATCGCGCCCGCGCAGATCCCGGTCGGTCTGGTCACCGCCGTGATCGGGGCGCCGTACTTCCTCTGGCTGCTGTGGAGGTCGCGGGCGGAGGCGTGAGCGGGCTGCGCGAAGGGCCGCTTGCTTCAGGGGTTCGGCGCTACCGCATCCCACGCCACGGTCAGCTCGCCCAGCCGCCAGCGCGTGCGGCCGCCGACGACCGGCCAGCCCGCGTCCCGCATCCCCTGTGCCACGGCGATCCACCGCTGGCTCGGGCCGTAGGCGGCGAGGGGCGAGTGGATGCGCCACAGCCGGTCGAGCTCGGCCAGGAAGTCGTGCACGCGCTCGCCCGGAACGTTCCGGTGGATGAGTGCCTTCGGGAGCCGCTCGGCGGCGATCGAGGGGGTGTCCAGACCGCGGAGCCGCAGCGAGACGGTGAGCGTGCGCGGGCCGGCGGTGTCGAGCTCCACCCAGCTGGAGATGCGCCCGATCTCGTCGCAGGTGCCCTCGACCAGGATGCCGCCCGGCTGCAGTCGCGCGCGCATCCGCTCCCAGGCCTCGGCGACATCCGCCTCCCGGTACTGCCGCAGTACGTTGAACGCGCGGATCACCGCGGCACGCCGGCCGTCGGGAAGCGGCACCTCGAAGCCGCCCAGCGCGAACCGGATGCGCGCGTCCGCTGCGAAGCCCGTCCGGCCCTCGCGCACCGCGGCCAGCTGCTCGTTCGCCGTGCGCACCCGGCCCGGCTCGATCTCGAGGCCGACGACCTCCACATCCGGCCGCACCCGGGCCAGCCGCTGGTGCAGCTCCAGCGCGGTGACCCCGCTGGCGCCGTAGCCGAGGTCGACGACGACCGGGTCGGAGGTGCGGCGGAGCACCGGCTGCGCGGCGATCCAGCGGTCGACACGGCGCAGCCGGTTCGTGTTCGTCGTGCCACGGGTGACCGTGCCGACCGCACCGGAAGCCATGCCTCCATCCTGGCAGCGGGCGGGTCTCCGCCGCGCTCGCCGGCACCGGCGACGCGATAGATTGGGGGCATGGCCGCTCCCTACACCCTGATCCTCCTGCGCCACGGCAGCAGCGAGTGGAACGAGAAGAACCTGTTCACCGGCTGGGTCGACGTGCGACTCAGCGAGACCGGCGTCGCCGAGGCGAAGCGGGCGGGCGAACTGCTCCGCGACTCCGGGCTCGAGCCCGATGTGCTGCACACGTCCGTCCTGACGCGCGCGATCCAGACCGCGAACTACGCGCTCGACGTCGCCGACCGTCTGTGGATCCCCGTCGAGCGCTCCTGGCGGCTCAACGAGCGTCACTACGGCGCGCTGCAGGGCCTCGACAAGGCCGAGACGCTCGAGAAGTACGGTCCGGAGCAGTTCCAGCTGTGGCGTCGCTCGTTCGACGTGCCGCCGCCGCCGCTCGCCGACGACAGCGAGTTCTCGCAGGTCGGCGACCCGCGCTACGCGGGTCTGGGCGACGACCTGCCGCGCACCGAGTGCCTGAAGGACGTCATCGCCCGGATGCTGCCCTACTGGGAGTCGGACATCACGCGCGACCTCGCCGAGGGCAAGACGGTGCTCGTCACCGCGCACGGCAACTCGCTGCGCGCCCTGGTGAAGCACCTCGACGGCATCTCCGACGAGGACATCGCCGGCCTCAACATCCCGACCGGCATCCCGCTCGTCTACAAGCTCGGCGAGGACTTCACGCCGCTCGAGCCGTCGTACTACCTCGACCCGGAGGCAGCGGCCGCCGGTGCCGCCGCGGTCGCCGCGCAGGGCAAGAAGTAGCCACGACCAGCACCTTCGTCGTCGTCGCGTTCCTCCGGGGACGCGGCGACGACGTGTTTCCGGCCACGTTTCCGGCCGGCGACTGGCCGCTGCATGTCACCATCGTGCCGCCGTTCGACACCGAACTCGATGCGGATGCGGTCGCCGCGCTCATCCCGCGTGTTCCGCCCATCCCGGTCGTCGCTGCAGCCCGCGAGCGGTTCGGAGCCCACCGGACGGTTCCGGTGACGGTGCTGCGCGCCTCCGAGCCGCTGCATGCGCTGCACCTCGCGGTGGTGGATGCGCTGGAGGCCGCCGGCGTCGTCATCCGCGACCAGCGCCACCTGCGAGACGGCTACCGTCCGCACGTCACGGACCAGTCAGCCGGCCGTCTGCACCCCGGCGAGCACGCCCTCCTCGCGGAGCTCTCCGTCGTCGCCCGCGCTCCGCACTCCACCCGAACCGTCGCCGCGCGCATCCCCCTCGCGCCCCTCCGCCCCTGACGCCCCTGACTCAAGCCAACAGCTCCTGAGTTTTTCGCGCGAAACGCCGGAGCGCGAGGCGAAAAACTCAGGAGCTGTTGGCTTGAGTCGGGAGAGTGGACTAGGAGGCGAGCTCGGGCGCCCAGTCGCCGGTGGCGAGGTACTGCACCTTTTTGGCGATCGAGACCGCGTGGTCGGCGAAGCGCTCGTGGTAGCGGGAGGCGAGGGTCGCGTCGACCGTGTCGACGGCCTGGCCCTTCCACGTCTCGCCGAGCACCTTGTCGAAGACGCTGATGTGCAGCTCGTCGATGTCGTCGTCGTCGTTGCGGATCTCGTCCGCGAGACGGAGGTCCTGCGAGCGGAGCAGCTCGGCCAGTTTCTGCGCGATCTGCACGTCGAGGCGACCCATCTCGGCGAAGGTCGACCGGAGGCTCTTCGGCACGACCTTGTCCGGGAACCGGTACCGGGCCAGCTGCGCGATGTGCTCGGCCATGTCGCCCATCCGTTCGAGCGACGCGCTGATGCGGAGCGCGCTCACGACGATGCGCAGGTCGCGGGCGACCGGCTGCTGCCGGGCGAGGATCTGGATGGACAGCTCGTCGAGCAGCACCGTCAGCTCGTCGATGCGGTGGTCATTCGCGATGACGTCCTCGGCGAGCGTCACATCCGAGTCGTTGAACGCCTGCGTGGCGTTCTGGATGGAGCGGACGACCAGCTCGGCGATCTCGACGAGGCGGTCCTGAACTTCCGCCAGCTCCTGCTGGAAGACTTCGCGCATGGGGTGTGGTCCTTCCTGGCGTGCGCGGGCACGCGGGATGTCGGGGCCTTCTGACCCCGTATTGCATGTTCGCCGTGGCAGGTTAACAAACGGTGCCCCCTGGCTGAACACTGTCTAACGTACCCGCGAAAACACGCGGCCGGTGGCGGGATGCGTCCATGCGCGTGCATCGTGATCACCTACGCTTGGGGCCATGGACTCCACCTGGTTGGTGCTGCTGTCGCTGGGCCTGGGGCTCGCCGTCGGCGCCGGTTTCGTGTGGATCCTGCACATCGCCGCGCGACGCGGCCATCACGCCGCCGAGGTGGTCAACCCGGCGGTGCCGGACGGCGTCGACCAGGTGCTGGACGCGCTCGAGTCCGCCGGCGTCGTGCTCGACCCGTCCAACAACGTCATCAAGGCGTCGCCGGGCGCCCACGCCATCGGCCTGGTCTGGAACGGCGCCCTCGTGCACCCGCACCTCGTCGACCTGGTGAACCGGGTGCGACGGAGCGGAGAGTCGCTCACCGAGGAGTGCGAGCTGTCGCGCGGGCCGTTCGGCGACGCCGGCATCCATCTGAGCGTGCGCGTCGCCCGGCTCGGCTCGCGCTACATCCTGCTTCTCGCGGAGGACCGCACCGAGTCGTTCCGGCTGGATGCGGTGCGCCGCGATTTCGTCGCGAACATCAGCCACGAGCTCAAGACGCCGATCGGAGCCGTCAGCCTGCTCGCCGAGGCGCTCGACGGCGCCTCCGACGACCCGGAGCAGGTGCGCCGCTTCGCCCTGCGGCTGTCGGAGGAGGCGCAGCGCCTCGCCCGCATCACGCAGGACATCATCGAGTTGAGCCGGCTCCAGGCGACGGATGCGCTGGGCAACGCGACCGAGCTGTCCGCCAGCAAGGTCGTCAAGGCCGCCATCGATCAGAACCGCGTGGCCGCGGAGACCCGCAACATCGAGATCGCCATGCGCGGCGACAAGGACGCCCAGGTCATCGGCAACGAGAACCTGCTGGTCACGGCCGTCCACAACCTCATCTCGAACGCCATCCAGTACTCGCCGGACGACTCCCGCATCGGGATCGGCGTGCGCAACACCGGAGGCGTGGTCGAGATCGCGGTGACCGACCAGGGCGAGGGGATCCCCGAGGAGGACCTCGACCGGGTGTTCGAGCGCTTCTTCCGTGTCGACCAGGCCCGCTCGCGCAACACCGGCGGCACCGGGCTCGGCCTCTCCATCGTCAAGCACGCCGTGCAGAACCACGGCGGCGAGGTGCGCGTCTGGTCGCAGCCCGGCCGCGGTTCCACGTTCACGATCCGGTTGCCCGAGGCATCCAGTGTCCGACCCCCGTTAGGAGACAACCAGTGACATCCATCCTGCTCGTCGAGGATGAGGCCTCGCTCAGCGAGCCGCTCGCTTACCTGCTCAAGCGGGAGGGCTACGAGGTGGAGGTCGCGGAGGACGGCCCGTCCGCGCTGGCCGCCTTCGACCGCGACGGCGCCGACCTCATCCTGCTCGACCTCATGCTCCCGGGCATCCCGGGCACCGAGGTGTGCCGCGAGATCCGCACCCGCTCGAACGTTCCGATCATCATGCTGACCGCCAAGGACTCCGAGGTGGACATCGTGGTCGGGCTGGAGCTCGGCGCCGACGACTACGTCACGAAGCCGTACTCGTCGCGGGAGCTGCTGGCGCGCATCCGTGCGGTGCTCCGCCGCCGCGTCGACGAGGAGGAGCAGCAGGATGACGGCGTGCTCGAGGCCGGAACGGTGCGGATGGATGTGGACCGCCACACGGTCGCCGTGAACGGCGCGGAGATCTCCATGCCGCTGAAGGAATTCGAGCTGCTCGAGCTGCTGCTGCGCAACGCCGGACGCGTGCTGACCCGTGGCCAGCTGATCGACCGGGTGTGGGGGAGCGACTACTTCGGCGACACCAAGACACTCGACGTGCACATCAAGCGCATCCGCTCGCGCATCGAGGAGAGCCCGTCGGAGCCGCGGATGCTGGTGACCGTGCGCGGGCTGGGCTACCGCTTCAACGCCTGAGGCGTCTCCCGGGCCGCTCGTCCCGAACACGAAGAAGCCGCCCCACGCGATGCGCGGGGCGGCTTCTGCTGTCTGGGGTGCCGGCCGGTGATCAGCCCGCGGCCGGCAGGATGGTCGGCGGCACGAGGCTCGCNTACTCGGGCAGCTGGCCGTCGAGCACNGGGACCTTGAGGTTGACGCCGGTCTGGTCGCCGTACTGGAAGTAGACGGGGAACAGGGCGCCGGGCTTGGTGGTGAACTCCGGGATGAGGACGTTGCCGGTGCCGCCGTTCTCCGGGTCCTGGCCGAGCTGCTTGACTTGGCCGGGCTGGACGGTGACGTACGCCGCGCTGGAGCTCTGGTCGCCGGCGCTGATGGCGACGCGGTGGCTCTTGGTGTCGGTGTTCACGAGGGTCACGACGAGATTGCCGACCGTTCCGTCTTTCGCGTCGGTGACGATGATCGCGTTGCGGACGTCGATCGAGCCGACATTCCCGCTCACGCCGTCGCTCGCGTCGTAGTGCTTCGTGGTGGCCTGTGGGGCGATGAAACCGCATCCCGCGGTGCCGAACGCGACGGCCAGGGCGAGGGCGACGGACGCCGCGACTCGAGCTTTCACTGAATGACCCTCCCGGTGATTTTCCCCTGCAACTCTATCCCATCCGGAGGGGTCGTCCGGGGCGTCGGGAGGCGTGAGGGCGAACCTTAGCACGTGCCTCATGTGGTATCCTATTCATTGCTGAAGGGACAACAAATCTATGCTTTTCGAGGTTGGCGAGACCGTCGTCTATCCGCACCACGGTGCCGCAACGATCACCGAAGTCAAGAAGAGAATCATCAAGGGTGAAGAGAAGCTGTACCTCAAGCTCAACGTGACGCAGGGCGACCTGACCATCGAGGTCCCCGCCGAGAACGTCGATCTGGTCGGTGTGCGCGATGTCATCGGCCGCGAGGGTCTCGACCGCGTCTTCGAGGTGCTGCGCGCTCCGTTCACCGAGGAGCCGACCAACTGGTCCCGCCGCTACAAGGCCAACCTGGAGAAGCTCGCTTCCGGCGATGTCATCAAGGTCTCCGAGGTCGTCCGCGACCTGTGGCGTCGCGACCAGGACCGCGGTCTCTCCGCCGGTGAGAAGCGCATGCTCGCCAAGGCCCGCCAGATCCTGATCTCCGAGCTCGCGCTCGCAGAGAAGACCGACGACGAGAAGGCCTCCAGCCTGCTCGACGAGGTGCTGGCCTCCTAGGCTCTCCCGACGAATTCGAAGGCCCCGTCGCTCCGTGCGGCGGGGCCTTCATCGTGCGCGGAGCGGGCCGCCGGGTACGCTCGACGCGTGGACAGCATCCCCGGACCGCGCGTCGCGGTCGTCGTCGTGGCAGCAGGATCGGGCACGCGCCTGGGCGCCGAGCTCCCGAAGGCTTTCGTGCCGTTGCACGGCCTGACGCTGCTCGAGCGGTCGCTCCATGCCGTCCGCGGCATGCGGCATGCTGTCGACCCGATCGTGGTCGTGCCGTCCGACCGTCTCGACGAGGCCGAAGCCCTGGCGCGGCGCGCGATCGGCGGCCCGGTGACGGTCGTGGCCGGCGGCGCGACCCGGCAGTCGTCCGTCGCGGAGGGGCTCGCCGTGGTGGATGCGCGAGCCGACATCGTCCTCGTTCACGACGCGGCCCGGGCGCTCGCGCCGACCGAGCTGTTCGATGCGGTGGTGGATGCGGTGGTCGAGCGCGGATACGGCGTGATCCCCGGCCTGCCGGTCAGCGACACGGTGAAGCGCGTCGGTGACGACGGCCAGGTGCACGAGACCGTCGACCGTTCCGCGCTGTCGGCCGTGCAGACGCCGCAGGGGTTCCCGCGCGAGCAGCTGCTGGCGGCGTACGCGCTGGCCGAGAGCGACGAGACAGACGACGCCGGGCTCGTCGCCGCCGCAGGCTTCCGGGTGGATGTGGTGCCCGGCGACGCGCACGCTTTCAAGGTGACCACGCCGTGGGATCTGCGGCGGGCCGAGGAGCTGCTCACGGGATCCACGACGCCGAGGATCGGCAGCGGGAGCGACACGCACGCCTTCGACGAAGCCGCGGAACTGTGGCTCGCCGGGCTGCACTGGCCGGGGGAGCCGGGGCTCGCCGGCCACAGCGACGGCGACGCCGTGGCGCACGCGATCGTCGACGCGCTGCTGTCCGCCGCGGGGCTTGGCGACATCGGCGGGGTGTTCGGGACGGGCGATCCGCGGTTCTCGGGCGCCCATGGGGATGTGTTCCTCGCCGAGGCCCGGCGCCTCGTGGAGGAGGCGGGATTCCGGATCGGGAACGTGGCCGTCCAGGTGGTCGGCAACCGGCCGAAGTTCGCGCCGCGCCGGCAGGAGGCGCAGGAGCGCCTCTCGGCGATCCTCGGGGCTCCGGTGTCGGTCGGGGCGACCACGACGGACGGGCTCGGCTTCACCGGACGCGGCGAGGGGATCACCGCGCAGGCGACGGCGCTGCTCCTGGGCTGAATCCGTCCACAACCCGCGACAGGGCGAGGTTTTCCCCAACTCGGTCATGACGGAGCGACGGCCGGGGCGTGGCCCGTAGGCTTATGCCGTGACTCTTCGGCTCTACGACACCAAGGCGGGCGCTCTGCGCGACTTCGTCCCGTTGCGCGACGGCGAGGTCGGAATGTACGTGTGCGGGCCCACTGTGCAGTCGTCGCCGCATATCGGGCACCTGCGCTCGGCCCTCGTCTACGACCAGCTGCGGCGGTGGCTCAGCTACCGCGGCCTCGACGTCACGCTGGTGCGCAACGTCACGGACATCGACGACAAGATCCTGGTCAACGCGGCGGCCGCGCAGGCTGCAGGGGGCAGCGAGGAGTGGTGGGCGCTCGCCTACCGCTTCGAGCTGGAGTTCAGTGACTCGTACCGCGCGATCGGTGTCCAGCCGCCCACCTACGAGCCCCGGGCGACGGCCAGCATCCCCCAGATGCAGGAGATCATCCAACGCCTCATCGACGCCGGTCGCGCGTATGCCGCGGCGGACGGCTCAGGCGACGTCTACTTCGACGTGAAGAGCTGGCCGTCCTACGGCGAGCTCACCCGGCAGAGCATCGACAATATGGAGGCCGCGGCCGACGCAGATCCGCGCGACAAGCGCGACCCCCGCGATTTCGCTCTGTGGAAAGGCCGGAAGGACGACGAGCCCGCCTCGGCGGCGTTCCCCTCGCCCTGGGGCGACGGGCGCCCCGGCTGGCACATCGAGTGCTCGGCCATGTCGCGCCGCTACCTCGGCCCGCAGTTCGACATCCACGGCGGCGGGCTCGACCTCCGCTTCCCGCACCATGAGAACGAGCTGGCGCAGTCGACGGCGGCGGGGGATGCCTTCGCGAACTACTGGGTGCACAACGGCCTCGTCAACGTGAACGGTCAGAAGATGAGCAAGTCGCTCGGCAACTCGGTCTACGCGGCCGATCTGCTTGGTGCCGCGCGTCCCCTGGTCGTGCGCTACTACCTCGGATCAGCGCACTACCGGTCGACCATCGACTACCACGACGGCTCGCTGAGCGAGGCCGAGGCCGCGCTCGACCGAATCGCCGGGTTCTTCGAGCGCGTGGAGCGGCGGCTGTCCGGAACCAGGTTCGCCGGGCACGGCGTCGAGGTCGTCCCCGACGCCTTCGCCGAGGCGATGGACGACGACCTCGCGGTGCCGCAGGCGCTCGCCGTGCTCCATGACACCGTGCGTTCAGGCAACGCGGCGCTGGATGCGGAAGACTTGGAGGCAGCGGCCACCGCGCGCGGGCATGTTCTCGCGATGACGGAGGTGCTCGGCATCAACCCGCTCTCGCCCCAGTGGCGGAGCGGGGGCTCGACCGCCGCGGACTCCGCGCTCGGCGAGCTCATCGGTCGGCTTCTCGCCGACCGGCAGGCGGCCAGGGCCGCACGCGACTTCGCCGCAGCCGATCGCATCCGCGACGAGCTGGCGGCGGCAGGAATCACCATCGAAGACACCCCGACGGGGTCGCATTGGAGCATCGGATCATGAAGAACTCGGGTGGAAAGCCCCGCGCCGGAGCGGTGCGCAAGAGCAAGAAGGGCGCCCAGGTCGGCACCGGCGGCCACGGCCGCAAGGCGCTGGAGGGCCGCGGCCCGACGCCGAAGGCGGAGGACCGCGACTACCACCCCGCGGGCAAGGCCAAGGCGCTGCGAGAGCGCGCGGCGGCGAAGGCTGCACGGAGCGGGCGCGACACCGCCCCCCGTGGCGCCTCGGGAGCCTCGCGTCGGGCGAAGAGCGGAGACGAGAGCGAGATCGTCACCGGCCGCAACTCGGTGCTCGAGGCCCTGCGGGCCGACATCCCGGCGTCGACCCTCTATGTCGCCGCGCGCGTGGAGTTCGACGACCGCATGAAGGAGATCCTCTCCATCGCGACGGGCCGGGCCATCCCCATCCTCGAGGTCATGCGGCCCGAGCTCGACCGCCTCGCGGGCCGCGACGCGGTGCACCAGGGCGTCGCCCTGAAGGTGCCGCCGTACGAGTACGCGCACCCCGGTGAGCTGCTCGACCGCACCCTCCGTTCGTCGGAGACCCCGCTGTTCGTCGCGCTCGACGGCATCACCGACCCGCGCAACCTCGGGGCGATCATCCGCTCGACGGCGGCCTTCGGCGGCCAGGGCGTGATTGTGCCGCAGCGCCGGTCGGTCGGCATGACCGCCGCGGCCTGGAAGACGTCGGCCGGGGCGGCCGCACGCACGCCCGTCGCGATGGCTCCGAACCTGACGCAGACGCTCAAGGAGTTCAAGAAGGCCGGAGTGTTCGTGCTCGGCCTCGATGGCGGCGGCGACGTCAGCCTCCCGGGGCTCTCGTTCGCCGACCGGCCCGTGGTGATCGTCGTCGGCAGTGAAGGCAAGGGCCTGTCCCGCTTGGTGACCGAGACGTGCGACGCCGTCGTGTCGATCCCGATCTCCGCAGCGACCGAGTCGCTGAACGCCGGCATCGCGGCGAGCGTCACGCTCTACGAGATCGCGAAGCTGCGCGCCGAGGCCCGCGCCGCGAAATAACGCGCGGCGTCAGACCTTGACGGCGTCAGACCTTCGACGGCGTCAGACCTTCGACCGCCAGTCGTCGTCGTCCTCGTCCTCGTCGTCCGCCGCGGCCCCGCTGCTCAGGACCGGGAGGCTGATGGTCTCGGTCGGCGGGGCGATGACGGTCGCCTCGTCGCGCCGGTGGCGCAGGATGTCGTTGATGTACGAGGTCAGGGCCTCCGCCAGAGGGACATCGCGTCCCTCCTTCTGCGACATGAACCAGCGGTGCTCCAGCAGCTGATGGAACACCTCCGCCGGCTCGAGCTTGCCCTTGAGGTCCGCGGGGATCGAGCGCACGACCGGCTCGAACACGCGCATGAGCCACTCGTGCGCCATGGCCTCCTCGTCGAGCCCCTCCTTGCCCAGGGTGGCCGCGTACGAGTCCAGGTCGTTGAGCAGGCGCCGGGCCTGGTTCTCGCCCGTGTCGAGGCCCGTCAGGCGAAGCAGGCGGCGCTGGTGGTGGCCGGCATCCACGACCTTCGGCTGGATGCGCACCTTCGTGCCCTCGTCCGACGTCTTGATCGCCAGCTCCTCGATGTCGAAGCCCAGCTCGTTCAGCCGCTCCACGCGCTCGCTGATGCGCCAACGCTCCGACGACGAGAACGACTCGCTGCCGGTCAGCTCCTTCCAGAGCTTCCGGTACGCTGCCACGATCCCGTCGGAGAGGCTGATCGGGTCGAGCTCCTCATCCACTCGGCCGCCGGCCTCCAGGTCCATCAGCTCGCCGGCGATGTTGACCCGCGCGATCTCGAGGTCGTTCTCGCGCTGCCCGTTGGAGAGGCCGCCCTCGTACAGCTGGCCGGTCTCCGCATCCACCAGGTAGGCGGCGAACGCGCCGGCGTCACGACGGAACAGGGTGTTGGAGAGCGACACGTCGCCCCAGAAAAAGCCGACGATGTGCAGACGCACCAGCAGCACCGCGAGGGCGTCGACCAGGCGGGTGGCGGTGTCCGGCCGGAGGGTCTGCGAGAACAGGGCGCGGTAGGGGAGCGAGAACTTGAGGTGCCGGGTGACGAGGGCCGCGTTCAGCGGGGTGCCGTTGTCATCGGTCCGGTTCTTGATCACGGCGACGGGATCGACGCACGGCACGTCGAGGCGCTGCAGCGTCCGCAGCATGTCGTACTCGCGCTGCGCCATCTCCGCGGTCGTCTCCTTGATCGCGATGACGTAGCCGGAGAGGTTGGCGAACCGCACCAGGTGGCGGCTGATGCCCTTCGGCAGGAGGGCGATGTGCTCGTTCGACCACTCCTCCAGCGGAATGTTCCAGGGCAGGTCGAGAAGCGCCGGGTCGACGGTCGCTGCGGTGATGTTGACGGATCCGGCCACGATGGTCCTCCGGTCGGTGGTGGGGCGGTGCTGGCTGGCGCAAAGCACTCTGCCGCAGCCCGATCCGGACTGCGGCAGAGTGAGGAATCGCTTCTTGGACCTTAGTCGACGACAGCTCCGCCGAGGCGCTCGCCCGACTCCGCGTGGAAGACGTGGACGTGGCCCGGCTTCGGGGTGATGTAGACCGTGTCACCCGCGTTCGGGTGGATACGGCCGTCGACGCGACCGACGATGTCGGTGCGCTTGCCGTCGACCTCGGAGTGACCGTACAGGTAGCCGTCCGCGCCGAGCTCCTCGACGAGGTCGACCGTGACCTTGAGGCCGGTGCCCTCGGTGTTCGACACGACGACGTCCTCCGGGCGGACACCGATGGTGACAGCCGAACCGGCGTTGGCGATGGTGTCGCGCTCGACCGGCACGACGGCCGAGCCGAACTTGACGCCGCCGTCGGTGACATCGGCCGTGAACAGGTTCATGGCCGGGCTGCCGATGAAGCCGGCGACGAACACGTTGTTCGGCTGCGCGTACAGGTCGCGCGGGGTGCCGACCTGCTGCAGGACGCCGTCCTTGAGCACCGCGATGCGGTCGCCCATAGTCAGCGCCTCGGTCTGGTCGTGCGTGACGTAGACGGTGGTGACGCCGAGACGGCGGGTCAGCGACGCGATCTGCGTGCGGGTCTGGACGCGGAGCTTGGCGTCGAGGTTCGACAGCGGCTCGTCCATGAGGAACACCTGGGGCGAACGCACGATCGCGCGGCCCATGGCGACGCGCTGACGCTGACCACCGGAGAGCGCCTTCGGCTTGCGGCCGAGGTACGGCTCCAGGTCGAGCAGCTTGGCGGCCTCGAGGACGCGCTGGGCGCGCTCCTCCTTGCCGACACCGGCGATCTTGAGCGCGAAGCCCATGTTCTCGGCGACGGTCATGTGCGGGTACAGCGCGTAGTTCTGGAACACCATCGCGATGTCGCGGTCCTTCGGCGGGACGTCGGTGACGTTGCGCTCGCCGATGAAGATGTTGCCGTCGTTGACCTCTTCGAGGCCCGCGAGCATGCGGAGGGACGTGGACTTGCCGCAACCGGAGGGACCGACGAGCACGAGGAACTCCCCGTCTGCGATCTCCAGGTCCAGTGCGTCCACGGCGGGGCGGGTCGATCCCGGGTAGAGCCGGGTCGCCTTGTCGTAGGTGACTGTCGCCATTTTCTTCTTTTCTCCTTCACCGGCAGGTACGTGCCGGACGATCCGTTGTGAATGGATGAACGTGGCGTCTACGTCCGATGGGCGCCGATGCCACGTGGCCATAATATGGCATCGGCGGACATGCTCATGACCGGAGCCCCACCCGGACGTGCGGATGCTCGCCGCAAGCGCAGTAACCCGCGCGTTTCCGCTGTACCCGCGCGTCCAGCCACCGTCTGGTCGATTCCCAGACAGCCGGTTTACGCTTTCCCGGTTGTGTGCGCCGGAGGTGCGCCACCCGCCGCGTCCCCCGCGCGGCCCGTTCGACCCGAGAGCAGTATTCGGAAGATATGAGCCCTATGACCGATCCCGACGACAGTCGCAACAGCGACGTCCGCGCGGCTGCGCGGGAGAAAGCACGACAGCTCCGCACCACGCAGCAGCGCAGGGACCGCCGGAACCGGCTGCTGCTGTCCGGCGGCATCGTCCTCGGAGTCCTCGCGGTCGTGGCCATCGTCGCCGTCGTGATCGTCAGCGCCATCCGTCCGACCGTCCCCGGTCCCAAGAACATGGCCAGCGACGGCGTCGTCGTCGGCTCCGGACTCAAGGTCAAGACGACGACCGCTCTCGCCGCCGACGCGAAGCCGGTCGCGAGCACGCCGGACCCGGCGGGCAGCACGGTCGACATCCGCATCTACGCCGACTACCTCTGCAAGCTGTGCGGCGACTTCCAGCGCACGAACCTCGAGCAGCTCGAGCCGCTGGTGAAGAACGGCGCGGTGACCGTCGAGATGCACCCGGTCGCGATCTACACCAGCCACTCCGCGGGCACGAAGTACTCGCTGCGCGCGGCCAACGCCGCCGCCTGCGTGGCCAACTACGATCCCAACGCCTTCTGGAAGTTCAACGCATCGCTGTTCGAGAAGCAGCCGGCGGAGGGCGGCCCCGGCCTCAGTGACGACACCCTGAAGAAGCGCGTGGATGCGGCGGGCGCGACCCGCACGAGCGAGATCGACTCCTGCATCGACGAAGGACGCTTCAAGACGTGGGTGACCACGGCGAGCGACCGGGCGCTCAGCGGCCCCA
>Ga0006562J51391_1003840_pt1 | contig 26103 bp, 28 predicted proteins | sample Ararhi6_input_d2_FD_51391 | JGI IMG/M metagenome (IMG submission 51391) | reverse complement strand
GCCTCGAATTCGTCGTCGCTGATGGCGTTCGGGTCGGTGGCTGGCGCCGGAGCCGCAGCCGCCGGCGGGACGCCGCCGACGGGCTCGGAGCCCGGCGCGGCCGTGCCGTAAAGCGAGTCGAGCAGCGCTTCGAACTCATCGTCGGAAATGGTGCCGGACGGTGCCGGCGTGGGCGCCCGATCGCTGCGGGCGGCGTCGAGCATCGCCTCGAATTCGTCTTCGATCGGATCGTGCGCGCGCGCGGGTGCGCTGGCGGCGACCGCCACGGGTGCCGCGAGCGCCACCGGTGCCGCCGTCGCCGCGCGGCCGGGAATGAGCAGGCGATCGAGCAGCGAACGAGGCGCGGCTTCGATCGGCACGCCACCGTCGGCGGCGCGCATCATGTCGTTGAGCAGGTCGAGCGATTCCAGCAGCGCGTCCATGAAGCCCGCATCGAGCACGATCGCGCCGTTGCGGGCCTCGTTGAGGAGATCTTCCGCGCGATGGCACAGCTCGACCATCGGATTGAGGCCGAGGAAGCCCGCGCCACCCTTGACGGTATGGAACGCGCGGAACACCGCGTTCAGCAGTTCGACGTCGCCGGGCGTGGACTCGAGGTCCACCAGCTGTTCGCCCAGGCTCTCGAGCAGTTCCCGCGCCTCGATGAGGAAGACGTTGAGAAGCTCGTTGTCCAGCTCCACGCTCATAAGCGCGCTCAGAACCCGAATTCGCTGAGCAGGCGGTCCACTTCGTCCTGGCTGACCTTGTCGGCCGCCGGTGCCGCGCCGCCCGCGAGCGACCCCGTGAGCCGCACCAGCTCCACGAGCGAGGATTCGACCTTCGCCATGAACGCCTCGACCTGCGCCACGCGCTGGCCGGAGAGGTCCTGCCAGGACTGGGCTTCGACCATTTCGCCGAACCCGATGTCGCAACTCTGCGCGAAGTCGCCCACGCGCACGGCCAGTGCCGTCGCGTTGCTGGCGAACGCCGGATCGGCCTGGTCGAGCACGAGCACCTCGTCGGCCTGGCGGGCCAGCGCCTGCGCCTGGGGGCGCAGCTTCTCGCTGAAGTCGAGCGTGCGGTGGGCCGCCTGCGAGCTCATCTCGAGGACGTCGCGCAGATGCTTGCGCGCGTCGCTCATGTTGCCGGGGACGCCGTCGGTGGAGATATCGGCGGCAAGGCGGCGTGCCGACTCGTGCAGGTCGCGCGCGAGGTGACCGAGCGCGAGGAAGATGTGCTGCTCGCGCGTGCGCAGGAGGTTGTCGAGCGCGTGCTCGAAGGCCACGCTGTCGTCGGCCTCGAAGAGTTCGCGCAGTTCGGGGGCGACATCGCGGCCGCTGGAAAGCATCGTGTTCATGGTCATCCTTAGCCGGCGGCCGCGGCGAGCCGCTCGAAGATCTTGTCGAGTTTTTCCTTCAGCGTGACGGCCGTGAACGGCTTCACGACGTAGCCGTTCACGCCGCTCTGCGCGGCGGCGATGATCTGGTCGCGATTGTTCTCGGCGGTGACCATCAGCACCGGCAACGCCTTGAGCGCGGCGTCCGCGCGGATGGCGCGCAGGAGCTCGATGCCCGTCATGTTGGGCATGTTCCAGTCGGTGACCACGAGGTCGAAGGATTGCGAGCGCAGCATCGCGAGGGCCGCGTTGCCGTCTTCGGCTTCCTGGATCAGGGTGTTGGTGAAGCCGAGCTCCACCAGCAGGTTCCTGACGATGCGTCGCATGGTGGAGAAATCGTCCACCACGAGGATCTTCATGTTCTTGTCCAAAACTCGTCTCCGCCTTGCTGACCGCGCGTGCTTCTTACCGGCGACGGCACCGGGGTGCCGTCAATGCTTGTCTTTCCAACCCGACATGCGTGCACGGAGACGGATCAGGGCCTGGCCATGGATCTGGCACACCCGCGATTCGCTCACCCCCAGCACCGCACCGATTTCCTTCAGGTTGAGTTCTTCATCGTAGTACAGCGACATGACCAGCTTCTCGCGCTCGGGCAGTCCGTCGATGGACTGCGCCAGCGCGTCGCGCAGGCCTTCCTGCTCGAACAATCCTTCCGGGCCCGTGGCGTCCGGGTCCGCGACGTCGATCGCGGCGCCCTCGTCGCCTTCGGGCGCCGTCAGGCTCAGCAACCGCGCGCTCGCCGCGTCGGCCAGGATCTGGTTGTATTCCATGGCGTCGATGCCCAGCCGCTTCATCACTTCCGCGTCTTCGGCATCCGCGCCCGTCTCGTTTTCGATCTGCCTCGTCACCTCCGCCACCTCGCGCAACTTCCGGTGGACGGAGCGCGGAGTCCAGTCCGTCTTGCGCAGTTCGTCCAGCATGGCGCCACGTATGCGGATGCCCGCATAGGTTTCGAAGCTGGCCGCGCGAGTCGGCGAATAATTCCTCGCGGCCTCGAGCAGTCCGATCATCCCGGCCTGCATGAGGTCGTTCGCATCCACGCTTGGCGGCAGCCTGCCCATCAGGTGATAGGCGATGCGGCGCACCAGCGGCGCGTGAGTCCTCACCAGTTGGTCAGGCGGAATCCGCGTGATCTCCAGGTATTCGGTCGCGACGCTCACAGTGGCAGCCCTCCCCCCAGGTGGGACCGTTCGGCGAAGAAACCGATACGGCCCTGCGCGCGGGGCTCGGGTTCACCCCATGTATCGACCGACCTGGCCAGATTCTTGAATCCGACCGCGGAGCGGCTGCTCGGCCAGGCGTCGACGACCGCCGCCTGGCGGCGGATGGCCTGCCGCAGGTACTCGTCGTGCGGCACCATCCCCATGAAATCGAGCGACACGTCGAGGAAGCGGTTGGTGACCCGGGACAGCTTCTCGAACAGCTGGCGGCCTTCCTGGGCGTGCCGGACCATGTTCGCCACGATGCGGAAGCGGTTGACCGCGAACTCCCGGCTCATGACCTTGATCAGGGCGTAGGCGTCGGTCAGCGAGGCCGGCTCGTCGCAGACGACCACCACCACCTCGTCGGACGCCGCGGCGAACATCGACACGCTGTCGGAGATGCCGGCGGCCGTATCGACGATCAGGTATTCGGGGGGCAGCGTGTACTCGTCGAACGCGCGGATGACCGCGGCGTGCTCGATGTTCGGCAGCTGGGCCATGCGACGGGCGCCGGACGTGGCCGGGATGACCTTCAGGCCGTGCGCGGCCGGGAGCACCAGGTCCTCGATGGCGCATTCGCCTTCGAGCATGTGCCCGAGGTGCCGCGTGGGCTGGAGGCCGAGGAGCACGTCGATGTTCGCCATCGCGAGGTCGGCGTCCAGCAACAGCACGTCGCGCCCGCCCATGGCCAGGGCCATGCCGAGGTTCACGGCCACCGTGGTCTTGCCCACGCCGCCCTTGCCGCCCGCGATCGCGATGCTGCGGGTGGGCCGGCGGTCGGCGAGCCAGTTGAGGCCGGCGGCCTGGGTCGTATCGACGTGTGTGTTCATAGAAAGATCACTGCAGGAATGGGACGGAGTCACGCAGGGAGTCGGGCGGGCGCGGCGCGGCCGGTCAGGCCATCGCCGGGGGTGAGAGGCCGAACCGTTCGGCCAGGACGGCGTCGTCGGGTTCGTCGTTGCGCTGCTTGAGGAGCTGTGCGGCCAGGCAGACGAGCTTGCGCGCGTCGGCCGTGGCGATGTCCTCGGGCACGCGCTGGCCGTCCGTGGTGTAGTCCAGCGGCATGCCGTGGCGGATCACCGCCGAGAGGGCGCCGCCGATCAGCGGCGCTTCGTCGAGCTTGGTGAGGATCGCGCTCTGCGGCGCCAGCGGCGCATAGGCGCGGATGGCGTTGTCGATCGCCTGCGCCTGCGCGTTGGCGGCGAGCACCAGGCAGACGCGGACGTCGGAGGTCGCGCGCAGCGTCTCGAACTGCTGTTGCAGCTTGGGATCGTTGCCGGCGAGGCCCGCGGTGTCGACCAGCACGGTATGGCGGCCGCGCAGCTGCAACAGCACGTTGCGCAGGCTGGTGGCGTCGTGGGCGTTGAACACGCGCACGCCGAGCAACCGGCCGTAATGCTCCAGCTGGGCGCCGGCGCCGATGCGGTACTGGTCGGCGCTGATCAGCGCGACGTTCGACGCGCCGTGGCGAAGCACCGCGCGCGCGGCGAGCTTGGCGATGGTCGTCGTCTTGCCGACGCCCGTGGTGCCGACCAGCGCGGTGACGCCGCCGCCGACGGTGTCGAAATTGCGACCCGACGTGCGGATGTGACGGGAGAGGATACCGAGCGGCAGATAGCGCGCCTGCTCGGCCGTCATGCCGGGCGGCAGTTCGGCGCTCAGCGAGCGGGCGACGTCGCCGTCGATGCCGAGGCGGGTCATCTCGCGCAGCACGCGGGCCCGCAGCGGCTGGTCGCGGTCCATCTGATTCCAGGCGAGCGTCGAGAGCTGCACTTCGAGCATCTCGCGCAGGTTGTTGATCTCGGCGCGCACGCCGTTGACGGCGGCGTCGTTGGCCGGGGCGACCGTGGCCGCGCGGACCACGTCGGCGACGCTGGCGGCGAGCGCGGCGCTGGACTGGCGCTGCGGCGCATTGCCCGTCCCGGCGAAACCCGCCTTCGCGGCGCGTTCCACGGCGGCGGCGGTCGCGGCGCGGGCCTGGTCGATGCGCGCGGCGCGCTCGGCTTCGTCGCGCTGGGCCCGGATCGGCGCCTCTTCGCGCTTCGGCGCCGGCGCGTCGATGCCGAAGCCGGCCTCGCGAACCAGGGCCTCGTCGTAATCGAGGGCGGCGATGATCTCGATACCGTCGTCCATCCGACGCGTCGACAGGATCACCGCGTCGGGGCCCTGTTCGTCACGAACCTGGCGCATGGCCTGGCGCATGTCGGGAGCAACGAATCGTTTGATTTTCATGCCTTCGATCCTGTCTTCGTCCTGGCGCCCGTCGCGGGGACGCCATCAGTTTCTTCCGCTTGCGCCGCGCGTTCTCCGCGCGACGTCTCAAGTCCTATCGCCCGAGGGCCGTCACCAGCTTGACGCGCCGGTTGTCCGGAACCTCGTTGTAGGCGAGTACATGCAGGTTTTGGGCCACATGACGCGTGAAGCGCGAAAGCCATGGACGCAACGCCGGCGACACCAGGAGCACCGCCGGTTCGCCGGCCGCTTCCTGCCGCCGCGAGGCCTCCGCGACCGACTGCTGGAGGCGATCCGCCAGACCCGGCTCGACCGCGGCGCCGGCGGGGCCGCCACCCTGGAGCGACTGCAGCAGGATCTGTTCGAGATCCGGCGCCAAAGTAATGACAGGCACTTCCGTGCCGAGGCCCGCGATCTCCTGCACGATCTGGCGGCCGAGGGTGACGCGCACCGCGGCGGCGAGGACGCCTGGATCCTGGCTCTGGCCCGCGTGCTCGGCGAGCGACTCCACGATGCCGCGGAAGTTGCGGATGGGCACGCGCTCGGCGAGCAGGTTCTGCAGCACCTTGACCACCGCGCCGAGCGACAGGCGCTTGGGCACCAGGTCTTCCACGAGCTTCGGGGTCTGCTGCGCGAGGCGGTCGAGGAGCTGCTGGACGTCCTGGTGGCCGATGAGCTCGTGCGCGTGGTTCTGCAGGATGTGCGAGAGGTGCGTCGCGATGACGGTGGCGGGATCGACCACCGTGTAGCCCAGCGTCTGCGCGTGCTCGCGCAGGCCCGGCTCGATCCAGACGGCGTCGAGGCCGAAGGCCGGATCGCGCGTGGCGATGCCGTTGATCGTGCCGTGCACCCGGCCCGGATCGATCGCCAGCATGCGCTCGGTGTGGATCTCGGCTTCGCCCATCGGCACGCCCATCAGCGAGATGCGATAGCCGTGGGGCACGAGGTCGAGGTTGTCGCGGATGTGCACCGACGGCACGAGGAAGCCGAGTTCCTGCGAGAGCTTGCGGCGCACGGACTTGATCCGCGCCATGAGTTCGCCGCCCTGCGCCTTGTCCACGAGCGGGATCAGGCGGTAGCCGACCTCGAGGCCGATCGTGTCGACCTGCGCCACGTCCTCCCACGACAGCTCGAGACGCTCGGCCGGCGGCGCCGACTCGAGCGCCAACTCGGTGCCCGGCGTGCCGGCGCCGGGCACGATGCCCGCGGCCGCGTCGAGCTGCTTGCGGTGCAACTTCCACGCGCCGAAGCCGGCCACGCCGGCGAGGATCAGGAACGGGATGTTCGGCATGCCCGGGATCAGGCCCATCGTGCCGAGCACGGCCGCCGCGACGCCCAGCGCCTTCGGCTGGCCGAACAGCTGCCCCATGACGTGCTTGCCCATTTCCTGGGACTTGGACACGCGGGTGACGATCACGGCGGTGGCGATCGAGAGCATCAGGCCCGGCACCTGCGCCACCAGGCCGTCGCCGATGGTCAGCAGCGTATAGGTGCGCGCTGCCTCGCCGGCCGAGAGGCCGTGCTGGAGCATGCCGATGAAGAAGCCGCCGATGATGTTGATCGCGAGGATCAGGATGCCGGCCGTCGCGTCGCCGCGGACGAACTTGGAGGCACCGTCCATCGAGCCGTAGAAGTCGGCTTCCTCGCGGACCTCCTGCCGGCGCTCACGCGCCTGCTCCTGCGTCAGCAGACCGGCGTTGAGGTCGGCGTCGATCGCCATCTGCTTGCCGGGCATCGCGTCGAGGGTGAAGCGCGCCGTCACTTCGGACACGCGGGTGGCGCCCTTGGTGACGACCACGAAGTTGATGATCGTCAGGATGGCGAACACGACGAAACCGACGGCGAAGTTGCCGCCGATGACGAATTCCCCGAACGCCTCGATCACCTTGCCCGCCGCTCCCGGGCCGTTGTGGCCGTGGAGCAGGACGACGCGCGTCGACGCGATGTTCAGCGCCAGGCGGAGCAGCGTGGCGAACAGCACCACGGTGGGGAACGACGCCAGCTCCAGCGGCCGCATCACGTACATCGTGGCCAGCAGGATCACCAGCGACAGCGCGATGTTGAAGGTGAACAGCAGGTCGAGCATGAACGGCGGCAGGGGCAGCATCATCATGCCGAGCATGATCAGCATCGCCACCGGCGCCGCGATGCCGCGGCGGCCGATCTGGCGGAACGTGCCCATGAAGCTGGGGGAAGCTGCCATCGTCAGTTATCCATTCTGTAAGGACCCATGAGGTCCGGGTCGATCTCCTGCCGGGGCAGGTCGGGCGGCAGGTCGCCCATGGCGATCGCCTGCTTCAGCCGGAACACGTAGGCCAGGATCTGGGCCACCGCGACGTACAGCCCCGCGGGGATTTCGCGTCCGATTTCCGTCGTGTGATACAAGGCGCGTGCCAACGGAGGGGCTTCGACCACCGGAACCTTCGCGCCACCGCCGATATCGCGGATCTGCTGGGCGATGACGTCCATGCCCTTGGCCACCACGCGCGGCGCTCCCATGCGGTTCTCGTCGTATTTCAGGGCGACGGCGAAGTGGGTCGGATTGGTCACGATCACGTCGGCCGTCGGGACGTCTTCCATCATCCGGCGACGCGCCATCTGGTGCTGCATCTGGCGGATTTTTGACTTCAGCTCGGGACTGCCCTCGTTCTCCTTGTGCTCGTCCTTCACTTCCTGCTTCGTCATCTTCATCTTCTTGGTGAAGCTGAACTTCTGCCAGGGAGCGTCCACCAGCGCGATGGCGCCGAGCGCGCAGCCGAAGACGAGCGAGGCGTGCCCGAAGATGCCGAACGCCTTGGCGATGCCGTCCGCCACCGGGCCGGTGCCGACGCTGTACATGTCGTGCGTGGAGCGCAGCAGGAACCACGCGAGGGCGCCGCCGATCAGGATGAGCTTGAGCACCGATTTGCCCAGCTCGACCAGACCGTTGACGGACACGAGCCGGCCGAAGCCCTTGATCGGGTCGAGGCGGTCGAATTTCGGGGCCAGCGCCTTGGTGGAAAAGTTCAGCCCGCCCATCACCGCCGGCGCCGCGACCGCGGCGACCATGGTCACGGCGAAGACGGGTCCGAGCAGCTTGAGGCCCTCCAGCGCGGCGGTCATCAGCGCCCGGTACAGACCGTTCGTGGCGAACAGGTCGTCGCGGCCGTAATGGAGTCCGACGCGCATGATGTTCGCGGCGTGCACCGACATCTGGTCGCGCGAGGCGATCAGCGTGGCGACGCCCGAGAGCACGACGATCGCGGTCGACAGATCCCGCGAACGCGGCAGATCGCCCTTCTCGCGCGCTTCGCGAAGGCGTTTTTCACTTGGGGCTTCGGTGCGGTCGTCCTTTTCGCTCTCGCTCACGGGGAAGGCCTCCCGATGAGCTGGCGCATGGTGTCCCACGCGTCCGTCTGCAGCGAATCGAACGCGCCCGGGAGCGCGCGCAGGGCGAGCCAGACGGCCAGCAGGCCGAGGCAGATGGTGATCGGGAAGCCCACCGCGAACAGGTTCATGGACGGCGCCGAACGGCTGATCGCGCCGAAGCCGAGGTTGACCACGAGCGTGGCCGTCAGCGCGGGCAAGGCCACGCGCACGGCACCGGAGAACAGGTGCGTCGCGAAGTCGAGCACGCCCCAGATGCCGTTCGCTCCGATGCCCTGCTCGCCCACGGGAAGCGTGCGGAAGCTGTCGGCCAGCAGGGAGATGAGCTGCAGATGGCCGTTCATGACCAGGAACAGCAGCGTCACCAGCATCATGTAGAACTGGCTGAGCACCGACACCGTGCCGCCCAGACCCGGGTTGATCGTCTCGGCGAAACCGAGGCTCATCGCCTGCGACACCAGCTGGCCGGCGAACGACACGGCCTCGAAGATCAGCCTGAGGATGAAACCCAGCGCGGCGCCGACCAGCACCTGCTGGGCCAGCGTCGCGATGCCCTGTGCCGAGATCGGACGGACGTCGAGCGGCGCCAGCGGGGCGAGCACCATGGTCAGGACCAGCGCCAGCCCCAGGCGTACTCGCATCGGAATCGTCGTCGCGCCGAGCACGGGGGCGACCAGCAGCAGGCCCGAGATGCGCGCGAGCGCCCAGCAGGCGCCGCCGACCCATCCCTCGAGCTGGCCGAAGTCGATCGGCATCAGCGGACCGCCTGGGGAAGGTTCTCGATGAGCGTGCGGGTGAACTGCACCAGCGTCCGCAGCATCCACGGGCCGGCGATGATCATGACCAGCGCCATGGAGATGAGCTTCGGGATGAAGCTCAGCGTCTGCTCGTTGATCTGCGTCGCCGCCTGGATCATGCCGATCAGCAGGCCGACCGCGAGCGCCGTGAGCAGCAGCGGCGCGCCGATGAGCATCGCGATGTGCAGGGCCTGCTGGCCGAAGCCGATGACGGATTCCGGCGTCATTGGAAGAAACTCCCCGCCAGCGTGCCCAGCAGCAGCGTCCAGCCGTCGACCAGCACGAAGAGCATGATCTTGAAGGGCAGCGAGATGATCATCGGCGACACCATCATCATGCCCATCGACATCAGCACGGAGGCGACGACCAGATCGATGATGAGGAACGGGATGAACAGCAGGAAGCCCATCTGGAACGCGGTCTTCAGCTCGCTGGTGACGAACGCCGGGAGCGCGACGCGGTACGGCACCGCGTCCTTGTCGGCATACGGCTGTTCGCCGGCCAGCTTCGTGAAGAGCTGCAGATCGGGGTCACGCGTCTGTTCGAGCATGAAATGGCGGAACGGCGCGGCCGCCAGCGGCAGCGCCTGCTGCACGCTCATCTGGCCATCCATGTACGGCTTGATGCCCGCGTCGTACGCCTTGTCGATCACGGGCGTCATGACGAAAAGCGTGAGGAACAGCGACAGGCCGAGGATGACCTGGTTCGGCGGCGTGCTGTTGGTGCCGAGCGCCTGGCGCAGGAAGCCGAGCACGATGATGATGCGCGTGAACGACGTCATCATCAGCAGGATCGCCGGCAGCGCGGTGAGCGCCGTCATCAGCGCCAGCAGCTGGATCGACAGCGACCACGTCTGGCCGCCGTTGGCGCCCGGCTGCACGTTCAGCAGCTGGATGCCCGGGGGGTCGGCGGCGAACGCCGGAAACGGGGCCAGAAGGAGAAGAAGGAGGACGAGCCAGGGCCAGCGCTTCATGGGCGCTTCCACTGGGCCAGGACGTCGCGGAACCCGCGGATCGGAGGCGTCGGACCCGCGGGGGTGTCGACCTCGACCGGCGTCTCGAGCACGTGCAGCGTGCGCAACCCACCCGTCGGCGAGGCGCCGACCAGCAATTGCGTACCGCCGACTTCGAGCAGCATGACCTTTTCCTTGATGCCGACCGGCATCGATTCGATGACGTGGATCTTGCGTCCGCCCGGACGCACGCGCGCCTGGGCACGGCGGCTGAGCCAGCCGACGAAGAAGATGAGCGCCACGACGCCGAGCAGGCTGATCAGCACGCGGAACAGTTCCGCGCCGGTATCGACGGCCGGGGCGGCGGCCGGAGCCGCCACCAGGGCGCAGGGCAGGAAGCCGCCCGCGAGGGCGGCGACGGTACGGCGCACGTGGATCACCGCAGCTTGCGGACGCGCTCGGCCGGGCTGATCACGTCGGTCAGCCGGATGCCGAATTTCTCGTTGATGACGACGACCTCGCCATGGGCGACGAGGGTGCCGTTGACGAAGACGTCCAGCGGCTCGCCGGCGGCGCGGTCGAGTTCGACGACCGAACCCTGGTTGAGCTGGAGCAGGTTGCGGATGCTGAGCTTGGTGCGGCCGACTTCCATCGCCATGGTGACCGGCACGTCGAGGATGACGTCGAGGTTCACCTCGTTGCCGAGGCCGATGGACGAGGCCAGCGAGGCGTCGCTGGAGTCGATTGCGTCGAGGGTGGTGGGTTCGTTCATGTCCGTTCCAGTGAGAGACGTTGCCGGGTGCAGGCCATGTGAAGCAAGCGGCGTGCCACGGGTCTGGTCGACTGGAAGGATGGTGAAAACGGCGTCGCGACGCGGTTCGGGAAATGCGCGCGGCGTCGCAGTCGGGATGTGACGCAGCGCGACAGTCAGAAAGCTGACGCTCGACGGCAGTTAGTCACCAAGACGGGCCATTGACGGGGTCGCTTTCCGGACATGGATCGCCGATACGATCGGCTCCCACCCCTTCGGTAGCCGGGTCCGGCCAGCAGCTACCGAAGGGTGGGAGCCGATCGCATCGGCGATGCCGGCCGACGGCCGGCCACGGCGCGTCAGACCGGCTCGGTCACCGGCTGAGCGGGGGCCACGGCGGGGCGCGGCGCGTTCCGACGCAACAGCGAGTCGAACTGCACCGCCTTGTTGCCGCCCGAGTTCGCCATGCGGCCACGGAAGATGGGCACGTCTTCGGCGAAGACGGTCGCCGTCTCCGGCAGACTGATCGGAATCACGTCGCCCTTGCGCAGGTGCAGGAAGTCGCCGATGGTCAGGCGCGCCTCGGCCAGCAGCGACGTGATCTCGACCTCGGCGTCGAGGATTTCCTCGTGGAGGTTCTGGATCCAGCGGTCGTCGCGCTCCGCGCGGTCGCTCTGCACGCCCGCGTCGAGGAGCTCGCGGATGGGCTCGACCATGGAATACGGCAGCGTCAGGTGCACTTCGCCGCCGCCACCGTCGAGCTCGATATGGAAGCGCGAGACGACCACCGTCTCCGTCGGGCTGACGATGTTCGCGAACTGCGGATTGATCTCGGAGTTCAGGAACTCGAACTGCATCTTCAGCACCGGTGCCCAGGCCTCGGCCATCGCGGTGAAGGCCTCCTGCAGCACGATCTGGATGACGCGGTTCTCGGTCGGCGTGAAGTCGCGTCCTTCGATGCGGGCGTGGTAACGGCCGTCGCCGCCGAAGAAGTTGTCGATCACCGTGAAGACGAGGCGCGGCTCGAACACCATCAGCGCGGTGCCGCGCAGCGGTTTGATGCGGATGAGGTTGAGGTTGCTCGGCACGGCCAGCGAATGGACGTACTCGTTGAACTTGGTCATCTTCACGCCGAGGACCGACACCTCGCACGACTTCCGCAGCACGTTGAACAGATTGGCGCGGAAATAGCGGGCGAAGCGGTCGTTGACCATCTCCAGCGTCGGCAGGCGGCCGCGAACGATGCGGTCCTGCTGGGTGAAGTCGTAGTCCTGGATGCCGCCAGGCGGCGGCAGTTCGACCTCGGTCTCGACCGCGCCACCTTCCACGCCCGCGAGCAGGGCGTCGATTTCTTCCTGGGTGAGGATGTCGCTCATGGCCGCGGGGTCCCCGTCACTGCATGATGAAGCTGGTGAAATAGACCGCGTCCACGCCGGGACGCCCGATCTTCGCCTTGAGCACGCGCTGGATCTCCGCGAGCGCCGACGCCTGCAGCTTCTGCTTGCCCTTCACGTCGGACAGCGACTTCACGTCCTGTGCCGAGAACAGCATGAGCAGGGCGTTGCGGATCTCGGGGTCCGCCTCTTTCGCCGCGGCGATCGCTTCCGGATCGTGCGACATCACGTTGACGCCCACCTGGAGGAAACGCAGCGCGTTCTCGTCCTGGAAATTGACGACGAACGCCGGATCGAGCTGGAGGTAGACCGCCGGCTTCGACTTCGCGACCTCCGCTGCGCTCTCGGCGCCTTTGTGGCCGCCCTTCAGCATGAACCACGCACCGGTGCCGCCCGCGGCAAGGACGACAAGCGCGCCGACGATGAGCACGAGGCCCTTCTTTTTCTTCTTCGGTGCGCCTTCGGCGTCGGTGGGAGCTGCTGCGGCCATGCGTGGAAACCTCTGGTGCGAATTCGTCGGATGTGTCGGCCCTCGCGGGCCCCGGTACTAGTGTGCAATCGGCGTGCCAGTGGCGACGCAACGGAAAAGGCCCAATTTACCGGGGTGTGACGTGGTTTGCGTCAGTCGGAATGCCGACACAAGTCGAAACTTTGACGCCCCGTTGGAGCGGACCCGGCCGCGACGGCTCTTCGCCGAACGCCACAGGCCCTGCCGCTCTGCGCGAAAAGATGTCGCGGCCGGGGCCGCTCCAACCCGAGCCGTTACCCTGTGGGAGCGGACCTGGCCGCGACGGCTCTTCGCCGAACGCCACAGGCCCTGCCGCTCTTCGCGAAAACATGTCGCGGCCAAGGCCGCTCCAACCCGAGCTGTACCCTGTGGGAGCGGACCTGGCCGCGACGGCTCTTCGCCGAACGCCACAGGCCCTGCCGCTCTTCGCGAAAAGCTGGGCCGCTCGAACCCGAGCCGGACTCTGTGGGAGCGGACCTGGCCGCGACGGCTCTTCGCCGAACGCCACAGGCCCTGTTGCTCTTCGCGAAAAGATGTCGCGGCCGGGGCCGCTCCCACAGCGTCCGGGCGGGCCCGGTGCTCTGGTCATGCCACCTCGTCGACCAGGCCACGCGGCGAGATGCGCGTGGTGGTGACGACGTCGGGAGCGGAACCCTCGATATCGCCGCCCTGCCCAGCCGCGCCATTCTGGCCGTCGGCGCCCTGCCCCGCCTGGCGCTGCCCGACGTCGGCCTGGCCGAGGGAGAGCCCGTGGTGCGCGAGCATGGTGTCGAGATGCGACAGCGTCTGCTGGACGGCGTGAACCGCCGCCGGATGCTGCGCGATGATCGCGACGTTGACCTTGCCGCCATCCATGTTGACGCGCACGTCCATGCTGCCGAGCTCCTCGGGATGCAGCTTGATCCGCGCCTCCTTCACCTGGCCCGAGCCCATCCACGCGATCTGGTCGCCCAGTTCCTGCGCGAACTGCGGCGATGTGGCCGCCTGGGTGGCCTGCATCTGCACGACGGGCGCGGCGCCATGCGCCATCGGCTGGCCATGCACGAGCGGCATCGGGCTTCCGTTCGCCATGTCGATCGCCGAACCGGGATCGTCCTTCCCGATGGCGGCACCGCTCGCCTGGGCGGCCATCAGCGCGTCGAAAGGCGATGCCGTCGCCGCCGGCGCCACGGCAGCCGCCGCGAGCGCACCGCCCGCGTCGGCCGCCGTCGCCAGAAGGCCGGCCTCGGCGTTCTGCGGCTTCGCCGCGTCGCCGGGCAACAGCGCCGCAAGGGCAGCCGTCGCACCCAGGGCGCCGTCCACGGGACCTGCGGTCGCGCCCTTCACGGCGCCCAGGACGCTCGTCGCGGCCTCCGTGACCTTCACGGGCACGCCGATGAGCGAAAGCATCGTCGCGGCGATCGACGGGTCGCCGGTGACCGCGGTGTCGTCTTTCTTGTCGGCCGCCTTTTCGTCGACGGCGGCGTCCTTCGCGGGCGGCGCCTTCGGCGGAGGAGCCGCTTTATCGGTGCCCGTCGCCGTCGACGGATGCTGCGTCTGGCGCGCGTCCGCGTGAGCGGCGTCGAGGGCGGCGTCGAACCGCTTCGACGGTGCCGCGTCGTCCTGCACGCGCGGGCCCGTGGGCGTCGGGGACGCAGCGGCAGCGTGTGCGGTCTGGAGGGCGAGCGTGGCGTTGTTCATGGGGGGGGTGATCCGTTCGTTTCGTTCGGTGATGGGCCAGGCGCGTCAGCCGTCGTCGCGCGGCGCGCGACGGTACTGCGAGCGCTCGTCGGCCTGCTCCTGCTCGCGGCGATCCTGCTGCTTGCGCTCCTGGTCCCGGTATTTCGTGGCGACGGAATCCAGCGCCTTCGCGCGACCGCGCGCCGTCGCCCAGTCGTCGCGCGCGCGCTCGAGCGCCTTGCCGCGCCGTTCCACTTCGCTCATCTGCTGGACGATGGCCATGTCGATCTTCTGCAGGAACTGCTGCCGGTTGAGCAGCGCCGTGACCCCGATGCCGTCCGGCATGCCCGCATACTCGTTGCGATAGCGGCGCAGTTCCGACAGCTGGTGCTCGGCATCCGCCACGGCGCGCTGGTGGGTGGCAAGCGCGAGCGTCGCCTTCTCCGCGCGCTCGGCGGCGAGGTCGACGACGGGTTGCAGACGGTCGGCGCGGGAAGGCATCAGCCGGCCTGCGTCGTTTCGGCGAGACCCGCTTCGGCCTCGTCGAGATTCACGGGCACGTCGGTCTCCTGCTGCAGGAACGCCGACAGACGCGGATACAGCGCGATGGCCTCGTCGGTGCGGGGATCGCTGCCCTTCTGGTACGCGCCCACGGCGATGAGGTCGCGCTGCTGGCGGTAGGCCGAATAGACCTGGCGGAAGCGCTGCGCAGAGCGCATGTGCTCCTTCGACACCACCGCCGGCATGACGCGGCTGATGGAGGCCTCGATGTCGATCGCCGGATAGTGTCCGGCCTCGGCCATGTCACGCGATAGCACGATGTGGCCATCGAGGATCGCGCGCGCGGAGTCGGCGATCGGATCATGGCGATAATCGTCGCCCTCGGTGAGCACCGTGTAGAACGCGGTGATGGAGCCGCGGCCCTCGGCGTCGTTGCCGGCACGCTCGACGAGCGCCGGCAGCATGGCGAACACGGACGGCGGATAGCCCTTGGTCGCAGGCGGCTCGCCGATCGCGAGCGCGATCTCGCGCTGCGCCTGCGCGTAACGCGTCAGGGAGTCCATCAGCAGCAGCACACGCTTGCCCTGGTCGCGGAAATGTTCCGCCACGGCGGTCGCCACCTGCGCCCCGCGCAGGCGGGACAGCGGCGGCGCGTCGGCCGGCGCGGCGATGACGACCGCGCGGCGGCGGCCTTCCTCGCCCAGCGTGTGGTCGACGAATTCCTTCACTTCGCGGCCGCGTTCGCCGATCAGCCCGACGACCACGACATCCGCGTCCGTGAAGCGGGTCATCATGCCCATGAGCGTGGATTTACCCACGCCGGAGCCGGCGAAAGGCCGATGCGCTGGCCGCGACCGACGGTCAGCAGCGAGTTGATGGCGCGGACCCCGGTGTCGAGCGGCGTGTCGATCGGCTGGCGCAGCATCGGGTTGATCGGATCGCGGCGCAGCGGGACGCGCTCGCGCGCGTGGAGCGGCCCCTGTCCGTCCAGCGGCGCGCCATCCGGACCGATGACGCGTCCCAGCAGCGAATCGCCCACCGGGATGCCCGAGACGGCCGCGACCGGCGTCACCCTGGCGTTCGGCAGGACGCCGTGCATTTCACCCGTGGGCATGAGCAGGAGACGGCCGTCGGAGAAGCCGACGACCTCGGTTTCGAGCTGCTTGCCATCGGCGCCGGCGACCATGCACCGCGCGCCCACCGGGGCTTCACAGCCGACGGCCTCGAGCGTGAGGCCCACCACGCGGCGCAGCTTGCCTTCGGCCTGCATCGGCCGGACGTGCTCCGCGCCGGCGCGCTGGGCGGCGAGCGTCTCGCGCCAGCGCGCGTTGCGCGACGCGACGTGCTGCTCGGCGTTCACGGAGCGACGACCTCGTCGTCGTGGAGTTCGGGCTGCCCCTGCAACACGCTGTCGATGACGGCAGCCATGCGCGTGCGCACGCGACCGTCGAGGCGCGAGTGTCCGCTTTCGAGACGCACGTCGCCACGCGATAGCGCGGCGTCGTCGACGACGGTCCCTTCGTGATCGAGCGACGAACGATGCTCGCGAACCAGCGCCGCGTCGGCGGGATGCAGGTGGATCTTCAGGTGTCGGGTCGCCGCCGGCAGCGCGTCGACCGCCTGGCGCACCACGTCCACGATCATCTCCGGTCGCGTCGCGATCTCGTAGCCGAGGACGCGCTCGGCGATCACCGTCGCTAGCTGCGCGAGGTCGCCCGCCACCTCGTCGTCGAGGTCGGCGAAGGGACGCTGGACCGCAGCGACCAGCGCGTCGAGGCGCGCGACCTGCTCGGCGAGCTCACGCTTCGCCATCGCGCGGCCTTCCGCGAGGCCGGCGCTGAAGCCCTCCTCGCGCGCCTGCCGTTCGATCGCCTCGATCTCGGCGACGGTGGGCCGATGCGGCCCCTCGTCGTCCTGCCCCGCGGGATCGGGCGCATCGACACCGCCGACGACCGGGAGCTCCCAGCGCTCGAACTGTGCGACGCTCTCGCGGGCGAGGATCGAGGTCAGGCTCATCAGACGAATTCTTCCCCGCCACCGGCGAGATTGATCTGGCCGGCGTCGGCGAGACGCCGCGCGGTGGCCAGCACTTCTTTCTGCGCCGCATCCACTTCGGACAGACGCACCGGACCCTTGACCTCGAGGTCGTCGCGCAGCATGTCGGCGGCACGCTTGGACATGTTCGAGAAGATCTTCTCGCGGATGGCGGCCTCCGCGCCCTTGAGCGCGGTGATCAGCCGTGCCGACGGCACTTCGCGCAGCAGCGTCTGCATGCTGCGGTCGTCGAGATCGGCGAGATCGTCGAAGACGAACATCAGCTCCTCGATGCGCTCGCCCAGGCCCGAATCGATGCCGCGGATCGACGCCATCAGCTCCGCCTCGCGCGAGGTCTCCATCGCGTTGAGGATGTCGGCGGCGGCCTTGAGGCCACCCACGCTCGCGGATTTCAGCTTGTTGGAATTGCCCGAGAACTGGCGCTCCATGATCTCGTCGAGTTCGTTCAGCGCGTGCGGTTGCACGCCGTCGAGCGTCGCGATGCGCATGACGACGTCGCTGCGCGTGCGCGCCGGCAGGTAGCCAATGACTTCGGCGGCCTGGTCGGACTCGAGGTGCGCCATGACGAGCGCGATGATCTGCGGATGTTCCTGTCCGATCATCTCGGCGATCGCGCGGCTCTCCATCCACTTCAGCGACTCCAGGCCCTTGCTGCTGCGGCCGAGGAGGATGCGGTCGATGAGGCCGCCGGCCTTGTTCTCGCCCAGCGCGTTGACCAGGATGCGGCGGATGTATTCCTCGGTGCCGACACCGATGGAGGTGTGCTGGCCGACGTCCTCCTGGAGGCGCGTCAGGACCTGATCCACCTGCTCCTTGCTCACGTTCTTCAGCGCGGCCATCGCCGTCCCCACGGCCTGCACGTCGCGTGCGCCGAGGTGCTTCAGGATCGATGCCGCGTCTTCCTCACCGAGCGTGAGGAGCAGGATCGCGGCGCGCTGCGCGCCCGTCAGGGCTTCCTTCTGCTCAGCCGCCATCGTCGGACACCCAGCTCTTCACCACTTGCGCCACCTGCTTCGGATTCTCGGCGGCCATGCGCTTGGCGAGGCCCACCTTCTGTTCATAGGCCAGCAGCGCGGGCGAACCGAGCTGTGCCTGGGAGCCCGTGCTGACGCGATCGGGCGTCATGTCGTCGTCGTCGACCATGACCGACACGGTCGGCATGGGGCCGGCGAGCGCGACATTGTTCATGGCCAGCGGCGCCGGCTTCAGCAGGCCCTTGAGGATCGGGCGCAGCACGAAGAAGCCGACGATCAGCGCGATCATCACGCCGAGGCCCTGCTTGATCAGGTCGAGCATGCCCGGGCGTTCCCAGAACGGCGTGCTCTGGGGCGCCTCTTCGGCCACGTTGCCGTGGAAGGCCTCGTTGATCACGCTGACGCTGTCGCCGCGCGCCGCGCTGAAGCCGACGGCATTCTTGGTCAGCTCGGTCAGGCGCGTGAGCTCTTCGGGCGTGAACGGCACGCTCTTCGTCTTGCCGTCCTTGTCGGGCACCTGTTTGTTGTCCACCACCACCGCGACGGAGAGGCGCGCAACCTTGCCGGCCGGATCGGTGACATGGCTGACGGTGCGGTCCAGCTCGTAGTTGCGTGTCGCGTTCTGCGTCTGCTGCGTGGGCGTCTGCGTGGCCTGCGTGCTGGCCGTCTGCGCGCCCGCCTTGCCACCGGCGGCGGGATTCGCCGCCGTGGCGTTGGCGCCGGTGTTCGGCGGCTGGTTGCTTAGCGCGCCCGGCACGCCGCCGTTGTTCGCCGGCTCCGTGCGCGTGTCGCTGCTGGTCTGTTCGCTGCGCAGCGCGGGATTGTCGTGGTTGAACGTTTCGCTCGCCTTTTCGGTCTGCGAGAAATCGAGATCCGCGAATACCTGCGCGCGCACCTTGCCCGCGCCGACCAGCGGCGTCAGGAGGTCTTCGACGCGCTGGGTGTACGTCGCTTCGATGCGGTTCGACAGGCGCAGCCGACTATCGCCGATCGCCGAGGCGCTGTCGGGATCGCTGACGGTGAGCAGGTTGCCGGCCTGGTCGATGACCGACACCTGGCGGGTGTCGAGATCCGGAACGCTGGCCGCGACCAGATGGACGATCGCGGCGACCTGGCCCTGGTCGAGCTGGCGACCGGGATACAGCGTCACGACGACGGACGCGCTGGCGGGCTTGTTGTCGCGGATGAACGCCGACGGCTTGGGCAGCGCGAGGTGGACGCGCGCCGCACGCACGGACTGCAGCCCGGCGATGGTGTTCGAAAGATCGTTTTCCAGCAGCGACTGGTAGCGGGAGCGCTCGGCCATGTCGCTCATGCCGAACGGCGAATCCGTCTGCGGCACGGCGCTGGCCGCGCTGCCCTGCGGGAGGCCCTGCCCCGCGAGCTTCAAGCGGACGCCAGCGACGTCGGCCGCGGGCACGAAGATGGAACTGCCGTCGGTGCTCAGGGTGTACGGGGTATTGCCCGCCTGGAGCGCCTGCGTGACGGCGGCGGCGTCCTTCTGCTCGAGGCCGCCGTAGAGCAGACCGTAGTTCGGAGCGCGGGACCACATCACCGCGGCGATGCCGATCGCGACGGCGCCGGCGATGCCGGCCAGCATGAAGAGCTGGCGGGCCGCCGGCGTCTGCGCCAGCGACTTCAGCGAATCCATGCGTGACGCCGTGTTGCTATCCGTGGTGGCTACGCCGTTGTCTGCCATGGTTCGGGTCGAATCCTGTCGGTGGGATCAGCGTCGATCAGATCGACATGTTCATGATTTCTTTGTACGCATCGACCATCTTGTTGCGCACCTCGGTGAGGGCGCGGAACGAGAGGTCGGCTTTCTGGCCCTGGATCATCACCTGCGCGAGATCGATGCCGGGATCGCCGCGCTCGAACGCCATCGCCATGTCCTTCGCCTTGCCCTGCTGCTGCGAGACGCCTTCGATCGACTGCTTCAGGAGGTCGCCGAAGGCACCCTTCTCGGCCGCCGCCGTTTCGCCGACGCCCCGGATCGCGGGCATCTCGGTCTGCGCGCTGATGCGGCGCATCTGGAGCAGGAGGCTGTTGACGTCGATCGTGGTCATGACGGTTTTCCAACGCTTGCATCGGGTTTACGACACACGATGCACGACCTGTGCCAACCGACGCGGCATCAGCCCGCCTGCACGGTCTCGGACAGGCCGTACTTGCGCAGCTTCTCGACCAGCGTCGTGCGCTGGACGCGCAGCAGCTTAGCCGCGTGGGCCACGACACCATTGGCGGAGTTCAGGGCCTGACGAATGAGACCGATCTCGATGCCGGCGAGGTGATCCTTCAGATCGAGACCGCCCTGGGGAAGGACCGAGGGATCGCCCTCGCCGATGAAGGCGAAGGACTCCGTGACTTCCGGCTCGGCCTCCATCATGGCGATCAGTGCGGCGCCGGAGACCTCTTCCACCGGCAGCGCGCCGCGGTACTTCTCCGGCAGGTCGGCGGCGCGGACTTCGCCGTGCGGCATCAGGATCGCCATGCGCTCCACGAGGTTGGACAGCTCGCGGACGTTGCCCGGCCACGAATAACGGCACAGCGCGCCCACGGCGCTCGGCGAGAAGCGCACCGAGGACAGGCCGCGCTGGACGAGGCGGTGGTTGAATTCGGATACGAGGGCGGGAAGGTCTTCGAGGCGCTGGCGCAGCGGCGGCATCTCGAGCGGGAAGACGCTCAGGCGGTAGAAGAGATCCTCGCGGAAGCTGCCGCGCTCGATGGCGCCTTCGAGATCGCGGTGCGTCGCGGCGATGATGCGCACGTCGCAGCGCTGCGGACGGTTGCCACCCACGCGCTCGAAGACACGTTCCTGCAGCACACGCAGCAGCTTCACCTGCATCGGCAGGCTCATGTCGCCGATCTCGTCGAGGAACAGCGTGCCGCCCTCGGCCATCTCGAAGCGTCCCTTGCGGGTGCTGATGGCGCCGGTGAACGCACCCTTCTCATGGCCGAAGAGTTCGCTCTCGAGCAGTTCGGCCGGGATCGCGCCGCAGTTGATCGCGACGAACGGCTTGTCGCGACGCGGCGAGCAATCGTGGATGGTGCGCGCGACGAGTTCCTTGCCGCTACCCGATTCGCCCAGCACGAGCACACTGGAATCGAACGGCGCGACCTGGCGGATCAGCGCGTTCACGCGCTGCATCGGACCCGACTGGCCAACGAAGCGGCGGCTGGACGCCGGCGGCTCGATTCGCGACTGCAGGCTGCGCAGCGCTTCCGACAGGCGCTCGTAGCGCAGCGGCATGTCGATCAGTTCGACGTTGCTGCTGCGGGTGTCGTCCGCGATCAGCGAGGTGGCCAGCGGTGAATCCGCCGCGACCAGCATGGGAACGTTGCGGCCGCCGCGACCGAGCGACGCGAGGTGCGCTTCCAGCTCGTTCTCGTCTTCGACCGTGCCGACATACACCCCCCGCCAGCTCTCGGCGACTTCACCGACCGGCATGCGGCCGGCGACGACGGGACGGTAGCCCAGGAAGGCCAGCGCCGAGACGATGGTTTCGGCGCGCGTGGCGTCGGATTCGACGACAAGAAAGTGGGAAGACTTCACCTGGGATACCTCGCTTCATGCGTGTGATCGAAGTGCCTGGCAGGTTCCGCGATGGAATCCCGTCGGCTTCGTTGCAAGGTATCAATCAAGGAGCGTGCCAACGGCGGAATTCCGCCGCGCGAAGGCGGAAATTTACGTCGCGGTGCGGCGGAAAGGCGTCGCGGCCGGTCCCTACCGTCCGTGAGTGGAGCCCGCCGTGAAGGTCCGAAGCGTCAAGCGTGACGACAGGCGTCACGAATGTGACGCGGGGCGCCATGCGACGTTTCTACGTCACGTGACGTAAAAGGTCACATGCCTTCGGAAGAGCTTTCGACTGGCCGGGAATGTGCACGCGCTTCGGCCACCTGGCGCCGGTGCTGGCGGAAAACCAGGCGCTCGATGCCGTCGCGGACGGCCTCCGTCAGCCCTTCGAAGACGATGAACCCCTTCCCGTCCGTGGGGCCGGCGGTGCGCACGCCCGGCAGTTCGAGCGGCAGCGCCCGGCAGACGTCGAAATGGATCTTGAGCAGTACCGGCTGACCGACCGGCGGAAGGCCGGCCCAGGGCAGGACCGCGCCGATGGCGTTGAAGCGCAGGTTCAGACGCGAAGGCAGGCCCGCCTGCGGGAGCAGCAGCCGGTTCACTATCTCCATCAGAACGTTGAGCTTGGCGTCGAGCCGGGCCACTTCCTGGGTCAGCGGGCTGTCGTCCTCGGAGGTGTCGCTGCGCCGGTCCATCAGCGCCGACACCGCGACCAGCACGCTGGTGTTCCGGTCGTTGATCAGGGCGAGGGCCGCTCCGTCGGGTCTCGCGACGCTTTCGACGGTCGCGTGGAAGGCGGCATCCCAGGCCACCCGGTCGGAAAAAGCCTTCCAGCCGTCGTCACTCATGCGCCCTGCCCCCTGCCGAGAGATTGCGGTCAGAACGAACTATACGCGGCCACGGCGCGACGGACGCGACGCGACGCTTCCCAGGCGATCGCCGCTTCGTCGCGGGCCACGGCGACGAGGTCCTTGATCAGGCCGTCGAGGAGCATGATCGACTTGAGCGACTCCAGCGTTTCGGGCGCCGGCCGCATGGTTCCGGTGCGGAGCACGGGGTCGCGCTCTGCTTCGAGCTCGACCAGGTCGTCCCAGCGCGAATCGCTGGCCGCGGCGTGCATCGACTCGGTCAGAGCCAGGGCCCGCGGCAGGTCGCACCAGACGTCGGTCATGCGCCGGCTCCGGCCACCTGGCGCGCCGCGACGGGAATCGCGACCCAGCTGTCACGTACCTGCCCGAGCAGGCGGGTGACCTCGTCGAGGGCCTCGGTGTCGTTGTTCAGGTTGGCGTGCAGGAGACGACGGCTCAGGTAGTCGTACAGGCCATCCAGCTGACCGACCAGCGGCGTCTCCACCTCGTGGTTCAGGCCCGCCTGGAGCGCGCCGACGATCTCGATCGCCTTGGAGATGGCCTCGCCCTTGGAGGCGACGTTGCCCGTGGCGATGCACGCCTGCGCGAGGCGGATGCGCTCGAGCGCACCGTCCATGAGCATGGTGACGAGACCGTGCGGATCGGCGGTTTCGAGGCCGCCCTGCGTGCGGATCTGCTGGTAGGCGCCTGCGCCCTGGGAATATCCGAGTGCCATGTCTGCGTGTCCTGGAGTCGTGCGTTACTTGCTGGCCGTCAGCGCGTCGAACTGCTGCTGGAGGTAGCTGCTGGTCCCGGCCAGCTTGGTCATCATCGCGTCGAGCGCGCTGTACTGTTTGGTCAGGCGCTTCGAGTAATCGTCCATCTGGACGTCGAAGGCGGCCATTTCGTCCTTGATGTCCTTGGCCTTGTTCTGCAGGTTGGCCGTGCGCTGGGTGAGGATGCCGTTCGAAGCCGTCCACCCCGCGATCAGCTTGTCCAGTTTCGGCGCGACACCGTTGTCTCCGCTCAGGAGGCTCTGCGCCTCCTTCGGGTTGTTCGCCATCACCTTCGTGAGCTTGTTGGTGTCGAGCTTGAGCGTGCCGTCGGTCTGAAAGGCCACGCCCAGGTCGCTCAGCGAACGCGGCCCTGACGTGTTCCCCGCGAACTGCGAGCCCAGCACCGTCGCCACCTGGCTCTTGATCGAGTTGACCGTGGCGTCGCCGATCAGGGCGCCGACCTGCTGGTTGGTCTGGTCGTACTTCGTGAGCTGCTTGTAGGTCGCGATGAACGAGTTGTAGGCCGTGACGAGCGAGTTGAGCGCGGTCGTGACCGCACCGGGATCGTTCGTGATCGTCAGCGTCGTCGGCTGGTCCGGATTCGTGGGGGTGACCGCCGTCAGCGAAAGCGTCACGCCATCGATCGCCGACGTCGCCGTATTCGACGCGCTCGTCGCCTTGACTCCGTCGACCCAGAAGACCGCGTCCGCCGCGGGCGTCTGCGCGGTACCGGTGGCCGGATCGAAGTCGAGCTGAGCCAGGCCGCCATCACCGCCGCTGGTCGTGACCGTGAACGCGTTGGCGGCGCCGGTCGACACGGACGTCAGCACCAGGTGGGCGCCGTCCGAACCAGTGACGATGCTGGCGGTGACGCCAGGATTGTCCTTCGCCTTGTTGATGGCGTCGCGGACGTTCTCGAGGGTGTTGGCGCCGGAAGCGACATCGAGACTCATCGACTTGTCGCCGATCGCGATCTTGAGGGTGCCCGTACCGATCGCCGTCTTGCTGTCGCTGAACGCGCTCGACATCGTCTTTTGCGCGGTCGCCAGCTGATCGACCTTGATCTTGTAGGTGTTGGGCTGCGCGGTCGAGTCGACCGTCGCGGTGAGCGCCTTGCTGTCGCCCACGCTGACTTTCTGCGTTTTGAACGCCGTGCCGTCCGTCAGCGCCTTGATGGCGCTCTGCAGGCTCGTCAGCGACGAGGTGAAGTTACCGACGGCCGAAATCTGGGTGGTGTTCGCCTGCGAGTCCGCGGCGTATTTCGCGTCCTGCGCCTTGCGCTTGTTCGCGACGAGGTTCGTGACGATCGACGCGACGTCGATCGAGCTGGAACCGATGTTGACGGGACTGGTGGCCATGAAGCTCTCCTGGAAGACGCCTCACTGCCCTGGGCGCCAATTTGTCGACGGCTGGCCCCCTTTCGAGAGCCAGCCGTGACAACTAAGCAATTACCCTGCCAAACCCCGGGAAATCTCCCCGGGGTCCGGTGAGCCCTTCCCCGTTACTGGAGGAGCTTCTGGACGATCTGCTGGCTCTGGTTCGCCTGGGCGAGGACCGAGACGCCGGCCTGCTGCAGGATCTGAGCCGAGGACATGTTCGCCGTTTCCTGGGCGAAGTCGGCGTCGGTGATGGCCGACTTCGAAGCCGTCAGGTTCTGCGAGATGTTCTGCAGGTTCGAGATCGTGGACTCGAAGCGGTTCTGCACCGCGCCGAGGTTGGAGCGCAGATCCGAGATCGACTGCAGGGCGGCGTCGACGCGATTGATGGTGTCGTTGGCGCCATCGACCGTCTTGATGCTCGAGTCGGCGAGCGTGGACGTCGTGGAGACGTCGATCGCACCGGCCGTCAGGCCCGTCGTCGTCAGGTCAGCCGCCGCGCCGGACACCGTGATGGTGGAGGCCGAGGCGAACTTCACGGCGCCGTCGGAACCGACGTAGGCGTTGATGCCGTCGCCCGACTTGGCGTTGATGGCGTCGGCCAGATCCTGCGCCGTGTTGAACGTGCCACTGAGCTTGAACGCGGTGCTGCTGCCGACCTGCAGCGAAACGTCGGTCAGGGTGAGCGGCGCGGTCGAACCGGCGTCCACACCGGCCACCGTCTTCAGCTGGCCAAGCTGGGCGGCGCCCGCACCGGCGATCAGAGGAGCGGCCGAGTCCTTGCCCGTAGTGCCGGCGGTGAACACGAGGTGGTTCGTGGCGTCGAAGCTGGCGGTGACACCCGAGGTACCGGCGTCCAGCGACGTGTTCAGGGCGGCGAGGAAGCTCGTCTGGTCGGTCGCGCCGGTGACGCTGGCAGCCTGGCCACCGACCGTGATGTTGAAGTTGGCCGTGTAGTCGGCGATGACGCTGGAAGCGGTGGTGACGCCCGCCGTGTCGGCAGCAGCCTTGAAGCCGCCGATCGAGCCGGTGGCCAGCTGACCGACCTGGTTCGCCTTCACGCCCTTGTCGAGGCCCACGGTGATGACTTCACCGACGTTGGCGCCGACCTGGAAGCTCAGTTCCTTCGCCGAACCGTCCAGCACCTTCATGCCGTTGAAGTTCGTCTGCGTGGCGATACGCGTGACTTCCGACAGACGCTCCTGCACTTCGGCGTCCAGAGCGGCGCGGTCGCTGGAGGAGTTCGACGCGTTGGTCGACTGCACGGCCAGCTCGCGGATGCGCTGCAGGTTGTTCGTGACTTCGTCGAGGGCCGACTCGGTCGTCTGCGACAGCGAGATGCCGTCGTTGGCGTTGCGCACAGCCTGGTTCAGGCCGTTGATCTGCGTGGTGAAGCGGGTCGAAATGGCGAGGCCGGCGGCGTCGTCCTTCGCGCTGTTGATGCGGTTACCCGACGACAGACGCTCGATGGCGGACGACAGCTTCGTCTGCGAGGTGCCCAGGTTACGCTGAGCATTCAGCGACATGATGTTGGTGTTGATGGTCAGAGCCATGGGATTGATCCTTGGTAAGCGGAACCGAAATGCCGGATTGATGTGCGGCGTAGTCCGGCGGGGTTCCGTTAGGAAAGCCTTCCGCCTCAGAGAGGTTTACGGCACGCCGGGGAGAAACTTGAGGACTTTTTCTACCTGTCAACCACTTTTCGATCAGCGCCCGCCCCGAAAGCCCGTGCCGGCCGCTGTCAGGGTTATTTATCGGCA